>Ga0209463_1000522_pt1 | contig 29244 bp, 26 predicted proteins | sample AgamicMgSfrz_FD_187169 | JGI IMG/M metagenome (GOLD analysis project Ga0209463, IMG submission 187169) | Agave microbial communities from Guanajuato, Mexico - Mg.Sf.rz (SPAdes) (version 2) | ecosystem: Host-associated > Plants > Phyllosphere > Phylloplane/Leaf | place: Guanajuato, Mexico...
CTTTCTGTTTTTATTTCCCCTGTACATGCTATAGCATGTACAGGGCGGGGATTTTTGGAACCCCATTCTCTCCTGTTGCATTGTAATCACCAATAAGACTAATATTATTTCATCCCCCCCTGTTTTACCTTTCTATGCAACACATGTCATGTTCAGAATAACATGCTATAGCATATATATTGGTTTATTTAATGATAAATGTCAAATCATTATTTATTATTAGGTTCCGTATAAAACCCATTCGCTAAATATGGAATAGCCAATTTAATATATTCTTCAGGTGCTAACTCACTGTTTTTGTTCCAAGCTACAGCTGCTCCATAAATTCCCCAACTTAATAGAACAGACGGAATTTTAATTCTTTCTTCTTCCTTTCCTTGCTTCTGTAACATTTTATAGAAGATAATTTCTAGCTGTTCCTTGATTATTCTTGCAATGGTGTCTTCGTATCCAGTATGACAGCGACTAGATAAAGAACTATGGAAACTAGTTATAGCTATAAATATGTTCACAATTACTTCTTCATTAAGTTCATATTTTTTTATTAATTCATCATTCAAATTAATTAAAAATACTTCGGACAACACTTTTTCTAATAGATCATATTTATCTACAAAATGATAATAAAAAGTTGCCCTGTTTATCATAGCCTCTGTTGTAATATCTTTGATAGTAATATCCTTAAAATCTTTTTTATCTGATATTTTTATAAACGCATCCATTATTGATTTTCGAGTACGAATATATCGCAGATCTTTTTTTACTTCTGTCATCTATTGCTCCTCCTTTTTAGACAAATGAGGGAATATGTCGTATATACGATAATATCCAACATCTATTGGTATTGTTGTTATTCATTATGTACTAAGATTACTTCGTAATCAACTTTACAAACTCATTTTCAAGGAGCGATAAGAATATGTACAAAAACCCTATGGCCTGTGATTTAGAAACTGGAATCTGTGGAATAGCGGATAATGAAGATATGACCTTAGTAGACTTTAACAAGCCAAATAAAACACTTGATTTATACTACGTAACAGATCCCATTTGTTCGCATTGTTGGGCACTAGAACCAGTACTTCGCCGTTTTGTCTCTCAATATGGCCACTACTTTAATTTTCATACAGTTATGGGCGGCTTGTTGGAGAAATGGGAGGATTTTGGAGACGCCGCAAATGGTATTTCTAAACCTTCAGACGTTGCACATCATTGGAAAGAAGTTGGAGAACACAGCCGTATGCCAATAGACGGTTCTCTCTGGTTGAATAACCCAATTCAGTCTTCTTACCCTCCATCAAGAGTATATAAAGTTATTCAACAGAGGAATCAATCCTTAGCAACCGAGTTTTTGCGTCGTGCAAGAGAAGCAGTGTTTGCTTTTAATCAAAATATTGGCGATCAAGCAGTCCTCCTAGAATTAATTGATAAGTTAAACTTAGATGGTTCATCCATTTTAGAAGAAGCCCAACAAGAAACAGGAAGAAAACTGCTTAGAGAAGATTTTAAATTAGCCGCTAGTTTAGGAGTAAGAGGATTTCCTACTATCATCATAGTCAATCAAGAAAATAAAGGTGTAAAGATTGTGGGAGCACGTCAACTTGAATATTATGTTAATGGTTTAAAACAAGCACTCAATCAGGAAAATATTCAACCTAAGGCTCAGCCTGAACTTACTGACTTACTCAGCGAAGAAAAGCTCTTGTTTTCAAAAGAAATTGAAGTCATGTATGATATTCAACAATCAGAAATAAAACCATTTGTAAAGAAGGAGCTTTCTTCTGAGAGCTATCATGAACTAGAAATACTAGGGGAGTCATATTTTTTACAAGTAGACTAATTAGGGGAGAATACTAATGGCATATATTTTACAAGTTGATTTTAAAATGAACGGTCCCTTCGGAGAAGAGATGGCTCTGGCTTTTTCTGACCTGGCCGAAAGCATTAATGATGAAGAAGGATTCCTTTGGAAGGTTTGGACTGAAAATCAGGAGACAAGTGAAGCTGGTGGCATTTATTGTTTTCAAAGCAAAGAAACGGCTGAAAACTATTTAGAAATGCATTCTAAAAGATTAGTTAATTTCGGGGTTAGTGGTATCAACACAAAAATTTTCTCCATTAATTCAACCTTAACTAAAATTACAAAAGGTCCATATTAATATCCAGCCAGATAAAATCGTCTAAACCGATAACGCCCCCGAGAGTTAGATTTTCCAATGAACCTTCGGGGGGGATTTATGGCTAAATATAGGGAAGTCTAAAGTTTCCTTAGCATTAACTCTATCTATAAATTACTTCCTGAATTAACCTTACCCACACTTAATGCGTAGTGTTTCCAAAGAATTTTTTCAACATCTTTGTATTCTGTATCACTACACTCAATTATGATAAGCACCTCAGATGTTCTATCTTTCACTCTCCCACTTACATTTCTTCTCCTATTTAAAAATAAATCGATAAGGAAACCAAGAATAAAACCAGATATTGCACCAATTAACCCCCAATAGATTGGTCCCCATTCGAGTTCAAACCCTCTGCTTGCACCTAAAACTGAAAAAAACACAGCAAAAACGATCCCTTTATTTATTAAGGAAACACCATCTGACCGATGGATAGTATCAAATAGCCCTATGCTCTCAGGATTGGTGGAATCTAAAGGGACAGCAAAGATATTAGAGATACCTTTTTGTTCGATTTCTCGTATTGCTAATTCTAATTGCAGAGAATATTCAAAAGTAGAAAACACTTGCATCTTCTATTTCACCCGATTACTTTTAAATTTCAAATGAGTGGTTTGATAATTATTTTTTAAGAACATTTTTTGTTCCGCTGCAAATAATTTATTATTTTCCACGGTATTTTGATAAGTTTCATAAATATTATAGAAATATAGGGAGGGTAAATAAAAAAACCATTGTTTGTCTAGAATATTGGTTGATTCATGAATATTCCCTAACAATAAGTAATGTATCGCTGCAATAACATGGGAAAAACCAATAAATAAGACAGTTGTTACTAGAACAAAAATTGCTGAAAATATTTGATGAAGATACAACTGACCCATACCTGGTATGCTCAATGACCAAAATATTGCAATGATAGGGTCTCTTTTGTCAACATAATTTATTTCAAAGGGTTTTACAATTAGCGCCTCAATAGGAGGTTTATTTTTTTCCGCTAATAAATAAATATTATTTAATTCAACAGTCGTCCGATAACTATCCCAAATAGCAAAAAGGTAAACTGGTATATACATATAAACGTAATTAACATTTAATACGTCTTTAGCTAAGTCAATTTCACCCATAAAGGAATACACCATAGAAAGATTTAATTGAGATTTCTGATTAATAAAAACTTCCCAAATAATAAGTGCAAATCCTCTGATGTATTTATGTAATAATAAATGTCCATATCCAGGAAAGGTGACAGACCATAAAGCTACTATATAAGGGTTTCTGGGATGAATATAGGTTGTTCCCCAAATACTAACTTTGGCTAATTTGCGACGAACTTCTTTTTTATTTTGATCCATAGATGTTCCCCCGCCTTAATTATTAAGAAATTCCCATGTATTCAGGTTTAAAATGTTTGAATATTTTAATTAAAATAGTTAAGAGAAATTTTTCGCTGCTTATTCCTTCTCATTTATTTCTAAGTGTTTATATTATAAGTATGCATCATACTGTTTCTGATTATTTATAAATATAAAAAATAGCCGCCATTGGCAGCTGAATATTCGTTGGAGATTCTTTTATACTTATTTTTTATTTTGCTATCCATTAATTTCGTAAATTACCGTAATTACCCTATACGTTCACTCACTTTATACCATTAGTATTAGTCACATGTGTTTTACTTCTTGAAACTACGGATAATTTTGCAATAGCAGTCAAAAATATAGTAAATAAAAAAATTACTAGGAGTCCCCATATGAAGAGCGATCAAGTTTTCGAAGAATTTGCAAAAAAACAACAGCAATTAGAAGATGAAAAGTTAAAAATCTGGTTCGATCATTCTCTTTTTACATACCAATGGTGGTTTGGTGCATTATTACTTATAATTTCCATTACTTTATTTATCATTTACAGAAAGAAAAACAGCACTGACCGTTTACTTTACTCAGGAATTTTTCTTGCCTTGCTATCATCCTTACTTGATTTAGTCGGTAATTCTCTAGGTTTTTTTCATTACCATTATGAAGTAATCCCCTTTACCGATAACTATTTTCCTTGGAGTATTTCCATCATACCAGTTACAATCATGTTTTTACTTCAATATAAACCGAAAGTAAGTCCATATATTAAAGCCATTATTTTATCAGTGATAGTTTCTTTTATATTCCTACCTTTTCTGAAATTTATTGGGATATATCATCCTGTTAATTGGAAATATTATTATTCAGTACCAGTTCTATTTTTTATCTACTTAATAGCTGATTACTTATCAAAAAGAGAAAGGTTTAAGAAATTGAATGAAGATTGATTTAACCTTAAGTTAGGAACATCAATAATCTTGTTTTAGCCACACATATAGACCAATACTTGAGGCAGTCCTAACTTTCCTCCATGTTGTAAATTGCATGGAGGGTTTATTATGTAAAAAGTGCATGTTATCTATTATGCACCTATGTCTAGTTTATCTAGATACAGTTCGGATTCTTTTATTTTTTTGTTACCGCTAACTTTGTTCAGGTTAATGATTAATAAAATATTTTTTCACAAAATGATTAGAGTCCTTCCATACGTCTGTTATACTTTACTTTTAACTATAATATTTAACCATATGGACAAGGAGAGACTCAATGAAGAAATACTTAATAGATATACTTTTACTTGCGATAGGATCGCTTCTTTTTGCTATTGCAGTAAATGTATTTGTGATTCCAAATGATTTAGGAGAAGGCGGGGTAACAGGGCTAACGATCATTAGTTATTATTTATTCGAATGGTCTCCAAGTATCGTAAGTTTCTTGTTAAATGCTGTAATAATATTGATTGGGCTAAAATTTTTAAGTAAACAAACAGCCATTTATACCATTATTGCTGTCTGTTTTAATTCATTGTTTTTACATTTGACCGAATCATGGACTATTCCTTCTGAGGAAATTATTGTTCATGCTCTTTTTGGTGGTGTGCTTACTGGAGTTGGTCTTGGATTAATCATCAGAGTGGGAGGAACAACTGCAGGTACTACGATACTAGCGAAAATCATAAACAAATATTTAGGATGGAGTGTAAGCTACAGCTTACTATTATTAGATTTAGTAGTCGTGTTCTTATCCTATTTTATTATTGGTATAGAAGGAGTTATGCTTACGGTTGTTATGCTTTATGTAGGAACGAAAACAATGGAATTCATTATTGAAGGAGCTAACCGTCAAAAAGCAGTTACTATTATTTCTGCCCATTCGAACGAAATAGCGCTTGAAGTTAGTACTAGAATGGAGCGAGGAATAACAGTCATATCAGGACATGGATATTACACGAAAGAGAATAAAGAAGTTCTTTATATAGTGATCTCAAACCAAGAGATTATCAAATTAAAGAAGATTATTAAACAAGTAGATAACGATGCTTTTATTACGATTCATGATGTCAGAGATGTCTTCGGTGAAGGATTTAGTGCTATATAAGCATAACAATGTTTCTGTATACACTTTTTATATAAGGGATTGGTGTTAACCCTTTAGCAGTCTTTGAAAATTGCATTATTGTCAAGGAATATTCTTTTATAAGTGTACCAATTGGTACACTTTTTTATCATGAGATCGAGGTGAAATTTCAAGAAAGATCCAATGTCCCTTCGGTTTTTTACTAATGCCGCTTGTGTGTATTTCTGCACAGTCTCTCTTTTTAGTTCTATTATACAGGAATCCAGCCCTTTTTATTTCCATAAAAAGGTTAGTAACATTTATTAAAAGAATAATATTAATTATTTTAGTTATCGGAATACTCATCACTTGAATGAAAAATAGATTAAATTTATACTATTTAGGAAAACGAACTTTTCGCTTATTTTTAGGAGGAATTATTATGGATCAAAATAAAGTAGCTATTATTACTGGTGGTGGAAGCGGTTTAGGCCAAGCGGTAGCGCTAAAATTAGCAGATTCAGGCGTTTCTATTACTGTTGTGGACATTTCAGAAAATGCAGGAAAAGAAACTGTACGCTTAATCGAAGAAAAAGGAGCAAAAGCAATCTTTGTTCAAGCGGATGTAAGCAAGGCTGAAGATGTAAAAAATTATGTAGATAAAACAGTCGAAGAATTCGGCACGATTGATATGTTCTACAATAATGCAGGTATATCTGGTCCTGGGGTAAAATTCGTGGATAATACCATTGAACAAATCCAACAAGTGGTTGGTATTAATTTATTAGGTGCATTATACGGTATTAAATATGTAACAGAAGTGATGATTCAAAACGGTGGCGGTTCAATTGTTAATACTTCGTCTACTGCAGGAGTTGTAGGACAAGCTACGGTTGGTACCTATTCTGCAACAAAGCACGGCATTGTCGGCATTACTAAAACAATTGCTGCGGAGTATGCAGACCAAGGTATACGTTGTAACGCTGTAGCACCGGGTACAATCGAAACGCCTATGGTAAAAGAATATCGACAAAAGAATCCTGAAAATGTAAAAGCGGTTATAGATGCCATTCCGCAAAAACGCCTTGGAGAACCTGAAGAAGTGGCAGAACTAGTTATTTTCTTATTAGGTGATACAGCTAAATACATTAACGGAACAGTTGTATCAATAGATGGCGGCTTTACTTCGATCTAAGTTAGAAAGTACATAAAGAAGCAATGGGCTCGTTCTATTGCTTCTTCTTAATTTCAAACAAAAAAACTAACCCACATTATTCTTTAGTCTCTGTATATGATGCCTTAAACAAAAAGCATGAGAACAAGTCCCATGCTTTACTATTACAGCTCTTCACCATTTGTTGCAATGACATTTTTGAACCAGTCGAATGACTTTTTCTTGCTGCGCTCTAGAGTTCCGCTGCCGTCATCATGCTTATCTACATAGATAAAGCCATAGCGTTTTGACATTTCACCAGTCGATGCACTCACTAGGTCGATACAGCCCCATGGTGTATAACCCATTAGCTCTACTCCATCTTCAACGGCTTCTCCCATTGCTTTTATATGTTCACGTAAATAGCCAATGCGGTAATCATCTTGGATAGTTCCGTCTTCTTCTACTTTATCATAGGCACCTAATCCGTTTTCTACAACGAATAGTGGCTTTTCGTAGCGATCATATAATTGGTTTAGAGAAATTCTTAATCCAGTTGGGTCAATTTCCCAGCCCCAGTCACTTGCTTGCAAGAAGGAATTCTTGATACCGCCTAGGATATTACCTTGGCCTACCTCTTCTGGTTTTTTGTCTTTCTTTTCTGTACGAGACATATAGTAACTAAGTGCAACATAGTCAACTGTATTTTCTTTAATTAGCTCTAAGTCGCCTTCTTTAATATCTAGTTCAATACCATGTTCTTTGAAGTAGCGCTTAATAAATGCTGGATAATGACCACGCACTTGCACATCGCCACAGAAATAGTTAAAGATTTGTTCTTCTTGCAATGCGAAAAGAACGTTTTCTGGATTTGAATCTACAGAATATGTTGGCAGATATACAAGCATACAACCAATTTGTGCACCTGGAATGATTTCATGGCAAAGCTGAACCGCTCTTGCACTTGCTACAAACTGGTGATGATATGCTTGGAATGTTGGCTGGTAACGGTCTTCTTCTTTTTGGATAGCAAACCCTAATCCAAGGATTGGCATATGAAGGCTGCTGTTGATTTCATTAAATGTCATCCAGTATTTAACTTTGTCTTTGTATCGGTTGAATAGTACTGTTACATAACGCTCAAATAATGTTACTAGCTCACGGCTTCTCCAACCACCATATTCTTTTACTAGATGAATAGGCAATTCATAGTGAGAAATTGTAACAACTGGTTCAATATTGTACTTTAACAGCTCATCAAATACACGATCATAAAACGCTAAGCCTTCCTCGTTTGGAGTAAGCTCATTACCATTAGGGAAAATTCTTGACCAGGCAATAGACATACGGAAAGTTTTGAATCCCATTTCAGCAAATAGAGCAATATCCTCTTTATAACGGTGATAGAAGTCGATTGCTTCATGGTTTGGATATGTATATTTCTCTGTATCCAGTTCAAAATCAAAGCCTGGATCTGAAAGTACTTTTAAACGAACTTTTCCACCTGGCAACACGTCTGGTGTGTTTAAGCCTTTTCCACCTTCATTTGAAGCACCTTCTAATTGGTTTGCTGCAGTTGCGCCTCCCCAAAGAAATCCTTCTGGGAACTTAAATGTTGATGTCATGTTTGTTTCCTCCTTTATATTAAATTAAAGGAGAGAATAGTGTAACTTATCTCTCCTTATTCACATTGGTTTACACAATAACAGTTAATAATTTTTCAGATTGGACAATATTTTCTTCCATTGTTCCAACGATTTCTGCATACTGACTTGTATTTGTGATAATCACTGGCGTTGTTACTGGATAGCCAGCTTCTTTAATTTTCTCAATATCAAACTCTACTAACACATCGCCTTGTTTTACTACATCATCTTGTTTAACATGCGGTGTATAATGTTGGCCATTCAATTGAACAGTATTAATACCAATATGAATTAATATTTCTACTCCATCTGTTGAAGTGATACCAATTGCATGACCGGTTGGGAAAATAGTTGTAATAGTCCCGTTCACTGGAGAAATAGCTTTCCCAACTGTCGGCTCAATCGCTATCCCCTTCCCCATTGCCTCTGAAGCAAATACAACGTCATCTACTTCTGATAATGGAAGAACAGATCCTGTTAATGGACTAAGAATTACTTCTTGTTTTAGAAGTGGTTGTGCCTTTACTTCTTCTTTTTCTACTACTTCTTTTTGAGCTTCTTCTGTTTGAACTTCTTCATTGTTCTTTTTATCATCAAAACCAAGTACTAGTACTAATACTAGAGCAATTACAAATGCAATTAGCATCGGAATAATAAACGAAACAATTGGTGTGTAAGCAGGAATAGTTAATAAAGCTGGGAATGCAAATGACATTGCTTTATTTCCAAGTGCCCCACTTATTGCCCCTCCGACTGCTCCAGCAATAGCCACATACGGAATCGTTCGTTTATTACGGAGCAGTAGACCATAGATAATTGGTTCTGTTACACCTGCTAATGCTGCTGGTAAGAACGTAGAGCCAGCAACTGTTTTTACCTTCTTGTCTTTTGCTTTTAAGAAAATACCAACTGCTAATCCCATTTGAGCAAACACAGCTGCAGAAAGCATCGCCATTAATGGATCATAACCAACTGCCAAATTCTGAAGGATAAGCGGAACCAGACCCCAGTGAAGTCCAAGTATTGTTAAGAATGTCCAACCAGCACCCATAACGGCACCTGCTAACCAACCACTCTTCGAACTTAGGAAACTAATTCCATCTCCAATCCAGTTCCCTACATACACTCCAAATGGACCGAATGCCAACACAGTTAATGGGACAATAATCATTAACGAAAGCATTGGTACTAAGAATAACTGCAAGTCTTTATGAATAATTTTCTTTAAGAATTTATCTAAAAGTGCATAGATACAAATTGCAATAAACACAGGGAATACAGTAGAAGAATAATCCATTAATACAACTGGAATTCCAAGGAAGCTAGAAACATTACTTGTCTCTGTCATTAACCCTGTAAAGTTAGGCTCAAGTAACGCAGCCCCTATTGTTCCACCAACATAAGGATTTGCTCCAAGCTTAGTAGAAATCGTAATCCCTAAAAGAATAGGAAGGAAATAGAATACTGCATTTCCCGCAGCAGAAAGAATAGAATACGTACCACTTGTCGTTGATAGCAATCCACTCATTGTTAATACTGTTAAGATTGCTTTTAACATACCTGCACCAGCCAGTGCTCCGATTAATGGGGAGAAGCTGCGTGATATAACTTCAAAAATCTGTGCACCAATTCCTTGTTTAGGTGCATTAGATGGTGTTTGCTCTGCACTGCCAATATTAGCAATCTTGTTTATTTCCTTATATACTTCTGGTACATGGCTGCCAATTACTACTTGGAACTGTCCGCCACTTTCCACAACACTAAGTACCCCGTCTAAGTTTTGCAAAGCTTCTTTGTTTGCTTTGCTGCTATCGTTTAATTTAAAACGTAAGCGTGTTGCACAGTGTACAAGGCTTGAAATATTTTCTTCTTTGCCGACTAAATCAACAATGTCATTAGCAAGTTTAGTATTACTCATTTTCTTTTCTCCTTTTCTTTATAACACTTATATTCATTCCCTATCGACTTAAAAATTTCCAACAAAAAAACCTAAATCAAAACATTTCTGTTTGATTTAGGTTTTGCCCGCTAGGTTACAACCCTATTTGTCATTATTGCTTTTGACAACTCGTTCAATATGGATCGTTAAATAGATCATTTCTTCATCTGTTAACACATACGTATACATGCTTTCAATAAATTTCTTTATTTTCAGCGCACAAGTATGTGCTTCTGGGTATTTCATCTGAATTACTTGGTATAAATCATCATCTGTTGAGCTGTCATAGTGATTACCTTTCACTAAACGCTGCGCAAAAAACTTAAGATGGGTAATAAAACGATAGAAATGCAGAGAATTCTCATTGAAATCAATCTTAAAGTGATATCTAACAAGCGTTAAGATTTCTTGCATGATCTTTGTCATATCATGAACAACTGGCATCTCTTCATTCAATTCAGCATTGATGAAGTGAAGTGCCAAAAATCCTGCTTCATCTTCTGGCAAGATTACACCAAATTGATCACATATCATATTCAGTGCCTCTAGTCCTACCTCATATTCATCTCTATACAGCTGTCTAATTTCCCAAAGTAATCCGTTTTTTATTGGAAGGTGGTTCTTAAATCGATCCACTGCATAATAAATATGGTCTGTTAAATGAATATAAATGCTTTCGTTTAATTTCTTACCAAGCTTCATCTTTGCATATGCAATAATCTTCTCCGATAATTGCATATATTCAATTGGCATATCAGCAATCAAGGCTTTAAAATTCGTCATAATATCTTCGTTTTCTAAAGTGAAAATCTTATCGATTTGCTCTTCAGCAATTTGATCACCAGCTCGCTTTTGAAAAGCTATACCACGACCAATGATGATAATTTCTTGATTATCTTTTATAGAGATAACCGCATTGTTGTTTAATATTTTCTCGATTTTCACTTTATTACCCTCCGATATATAGAGAAAAAGGCAAAACCCACCCTTTTAATTTAAGGTAATCGGTTTTGCCTGATTTAACAGTTACAATCCGTTCTGTATACGCTTCCTATATACTATCAAATAATAATAAAAATAGCAAGACTATTTTTACAAGGGTACTTCAGCCCATTATTTTACATATTAAATAATCACTTTCCTTGCCTGTAAGGATGCTTGGTTATTACTTTGGATAGTTATGTCTACATCATAGTATCCACTTTCAAAAGAAGAGCATTTGTAATCTCCTGAACACCCTGTTACAAAAAATGGAGTAGTCGGAAAGTTAGCATGAATGTTTGTTAGCTTTGAATAAAAAACATGGGCATGATGTGTGAAAATCCCTAGAATTCTATTTCTTACATTGGCTGGGATTGCATTAAAAAAACGATCCGTTTCTTGTCTGCTCACCACATGATCAGAACTAACAGTATTATAGATTCCTGGTACATAAAGTGGCCAATGAGTATCAATGATATAGTAATGATTAGGATCCAAATTATTTAATAAGTTAATACTGTCTTGGCTGAATGTTCCAGTCCCATTATCTAGCCAAACATGCTGTACTAACCCTCGAGTTCTTGGAATACTCACTCTGCCTGTTAGCGGGTTAAAATATTGCAGAAATAAACTTCTACTATCATTTCTACTAGTATCTTCCCAGTTTCCTATAGATGTTCGATAATAAATATTTTTCGGTCCTAAATAACGATCAACAATATTTTTAAACTGCTGATAATAACTTCGCGCCTCTGCTGTTGTAAAAGCTCCTAAAGCATGGGCATTGTCTCCACCAAAAATAACATACCTTTTAGTCCCACTATTTATCGCTCTAGGAAGAAAATTATTAAAAACACTTTGGCTATTTAAGTACCCTACATGACTATCCCCAATAACCGCAATGTTGACATTATAACTGGACGCAGCCAGTAAATTCGGCTGGGAAACCGCCCCCGGATTAGAAGAAGCATTTCCCCTTGTTTTCCTATTCATTTCATCACACTCTCTGTTCTTAACTTTATTCATATGATATTCAGTTAAGCAGAACAGTGCTTGTACACTTAAAGGTATTTAATAGAAGGTCCAGCCTTATCCCCCAAATATTAACAGGAAACAATAAGCCAATCCCTGATTAGATGTAAATCATCGAAAATATAAATAGTGTTAATGATTTCTTTGAGCAACAATAACTTAATTTCATGAAAGTCAGACGTAGGCTAAACAATGCCTTTTTTTCGATAAATTTTTAGTATTTTAAAGTATTTTGATAATTAATACCCAATTAGCTTTGAACCCTGAATTTCACCACTAATACTTATTCGCTTACTATCAAGGAACAATCTAATTCTCCCGCTCCTATACACAACAAAAAGCACGGGTTTCCCCGTGCTTACAGCTTGTCTAAAAATGATATTTTGGAGTGGCAGAGGTGATTAGTGCGACAGTCGAGACCCAGCAGGTGCTTTTCGCTGATGCGGTTTGGCGCTCGCGCGGAAAGCGAACCTCTGCTGCAGTAAATATACGCAAAAGCTGGCTTTCAATACCTAACTAGAGATTACCTACAGTCTAAAAACACCAAAGCCTCCGCAATTAAACTCTCTCCGGTACTGGTGTAGTCCCGTTCTCAACTCCCAACTGATTTAACCATCTACGATAAGCAATTGTTAAAGCATCCGATTTAAGATGCAGCTCCTCTTGTAAATCCAATGGAAGCAGCTCTGGCTTTTGACTTTGAACAATATCAAGATCCTGATAAAAAATCGTATCTTGGAATTCAACAAATGGTGCATCAGGCATATCCAAATCATAGTTTCTTGTTAACAGCATATAAGCTTCTGATTGCTCATTATCTACTTGATTAACAACAAGCAGAATCGTTAACGCATCGTCTGATCCTTCTGATGTTTTCGTAAAACGAGCTGTTGTTGGATTTAAGATTTCGTATACATAGTCTGCATACCCACCTTTTGAACGTCCATCAGGATTTGGCTGGTAGACAGGAATCTTGCTAGTTATATAGCGATTATCGATAAATTCTACTTTATAATCCACTACTTCTGCATGATCCTCGTCCCCTAATAGGCCTTCATGAACAAACATAAGGTGTGAAACATCAAGAAAATTCTCAATAATTCTTGGTGTATTTGCTTTTACATCATATGGACCACAAATGACAGTACGATGGTTCTCCATATTATATTCTGGATAAGAAATAAGAGGAGACGGATTGTCGCCTAAGTTTACCCAGATTAGCCCAAGGTATTCTTCACAATGATAAACAGTCGCTTTCGCCTTCCTTGGAATAGCTCTACCATTCGGAAGGGCCGGTATCTTCACACATGCTCCTACACAATCATATTCCCATGCATGGTACGCACATACTAAATTCCCGTTTTTCACCTTTCCAAGCGAAAGGGCAGCTCCACGGTGAATGCATAAATCCTTAAAAGCATGAACTCCTTTTTCATTACGGAAAATAGCGACTCTTTCTCCAAGCACAATTACCTGTTTTGGATCCTCTAATAATTCTTCTGCTTTACATACTGGATGCCATTCATTCCATAGTCTATCTTGTTGCATCGTGCAGTCTCCTCTTTTCTTCCTAGTTTACGTTCATGGAAACATCATTAACTTTTACTTTATCGTCTTTTTTCTGTGGTAATACTAAGTTCAGAACCAATGCAGCAATTGCTCCAATCGCTGTTCCAGAAGATACAAAATAAGTTGCGATTTCTGGCAATCCAGCTAACACATCTGCAGGCATTAATACGGCGAATAGTGCAAGCATAATCGGCACGCCAATCACCAGCATATTTCTCTCTGTAAATGCTTCATCTTTAATAACTTTAAATCCATTCATCATAATAACAACACATAAAATCGCAAACACACCATTTATAACCACACCAGGGATACATGCAATTAAGCTTGTCAGCTTCGGCATCATGCCCAGTAATACTAAGATAACTCCACCAACTATAATTGGTTTTCGGCTCTTCACCCCAGTAATCGCGATAATACCAGCATTAGAAGAATAACCTGTTACTGGTGTTCCCCCAAAGAAGGAACCAACAAAACAGCCTAAACCTTCCCCAAGAGCCCCACCATTTAAACGCTTGTTATCTAGCTCTTCACCAGTTACTTTACTTACAGTAAACCATGTTCCAGTAGTTTCTATAGTGACAATAAGGTAAACTACGATCATCACTAGAATGGCATGTAGATTAAACTCTGGCATTCCGAAAGAAAATAGACTTGGCATTTGGAACCATGCAGCTGTCTTTAGAGAATCAAAATGAACCAAACCAAAGAAGGAAGCAACAATAGTTCCAATAATAAGTGCTAATACAACAGACACAATTTTAATATATCTCCATTTGGATTTAGCTTTTTCTCCAACGTACATACAGAATATAAGAACAGCAGCTGTAATTGTAGCTACTAGAATATTCTGTCCAAATCTACCTTCTGCTGTATAAATAGAATTAATCGCACTTGGCATTAATGAAAGTCCGACAACTACAATAACCGTTCCTGCAACGATTGGTGGAATGATTTTTCTAACAACCTTACTATAAACCTTAAGCGGATAACCTAATAAAGCAACGATTAACGCACCTGGTATTAAACTACCAATCATAGCCCCAATACCTGAAGTTGTTCCAATCGCTGCCAATGCACTTAACGGCACAAAAGATGGTCCTTGCATTACAGGAAGTCTCATCGCAAATCCCGCTTGAATAATAGTGGCAATCCCGCAAGCAATAAACGTCATTTGAATCAACAAGGCACTATCTGATACAGAGAAAGAGAGTAAACCAGCCAATATAATTGGCGGTATAAATAGATCCATTGCTAAAACTTGCTGTAACCCTAGAAAAATTGATTTACCAACGGAAATATTTTCTTTTCCTTCTTTCATGTTCTCCTTCATACCTCTTGCCATTCTTCCATTCCCCCTGTTGGTTACTAGACATTCATATAATCAATAGTTTCTACCAATAAAAAAGCTCGAAACACATACTTTTCCCAGACAAAAGAAAAGCATGTACTTCGAGCTTCAAAGAATCAAAGTATCAAAAGAATAGACCTATACCAATAAGCCATTCTTTTTGCTTTTCATAGTCTGTTCATTTACGGTAAACGGGTAGAAACTTGTAGGCCATATCCCCACGATTATATGAAAAACATTATTAATTTTTGGTTTGTTACTACAATACCACGAATTTTTTTAAGTTCAAGATATTTTTCGAAAATAATTTCTCTAGTCTCTTTAAAACTAGTAAAACAAAAGGATTTCCTGTAGACTAGCTACTAATCATCTATTACAATGTTTATAATAACATAAAACACGAACAATAGGAAGGTGTTTATTATCAATCATACGTATATTTTCCACGGTACCGCATTCACCAGTTATTCTCCTAAAAAAGTAAATATCTTGAAGGATTATCTCTTTTTTGTTAACGCAGAAGGGATGATTGAGAAGATCGTCAGCCCTGAACATGAGGACTATAATTCCTTGCTGGCTGAACACAAAGGAGATGCAAATTTTCAACAATTAGAAGAAGGACAATACATCTTGCCTGGTTTTGTCGATTTACATGTTCATGCTCCCCAATGGGCACAATCAGGTACTGCCCTAGATCTTCCGCTATATGATTGGCTGAATACATATACCTTCCCGCTAGAAGCTAAATATGCAGATTTAGCTTTTGCTGAGACTGTATATGAAGATTTAGTAAGTACTTTACTCGCTAATGGGACCACAACAGTGCTTTACTTCGCGACTATTCACAAAGAAGCGAGCTTATTATTAGCTGAAATTTGTGCAAAAAAAGGACAACGAGGCCTAGTAGGAAAAGTTGTGATGGATGATCCAGACCAAAATCCGGCCTTTTACCGTGATGTTGATACAAAAACTGCTATAAAAGATACAGAGGAATTTATCCTTGCAGTAAAGGAATTAGCCAAAGAAGTAAAGCAAGGAGTCTACCCTGTTGTAACACCTCGCTTTATTCCAAGCTGTTCAGATGAAGCATTGAAAAGCCTTGGTGAGCTCGCTGCAAAATATGACACTCATATTCAGTCCCATTGCAGTGAAAGTGATTGGGCTCATCAATATGTAAAGGATAGATTCCAGAAAAACGATGCTTTCGCTCTGCATGACTTCGGATTGTTAGGCGATAAATCAGTTATGGCTCATTGCAATTTCCTAGATGACAAGGATGCTGCATTGTTTGCAAGTACTGGTACAGCCATTAGCCACTGTCCGCTATCTAACGCATATTTTGCAAACAGTGTGTTACCTTTTAAAAAATTTCAAGCAATGGGAATCGATATAGGACTTGGAACTGACATTTCAGCGGGTGCAACGCCTAGTATTTATGACAATGCAAAGCAAGCAGTCGTCTCGTCTAGAATGCTAGAAGATGGTGTTAACACAGCTCTTTCAGCCGCAGAACGAGGAGTGCCAGATTCTCGCATTTCTATTCATGAAGCCTTCTACTTGGCTACCGCAGGAGGCGGGGAAAGCTTAAGCCTGCCAATAGGAAAACTAGAGGAAGAGTATACTTGGGACGTACAAATTATTGATACAAAAGTGCCATCAGCTAAGCTTCCTATTTTTAATTCCGAAGAAGAATTAGATGATATATTCCAAAAGATTGTATACCTTGTTCGTCCAGAAAACATTAAAGAAGTTTGGGTTCAAGGACAGAAGGTTCATTCACGAGGATAATAAAAATAGAGCAAAACACGAACATTCAATGCCACTTCCTCTGTCTAAGGAGAAACTCCCACAGGATTAGCGAGACAAGCTAGGCCCTGCAAGCGGCTCGTCGCACGGAACCGGAAATTGATCTCTCTGTTAAAGGGAAAAAACATTTAAGATACCTAATATCTTAAAGGAGTTTGTCTATACTCAAAAAGGACTCTTCCTAGAGTCCTTTTTAGGTTTGCGATAAACATAAATCAACTAGGTTTATAGTCTTTAGCTAGTTTATCCGCATAAATTTTATTTAATGCTCGTTCTGCAAGATCGGCAAAGTAGTAGGCTGCTGGCAATATTGCCTCTTCATTAAGCGTATACCTCGGGTGATGCAGTCCATATTCTCCAGCAACACCGATATTAACAAATGCACCTCGTATGCTTTGCTGGTAGAAGGAAAAGTCTTCTCCGCCTGATGTTGGTTCAATTTCGACTACTTTGTAGCCATTTGTTTCGGCTATATGACTGGCAAAGTTGGTCCATTCTGTATCATTATTAACAGACGGGGGTCCTGCATGCCATACTAATTCGCCAACTGCTCCGTAAGTTTCTGTAATCCCTTTGATTACTCGCTCGATTTTCCCTGGTATTGTCTGACGGATTTCTTCCTTCAATGTTCTTACAGTTCCTTCTAAATAAGCTGTCTCGGGTATTACATTCCATGTGTTTCCACTTCGAATTTGTGTGACACTGATGACGACACTTTCACTTGGTTTTGTCTGTCTGCTAACAATGGACTGCAGCCTTGAAATAATTTCAGCAGCAATTACAATAGGGTCAATTCCTTCTTGCGGTCTTGCAGCATGGCTGCCTTTTCCCCTAATATTAATCTCGAAGCGGTCAACACCTGCTGTCAGCACTCCATCTTTTACTCCAAATACGCCTACCTCACTTAACGGGTCATTATGGAGACCGAAAATCGCCTCGACACCTTCCAATCCTCCTGAAGCAATGATAGATTTAGCACCATGTCCCGTCTCTTCTGCTGGCTGAAATACAATCCTGACTGTTCCCTTAATTCTGTCCTGCCTATTCTTCAGCAAATAAGCAGCACCAATAATGACAGCTGTATGGAAATCGTGGCCACATGCATGCATGACACCGGGAATATTAGACTGGAACGGACTCACAACTTCCTCATTGATCGCCAATGCGTCAATGTCAGCTCTGATGGCAACAACTGGACCATCAGACTGTCCTCTCACTTCGCCAATAACACCTGTTTTTAACGGTACATCCAGCACAGAAATCCCTGCATTTTCAAGCCACTTCTTAATCTTTTTGGAAGTTTTTATTTCTTGGTTAGATAATTCAGGTTCAGCATGGAGGTTTCTGCGGACATCAATCAAGTGGCTCTCCAGCTCATTCTTATTATCAGTAACTATATTTAATCCCAATTTTCATCCTTCCTTTCCTTTAAAGCTGCTTTATGTTTCTTCAAGAAATTGCTTAAGGGACCTAGTTAGCCCGCCGCTTCCAAATTTCACATATTTATTGTCTGTTTGGAATTGCTCTTGCTCCCACATATATTCTAAATAGGCAATAACATGTATCCGTCTACTGATGATATTATTAATGCCGTTTGAATAAAACCATTCATCTATTGTATGGTAAATTCCTTTATTAATTTTGTATTTCTCGTTGCACCATTGGAAAAAACGAACCTCGGGAAAATGAAGATATTCACAATGAGCAAATGCTTCCCTTTTCTTGATTCGAAATACTTTTTTTGAGACGACAAGCCCATAATCCAGCAGCATGTGAATCACTTCCTCCCCTGTTTAGATTATTTTTGATTGATAGGTTGTTTTTCGTATTGACTGTGCTTGTAAGCTAACCCTAAATTCTCGCGGAGTGTTGTATAAGTATACTCCTTATTGTAATAGCCCTTGCTTTCTAATATCGGCAGTACATGTTCAATCCAATCAGACAAACCGCTGCCAAGAACAGGTGCACCGTATATAAAGCCATCTGCTGCACCGCCGTCAATCCATTCAATCAGCTGGTCTGCCACTTGTTCGTACGTTCCGAAAAAGGCACTTTTCGGGGTTGTCACTTGAAGCGCAACCTCCCTTAATGATAATCCATTTTCCTTCGCCAGTTTTTTGATGCCGTCTGTTGTGGAACGGAAGCTATTTGCACCAACATCCCCGATTTCAGGAAAAGGTTCATCTAGAGGAAAGGCACTGAAATCGAAGTGATCAAAAAATCTCCCTAAGTAATTCAAGGCTTCTTCAATAGATACAAGGTTTTGAATAGCGGCATACTTTTCTTCTGCTTCTTCAATAGTCCTGCCCGCAATCGGGTGGATTCCAGGGAAGATTTTGATATCATCCTTGCTCCTGCCAAGCTGTTGCGCTCTACTTTTCACGTCATCATAGAACGCTTTAGCTTGTTCAAATGAATTCGAATTTGTGAAGACAGCATCAGCATCCTTCGCGGCAAGATTTTTTCCTGCTTCAGATGACCCCGCTTGGAATATAACCGGTTGACCTTGTTTAGATCGCTCAATATTTAAAGGACCTTTTACAGTGAAATGCTTACCAGCATGGTTTAATGTATGCAATTTATCTGGATCAAAAAACTGTCCAGTTGTGCGATCCCTTACAAACGCATCATCATCCCAAGAATCCCACAAGCCTTTAGCAACCTGCAAGTACTCTTCCGCTATTTCGTATCTCAACGCATGGTGAGGGTGATCCGCTTTACTATAATTTTCTGCAGAGCCTTCTAGTGGTGATGTAACAACATTCCAGCCTGCTCTGCCACCACTTAGTTTATCTAATGAAGCAAACTGGCGGGCAATCGTAAACGGTTCACTATAAGACGTAGAAACAGTTCCAACTAGACCAATGTTCTTTGTTATGGTCGCTAGAGCAGATAAGATCGTCAGCGGCTCAAACCGGTTCAAGAAATGAGGAATTGACTTTTCATTAATATAAAGGCCATCAGCGACAAAAGCGAACGTGAAACCGGCTTCTTCTGCTTGCTTAATGATTGATTGATAATATTCGATATTTACACTTGCGTCTGCAGGTACAGATTCATCCTTCCATGCATTCATGTGACCTCCAGGTCCGTGCAGCATAACACCAAATTGAATTTGTTTTTTCTTTGTCATTATTCTCATCTCCATTTGCAAATTTTAAATACCAACAAAACTTGTAGGAATAGTTTAAATTATCATAAACCAAAGTGTTGAGAATGTATAATTAGTTTTTTTAAAGTCACACTTTACTTTTATTAATACGATTAGCTAATCGGGGTTTAATTCCCAAAATTAGTATTATTAAATTCATTTATTAGTTTTTTCAATTTAACAAATCTTCTGACCAGTGTTAGCATAAGCACTAATCCTACAATACAAAGTAAATTAGTAGGAATTAAAACCACATACAATGGGGGTATTACTTTGAAAAAAACAAATTACAAATGGCTGTCACTTTTACTTGTCGTATTTGTAATAGCAGGCTGCAGCAGCAATACTGGTACAACAAGCAGCACTGGCAATACAAACAATGCAGTTCAAGATGGAGGAACGTTGAATATCGCTTTTCAAAGTGAACCAACAACACTTGATCCGCAAATAACCGGTAACTCTTCAGTTAAGGATGCAACACGAAGCATCTATGAAAAGCTTGTAATTCTTGATGACAGCGGCAATGTTGTGCCTGATTTAGCAGAAAAGATTGATTTAAGTGAAGATAAGAAGCTGTATACCTTCCAGTTGCGAAAAGGCGTGAAGTTTCATAATGGCAAAGAAATGACCGCTGATGATGTGGAAGCATCTATTAATAGATGGATTAAACTTTCTTCTCTCGGAAAAACAAACTTCGTTGGTGCTGAAGTGAAAAAAACAGACGATTATACAGTTGAACTCCATTTAAAAACACCTAATGTAAATACGCTTGCACTGCTGGCTGATCCAATTCCGGCGGCTGCAATCATGCCTAAGGAAATTATTGAAAATGCTCCTGACGAAGGTAGCACAGAGTATGTTGGAACAGGACCTTACAAAGTAAAGGAATGGAAGCAAAACCAATACTTAATTTTAGAGAAATTTGCCGACTACTCTTCTGAAGGAAGAGAACTTAAAAAAACACCACATCTAGATGAAATAAAAATCAGCTTTATTACAGATGAATCAACAAGAATCTCCGGATTAACAACTGGTCAGTTTGATATTGCCTTAGGAATATCCAGTGATAATGCACAGCAAGTCGAAGGTGCGCAAACTGCCTCTATTAAAAAAGCACCAGGTGGATTTTTAGGCCTTTTCTATAATTCACAAGAAGGTTTTTTTAAAGACTTAAATGCAAGAAAAGCAGTCAATGCAGTTATAAATTCTGAAGACATTCTTTCCAGCTCGTATGGAAGTTCTGATTTTTATGAGTTGACTTCATCCATTGTTAATAAGCAATTCCCTAACTATTACAGTGAAGCTGGCAGCGAGGAATATAATCAGCATGATGAAGTTAAAGCGAAAGAATATTTAAAAGAAGCAGGCTATAACGGTGAGGAAATCAAAATATTAACCTCTCGTGATTATCAGGATCAATACAATACTGCTGTTGTTGTCCAACAGGAATTAGAGGATATTGGTTTCAAAGTAAAACTTGAAGTATATGATTGGGCAACATTTGGTGAAAAATTAACCGATACAAGCAGCTGGGATCTTTACCCTGTTGATTGGGCTGCTCGCTCCACCATATTTCAAGGATTCTGGACTTCTTACGGGGCACCTGTTGAAGAATCCACTAAATACTTAGACGATATTAAAGCTGCCGCGGATGTTCAGGACGCAAGACCTGCGATTGATGCTGCTCAGCAATATGTGTGGGATACCCTGCCATTTACCCTAATTGGACATAAAGTTGCACTAAATGCTGTAGCCAATAAAGTAGAAGGCTATGATTTTAATCTAGGTCCAGTCTTCTATAATATCAGTCTCAAAAACAATTAATACAACTCTAGAAGCAAGACTTGCAGCTTACATGCTCCGTCTTGCTTCTACCATACCTATCATAGCTTTTGAAAGGATGATTTTATGAGCGGATATATTATAAAACGGCTGTTGTCGCTCATCCCCGTACTGTTAGTTGTTGCGGTCGTTGTTTTTCTAATCATCCATATTACGCCAGGTAACCCTGCGATGATTATTTTGGGCGAAGGTGCAACTCCTGAGCAAATAGAAGAACTTAATCAAAAACTTGGTCTTGATAAACCTTTAATAGCTCAGTTTTTTATCTGGCTAGCTAATATAGCACAAGGTGACTTTGGCACCTCATATTTTTTGGGAAAGCCTGTTCTTACAGCATTTTTGGAAAATGCAGGTCCTACCCTTTCTCTCGCTGTCCTATCACAGCTTATCGGTGTAAGCATCGCACTATTGCTTGGGATTGCAGCGGCAAAAAACCAAGGGCGAATTAAAGATGATTTGATTTCCGGAACTAGTTTAATAGGTATATCGATTCCCAGCTTTTTATTAGGCTCCTTTCTAATTATGATTTTTGCAGTTCAGCTGAAAATCCTGCCAGTTTCAGGCTACGCTCCTCTTAGTCAAGGAATCTGGGAGCACCTTAAATACCTTATATTGCCCTCCATCACTCTTGGAACGATTCAAGCTGCTCTTATTACAAGAATGACAAGGTCTTCTCTCCTTGATACTTTATCAGAAAATTTCATTAAGACAGCAAAGGCAAAAGGTGTCAGTGAGAAGGCAATTCTGTTGAAGCATACACTAAGGGTCGCCTTTCTTCCAATTTTAACTGTTATTGGCGAATCCTTTGCAGGGCTTGTCACAGGTGCAGCTGTAACAGAATCATTATTTAATATTCCTGGTCTTGGCCAGCTGATTGTCGCTTCCATTAATCGTCGTGATTATGCTGTTATCCAAGGAGCTGTCTTGATGATTACCGTCGTTTATGTCCTGATGAACTTACTAGTCGATTTGTTGTATGCAGTAATCGATCCGCGCGTACGAAACTCTTATCAAGCTTAAGAAAGGAGCAGAACATGTCAGAGAGCACGAAAGTATTAGTTAATAAGCCATTATCCATAAGGAAAACTGCCAATAAAAAGAGCCGGTTTTTTTCGAACAGATTGCTGCTTGTAGGCAGCATTCTGTTAGTGATTACGACTTTAATTGGGGTGTTTGCCTCCTTTCTATCTCCTTATGAGATTTTAGAAATTGACCCCAAAAACCGCTTGGCTGCCCCATCTAATGTGCATTGGTTCGGTACAGATAATTTTGGGAGAGATGTGTTCAGCAGGACGATGTACGGTGTTCGTATCTCGCTGCTGATTGGAGTTACTGTAACGTTGGTTGCTTCTGTTATCGGACTGACTGTCGGGCTTCTAGCTTCCTATTATAAGCTGCTGGACCATATTTTCATGCGAATCTGTGACGGTCTTTTCGCTTTTCCATCTATTTTGCTGGCAATTGCAATTATGTCTGCACTTGGCCCTAAATCAATTAATGTTATCATCGCGCTTGTCCTTGTCTTTATTCCATCAATAGCAAGGATTGTTAGGTCCGCAGCATTAGTTGTAAAGGAAAAGGTATTTATTGAAGCATTACAAGCACAAGGAGCGAGTTCATTACGAATTCTCTTTTTGCATATTGCTCCAAACATTCTTGCCCCGCTCATTGTCCAAGTGACATTTGTTTTTGCAGTCACTATTTTGACAGAAGCATCACTTAGCTTTCTTGGGGCCGGCATTCCCGCTCCCCTTCCAAGTCTTGGGAATATGCTTTATGACGGGAAGCTCGCTATTTACAACGCTTGGTGGATGACGGTATTTCCTGGCCTTTTCATCATTTTAATCGTACTAGGTCTTAACCTCTTCGGCGATGGCTTAAGAGATTATCTTGATCCAAAAAGTAAACAGACTGTGAAAAGGAGGAAAAATAGATGAGCCAGACAATGCCATTACTTAAAATTGAAGATTTGCAAGTAGACTTTGCCACACATCAAGGCGAGGTTTCGGCTATAGACGGAGTATCTTTCGAATTGGAGGAAGGCGAAATACTAGGCGTTGTTGGGGAATCTGGCTGCGGGAAAAGCGTTACAGCTGAAGCAATACTACAGCTGCTCGATGAAGACAGCACCTTTTATGATGGAAAGATTATGTTTAATGGGGAAAATCTTTTAGAGTATGACAAGAAAAAGATGGAGAAATTACGCGGCAATGATATTGCGATGATTTTTCAAGATCCCATGTCCTCACTAAATCCTGTCATGTCTATCGGAAAACAAATCGCGGAATCAATTCGGATTCATCAATCTGCCACAAAAAAAGACGCATACAAAAAGGCCATTGAACTACTGAAACTTACTGGAATCCCCTCTCCTGATCAAAGAGCCAAGGAATATCCACATGAACTTTCAGGCGGGATGCGTCAGCGGGTTATGATTGCAATAGCATTATCGTGCCAGCCTAAGCTGTTAATTGCAGATGAGCCGACAACAGCATTGGATGTGACTATCCAGGCACAAATTTTAGATTTAATCACATCGTTCCAGAAACAGCTGAATATGGGAATTATCCTTATAACTCACGATTTTGGTGTGATTGCCAATATGTGTACAAAAGTAGCAGTAATGTATTTAGGGCAAGTAATTGAAGAAACAGATGTGCGGACGCTTTTTAAACGCCCATTTCATCCCTACACAATCGGCTTAATGAAGTCTGTTCCCCAAATAGAAGGCGAACGGGTTGAGCATTTGCACAGCATTGACGGGACTGTCCCTTCCCTTTTTCAGATTCCAAAAGGCTGCAGGTTTGCACCGAGATGTAAATATGCAAGTAGCACATGCGAAAATAAAATGCCGTCATTGGAGATAGTCGAAAAGAATCATCGTGTCCGCTGCTGGCACTATGATGAAGTGAAGAAAGGAGAATTAATATATGCAGACTGAACAAACTTTGGACAGAGGAAAACCGATTTTGCAGGTGAAAAATTTGCAGAAGTATTATCCTGTCAGGACTTCATTAGGAAAAACAAAGGCATATATTAAAGCAGTCGAAGACCTTTCTTTTGACATTTATGAGGGAGAAACATTCGGATTAGTCGGCGAGTCTGGGTGCGGAAAAAGCACTGCGGGAAGGACACTACTAAAGCTAGTTGAGCCGACAAATGGTGAGGTAATCTATCGGGATAATGATATTTTCAAGCTGAAAAAATCCTCTTTGAAGCATGTTCGCAAAGAATTGCAAATGATTTTTCAGGATCCTCACACATCATTGGACCCTAGGAAAAAGGTCGGCTATTCAATCGAGGAATCACTCGCAATCCATAAAATTGGCTCAAAGCAAGAACGTAAAAGCCTTGCGTTAGAAATCTTAAAAAAGGTTGGCTTTAATGAAGAACATTATCACCGATATCCACATGAATTTTCCGGGGGTCAAAGGCAGCGTATCGGCATTGCCCGATCGCTTGTCCTGCAGCCGAAACTAATCATTTGTGATGAACCAGTATCCGCCTTAGATGTTTCGATTCAGGCGCAAATTGTTAATTTGCTAAAAAGCCTGCAAAAAGAACTGAACTTGTCCTATGTGTTTATATCCCATGACCTAAGTGTTATCAGACATATCGCAGATAAAGTTGGGGTTATGTATTTAGGAAATCTTGTCGAACAAGCTTCAACAGAAAAGTTATTTTCTGAGCCATTGCACCCATACACAAAATCATTAATTTCAGCAGTTCCGTTGTTAAATCCGGAGTACAAGCGAGAGAAAGTAGCATTAAAAGGAGAACTCCCCTCTCCCCTAAATCCGCCGTCAGGCTGCGTATTTCACACTAGATGCCCGTTCGCCTTCGATCGCTGCAAAACAGAAGTGCCGAAAAACATAAAAGTCCAAGATGAACGGACTGTGAAATGTCATTTATATGAGGAGTCAGAGTCACAGTAGGTTACGCCAAACTATGACTAGCAAGCTTTTAGCTTGTCGATAAAGAGAAGCGTTAAAGGTTTAGATTTAATCACTTTCAAAAAAGGAGATTGTTTGGAGCGAAAGGGTTGGGACTTCTACGGGATTAGTGAGACAGTCGGAAGACAATAAAGAAGTACAGTGTCGAAGGGCACAGAGCTCACCTCGAGACATAGAACCCCTGTAGCGCAATCATTTCTCCACATTACAAAACTGTTAAACGTATTTCTTAAGAAAGTTGTCTACTATTTGAGCCTTACTTTAACTAGTAAGGTTTTTAATATTTGTCAACTTTTGTCCTTTATTGCCGAATTCTCTCTATTTTTTTAAATATAAGTTGACAGGTAGGAATTATGTGTTTTATAATCATGTTAATTTAGAAAATTAAAAAATCGGCAAGCTGATCGGAACACCGAAGGCGTAACCCTTACTGCATTTACTGCATATAAAGGATTACGCCCTTTTTTTATACTTTCACACAAATACTAAGGGGTATTGCACATGAAAAAATTATTAATTTTTGCGTTTATCGGCCTGTTGGCACAATTAATTGATGGTTCATTAGGAATGGCATATGGGGTAACATCCTCGTCGCTATTGCTAACCTTCGGAATCGCACCTGCTGTTGCATCTGCATCTGTTCACTTAGCTGAAGTGGTCACTACTGCCGCATCTGGTGCATCCCATATAAAGTTTGGCAATGTCGATAAGCAAACCGTCTATCGTTTAATTATTCCTGGATCAATCGGAGCTTTCTTAGGAGCAACGTTTTTAAGCAATCTGCCAGGAGACTTGGCAAAACCGTATATTTCCTTGTTCTTATTAATCCTAGGTTTATACGTGTTAGTCCGATTTTTGTTTAACTTCCGTCCATCTGAAGAAAAAAAGAAATTATCATTAAGCCGCAAACAATCAATTCCGCTTGGACTAATCGCTGGATTTGCCGATGCAACAGGAGGCGGCGGCTGGGGACCGATTGCAACACCAGTTTTGTTATCAAAAAGGGGGATTAGCCCGCGTAAGGTTGTTGGTACTGTTGATACAAGTGAGTTCGCCATTGCAGTATCTGCGACATTAGGATTTTTTATCTCCCTTGGTTGGGAGCAGGTTAACTGGCTGTGGGTAGGTGCCTTGATGATCGGCGGCATAATTGCAGCACCAATCGCAGCATGGCTTGTCCGCAAGCTGCATGCACAGCTAATGGGTGTTTTGGTCGGAGGATTTATCATACTAGTGAATGCTCGAACACTCGTGACTACATGGATTGATAATGAAGCTGCCTATCCGTATGTTTATGTGGGAATTGTTGTTGTATGGGTAGTATCTATTATTTATGCTGTGCTTAAAATCAAAGCTTATAAAAACAACTCTAAAACTGGTATTTCCCTCTAACACTACATGAGCCTTATAGCAAAGAATGCTGTAAGGCTCTCTTATCATTTCTAGAAAATCACACTACAAATCTGTTCCCTTTTTTAATACTTCCAATGCATTGGACTTTGAGATAAATCCAAGCTGTTCATATGCATTTTCTGTAGACCATGGTTTTTGAGGATTATCAGAAACACCATAGTAAGTACCATACTTTACGGTTGACCGAAGAGCGAGGTCAAAAAGCTGTACCGTATCTTCATGAGTGAGTAATGTTCGGTGCAGACGGTCGTTTTCCTTTACAGCTTGAATTTCGTTCGGGTGAACACTTCCAATCCGTAAATTTATTAGCGATAGATTATTTTCGGCTTGAAGTGAGAGAATATGGCCGATATTTTCTGAAGCTAGTTTCAACACGCCGTACAGTCCATTAGAGTATGGATAATCATCCGTGTTAATTTCCCTACCTAATGTTGAAAAGCCATCTGCCTCATAATAATCAGTAGTATGATTGCTGCTGGCATAGACTACCTTAGGAATACCTAGAGTAATCGCCGCATCCAATACATAAAAAGAAGCCATAAAATGAAGCTTTGTCATGTTTTGAAATTCTTGTACATCCTTTAGGTCGTTATTAGATTTTATCGTTAGTAAGTTAATCAGTGCATCTGAATCTTTGGGAATGCTGTGAAGAAGCGATTCATAATCCGTGGCATTTACCTCTACAAAATCATCTGCCTGTTCTGGAGCCTTTTTATCAAGTATGACAATCTTGTATTTACTTCGGAGACCCTGATATAAAATGGACCCAATTGTCCCAGCACCGCCAATGATGGTAACTTTCTTTTTCATTATTCTCCTCCATTTAATTTAAGGCTTCCAACACTTTTCAATATTTGCTCTTATATAAAAAGATATCCATAAGGCAGAATAATAAACCTTGTGAGTACAAAAAAGAGAAGCAATTTGCAACAGCAAATTGCTTCTCTAACATCTCCGCTCCAAAATTATTAGCTATCTAATCCATGATACTCAAAGCAATCAAAGTCAGCATAAGAGCCCGCTTTTCGGTCCATATCATGAACAGCAATCCCTACAAAGTTTCCTGTAAATCCTCCGGAGAGGAACAACACATCCTGAACTTCCCCGATTTCCTGATAAGTATCCATACTTTCCATTCGGTAATAAAAATTAGCAACAGGACCATTCACTTCTACCTTAAACTCTACCTCACCTTGTTCAGCCTGTATAATCACTGGATTTAATAAAAATTCCCCATCTGCGCATTTCATTAGGCGAATGACGCGGCCATTTGTTTCATCATATGTTAAGTAGGCATATAGATAGTTACTATCATTGAGATACAATAGTACACCTGCCATTTGGTTAAACGTTTTTGGATTGTAATCTAACTTCGTTACAACCTTGAAATGAAAATCTTTTTGGCGGACGGCAAGTATATGATGCTCAAATAATGATTGGATGGAATCACCAGAGAGCAATCGTAAATATCCGTTACGGCTCTTTAGATCGCACCATGTTTCATCTGCCAAAATGCGCAGAGAATTCCACTCTTTTTCAAGAGTACCGTTATTAAAATCATCTTTAAAATCGGTATTTTTACTTTGCACTACCTTGTCGAGAGTAACGATTTCTGTTTCTAACAACGGACCATTGCCGCCATCCACTAATCGCAGCCAGCCGTCTTCTGTCCAATATACCTCCTGGATGGCTGTTTCTCTTCCCAAAATAGCATTTCCTTGCAATGGCCGTGTACATAAATAGACCATATACCAATTTCCTGTTGTCGTTTGGATAATGCTGCCATGACCCGAACATTGCAATTTGGAATCTGGT
>Ga0209463_1000523_pt1 | contig 29235 bp, 29 predicted proteins | sample AgamicMgSfrz_FD_187169 | JGI IMG/M metagenome (GOLD analysis project Ga0209463, IMG submission 187169) | Agave microbial communities from Guanajuato, Mexico - Mg.Sf.rz (SPAdes) (version 2) | ecosystem: Host-associated > Plants > Phyllosphere > Phylloplane/Leaf | place: Guanajuato, Mexico...
ATCCGTTCCGTAATGACGAGAATTATGAAATTGATTTGAACAACGCAGAAATAAACAAAAGCGGTAATTCCGATGTGGATGTATATGTTAATGTAGAAATAGATACAAAACCAATAGCTCATGCTATACTGTGTACTTTATTAGCCACAAAAAAAATCAGTAAAAAAGAATTTGAGGAAGCATTAATTATCTTAGAAGAAATCACCAAAAACTATAAAAATAGAATTCCAGGATTACGACTGTTTGGTCCATTAAGTAAAAATGACAGTATTTAAATAAGAGCTGTAATACTATGTTACTTCTTGATTACAACTATAATTTAGCGGTATCATCATGCCCATTCTTTGGCTTATAGCACTTTTAATTCTCTCCATTAGATGATTTAAGAATCTAAACACTCCCTCTTACTCACCGTTTATACCTCATTTGCAAGCCCTTCGCCATTTCATAATCGGGAATCGAATACAGCAACATTCTATTTATGTTTACACTCTTACAAAATTTAAAATCCACACATCACATTACTAAGGGTGATTATAAGTCACTAAAGGGTGCTACATGCCTTCTAAATAGTTCTGAAGGAAAAGATACCATTAATAGTCACTGCTGCCGTTTTAAGAGGATTTGGTGTATTGGTTGGTGGAAAAAAGCCAAAAATAAAGGATAATAGCTGCCTATTTTAATAGCACTATTATCCTTTTTCACTCGTACATTATTGTGACAGCCTTTGTATGATATTATCCACCACATTGGACAAGTTACCATTTTTATATTGAAGAATGAAATCACTGTACAGCATTCTGAGCACATCCTTTACTTCAAAGCTATATTCTAAATCTAGCTCTGCAATATCACTCAGCATGACCTCTAATCTCAAAGCCTGCTTTCTATTTATAAGACATTTAATCATCTTCTTTTTTGGTGAATTTGCCGGGATTAAAATGGCATCCTCTTCCTCGTGATAAGAAGTGATTTTTATTGCCTTTTGACTTCTCGTTGTGAGCTCATGGTAAAGCTCAACTGGATTGCTTCTCCTTTTAGCCTGGTACAAAAAATCATCTAAAAGCAGTGTCACTAAATCTATATGTGTAAATTGTTCGTTAGCTGCTTCTGTAACATCATCACAAAACAGCTCACCACGTAAATACTCAGAAACAGGAACGTAAAAAGTATATGAAAGTAATGTAGGTGTTGTTAATTTCCTTGTAGCCTTCATAAACCATTTATCAAAGAAATTATATGGGCTATATGAGAGCTCCCTTATTTCATCATCGTAAATAGGAAATCTGCTTTTTTTCACCGGTTCCTTTTCACCTCTTCCTCCAGCATAAAGGCAAGAATCCGATATGCTGCTTCTTTTAAACTGCAATCCCATTTAACTTTCATTTCAAATAGTAAATCGTGATACACCCTCTCCAACTTTGCTGGATAAGGCTGTCCCTTTGGATCGTATATACGTATTGGGAAATCCTGATATTCCTCTAACCCCTTCTTCACCAATAAAGAGCAATACGGTGTGGGTTCAAGTCCTCTTTTTTTGGCTAAAATTTTTAGCAATCTCCTTTCTTGTGGTGTGAAAGGGATTTTCACATCCTTCTTTTTATCAACTCGTTCTTTACGTCCCTCTGTTTTGGTAATTGTTTTTTTCCGAACTATTTCCTTTTTCGTTTCTATTTTTGGTTTATCTATCTTGGTCGTAAATATAGGATTTATAGGTTCCATCTTCTCCCTCTCTCCTCCCTTTTGCCTCTTTTTTCTTTATTATCTCAGTGTCAAATTGTCAAAAAGTTATATTGCTAGATTATGAAGGAGGCTATGAAAATAGAACGTATAAACTTCAATTTTTTGGACAAACTATGTAACAACGAATATTGAATAAGTTGGAGGAGGAAAATATATGACTTCTGGAAAAGGAAAAAACACAGGAATAGAAAATGAGAAATTAAAAAAATTAGCAGAGTTAGCAAAAAAGTCAAAAACAATAAAAAAAAGCATCGTAAAATAACATAAGCTTTATGATTAACATTATCTTTACGATGTGAGAACTATTATAAATACGCGTGGGCTTTACGCCATTACAAGCATGTACGAACCAACTGAAAACATAAAAAAAAGAACTAATAGAAAGAACAGAATAAACTAGTAATCTAGATCATAGTATTAAATTAAGTGCTGAAAATCAGTTCGTAAATGACTTGTAAAAAAGTGATTTACGTAAAAAACACAGCAGATAACATGTAATTTACGTACATACTTTTCGATTGTTATATTGATTTTTAATAAAGCAATGTCGTTTTTACGTAAAGGTTTGTAGTTTACTGATTTAAAAATTTGAGATAGTAATTAATGGGGGAATTATTGACTAACTTTAAATTGGTCCGTGTATCTCTGAAAATCATATACATTTAAAATAGGCAGACACTATATAAGCCCACTATTAATAGTGGGCTTATATAGTGTCTATAGAAAAATATTTAATCAATATTACACTTAAACACCTATATAACAACATTTCTTTATAGACACTATATATAGTCACTATAAAGAAATTTCTTAGCATTTATTCTCTATTTTTACGTCGGAAAAATGATGAAAACCACCCGTTTTCCCCAAAGTGAGCATTTTTAACCTAATAAGATATGTATTTTACATTGGATTCGTGCGCAAAATCGTAAATTACATATATAGTGTCTTTAAAGAGACACTATCAAAATCCCCCTTTTATAAAGGGTTTTACATGAAAATATAATTCTAAAAGTCATAAAAACTGCTATATAGACACTTGTATTAGAGACTATATTTAGTTATTATATAGTTTATAAGTATATGATAGGAGGAAGATTCTTGGATCATACCCTTCATGAGTTACATAAGCATGTTAAGTTTAGTGATGAGGTGCTGGAAATGTTCATTCATATTATTGGACAGGATCCCGGCTTGCTTAAGGTATTCCAGTACATAGCAATTGAAGAACAAAAGAATAAAGAGCGAGGTGTTTCTATAAGCCATATCATTGAAAATGTTAAGGTGGAACGTCTTGTTAGGAAAAATGTTGGAAAAAACAAGTACGTATATGAAGAAGTATTTACGAACATTGAACGTAAAAACGTCGAAAAAATGGTCGATAAGCTTATGTTTATGTCGCTTATTTATCATGAAGCAATTAAACCATATAAGTTTCTATTTCTAACAAATCGTGGAAAACAACTTATAGCCAAACTAGTAGAGAATAAATCGAAGAATAAGGAGCTGCGTAAATAATGGCAAAAACATTTACAAAGAACCAGCCTGCAATAAACATCACAATGGTAGGTTTTGGACAAGCTGGAACAAGAATGGCAGACCGCTTTGCTGCTTTTAAAAAAGAAGATAATACATCAGTCTACAACTGTATCGCTTTAAACAGTAATGATGGTGATTTGGCTGGCTTAAAGAACATTTCAACAAATAACAGAGTAAGCTTGGAGCTTGGTGGATTGGGTAAAAACCCAGAAGAAGCTATACATATATTGGAGAGAAATGAAAAAGCGAAGGATAAGCTGAAGTCTTTTATACAAGAAAGAATTAGACCGCAAGATGATCTTGTTATGTTTTTCGCTGGCCTTGGTGGTGGAACAGGTACTTCTACTATCGTGAAGGCAATTGAGGAATTTTATGATTACAATAATAAACCAAAAATCATTGAAGAATTTAACCTTATTCGCAAAGAGCTTGGTGAAGCTGAAGTTAAAACAAATCCAAAGAAATACTTAAAAGAAGCTTCTATTCGTGCAAGAAAAAAATTCATTAAGATTGGTATCGTTGTGACGATTCCTACACGTGCTGACGGTCCTGATGCCCTTCGACAAGTGAATAACTTTGCTCAGCAGATCTGGGATATTGCGAAAAACCCGAATAAAGGTGTTGCTTTCGTGGTATTTGCAGACAATCAGCATTTCTATGATGAGTTTAAACAGCTGCCAGAGAACAGCAGAAATGGCATTGATAACTACAGGGATTATGCTAACAATGAAATTGCAGAGATTTTCCATGAGCTTAATACAGCTACAACTGGTGGTGGAACAGCGGTTACCTTTGATAGTGCTGACTTTAGACGAGTTATCCTTGAGCACACAGGTTCACTTGTAATCAGCAGATTCTCAAAGTCTAGCAATACTGTTAGAAACGGCCATGATGTGACAGCAATGTTTAAGGAAGCAATCGATAGCAGTAATCTTCACCAGCCTATCCAGTTATTTGATAAAGAAACCAACACATCAGCTCGAATCCATCATATTGGACTACTTGCTATCCTTGATAAATCAAATGATATTGGCAGTTCTTTCATTGATGATGCGAGAGAAGAAATTATTGAAAAGCTTCCGTTAAATGGTACAGTGTTTAGCGGGTATTTAGAGGAAAAAAACAATTTTTCAACTAGTGTTTATACGTTCTTTAAGGCAGATGCCCTTCCAGAGCGTCTTGCTAAAGGTTTAGTAAAGGAATATGAAGATTTTAAAGCAAGACAGCAAGAAGTAAGCTACCAGCAATCTGTGATCAGTTCTATTGCTGCTGCAAGTGATGATGAGGAATTTGACCTTGATTTTGCTGAATTAGGCCTATCTGAGTACTTGGGGAATGATAAACCTGCAGAAAAAACAGAGCCAGAGAATGATATTGACTTAGATGATATCGATTTAAGCTTGCTTGATGATTAATTTAGGAGCAAAAAACTCATTTAATCCCCTTTTTTGGTTTAATTAAGAGTAAATTTGCTTTAAAAAATAGAAAAAGATGCTTTAGGAATGCTCCTGAAGCATCTTTTTTACGTGTAGTTTTATATAAATCCCACAATAATGTATTTTTCGTGAATGCCCGTATTAAGTGGTAATGAATTTTTGTCTATAGCTCCTATAAGTCTTCTTTAACAACCTTTTTTTGTGTTGTAAACGGTTCGTAAGCCCCCTCTTTTATGTAAATCCATAGATTTATACCAATAATATCCATAAAATAATATTATTCCTCGTATATCTACGTAAATCTTGCTTATATGTATATAATAATTACATTATTTCTATGATTTATGTACGTTAACTACGAGAAATACGTGTCGTAAATAAATAGTAAACCAGTAGTTTACGAAAAACACTATCAGATAAAAGGGTAAATATATATAAAAGTTACGTTCAATTTACATAAATACAGTAAGTGTAACCGTAATTTTTACATAAAGATTGTATACAGTATTTATGTATATTTATAAATAAAGATTGTACATACTTCGTAAATACACAAAGTATGTAAAAGTCACATAATCATTTACGTAAATAGATAAAATATTTATCATAAACAAACACCACAGTTACGTAAGCAATTCGTAAATTAATTCGTATTAACGTAAACATAATGTATATTCACGAATGTTTATTATCGTAAAAGTGTCGTAAAAGTAAAATTTACGACACTAATCAATAGATAAATGTAAGAATTACGTCAATTAACATAGGTTGTTTTTTATAAGAGTATACAGATTACGTAATTAGTACGTAAATACAAAGATACTTAACGAACTTTTCTTGTTGTAAGTGAGTTGTAAATGGTTGTATTTACGAAGATTAGAACAGGATAAAAGTTTTTTCTGTGAATTAAACGGAAATTTACGTAAGAATACAATGTGCTTTAACTATATTTTTATGTACATTAAATTTGTTAAACGTAAATCTAACGTAGTAATTATATTAACAAGACAAAGGGATAGTCGTAAATGATTCGTAAAAATAGCCTTTACAAGCTTTGATTTTTTGCGGAACTAGGTGTAAAATCAAATAAAGTGTATTTTTTGAGCAACTGGAGGTGAGCAAGGTGGAAGACAAACATCAACGTGAAGAGTTGAGAGAATTATTATTAGAAGAATTTCAATATGATCAAATATATAATCTAGCATTATCGCATACTTCGGAAGAGGATATTTGGACAGATTCCATTTTATCCATAAATCCTGATACTCATTATGTAGCGATAAAAGCAAGTGAATTCATAGGCAGGGATGATGCTACGATTAGGCATTATTTACGGAGTGAGCTTTCTGATATATACATTAAACCACAAAAGCACGGCAGATATTACCGCCTTAATTACATAACTATTTTTAGAATACATCTTATTTCATTATTAATGGAAAAGGTAGGAATGACTACAAACCAGCTGTTAGTGGAATTAGGTGCTGAGCCAACATTTGAATCGAATAGGAAGAGTTCAAATGATGCTTTGATTGAACAAATCTCGAATTTTAAAGAAGCTGTTAACTATTTGTATAACAGCAATATGAATTATCAGAACCTGCTGCTTGAAATTTTAGCAATGGATCGTTCTGTTAATCAACTAAAATATGAAATTACTCAGCTCGAAAGGGAAATGAGTGAAAGCAATCAAGAAATTAAACAGTTAGAATCGGCTGCCTACCAGGATTATTTGCTAGACAGGCAGAATCATATTATGGTTGCAAGTTTAAGGAAAAAACAAAAAACTTCTATTTTTTCTTTGTTTAAAAAAGATACAGATGATGAGCCGCTTATTACAGAGGAAGTTGATAAGCAACTTAAGGATAAGCGCTTGGATGCCATTAAAGATCAAATTGCCCAGCTAAAATCAGATATTGAAGCATTTAGCGGCAAAAGAGAGAACCTTGTCAAGAAATTGACAGAGGATGAGAAGAAGCTGCTTGTACTTACGGAGCAGCAAAAGTATATGCTTTCTGACAGCAATAGTGGCAGAATGATCGAAGCTGCAGCCGATTTTGAAACAGTTGAATAAATAACTGCCAATTAATATGGACCCAGATGATGGATAAGAGACAGTAATTCTCTTTATATTCATTCTGGGTTTTTTATTTTCTCCAATTCCATAGTATGCTATAAGATTCTTGGTTATGATAAAATGAATCATTTTTTCAAAAAAGGGACATATGTCCTTTCTAACTTTTCCATTTTTCTTTTTAATAAGAAGAGAAGGGTGGAAGGATAAATGAAAGGCGTACTTTTTGCTTTACTTGGTGGAATGTTTATAACGATTCAAAATATAGCTAATGCCCATATTCGTGAGGATATTGGTATATGGCAAACGGCAAGCATAACCCAGTTTTCCGGCTTTTTATTAGCAGCGGTAATCCTTTATGCTTCTAGAGATATCAAATGGAAAAGTATCGGAAGTGTTAATCCAATCTATTGGTTTGGAGGTGCATTTGCAGCCTTTATTCTTTTCAGCAATATGGAAGCAATTCTGCAGATTGGGGTTACATTTACGGTTTCCTTTGTGTTAATTTCACAGCTAATAATAACCTTTATAATTGATATTAATGGATGGTTTGGGATAAAGAAACGGAACTTAAAAATTGCTGACATTCTAGGTATCGTGATGATGATTGGTGGTTTACTATTATTAAAACTTTGACTGGCGGGAGAATATGAAGGAAATCAAGGACGTAAGGGAGCTTCATTCCTATTTAGAGCAACATCAGTTAACAAATATTTTTAATGACCGCTTAAAAGAACATGCTGTATTATGTGAATTTGAGCAAGGAGAAAGAATTTGCACACAAGGTGAGTCTGCGCGCTCTCTTTACGTCCATGTTAGTGGGAAGATAAAAGTATATACAACCTCACAGGACGGAAAAATTCTGATCTTATCATTTAAGCAGCCTTTAGAGATAATTGGTGATGTAGAATACGTCAATGGTGCTGAACTCCTTAATACAGTAGAGGCTACCTCTACAAAAGTAAAAATGATCAGATTTGATTTTGAATGGTTAAAAAAGCACGGGAATGATGATGCTGTATTTCTTCTATTTCTACTGGACATAATTGCTCATAAATTTTATCGGAAATCGACAGCTATGAGTTTTAATTTAATGCATCCGGTTGAAGTGAGACTCGCAAGCTATTTGCTATCTGTTTCGGCACTGAAGGAGCATACATTTAGTGATAGGCTTGATTGGCTTGATTTAAAAGATGTAGCAAATTTTATCGGCACGAGCTATCGTCATGTGAACCGAGTAATAAAGCAATTCTGCATGGAGGGGCTAATTGAGAAGAATAAAGGAGTTATCGTCATTAAAGACAGAGCAGGACTTCAAATAATGGCAAAGGATAATATATATGAGCAGTAAGGGGGAAATGTAATGCTGGGAATTTTGTTGGCTATAATGGCTGGAGGATTAGTTGGGGTCCAAAATATATTTAATAATAAAGTGATGGAGAAAGCAGGCTCTTTGACAACGACAACACTTGTGCTTGGAATGGGGTTTTTGGCTTCTTTTATTACTGGACTTGTTGTCGAGGGCGGAAGGCTGTTTGTTTTCACAAACATGGAGCCGTGGTATTTGGTAAGCGGCTTTATCGGTGTAGGAGTAGTTTATTGTATAACCTCAGGCGTTAAGCTGCTTGGACCAACATATGCCATTGCAATAGTAATGTTTGCCCAGCTTGGCTTTGCTTTAGTTTCTGATACTTTCGGCTGGTTCGGCACAGATCCAATCCCATTCACACTTAAACAAAAAATCGGAGTCTTTATCATTATTGGGGGGATTCTTATGTTTAAGTTAGGCAATTTAAAAGGACGTGAAACATCTTCAGTGTTAAAGAAAGCAAGCTAAAGGGCTATAAAAAGCCCTTTTTTGTTTTTTATAAATACGTTTTTTCTTGCAGTGTGTGTTTTCTGGAAAAGGCTTCTTCTATTAAGGCTAAAAGATGGGAAGAGGCCTTTCCATTTAAATTATTAGTCCTTCTTAACAATCCGATTACTGGAGCGGCATCTATTCCGTTGATTTCTAATACCTTTGTGCCAGAAAATGGGAAGGAATGGGCAGTGCGTGTAAAGAGAGAAATTCCCAGTCCTGCTTGAACATAGTGTTTATGCGCCATGCTACTGGATATCTCCAATTTTTTATAATTAGTGCCGATAGTCTCGACAATAGTTTGCTCTATTTTAATCCGAATTGGGCAATTATGAGGTGTAAACAAGATTGTTTCGTTTTCGAGATCCTTTAAGTCTACTATTGATTTTGTGGATAGAGGATGGGACTCGGAAACAAGAAGCACGATATCATCATAATAGAGTGGCTTAAAAACATTCTCCATGGAAACTTCCGGTGCGCCGCAGATAGCAAAGTCAATTTCATCTTGATAAAGCATTGTACTTAAAGTATTCGCGTCAGCAACATGAAGGGAAATTTCTATTTTAGGATATTTTTGGATGAAATCTGCCATTATTGCTGGTAGTTCAAGACTAGCTGTAGGCTCGGAAACCCCAATCCGAATCAAGCCTGCTAAGCCTCCCTCCAAGTCTTGTAATGTTTTATCTAAACGGTCGTATTCGCGTAACAGTGCGTTGGCTCTTTCATAGAACAGGCGGCCAGCCTCTGTCATCTTCAATGTTTTTCCTCTTTCCAACAGCTTCTCACCGACTTCTTCTTCCAGATGTTTAATATGAAGAGTGATGGTTGGCTGTGAATAGTTTAAAGCTTCGGCAGCCTTAAGGAAATTGCCGTATTTAACAATAGTTGTGAATGTGCGAATTGCACGAATCTCCATGTATAAACACCTCTTTTAAGTTTTAATTTAGTAATTCTGAATCCTGGCATTAATTTTACTGATTATACTTTCTGAATTATTTGCTTTATTATAATCTATATTATCAACTAATCCAAGTGGTTTAGAAGGAATTTTGGAAGGGGACGTAAAAATGCCAACAATTACGATTGTAGCTGGTGGAAATTCCATCCACTCTCGCCTAACGGGTGTATTAAATTATGCAAAAGAATTTTTAGAAAAGGAAAACATTAATCCAACTACTATACAAGTCCATCAGCTCCCAAGTGAGGCACTAATTAAAGCCGAATTTAATAATGAAAAAATTACAGAAGCAAACCAAATAATTGAAAATAGTGATGGGGTAATTTTCCTAACTCCAGTATATAAAGCTGCTTATTCAGGTATTCTCAAAACATATATTGACCTGCTTCCACAAAAGACGCTTAAGGATAAGGCAGTGTTGCCGCTGGTATTAGGTGGCACATATGGTCATTTATTGGTGATAGATTATGTCCTTAAACCTGTTCTTATTAACTTAGGAGCTTCCAATATTAATAGTGGCGTGTATATCCAAGACACCCAAGTAACAAAAAACGAGGATCATTCCTATAGTTTGGCGGATGAAACAAAAGCAAGGCTTAATGATGCATTAACTCAATTTATAAAATCAATCGTGAGGTGAGAAATTTGACAATTAAATTAAGCATTCTCGATCAGAGTCCAATTGGCGAAGGAGAAAAAGCAGAGCAAGGTCTCCAAAACACGGTGAAATTGGCTCAGGCTGCAGATTCTCTTGGATACAATCGTTTTTGGGTTTCGGAGCATCATAATAATGACCAATTAGCAGGTTCTGCCCCAGAAAGTTTGATTGGATTCCTGCTGGCATCGACAAAAAATATCCGCATCGGATCTGGCGGAGTTATGCTGCAGCATTATAGTCCATACAAGGTGGCAGAGGTATTTCATGTATTATCCGCACTGGCACCTGATAGAGTTGACCTAGGTGTTGGCAAAGCACCAGGGGGACTTAATCTTTCAACAAAGGCATTGCAGGAAGATAAACGAGAGGAACAAAAGTCGTTTGAAGAAAAACTGGCTGATCTTCATTCATACATAAATGAAGAAGAGAATGTACTTGAGTTAAAAGCAGCTCCTGCACCAAAAGTAAAACCAGATATATTCCTGTTAGGTGGTAGTGCAGAGAGCGCTGAGCTTGCAGCAAAGCTAGGAATTTCCTTTGTGTTCGCTTACTTCATTAACGGAGAAGAAAATATTCTGAAGGAAGCAAGAGCTAGGTTTAAACAGTTTTCACCAAATGGAGGAGGTGAATTTCTGCTGGCATTAACAGTTGCTGTCGCTGACAGTGATGAACAAGCAGATTCTTATATCAAGCAAAGAGAATCTGTCAAAGTCATTTTTGCTGATGGCAGGAAGTTGAATGTAGGGTCATTGGAGCAGGCAGAAAAAGTAATTAGTCAAGCAGGAGAATCAGAATATCAGCTGCTTGTTCAAAAAGCAGGCTATGTGGCTGGTTCAAAGGAAAATGTTGGAAAAGAACTAACTTTGCTTGCCGAAAAGTATGAAATCGATGAAATAATTTCGTTATCACCAATTGTAAATATTGAGGATAGAATTTATTCTTATAAGCTACTCAAAGAGGCATTTGCAGAAGATAGTAAGTTGAAACAAAAAAATAATCAAGGAGTGGGAATATAATGAGTCAAAATAAAAAAGTAGTTGTGTGGAGCAAAGTTGGATGCAGTTATTGTGAACAGGTCAAATCTTATCTATCCGAAAATAATTTTGAGTATTCTACGATTGATGTAACAGAAAATGATTCTTTAAGAGATGTACTTGAAGTGAAATATGGCATTCGTTATGTACCTGTAGTTGAAATCGGTGATGGTGTATCACCAGAGTATAAAGCAGTCTTTAAAGTAGACTTAGAAGCATTAAAAGAAGCACTAGTTTAATTTTTTAACTTAATACTGAGTATTTTTATAGGAATAATTAATTTTTAAAATAGAAGAAGGGTGGCTAAATGATGGCAAAGGATAAAAAAATAAAGTTTGGTGCAATGATTCACGGTATTGGCGGAACAACAGATGGATGGCGTCATCCATCTGTTCCTGCAGATGCTAGTGTCAGCCTACCATTTTATAAAGAAAGGGCAAAGCTTGCTGAAACAGCAAATTTTAGTTTTATCTTTGTTGCAGATGGACTCTCTATAAGTGAAAAATCTTTACCTCATTTCTTAAACAGATTCGAGCCTATTACGTTGCTTACTGCCATAGCGGGAGCAACAGAAAAGATCGGACTTGTTGGTACTTTATCCACATCCTATAGCCAGCCTTTCAATGTTGCAAGACAATTCCTGTCATTAGATCATATTAGTTCAGGCAGGGCAGGCTGGAATGTTGTTACATCTCCATCAGCAGGAGCGGCTCAAAATTTCAATGGCAAGGACCTTCCATCACATGAGGACCGTTATAACAAAGCGGCTGAGCATCTGCAAGTCGTAAAGGGGCTTTGGGATTCATGGGAGGATGGCGCCTTCGTCAGAAATAAGGAAACAGGGGAGTTTTTTGACAAAGAAAAGATGCATGAATTAAATCACGAGGGGGAGTTCTTTTCTGTCAAAGGACCGCTGAATTTGGAAAGATCGCAACAAGGCTATCCTGTCATATTTCAAGCTGGCTCATCAGAAAGAGGAAAATCCTTTGCTGCAGAGTCTGCTGACGCTATTTTTACAGGACACGAAACGTTGGAGGAAGCGATTGAATTTTATCGCGATGTAAAAGCAAAAGCAGCACAAAATGGACGCGGACATGAAGAGATTCTGATTTTTCCGGGAATTAGCCCGATAGTTGCAAGCACAGTGGAAGAAGCACACAAAATATATGAGGATTTTATCAGCTTAGTTCCAATCGCTAATGCCATTACCTATCTTGGCAGGTTTTTTGATCATTTCGATTTCAGTACTTTTCCACTAGATGAGCCATTCCCGGAAATTGGGGATGCAGGTAAAGAAGCTTTTCAGAGTACTACTGACAAAATCAAGAAAATGGCAAAGGAGCATAAGCTGACACTTCGTCAAGTAGCCCAGCAGGTTGCTGTACCGAGAAGTACATTTATCGGTACTCCGGAAATTGTTGCAGATAAGATTCAAACCTGGTTTGAAAGCGGTGGAGCAGATGGTTTTATTATAAACTCTGATATTCCAAGCCAATTTAGAGAGTTTGTGGAAAAGGTTGTGCCTATTTTACAGGAAAGAGGCATTTACGAGAAGGAATATACAGGCAGCACACTACGAGAGCATTTAGGAATTAAAAAGCCAAGCAATCAAAATAGTACAAATACGGCACTAGAAGTATAAGCGGGAATCGTCTATGGGGAAATTTATTGTAAATAGAATGATTGCTGCCGGTTTTGTACTGCTAGGGTCTTTGTTGTTAGTGTTCTTCATCAATTATTCCCTTCCAGGAGATGCGGTGGATCAAATGCTGGAGGGAACAGGTGCCACACCTGAAATGGCCGCTAATTTACGGGAAGAGCTAGGTTTAGACTTGCCTTTTCACACTCAGTTTTTGGAATATTTAAAAAATATTCTACAAGGAGATTTTGGGCACTCCATTGTTAACAACGCGCCAGTTTTAGACAAAATCATTACACAGTTTCCTGCCACCATTGCCCTAACCATCGTAAGTGCGATACTTTCCATTATTTTTGGTATTACATTAGGTGTTTTTTCAGCCATTCACCATAACAGTGTTATTGATTATGTTGCTAGATTAATAGGTTTATTTGGCATTTCAATGCCTACCTTTTGGTCAGGTATTTTATTAATTCTAATTTTTTCTGTCACACTCGGCTGGTTCCCTTCAATAGGGTCAGACGGCTGGATTACGCTTGTTCTGCCTTCTATTGCATTAGGACTTGTCGGTTCTGGGGCGATTGTCCGCATGGTAAGAAACAGCATGCTGGAGGTTATGAATGAGCAATATATCCTCACATTAAGATCAAAGGGGCTATCAGAAAAAACGGTTATGTATAAGCACGCATTAAGAAATGCGTTAATTCCATCGATTACGATTATCGGGATGATGATCGGGGATATGCTGGGCGGAGCAGTTGTTATTGAAACTGTATTTTCAAGACAAGGAATTGGGAGATTGGTTGCAGATGCGATAACTGCGAAGGATTTGCCAGTCGTCCAAGGAGTAGTGTTTTTTTCAGCCATCGTATATATAACCATCAATTTTTTAGTAGATATCTCTTATTCGGTTATTGATCCTCGTGTCCGAAAATCATTCTAGGAGGTGTAAATCACTTGAAAGAAACGGTATTAGCCGGCCAAATCAAAAAGTTTTCGGTTATTAAAAAGAGAAAAAGGATTTTTCTCCCTGAGCATGCTTTTATTTATGCGGCTTGCGGCATTATCCTTTTTTTAATGATTTGTGCAGTTTTTCCACAGTGGATAGCACCATACGCACCAACCAAAATGTTTACAGAAGAAATAATGCAAGCACCTTCAGGCATTCATTTCTTAGGAACAGACTATTTTGGCCGTGATGTTTTCAGTTTAATTGTCTATGGAAGCAGAACGTCGTTAATAATTGGTTTTCTATCAGTAATTGCTGCCGCTGCTACAGGGATGATAATCGGTTCTGTTGCTGGTTATGCAGGAGGAATAGTTGATCTTATTTTCATGCGGATTATTGATATATTAATGACAATCCCAGGAATGCTTCTATCCCTTGCTTTTGCAGCCGCATTGGGACCAAGTCTTAAGAATATAATACTTGCCATATCCATAGCAGCTGTACCGGGATATGCAAGATTGATGCGCGGCCAAATACTTACTTTAAAAAGCCGAAACTTTGTTATTGCGTCAAAATCAATTGGGGTAAGCAATTTCGTCATCTTTTTTCGCCATATCCTTCCTAATGCCTATTCTCCACTGCTAGTCATGGCAACAAATGGGTTAGGTTCTTCCATCCTACTTGGAGCAGGGTTGAGCTTTTTAGGCTTGGGCGTTGTCCAAGAGGTTCCTGATTGGGGCACATTATTGTCACAGGGTAGAGGCTATTTGGCAGCCGCATGGTGGATTGCTACATTTCCAGGTATTGCAATTACATCATTTGTGTTATCAGCAAATATCATCGGCGACAGTCTCCGTGACTTCCTTGATCCGAAGAAAAAGCAGAAAGGAGACAATGCTTAATGCTTGATATTAACAAGTTAAACATAGAGTTTAAGACGAAAACAGGCAGCATAACTGCTATATCTGACCTTAATTTGTCTATTAAAGCTGGTGAAACGGTCTGCTTAGTCGGCGAATCAGGAAGCGGAAAGACAATCACATCGAAAGCCATTATGAGATTAATAGAATATGAAAATGGAAGAATTTCCAATGGAGATATCTCTTTTCAAGGAACTAATCTAACTTCTATCGATGAAAAGATGCTCCAGCATATAAGAGGAAAGAAAATCGCGATGATTTTCCAGGAGCCGTTATCTGCCTTTGACCCAGTTTTTACAATTGGCTACCAAATAACGGAAATGATAAGAAAGCATCAAAAATCATCGAAACAGGCAGCTTGGCAAAAGGGAATCGACTTACTCAAAAAAGTAGGTATTTCTGAGCCAGAGCATCGGATGAAGCAATATCCTAATGAATTTTCAGGAGGAATGCTGCAAAGAGCCATGATTGCTATGGCCATTTCCTGTGAGCCTGATTTGCTAATTGCTGATGAGCCAACTACAGCATTGGATGTAACAATTCAACTGCAAATCATTGAGCTATTAAAGTCATTAAAGGATGAATTTAATATGGGCTTGCTTCTGATTACGCATGACTTAGGAATTGCAGCAGAGCTTGCCGACAGAATTGTCGTGATGTATGCAGGCGAGGTTGTGGAGAATGCAACTGTCTCTCAGTTATTTCACACACCACATCATCCTTATACAAGAGGACTACTGAAATCTATTCCTAAGATGGACACTGCAAATAAAGGAAAGCTTTACTCAATTGAAGGCAGTATCCCAAGCCTAAATGAGCTGCCAGAAGGATGCCTATTTCATCCCCGCTGCCCATTTGCGAACACACAATGCAAACGAGTGAGACCAAATCTCGAGAAAGTTAATGACCGCTATGCTGCTTGTTTTTATTCTGAGGAATTAGTTACAAAGCCGGAATGGAGCTTGAGTTATTCAAAAGAGGAAACACTTGAGAAGATTAATGTCACCAAACCGGAGCCAGTCAGCACTGAAATATTGGTGGATGTTCAGCATGTCAGCAAGCATTTCCCAATTGGCAGAGGCCTTTCCTTAGCAAAAAAACAGGTGAAAGCTGTAGATGATGTGTCATTCGCTATCAATAAAGGCGAAACATTTGGGTTGGTTGGAGAATCTGGGAGTGGCAAATCGACACTAGGAAGAGCCATTCTGCAATTAGAAAAATTGACTGGGGGAGAAGTCTTATACGGTGGCAGTCCATTATCAGGCCTCAGCAGTAAAAAAATGGGCAAATACCGCAAAGAGATGCAAATGATCTTTCAAGACCCATATAGCTCTGTCAACTCTCGTCTTAAAATAGGTGAGATTATCGCAGAGCCCTTAAAGTGGCATTTAAAGCTGTCTAGAGAGGAAATACAATCAAGGGTGGAGGAGCTGCTTGAACAAGTCGGATTAAAGCGAGAATGGGTATCCAGATATCCTCATGAGTTTTCAGGTGGACAGCGACAAAGAATTGGAATTGCGAGAGCGATAGCGCTAAATCCAGCCTTTATATTGGCAGATGAGGCTGTTTCCGCCTTGGATGTTTCTGTACAGGCTCAAATAATCAACTTGCTTCAAGACCTACAAGCAAAAATGGGTTTAACTTATTTGTTCATCGGTCACGACTTAGGTGTCGTCCAGCACATATCTGACAGAGTAGGTGTGATGTATTTAGGCAAGCTTGTGGAGATTGCTCCAAGTAAAGCCATCTTTCAGGAGCCAGCCCATCCATATACAAGAGTGTTGATTGACTCTATTCCAAATGGAAAAAGGACAAATAAGCTAAAAGCAGAAGGAGAAATTCCGTCTCCTGCAAATCCGCCATCAGGCTGCCGATTCCGAACAAGATGCCCTTTTGCTACTGAGAAATGTGCAGAGGAAGAGCCGGCATTAAAGGAAATTCAAAAAGGTAGATTTACAGCTTGCCACTATCCTTTACCAATTAATTAGTGTTAAAAGCGAAAAAACAATTGTTCAAGGGGGAAGAAGATGATGAGAATAACTCGATTGCGAAGATCAATTTTATTTTATATGCTTGGAGTTTTGCTGCTGTTGACAGCATGCCAGCAATCAAATGAAAATACATCTGCCAGTGGAGATGCAGTACCTAAGGAAGGCGGAGAATTGGTTTATGGCTTAGCAACACCCCCTGATAGTCTTGATCCTCATACTAGCGGAATGGCTGTTTCAACAAGGGTGAATAACAGCATTTATGAAAAGCTTGTTTACCAGACAGAGGATAACAAGATAGAACCATGGCTTGCAACAAGCTGGGAGGTCTCTGATGATCAAAAAACCTTCACCTTTAAATTAAGAGATGATGTTACCTTCCATGATGGAAGCAAATTTAACGCAGAGGTTGTCAAATATAACTTTGACCGTATCGTAAATCCTGAAACAAAGGCTGCAAGTGCATATGCACTTATTGAAAATTATGAGTCATCTGAAGTGGTAGATGAATATAGCGTGAAAATTCATTTCTCTGAACCTGCAGCAACCTTCTTAAGTAATTTAAGTCAGCCTAAATTAGCGATTGTTTCCAAAGAAGGTGCTGAAAAGTATGGATTGTCTCTAGCGACAAATCCAGTTGGTTCTGGTCCCTTTAAGTTTGTCAGTCAGGATGAGAATAATGAAATTGTGTTGGAAAGATATGCTGATTACACAGGGAAAGCACCATTTGCTGAACATGAAGGAAAAGCATATTTAGATAAGCTCACATACAAAATTATCCCAGAAGAGGCAACAAGAATCGGCAGTGTACAAAGCAACCAATTGAATGCTGTTGAAACAGTACCACCTCAAGACTTGAAGTCTATTAAAGCAAATGGCAACCTGAAAATTTTTGAAACAGAAACAGCAGGCATGCCATATGGATTGTTTATTAACCCAGAAAATGCACCATGGAACGAGCTTGATGCCAGAATTGCATTGCAAAAAACAATTGATGTCGATAATATCGTCAATACGCTTTATTTAGGAACATATAAGCGGGCATGGTCTGTTATAACACCAACCATATTAGGGTATGACAAATCGCTTGAAAATACAGGCAAGGTTGACGTAGAGGATGCAAACAAACGATTAGAAAATCTTGGCTGGAAGAAAAACAGTGAAGGAGTAAGAGAAAAAGATGGTAAAGAGCTGGTACTTCGCTTAATAGACAGTAATGTCAACAGGGAGAAGCGTCACGATATTGCTACAATCATTCAGCAGCAAGTAAAGGAAATAGGGGTTAAGCTAGAGATTACTACATCAGCAGAATACTATAATATCACAAAAAACGGGAAGGATTATGATGTTATCGGCAACAGCAGGGTAGCGGGAGATCCGGATGTTCTTCGTCTATTCTTCCACTCTGAAAATCTTCCTGAAAATGGTGGATCGAGTCTAGCGAGACTTCATGACGATGAAATTGATCAGTGGCTAGAGGAAGGCGAGCTAGAAACAGATACAGAGAAAAGAGTGGAATTATACAAACAGGTCCAGCAAAAACTGATTGGGCAAGGATATTTTATTCCTATCTATGTATTCCCATATACTGTTGCAACCTCTAATGATGTGGAAGGTTTAGCATTTGATTCACAAGGATATCCACTTTTCAATGATGTTTTTATTAATAAGTAAGGATAAACCAAAACAAAAGATGAAAATGGGGGAGGATTATGAAGTTTATCTTATTTTCGTTAATTAGTAATAACACCAATCCAATCAGCAGGGAAACATTTACTACCCATCAGAAGCTGGAAAATGTCATTAATCAAGCTGTATTGGCTGAAAAGCAGGGCTTTGACGGCTTTGGGGTAGGGGAAAGGCATGGTTCGCCATTCCTTTCTTCTTCACCTGCTGTAATGCTTTCTAATATTGCCGCAAAAACAACGAAAATACGTTTGTTGACAACTGTTACTGTTTTAAGTGTGTTGGATCCAGTCCGAGTTGCCGAGGATTTTGCCACGGTAGATCAATTATCAAAAGGCAGACTAGATTTGATTATAGGAAAAGGAAATGATCCACGCCATTATCCTCTATTTGGAATTACTGAGGAAGAACAATGGGAGTCCCTTGCAGAAAGGTATGATTTGTTAAAAAGATTATGGGCAGAGGAGTCTGTCAATTGGAGTGGCAAGTACAGAGCTCCATTACAAAATGTCACAATTGAGCCAAGACCATACCAGAAGAGCATTCCTATTTGGCATGGAAGTGCATCAAGCACAGCTTCTACTGAATTAGCAGCCAAAAACGGCGAGCCGATATTTTCTTCCAATGTCTTTCATCCAATTGCAAAATATAAGCAGCTAATTGACCATTATAAAGAAAGATTGGCATTTTACGGTCATGACCCGCAAAAGGCCATTATCGGCTCTGGGGCAGGCAGTTTATATATTGCTGACACAAAGGAGGAGGCAATCAATAAATATCGGCCATATTATGATGCTTTTATGAATACGGATGCTTCTAAACATAATAATTCACCATTTAAGAATTTAGACGACTATGTTGAAAATGGGCCATCCTTAGTCGGATCAGCAGATGCTATTATCGAAAAAATTCTGTTATACCATGAAGCATATGGCCATCAAGTGCAAGGGTTGAGCGTTGACGGTCTTAGTGAAGCAGAACAGAAGGAGCAAATTCAGCGGTTTTCCGAGGAAGTACTGCCTGTCTTACGAAAGGAAATACCTAATTTTATCTGGGAAGAGCCAAAAAAAGTAGCTTCAAACGGACTATAAACCAAGTAAACACATAGGTTTTAATTGATATTAGTTTTATTGAATTAACACTTTATTAATACTAATTAGTCAAGAAGCGAAAAACATATTATATTATACATATCCAATAAGAATACATGGATATAAACAAAGGCAAGGAAGGAGCGGAGGCTTAATCAAGGGATTGGCATTATGCTACTTGACTTTTAATAACTAGAAGTAAACCAATATCTTTTAAAAAATACACAGAATGGAGAATTTGTATGAGTGAAGATATCTTTCGAATCGCAACAAAAGAAGACGCCCCAGCATTTCTAGAATTATTGTCTAGTGCATTCAAGTCGGTTGGAGAACTTGGCATCAACTGGCCATCCACAAGAGCCACGCTAGAAATGGTAACAGAGAATATCGTCAATTCTACTGCTGTTGTTTTAGAACGGGACGGCAGACTTATCTCAACTTTAACGATCCGCTTTCCTTGGGAGAGTAAAGCACCAGTGTCAGGCTATCCATTTGTTTGGTGGTTTGCAACTGCACCAGACTTGAGCGGACAGGGAATCGGAAATAAATTATTGGAATATGTAGAAAACACATTGCTGCGAGACACATTTAAGGCACCTGCTTTTACGCTTGGAACTTCTGGCAAAAAGCATCCTTGGCTTTTGGATATGTATAAACGGAAAGGGTATAAGCAATATTTTCAGCATGAAAACGATGGCGACATTGGGATTCTGATGTATAAAGTATTGATTCCAGAACGCTTCGATGAAAATATTCTCGGGACACCGCCGTTTAGCGATGCTAAAGCGGAAAAGACTTCTGTATAACAAGAAAGGAGGCAGCCCATGGGAGAGTTTTTTAAATGGGAATACGTTATTACCCTCTTCCCGAAAGTGTTGAGTGCCCTTCCTACGACCCTTTTGATCGTATTATTCGCAACCTTAATTGGAGCTGCTATAGGTTTACTGATTGCTTATCTTCGGATAGAAAAGGTGCCTGTTTTAAGCCAATTATGTATTGTATATGTTTCCTTTGTAAGAGGTACACCGATACTTGTGCAAATGTTCATCGTTTTTTACGGTCTTCCCAGTTTGCTCGGTTCTATTGGGATTGACCTATCACAGTGGGAAAAAATCTATTTCATCTATATAACCTATGGCTTGAATGCAGCTGCGTTCTTTTCTGAAATTTTCCGTTCTTCCCTATTGAGTGTTCCTGCATCACAGTATGAAGCAGCAGCCTCAATAGGATTAACAAAAGGGCAGACATATCGAAGAGTGCTGATACCCCAAGCAAGTAAGATAGCAATGCCGAGCCTTGGAGCGTCTATTATCAACCTGCTGCAAGACACTTCTCTTGCCTTTTCTTTAGGTATATTAGATGTCATGGGCAAGGTTCAGACTTTAGGGGCTTTATACTATCGAGTCATGGAGGGATATTTCATTGCCGCTGTTATCTTTATCGTATTGAGTATTGGCTTAGAGCAGTTGTTTGGTTTGGTAGAAAAGAAATATCGGTACCCGAAAAGAAGCAAAAAAAGCATCAGAACACCAATCTTACCTAATGCTAAGAAGCTGCTGCTGTTGCCAAATGGAAAAAACAAAGTAAATTAAAACAGATGAAAGTGGGAAATAGCATGAGAATCGTGCCGAAACATAAGACTTGGAAGATTATTGGATTAACTGCTGCGCTTGGATTAGTACTTGCGGGCTGCGGTAACGGTGAAAGTACAGAAAGTGCCAGCGCAGGGAACAATGATTCTGATGCAAAAGAAATTATCGTCGGAACTGGAAATGCATATCAGCCTTTTGTCTATTTAGATGAAAACGGAAAACTGACAGGCTATGAAAAAGCTGTTCTTGATGCAGTTGATGAAAAGCTGCCACAATATAAATTTAAATATGAGTCATATGAATTTAAAAATATTTTACCAGCACTTGATGCAAATAAAATTGATTTGGCAGCACATCAGTATGAAATCAATGATGAAAGACAGGCCAAATACTTGTATGGGAAAGTAGGCTACACAGACTATACAAGTTATATCGTTGTTGACGCAAACTCAAAAAACAACTTCCAGTCATTAGATGATTTGGCAGGAAAAACAGTTTACACATCAACAGGAAGCAATCATGCCTATATATTGGAGCAATACAACAAAGAGCATGATAATAAGATCGATATTGTGTACGGCAGCGGATCAAATGAAGTACTTGTCAAGGATCTTCAAACAGGAACAATAGATGCAACATTGCTGACTAAGTTCGATGTAAACAAATTAAATGAGCAATTTAAAGCAGATTTAAAAACATTAGGAGAGCCTGCCTATGTTTCTAAAACATATTATCTTTACAGTAAAGACGATACGAAGCTTCAGGAAGATATAGACGGTGCCCTTGAAGAATTAATTGATGAAGGAAAGCTTGCCGAAATATCCCAAGAGGTACTTGGAGCAGATTATACGAAATAAGAAAGGAGGAGGTATAAATGGACTTCGATTTCCCATTTATGTTTAAGGCATTTTCAGCTGCATTGCATTATTTGCCAACAACGCTGCTGTTAGGGTTCGTGCCGCTCCTGCTAGGATCTGTTATTGGTCTTGTTATTGCACTTGTACGTTTTTATAAAATTCCTGTCCTTTCCACATTTTTCAAATGGTTTGTGACTGTTTTTAAAGCAATTCCCGTTATTCTTATCTTATTGGTCACGTATATTATCAGTTCAGATATGCTGGAGCAGCTAGCAAAGTCCATGTCCTGGGACATAAGCTTTAAGAATATTGATAGAAGGTGGGTTGCGATTTTTGCTTTAACCTTATACGCAACAAGCGGTCTGTCAGAGATATTCAGAGGGGCGCTAACAGCCATTCCGAAGGGCCAGTTCGATGCTGCCTATTCGGTAGGATTATCAAGAGTGCAGGTCATTAAGAGAGTAGTGATTCCACAAGTATTTCCTATTGCCTTCCCGATGATAAACAGCACATTAATTTCTCTTATTAAGGCTTCTTCACTAGTTTCCATGGTTTCCGTTGTGGATATATTAAACGGTGCTCTGATTGAGGCAAATGTTAACTACCGTTTCCTTGAAGCGTATGTGGCTGTATCGTTAATCTACTGGCCAATGTGTGCTGCACTTGAAGGAATATCATCCGGCTATGAGCGTTATTTCAGCCGCAGCAAAAGGAGAAGCTTCGCATGATTACAATTAAAAATATCTCCAAAAGTTTCGGGAAGAATGAAATTATTAAAGGTGTTGACTTGGAAATTAAAAAAGGTGAGGTTGTTGTCATTCTAGGTCCAAGCGGTTCAGGCAAAACCACTTTTTTAAGATGCTTGAACTTTCTTGAACGAGCAGATGACGGTGAGCTAACCATTAGTGATAAAAAAGTCCACTTTAAAAAGGCAAGCTCTAAGGATATCCTGGAAATTCGCCGAAAAACAGCAATGGTCTTTCAGCAATATGACCTTTTTCTTCATAGGACAGCAATAGAAAATATTATGGAGGGTCTTGTAATCGCAAGAAAGGTGTCAAAGGCGGCAGCATATAATAAGGGCTTAGAGCTATTAGAAAAGGTTGGTTTAAAGGGGAAGGAAGACGCCTATCCACACCAGCTTTCCGGGGGACAGCAGCAGCGTGTCGGAATTGCAAGAGCATTGGCTCTAAACCCGGAGGTTATCTTGTTTGATGAGCCTACATCGGCTCTTGATCCCGAACTTGTCGGAGAAACATTAGAGGTAATTAAAAAGGTTGCTGAAGAAGGAGTAACGATGGTTATCGTTACACATGAAATGAGCTTTGCCTATGATATCGCAGACAGAATCATCTTTATGGAGGATGGTGTCATCGTTGAACAGGGTACTCCAAAAGAAGTGTTCGAACAAACAAAAGAGGAACGGACAAAGCAGTTTCTAGCCCGTTTTGCTTATGAAAGATAATAAACAAAGCTTTATTTCATTGGAAATAAAGCTTTGTTTTGTTTGAAGAAAGGGAGTTCTTTCATCGAATTAACAGCACTAATAAGTACGATACCAGGTTATTGAAACCATGAGCAATAATTGACGTTTCAATACGGTTTGTTCTTATATAAACGAGTCCTAAGAAAAACCCTAAACCGCTATACAAAATCATTCCAGTTAAAGAGAAACCAGCCATCATATGCATTCCGCCAAACAAAAGGGAGCTGAAAATAAGGCCCACATATTTATATTTGGAAAAAACATGGCCAATTATCACTTTACGGAAGAAAAATTCTTCAATAATTGGAGCAAGTATGGTCACTTGAATAATCGTAATATAGCTAGTATGAATTAATACCTCTACAGCTTGTTGATTTTGGGGAGCTTCCTCCATATTTAGTCCAAACAACAAAGCAATAATGACCATCACAATGACGGTTACAAATTTCCCTCCGAAAAAAACAAAGATGGCATAAAGGAAATCCTTCCCCTTTACTTTCGGTTTTCTCCATTGAAATAAAGATGTTTTGAAATAAAGGAAAATGATAAAGCCTAGAATAATAAACAAAATGAGAAAGTTAAGGATAACGCTCAGCATTGCGGTACTGATTTGATAGTCTCCAAATGACATGCTTTTTGTTGTCCCCACTCCAAACAAGTCCAAAAGCAGTTGGATTCCGATAGGCAAGATTGTCATGATAAACAGGTATGTCACAAAAGTCCATATATATTTATTCTTGATGAGTTTCTTCAAAAGCATATCTCCTTCAATCTAGAATAATACAATTATACTAAATTGTTTTTTCAGATGATAGAAAATAGTATGTAATGACAGAATGCAACAGAAGTAAATAGTTTTATCGAAATAGTTTTTTGCCTTTCTGCCAAAAAATAGAATCGTAAAAATAGCAATAAAGTAACATGTAAGATAAATTTTACCATATTACTAAATTTTATTGGGATGCTTAATTTTGAGCAGTATATCTAAATGGAGTAGATTCCTCACATCCAGCGTATCAGTCTAAAATGGATAGAGACAAGGATAACTATGCTTGTGAGAGATAATAGTTAGGTAAAAAGAGGCTGGGACAAAACAAAAGATAATCTTTCTAAACACGAATAAAAATGAAGCACTTGCCTAAATAGAATATGGGTTTAAAATTAGTTCGTTTCATTGCGCTACAGTCACTCGCTTTCCGCGGGGAGGAAGCTGAGCCTCCTCGTCTTCGCCTGCGGGGTCTAAAGCGTCCTCTATTTCCCTTAGTAGTCGAGTGTCCTCCGCTCCATTCCACTAAGATTTCAATCATTGTATTAAACACAATAAACCGAACGATTTAATCATTTGTTGATTAAATCGTTCGGTTTTTAAACAGATTCACATACATATGTCCCAGCGTCTTTTTTATATTTATTATTAAATAAGGATTATTTTAATAAAGATAGGGTAGTAGTTTCGTAGTGACGAGTTATGTCCAAATAATGTTGGAGAATGGGAGGAAGAAAAATGGATAATAAGCAGTCAAAACATGAAAAGAATCATGAAAAAGACAATACTTTGACAAACAGGCAGGGTCACCCTGTAACGAATAACCAAAATATTCGGACAGTAGGCAATAGAGGTCCAGCCACATTGGAAAACTATAATTTCATCGAAAAGATTAGTAATTTTGACAGAGAACGAGTTCCTGAACGGGTAGTTCATGCTCGCGGTGCCGGTGCTCATGGCTATTTTGAGGCATATGGAACAGCAGGAGATGAACATATTTCTAAATATACACGTGCAAAGCTTTTCCAGGAAAAAGGCAAGCGTACACCAGTATTTGTCCGTTTTTCTTCTGTAATCCATGGCGGTCACTCACCTGAGACACTTCGAGATCCACGGGGCTTTGCTGTTAAATTTTATACAGAAGACGGAAACTGGGATCTTGTCGGTAATAATCTGAAGATATTCTTTATTCGCGATGCTATGAAGTTTCCTGATATGATTCATGCCTTTAAGCCAGATCCGGTAACAAATATCCAAAGTCCAGAAAGGTTCTTTGATTTTTGTGCGAGCTCACCAGAAACATTTCATATGGTGACATTTGTTTATTCACCTTGGGGAATTCCTGCTAATTATCGCTTGATGCAGGGTTCTGGTGTTAATACATACAAATGGGTCAACAGTGAAGGTGAGGCTGTTTTGGTGAAGTATCATTGGGAACCAAAGCAAGGCATAAAGAATCTTACACAAAAGGAAGCTAATGAAATCCAGTCTACAAATTTCAATCATGCTACACTAGACTTATATAATGCGATTGAACAAGGAGATTACCCAGAATGGGAGCTGTTGGTGCAAATCATGAGCGATGATGAACATCCTGAGCTGGATTTCGATCCACTTGATGATACAAAGCTATGGCCAAATGACCAGTTTCCTTGGATTCCAGTCGGGAAGATGGTGTTAGACAAAAATCCAGAGGACTATTTTGCAGAAGTAGAGCAGGCAGCCTTCGGTACAGGTGTCCTTGTTGACGGATTAGAGTTCTCTGATGATAAAATGCTGCAAGGACGCACCTTCTCTTATTCCGATACACAGCGCCACCGTGTAGGAGCGAACTATCTGCAATTGCCGATTAATGCACCAAAAAAGCAGGTTGCCACTAATCAAAGCGGCGGTCAAATGCAATATCATGTAGATCGAAAGGACAAGCATATCAATTATGAACCATCTATTCTCGGCGGTTTAAAAGAAGCAGAACCTGCCGGCAAGGAATACACACCGACGGTTGCGGGCAAGCTTGTTCGCGAGTCGATTGACCGCAATGACAATACAAAACAAGCGGGCCAGACGTATAGAGAATTTGAACAATGGGAGAAGGATGAATTAATATCCAATCTTGTCGGAGATTTGTCTCAATGCGATCAAAGAATTCAGGATGCAATGATTGCTCTTGCAGTAGAGGCAGATGAGGATTACGGCCGCCGTCTGCGAGAAGGATTGATCAATGCCGCCAATGAAAATCAACAGAGCAGCCATCCATTAGGAAACAAAGATAGTGAAATAGCATCAGAAAAAGCAGTTGAAAAAGGTCATGAGGCAGATTCTTATTGATGATAAAAAGATCAGGTTATTGAAACCGGGTCTTTTTTTAAATTGGCGGGTCTATATTATCCTAAATTGGATGGTTAAAACAATGGGTGATATATTAAGATAAGTATATAAAAAAACTATTTAAGCTGGAGAATTAATTGATGGAATGGAAACCAGATAAAAATAACAGTAAGGCAGTATATAAACAAATTGCTGATTATATGGAAAAAGGCATCCAAAATGGACTGTTTCCGATTGATAAACCATTGCCGTCCGAGCGCAAGCTTGCAGAGGCTTTTAAGGTTAATCGCAGTACGATTGTTGCTGCATATGCGGAGCTTGAGGCAAATGGACTTGTAGAAAAAAGAAGAGGCAGTGGCACGGTTGTCAGCAAGGATATATGGGGACTGGCGAAAAAACGGATTCCGAGCTGGAATAAGTATATTGAAAGAGGGTCTTTTCAGGCTAATATGCCTGTTGCTCAGCGCATTAGGAATATTTCTGAAGAGGAAAGTCTTGTGAATTTTGCCAGTGGTGAGCTGTCCGATGAACTTATGCCAGATGAATATGTTCGTAAGATTATTAAATCTGGAGAATTTTCAGGGCATTTAGGCTATGATCATCCTCAAGGGAATATCGGCCTGAGAGAAACGATTGGAGAGCATGTGAAGCGATATAAAGGGATTAATGCCGAACCAGAATCTATTCTCGTTACCTCAGGAGCACAGCAGGCAATACACTTGATTATTGAGTGTTTGCTTAAGCCAGGAGATGCAGTTGTGATCGAAAATCCGTCTTATCATTACAGTCTCCCGATATTCAAGTCAGCAGGGCTGAATGTGTTCCATTTGGATATAAATAAAAATGGTATTAACCCAGAGGACCTAATTGACCTGCATAAAAAGCACCAAATAAAAATGATTTTTCTTAACCCTATTTTTCAAAATCCTACAGGAACATTGCTGTCTGTCGCAAAACGAAAAAAAATATTAGACCTGTCCTCTGAATTTGGCATACCGATTGTGGAGGATGATCCATACAGCCTCCTTAACTACACAGGGGAAGATACAGCAACATTGAAGTCTTTAGATGAAAATGGAAATGTATTGTACATAAGCTCCTTAACTAAAATTGCCGCATCAGGCTTTAGAATTGGCTGGGTAATCGGACCTCAGCCAGTTATTGAAAGACTTTCCGATGCTAAACAGCAATTTGATTTTGGACATTCTATCTTTTCACAGTGGTTAGGCAATGAATTTCTTCGTTCTGAATACTTTGAAACGCATATTCAATCCTTAAAAATTAGGCTCGAACAAAAAAGAGATAAAATGATAAAGAGCATAACAGAGTTATTGCAAGACCAAGTTGATTATTTCTTTCCACATGGCGGAATACACTTGTGGTGCAGGTTAAAGAAGGGCATTGATGAAATTAAACTATTGGAACAGTCAATAGAGGAAGGAGTTATATTTACACCAGGCTCTATCCTTGGCACAAAGTCAGGCTTTATGCGTCTTACATATGGAAAAGCTAGTGATGAGGAAATCCCTATTGGTATCAAAAGACTAGCGAAGGCATTGGGGAAAATAACCAGCCAAGCATGATTGGATGTTTAAATTATTGGTAATCGCTGAGTGACTAATTTAGGTCATTCGGCTTTTTTGTGTTCAATAATGCTTAGTATTAGTGAAATGGAACGTTTCAGAAAAGAAACTTTGTTGTAGGAGTGAAACAATAAAATTAACATAAAAGAATTTGAGGTGAATGATGCAGATAATGAAACAAGAAGCATTGGATGCATTGAAGAATAATTGGGGAGTGGCTGTGTTAGTTTGGTTTATTTTAGCTATAGGTTATGTGTTAGTATTGATTATTTTTTTTTACAATTAATTTATTTATACCATTCTATTTGATATACCCGTGAAAGAGAGACTTCTAATTTACCATTAACTACAGTACTTTCCTTTGCAGGGGGAGTGGTGTCTTTGCTGCTGATACCATTATCTATTACTATCACCTGGTTTTTTTTGATATAACAAGGCGAAATTCACCGCAGATTAGCGAAGTATTCAAACCGTACAATAATATAATTTTCGTTTTAAAGATGATAAAATTAGCGATTGCTCAAATAGTACTCATAATTCTATGGTCGTTCCTTTTCGTAATACCAGGTATTATTAAAGGAATCTCCTATTCTCAAGCGTTTTATTTGCTTAAAGGTCATCCCGAATACACGATATTTGAAGCACTTGCAGAAAGCAGGAGGCGGATGCACGGTTATAAGTGGAGGTACTTCATGTTGAATCTTAGGTTTATTGGATGGGGAATTGCTGTCAGCTTTATTTTAGGGATAGGCAGTCTTTGGCTTTGTCCTTATCTTTTCACAACACAAGGTGTTTTTTATGATAAATATATAGCTTAGGAGTTAGGGAACTAGGTTTATAAGTATGCTACTTTGAGGATAAGTAACCAAACTTTTTGGCAAGGATTGAATTCTATTCATTAAAAAAGGAAAAACCCATTTCTGCGGCGAAATATTATAGTACTTCAACTATTCAGATAAACACAATTAAAATCATCAAAAAGACTAGGAGAATTATATATGTATTTCGTACTTGATATCGGTGGAACGTTTATTAAATATGCATTAATGG
>Ga0209463_1000528_pt1 | contig 28942 bp, 24 predicted proteins | sample AgamicMgSfrz_FD_187169 | JGI IMG/M metagenome (GOLD analysis project Ga0209463, IMG submission 187169) | Agave microbial communities from Guanajuato, Mexico - Mg.Sf.rz (SPAdes) (version 2) | ecosystem: Host-associated > Plants > Phyllosphere > Phylloplane/Leaf | place: Guanajuato, Mexico...
GGACTGGCGGCCAGCCATATTGTTGCAGTGCGCATCTGGCCTTCTTCCAGCTATTCCCGCCTGACCATTGAATCAAGCGTGGCCCTGAAATATAAGCAGTTCGCGCTGAGCAATCCTGAACGCGTGGTCATCGATATTGAAAATCTGCATCTGAATCATGTGCTGAAAGGCGTGGGAAGGCTGGTGCAGAAAAACGATCCCTATATCAAAACGGCGCGCGTCGGACAGTTTGATAAAAATACCGTGCGCATCGTACTGGAGCTGAAGCAGAACGTGGCGCCGCGCCTGTTTACTCTCGCGCCGGTAGCCGGTTTTAAACATCGTCTGGTGGTCGATCTCTATTCGGCGCACGATACGCAGGACGATCCGCTGCTGGCGTTGTTGAAAGATTATAATCAGGGTGAGCTGGAGCGCACGCAGCCTGCTGAGGCGCCGCTGCCCGGCAGAGCGGGCCGCGATCGTCCGATTGTTATCATGATCGATCCGGGCCACGGCGGCGAAGATCCCGGCGCGCAGGGACTGCATAAAACGCGCGAAAAAGACATCGTGCTGAAAATTGGCCGCCGCCTGAAGGCGCTGATTGACAAAGAGCCGAAGATGCGCGCCTGGATGACGCGCAATGAGGACGTCTTTATTCCGCTGAAGGTGCGGGTAGCGAAGGCGCGCAAGCAGCGGGCCGATCTGTTTGTTTCGATTCACGCTGATGCCTTTACCAGCCGGGCAGCACGCGGCTCCTCGGTGTTTGCGCTTTCCACCAAAGGCGCGACCTCCGCGGCGGCGCGTTTTCTGGCGCAGACGCAGAACGAATCGGATCTTATCGGCGGCGTCAGCAAGAGCGGCGACCGCTATCTTGATCATACGATGTTCGATATGGTGCAGAGCCGGACCATTAATGACAGCCTCAAGTTTGGCAAGGAAGTGCTGACGCGCATCGGAAAAATCAACCACCTGCACAAGCGCAGCGTGGATCAGGCGGGCTTTGCGGTACTGAAGGCGCCCGATATTCCGTCGATCCTGGTGGAAACGGCCTTTATCAGTAATCCGGCGGAAGAGCGCAAGTTACGCACCGCGCGCTATCAACAGCAGGTTGCTGAGGCGATTCTGGAAGGGATCAAGGCGTACTTTTCGCAGGGCGGCGCTGGCGCACCATAAATAAGAACAGGTCGGGGAGGGCGTTGGCGCCTGAACCGGCAGATTTGCCAAACGCCAGATACAAAAAAACACCCTTGAGGGTGTTTTAATGATTGGTTGCGGGAGCCGGATTTGAACCGACGACCTTCGGGTTATGAGCCCGACGAGCTACCAGGCTGCTCCATCCCGCGTCCGAATGTTGTCGCTTCCGTCACGACAAGCTTATTGTGTACTGCTTAATTGGTTGCGGGAGCCGGATTTGAACCGACGACCTTCGGGTTATGAGCCCGACGAGCTACCAGGCTGCTCCATCCCGCGTCCGTGGAAGCGCACTATACTCTTACCGATTTATGATGCAACCCCTTTTTGAAAATTAGTTGGAATAATCCTGCCGGTTGTTGAATATAACTGCGCCTTGCAGATTTCTTAAACAAAAGGCGCGACTCTTTTTCCGGTAACGCATTTCATTCTTATAACCCCTTTGCTATCTTGCCCTGCAGGCAGCTGAGGTGAGAATGCAATGAAAGGACGTTGGGCAAAGTATTGGGTAACAGGCGCGCTGTTGGCGCTGCTGGCAGGATGTTCTTCTAAGCCGACCGATCGCGGTCAGCAATATAAAGATGGCAAAATCGAGCAGCCTCTGACGCTGGTCAACCAGCCGAACGCCAAAGGGCGTCCGGTTAATGGTAAGGACTTTGGCGATCAGGTAAGTGAAATTCGCTTCGCCTCTTCTTCTTTATATGCACGTCAAAGCAATACCTATAACGCTATTGAGAACTGGCTGCTGGCAGGCGGCGATACCCGCCAGCTGCGGCTGTTTGGTCTCGATGCGTACCAGATGGAAGGCGTCGATAATTACGGCAACGTCCAGTTTACCGGTTACTACACGCCGGTGATCCAGGCGCGTTATACGCGTCAGGGCGAGTTTCAGTATCCGCTCTACCGGATGCCGCCGCGCAGTAAAGGACGCAAGTTGCCGAGCCGGGCGCAGATCTACAGCGGCGCGCTGGACGATCGCTACGTGATTGGCTACAGCAATTCGCTGATGGACAACTTTATTATGGATGTGCAGGGCAGCGGCTATGTAGATTACGGCGATGGCCGCCCGCTGATGTTCTTTGGCTATGGCGGTAAGAACGGTTGGGCCTATCACAGCGTCGGTAAAGAGCTGATCGATCGCGGCGAAGTGAAGCGCGAAGATATGTCGATGCAGGCGATCCGCAAGTGGGCCGATGAACACAGTCCGGCCGAAGTGCGCGAACTGCTGGAAACCAATAACTCTTTCGTTTTCTTTAAGCCGGAAAACTTTACCCCGGTGCGCGGCGCCAGCGCGGTGCCGCTGATTGCGAAAGCCTCCGTGGCCGCCGATCGCTCGCTGATCCCGCCGGGAACGGTGCTGCTGGCGGAAGTACCGCTGTTAAATAATGACGGCAAATTTACCGGCAAGTATGAGATGCGCCTGATGGTGGCGCTGGATGTGGGCGGTGCAATCAAGGGCCAGCACTTTGATATTTATCAGGGTATCGGCCCGGAAGCGGGACATATGGCCGGCTTCTTTAATCATTATGGCCGTGTTTGGGTGCTGCGCAGCGCGTCCGGCACTGGCACAACGCTGTTCAGCAAGGCGCAAAACGGCCAGAATGGTTCAATGCTGGTTAGCGCCAGCCGGTAAACTTCTTCGTGGCGGGCCGTTCTGGCCCGCTATTGATTATCAACAAAGGTTATTTCATGCGAGTTCTCTCTGACGCCTGGCGGCAGCGCTTTGGCGGTACGGCGCGTCTCTATGGTCAGGATGCATTGCAGCTGTTTGCCGATGCGCATGTCTGCGTGATTGGTATTGGCGGCGTCGGCTCATGGGCGGCGGAAGCGCTGGCGCGCACCGGTATCGGCAGCATTACGCTGATCGATATGGATGATGTTTGCATCACCAACACCAACCGCCAGATTCATGCCTTACAGGGCAACGTGGGCAAGGCGAAAACGGAAGTGATGGCCGAGCGCATGCTGGCTATTAACCCGGAATGCACGGTGAACTGTGTCGATGACTTTATCACGCCCGATAACACCGCCGAGCTGATGAGCGCAGGTTACAGCTATGTGATTGATGCGATTGACAGCGTGCGTCCGAAAGCGGCGCTGCTGGCCTGGTGCCGTCGTAATAAAATTCCGGTGGTGACCACCGGCGGCGCGGGCGGGCAGATCGATCCGACGCAAATTCAGGTCAGCGATCTGGCGAAGACGATTCAGGATCCGCTGGCCGCGAAGCTACGTGAGCGGCTGAAGCACGATTTTAATATCGTGAAAAACAGCAAAGGTAAGCTGGGCATCGACTGCGTATTTTCTACCGAAGCGCTGGTCTATCCGCAGCCGGACGGCAGCGTTTGCGCCTCGCGCAGCACCGCGGAAGGGCCGAAGCGGATGGATTGCGCCGCAGGCTTTGGCGCGGCAACCATGGTAACGGCCACCTTTGGTTTTGTGGCCGTGTCGCACGTACTTAAGAAGATGCTGGCGAAGGCGCGTCAGGGTTAGCCGCCGCTGCCTGCACTGCGCGTGCCAGCGCATCCAGCCCGCTACTGCGCGAAGCGCTCAGCTGTTCGCGCAGCCCCAGCTCATCAAACAGCTGTAACGGATCCTGCTGAAGTAATATTTCCGGCTGCTGCCGCTCTACCGCGGTCAGCAGCACCGCCAGCAAACCGCGCACAATGCGGCCTTCGCTATCGCCGTAAAAATGCAGCGAGCCGTCAGCCAGACGCTGATGGCCCAGCCAGACGCGGTTTTCACAGCCGCTCAGCTCAATTTGCGCATTTTTTAACGTCTCCGGCAGCGCGGGCAGCTGTTTGCCCAGCAGAATCAGCTGGCGGTAGCGCTCTTCCCAGCCGCGACAGGCGGCGAATTTCTCTTTTAATGATGCAGTGGTAATCAGTTCAGCAAAGGGATGCGGAGCAATAAGCGTCATAAGGGTTACTCGGCCAGTAAGGTGATAGCGTTATGGATGGCGCGCACCAGCGCATCGACATCCTGCAGGCTGTTATAAGGGGCGAATGAGGCGCGCAGCGTGCCGCTGACGCCGAGCGCCGCCATTAACGGCTGGGCGCAGTGTTGTCCGGCGCGCACCGCCACGCCGCTCTCTGCCAGCAGCGTGACGACATCGCTGTGATGGACGCCAGCGATATCAAAAGAGAGCAGGCTGGATTCGCCGCAGCGAAAACTGCGAAAGCCGGGAATGGCGCGTAGCTGTTCTTCCGCCAGCGTCGCCAGACTGCAGCTCCAGCGTTCGGCGGCTTCGGTATCAATACTTTCCAGCCACTCCAGCGCCGCGCTTAAACCGATAACGCCCGCGACATTCGGCGTGCCCGCTTCAAAACGCCAGGGCACCGGCTGCGGCGTAAAGCCGCCGAAATCCACCTGGCTCAGCATTTTCCCGCCGCCCTGCCAGGGCGACATCGCTTCCAGCAGTTCAGGCTTGCCATACAGCGCGCCGATGCCCATCGGTCCGTAAAGCTTATGGGCGGAAAAGGCGTAAAAATCGATGTCCAGCGCCTGCACATCTGGCGGCCAATGCACCACGCCCTGCGCGCCGTCGATCATGACTTTCGCGTCGGCTTCATGCGCCAGTTGAATTGCCTGCGCCAGATCGGGACAGCCGCCGGTCACGTTGGACATTTGCCCCAGCGCCAGCAGGCGCGTCTTTTCATTCAGCAGCGTGGGCAGCAGGGCCATATCCGGCAGGCGATCCTCACCCAGCGGCCATTTCACCACGCGCGCGCCGGTCTGCTCCGCCACCATCAGCCAGGGCACCAGGTTGGCGTGATGTTCCGCCTCGCTGACCAGAATTTCGTCGCCGGGTTTTAATAAAGGTCTTAATCCGCTCTGCGCCACCAGGTTGATCGCTTCGGTGGTGCCGCGCGTCCAGATAATTGCCTGCGAATTTGGCGCATTGATCAGACGGGCAACCTGCGCGCGCGCGCTTTCATAGCGTTCGGTCAGTTTACGCGCGGCGGCATATTGGCTGCGATGAACGGTGCCGGCACTCAGGCTGTAGTAATGCTGAGTCGCCTCGATAACCGCCTGCGGCTTGAGCGCGGTGGCGGCGCTGTCCAGATAAACAGCGGCGTCGGCCAGCGCCGGAAACTGCTGACGGAACTGGACGGGATGGAATAAGGTCATGCGCTTCTCATTACAATAGTTGTCTGGCGTCAGTCGCCAGGAACAGGTCGAAAATCTTCTAAGCCACTGGCGAATCAGCAAAACCGGATTATGCTGAAAAGGCAAGGTTTAAACTGTTTACCGCCGATTAGCCAGACCGTACAGGTTACCGGATCACCTTCGCGCTGGCTGACCCTGACGGATGGTTTATCGCATTTAATCTGCAAGGAGATAGAAAATGAAAAAACTCGCCGCAGTACTGGCCGCCTGTGCCATGACTTTTACTTTAGCAGCCTGTTCCAGCAATTATGTGATGCATACCAATGATGGCCGCACCATTGTTACTGATGGTAAGCCTATGGTAGACGATGACACCGGTATGATCAGCTATAAAGACGCGCAGGGCAATGAGCAGCAGATCAATCGTTCTGACGTGAAAGAAATGGTCGAGATGGGCCAGTAATTCAGAGCAAAAAAAAGCACCGCAATTTGCGGTGCTGTTAAAATCACTATGGACAGACAGGGTAAATCTACAGGAATAAACGGTAGCTGAGCTACCCGATCCGAAAAGCGTCAGATCAAATTGCAAACACAACATCACGACCACAAGCCAAAAGCTCTCTGAAATCAGCAGTTTCCTGCCTATTCTGAAAAACTTTTCGTTCCGGCTCAGGAAGTGCGGCAACTATAGGTATTTGCTGGAGCTTCCTCAACGGACAATTTATAATGGCTCGGATAAAAAAATCTAATACGTAACGCGACATTGTCGGGTTACGTCAAAGTGTTTCAGCCAGGGTTTGTAAACCATGTCAAAACGTCTTCCACCCTTAAATGCCCTGCGCGTTTTTGATGCAGCAGCGCGGCATCTCAGCTTTACTAAGGCGGCTGAAGAGCTGTTTGTCACCCAGGCGGCTGTCAGCCATCAGATTAAATCTCTGGAGGATTTTCTTGGCCTGAAGCTGTTTCGGCGGCGTAATCGTTCGCTTTTACTGACCGAGGAAGGTCAAAGTTACTACCTGGATATTAAGGAGATTTTCTCGGCGCTCAACGATGCGACGCGCAAGCTTCAGGCGCGCAGCGCCAAGGGCGCGCTGACGGTTAGCCTGCTGCCGAGTTTTGCCATCCAGTGGCTGGTGCCGCGTCTTTCCAGCTTTAACTCAGCTTATCCGGGAATCGATGTGCGTATCCAGGCGGTAGACCGGGAGGAGGAGAAGCTGGCCGACGATGTTGATGTGGCGATTTTTTATGGCCGTGGCAACTGGCCGGGGTTGCGCGTGGAGAAACTGTATGCGGAATATCTGCTGCCGGTCTGTTCGCCACAGCTGCTGACCGGTGATAAACCCCTGAAAACGCCAGCCGATCTGGAGCATATGACGCTGCTGCATGATGCTTCGCGCCGCGACTGGCAATCCTATACGCGACAGCTAGGCTTGCAGCACATTAATGTGCAGCAGGGCCCCATTTTCAGCCATAGCGCGATGGTGCTGCAGGCGGCGATTCATGGCCAGGGCGTGGCGCTGGCGAATAATGTGATGGCGCAAAGTGAGATCGAGGCGGGGCGTTTGGTCTGCCCGTTTAATGATGTGTTAGTGAGTAAGAATGCTTTTTATCTGGTTTGTCATGACAGCCAGGCAGAACTGGGTAAAATAGCCGCCTTTCGACAATGGATTCTGGCTAAAGCCGCAAGCGAACAAGAGAAGTTTCGCTTCCGCTATGCCAGTTAAAACCTGATTCCCCGCGACGGAGTGACCCGGCGCGTGATGTTAACGAGGATCGTTCGATGTCCAGTCGTGCAATGTTAATTTTTTCTGCCATCAGCGGCTTTTTCTTTGTCGCTTTTGGCGCATTTGGTGCGCACGTACTTAGTCAGTCTTTAGGGCCGACAGAAATGGCCTGGATCCATACCGGGCTCGATTATCAGGCCTGGCATACGCTGGCTATTATCGGTCTGGCCGCGGCAATGCTGCGTCGCGCCAATATATGGTTTTACTGGAGCAGCGCGTTTCTGGCTTTAGGCGTGGTGCTGTTTAGCGGCAGTCTTTATTGTCTGGCGCTGTCGCATTTGAAGATGTGGGTGTTTATTACGCCGGTGGGCGGCACCTGTTTTCTGATTGGTTGGATTTTAATGTTAATTGGCGCGCTGCGTCTGAAGAGAAAGGCAGATCGCCATGAATAAAGTGTTGTTGTATTGCCGTTCCGGTTTTGAGAAAGAGTGTGCGGCGGAGATTAGCGATAAGGCGGCGCAGCGTGAGGTTTACGGTTTTGCGCGCGTAAAAGAGAACGCGGGCTATGTGCTGTTTGAATGTTATGAAGCCACTGATGCCGATAAGCTGGCGCGCGAGCTGCCGTTTAGCGAGCTGATTTTTGCCCGTCAGATGGTGGTGGTTGGCGAGCTGTTACGTGATTTGCCGCCGGAGGATCGTATTTCGCCGGTTGCCGGCATGCTGAACGGCGTGGTGGAGAAGGGCGGCGATCTGCGGGTTGAGGTGCCGGATACCAATGAGGCGAAGGAGCTGCTGAAGTTTTGCCGCAAGTTTACCGTGCCGCTGCGTGCGGGGCTGCGTCAGCAGAATAGTTTGCTGAATTATGAGAGTGCGAAGCGGCCTGTTATTCACGTCTTTTTTATCGCCTCCGGCCATTGTTATGTCGGCTATTCGTATCCTGATAATAATTCGCCGTTTTTTATGGGCATTCCGCGCCTGAAGTTTCCTGCCGATGCGCCAAGCCGTTCTACGCTGAAGCTGGAGGAGGCGTTTCACGTGTTTATTCCTGCCGACGAGTGGGATGAGCGTCTGGCGAGCGGGATGTATGCGGTTGATTTAGGTGCCTGTCCGGGCGGCTGGACCTATCAGCTGGTGAAACGCAGCATGATGGTGCATGCGGTAGATAATGGCCCGATGGCGCCGAGTCTGATGGATACCGGGCAGGTGACGCATCATCGCGAGGATGGCTTTAAGTTCCGACCCACGCGCAGCAATATTAGCTGGGTGGTGTGCGATATGGTGGAGAAGCCGGTGCGCGTGGCCAGTTTGATGGCGGAGTGGCTGATTAACGGCTGGTGTCGCGAGGCGATTTTTAATCTTAAGCTACCGATGAAGAAGCGTTATGAAGAGGTGTCGCAGAATCTGGCGATGATTCAGGAGAAGCTTCAGGAAAACGGGATTAATGCGCAGATTCAGGCGCGTCAGCTTTATCACGATCGTGAGGAGGTGACGGTGCATATTCGGCGTATTTGGGGCGCGGCGCCGGGTCGTCGCGACGAGCGATAGGGCGTCAGCGGGATCGGCGCTGGCTGGCGCGCGGTGTGTCAGCGACGGATTGATGTTGGCTGGCGCGCGGTGTGTCAGCGGCGGCCTGGCGTTGGTTGGGGCGCGGTGTGTCAGCAGCGGCCTGGCGTTGGCTGGCGCGGTGTGTCAGCGGCAGGCTGGCGTTGTCTGAGGCTTGATCGAATGGTCAGCGACGGGCGGGCCGCTCCGTAAAGACGTCGTCAATCCATCCCTGGAGCCTCCGCCGCGTCATCCCTGACGCGGAGGCTTTACTATGCGGCCCGCCCGTCGCTTCTTTAACTTCTGCGTTGTCTGTTTGCCGCTGATTTGCAGTAAGCCAGCATTTTTTTGCTCAACAGAATTAAAAATAATCCGCAACCAAACTATTAAGTTGCTTTAAGCAGGATTGCTTATTATCTGTTGCCTGTTGCCTGTTGCCTGTTGCCTGTTGCCTGTTGCCTGTTGCCTGTTGCCTGTTGCCTGTTGCCTGTTATCGGTGCAGCCTTAAATCTTTCAGATTGCCATTCAAGTGAAGGTCGGTGCGCAATGTGGCCACGCGCTGGCTGATAAAAGCCATCTCTCTCTGCTCTGTTAATTTTTTTCGCCACTTATCCGGCACCGCATCTAATTGCTGATAAAGCGCTTCCAGCGATCCGAACTGCTGTAACAGCTGACTGGCGCTTTTGGGGCCAATCCCGCTGACGCCGGGTATTTTACTGCTGCTGATCCCTGCCAGCCCCCAAAAATCGGGCAGCCTGTCAGGCTGGACGCCAAATTCCTGCTCAATAAAAGGCAAATCCAACCAGCGTTTCTGAAAATAATCCCGGATGCGTATTTCAGGCGCCAATAGCTGGCAATAGCCTTTATCTGTAGAAACAATCGTGGCCTGATGACCGCTTTGCGCCACTTTTACCGCCAGGGTTGCGGCCAGATCGTCAGCCTCATCGCCCTGTGCAGACCAACAGGCCACACCCGCCTGCTGAAAGGCCGTCTGCAACAGCGGCATTTCCTGCTGCAAATCCTCCGGCATCGGCGGACGTCCCGCCTTATATTCCGGCAATAGCTGATGGCGCCAGCTTTCGCGGCGTAATTCGTCATCAAATACCGCAACGGCATGAGTTGGCTGAGTGTGGGCCAGCAGCTGATGTAATGCCGCTACGCAGCGATCCTGACAAGGCGTTCCCTGCACGGCATGAATGCGGCGAATAAGGTTTAGCGCATCAACAATTAATAAATGAATAGTCATAGTTAAGGACGGGCAGCGTCATGCCGCCCGTAGAGATGTTATTTAATGATTTCGTAGCACGGAATATACGCCGTACCCGGCAGTTTCATGCGGTGCTGAGCCACAAACCCCTGCAGCAGATCGTCCATGCGATGCATAATGGCCGGATCGCCGTGCAGCTTATAGACACCTTTTTGACGAATTTCGCGGATTCCCATCTCCTTCACGTTACCTGCCACGATACCGGAGAAAGCGCGCCGCAGCGCCGCCGCCAGTTTCTCCGGCGACTGATTAGGGTAGAGATTGAGATTAGCCATATTTTCATGGGTAGGCAGGAAGGGCACCTGCAGATCCGGCTCAATGCGCAGCGACCAGTTAAAGCTGTAGGCATCGCCGCTTTCCCGGCGGTTTTCCTTAACCTGCGGCATCGCTTTTTTCATCTGGCGCGCAACTTCCGCCGCATCATCAATAATGATGGTATAGAGGCGACGCGCCTGCTCGCCCAGGGTATTAACGATAAATTCATCCAGCACGCGGAAATAGTCAGCGCTCTCTTTCGGGCCGGTCAGGATTAGCGGCAGCACCTGATCGTTATTTTCCGGGTTCATCAGAATGCCCAGCAGATAAAGCAGCTCTTCCGCCGTGCCCACGCCGCCAGGAAAAATGATAATGCCGTGCGCGATACGGACAAAGGCTTCCAGACGTTTTTCAATGTCCGGCATGATAATCAGCTCATTGACCAGCGGGTTTGGCGGCTCTGCGGCAATGATCGACGGCTCAGTCAGACCAATAAAACGGCCTTCCCGATAGCGCTGCTGCGCATGACCAACGGCGGCGCCTTTCATTGGCGCTTCCATCACACCCGGCCCGCAGCCGGTACAGATATTCAGTTCACGCAGACCAAGCTGCGTGCCGACGTTGCGACAGTATTGATATTCCGTGGCGTTAATAGAGTGGCCGCCCCAGCACACCACCATATTGGGATATTCGCCGACGTGCAGCGCGCGGGCGTTACGCAGGATAGAAAATACCTGATTGGTAATATGCGCGGAGTTATTTAGTTCGGGTTGTTGGACACGGCTTGCTGCCGCCAGCTGACCCGTTACGAACAGAATGTCACGCAGAACGGCGAACAGGTTAGCCTGCAAGGAACGGATAATGCGTCCGTCAACAAAGGCTTCCTCTGGAGGGTTAATCAGTTCCAGCTTCACGCCGCGCTCACGGCGCAGCACGTTAATATCAAAGTTTTCAAAACGGGAGAGCAGCTCATGGCTGCTGTCGGTCTGGCTGCCAGAGTTAAGTACGGCAAGAGAACAGTTACGAAACAGCTGGTAAAGGTCACTGCTGGCCGTGCGCTTCAGCATGTCGACTTCCAGCTGCGAAAGCAAATCCATCGAGCCTAGTGGGCTGATATGTGTAATCAAGTGAACTCCTTTACACCCGCCAGGGTGACGAATGACACCGCGCCGTTACCCGATTGCGCGATGACGAGAAAATCCCTGAGCGGTGGTGTCTCGCCACCGCTGCTTCTCAGAGTAGCCTTCTCCGTTGTGGTTTCTCAACCGATTCCTGTAACAGAACGTTGTCCTGCGAGGCACCACGCAATTTACTGGCGTACCAGGCGTGAATGGCTGGGTAAAAAGTCGCCGTTGCTGCGCCAGGGATTAATATCTAACCCGCCGCGTCGCGTATAGCGCGCATAAACTGACAGAGTTTCAGGCTGGCAGAAGCGCATCAGATCGTTGAAAATGCGTTCTACGCACTGCTCATGAAATTCATTGTGATGACGGAAAGAGACCAGGTAACGTAGCAGGGCCTCCCGGTTGATGCGCGGCCCGCGGTAGCGAATTTGCACGGAACCCCAATCCGGCTGATGGGTAATCAGACAGTTGGATTTAAGCAGATGGCTGACCAGCGTCTCTTCCACAATTTCTTCGCCCGCAGCGTCAGCCAGATAATCCGCATTAAATTGATAATCGTCGATGCTGATGTCCTGCTCATCTATACAGCTGCCGTCAAATTGGCTAATTGGCTGACCTTCCACTTCCTGAAGGCGAAACAGCGCAACGCTCACGTCGCCCTGCGCGCAGGCGCTAAGATCGCGCTCCAGCGTTTGACGCACTTCGCCCCAGTCGGCGAAACGAGTTTGATTGAAGCTGTTAAGATAGAGCTTGAAACTCTTTGATTCGATCAGGTTAATACTGTCCGCGCGCAGCACGACTTCGCCGACTGCTACCTGCGGCACGCCTTTAGCGTTTAGCCAGGAGAGTTCATACAATGTCCAGATATCGGCGCCGTGAAAGGGCAGATTGTCTGGATAAAGGCCTAAAGGCTCACGGTTAAGTGAACGCGGGACGGCCTGCAGCAATGCTGGCTCGTACCGATCCTGATAAGCGGTCGGCTTGCCCAGCGTCAGGCCGGCAAGCGCTTGATGTTGTTCATAAGAAGACATAGCGTAACCTCAAAACCGCCCGGAGAGGCGAGTAGCGTCTTTTCCTGTGAAAAAGAAACAATAAATAAAGGCTGTCAGTGTAACTCAGCAGCCTGGAGTAAAAAAAATGAATGATCATATTGCCGCCGCGTTACAGGATTTTACCCAGCGTTATTGCCAGCACTGGCAGCAGCTGCATGGCCACTTGCCCGCCAGCGAAGAGCTGTATGGCATCCCATCGCCCTGTGCGGTAGAAAATCGCGGCGACGCCGTTTTGTGGCAGCCGCAGCCGTTTGACGCAGAGCCGCATCTTGCCGCGGTGGAACGGGCGCTGGAGCTGCAGCTGCAGCCTGCGATCGTTAGCTATTATACGACGCAATATGCAGGAGATATGCAGGCGAACTTTGAACAACAATCCCTCACTTTGCTTCAGGTATGGAGCGAGGCGGATTTTGTGCGAGTTCAGGAAAACCTGATTGGTCATTTAGTGATGAAAAGGCGTTTAAAACAAACTCCGACATTATTTATCGCGACGACAGAAACTGATTCAGAGGTGATTTCTGTATGTAATCTCACCGGGGAAGTTATTCGTGAAAAGCTCGGGACGCCTGAACGCGAAATTTTGGCCGCTAACATTCGGATATTTCTCAATGGATTACAACCGATTATTCGTTCTTTTTAAGCCATTGTCCTGTGAGCCTGTGAGAGATCTCTTACATAGACTGTGAGAGATCGCCAGAATTAAACGCAGAAAAAAAGCACTTCATTTTGTGAAAATAATGTAAATCATAAACTTAGTGAATTAGCCCTTTTCAGATTTATACCAGTGCGAATTGTTAAAGGAAAAGGTAGCTTGTTTCCTACGCTAACTCAGGCAAACTGCATGACGTCGAAAGGGAAGCCGTGGAATGGATAACGTCATGGAAGGCGTTCATCAGGACGATGGGCTCGCACAGGACTATGCGTTTTAAGGAAAAGCTTCAGGATGAAGCGGTAACTTCCAGGATGGAAGAAAAAGGACACCTCCAGGACGGAGAATGAGAGCCAGACAGGATAACTGGTGGGCAAGGGATGCCAAAGGAGTTTCGCCATGAAGGCGTTAATGTCAGGAAGACAGTAAGGAAAAGTTTTCAAGGATGAGCAGGGAGCAATAAAGTAGCAGGATAGCTGCAAACGAACCGGGGACACTGTAATACAGTGTCCCCTTTTTTTATGCCGCGCTTTTTTCCGTACGCCCACGAATGCTATGCTTGCCGCCCTTAAAATTTTACCCGTTGTGAGGATGCCCATGCAGCGTGAACATCAGGTTCGCCAGGGGTTGCTGGCGGTAGAAGCCTTGTTAAAAAACCATGCGCTATGGCAAAGCGAAGCGCCTGCTGCTGCCGCCTTTGAAAGTGAGCAACCCTTTTTTCTTGATACCATGCAGCCGCTTGAGTGGTTGCAGTGGGTGTTGATTCCCCGCATGCACGCATTGCTCGATGCCGCCGCCGCGCTGCCGCAAAACTTTGCCATCGCGCCCTATTATGAAGTGGCGCTGGCGGCAGAAACGCCGGGCCGTCGCGAGCTGCTGCTTCACCTGGCGTCGCTCGACGCGCTCTTTACCGTAACGGATCGCTGATGCTGGACATTATCTATCAGGACGAATGGCTGGTTGCGGTCAACAAACCGGCTGGCTGGCTGGTCCATCGCAGCTGGCTGGATCGCAAAGAAAAAGTGGTGGTCATGCAAACGGTACGCGATCAGATTGGACAGCATGTCTTTACCGCGCACCGGCTCGATCGTCCTACTTCCGGCGTGCTGCTGATGGGGCTTTCCAGCGAAGTAGGCCGCCTGCTGTCGCAGCAGTTTGAGCAGCATCAGATGGCGAAAACCTATCATGCCGTCGTACGCGGCTGGCTGCAGGGAACGGAACGGCTTGATTATCCGCTAACCGAAGAGCTGGATAAAATTGCTGATAAGTATGCCTCGCCCGATAAAGGACCGCAGCCTGCGGTTACCGACTGGCGCGGTTTGGCGATTACCGAACAGCCGGTAGCCATTGGTCGCTATCCCACCTCACGTTACAGCCTGATAGAGTTACAGCCCGCGACCGGACGCAAGCATCAATTGCGCCGTCATCTTTCCCATCTGCGTCATCCGATTATTGGCGATACCACGCATGGCGATCTGCGTCAGAATCGGGGCGTGGCTCAGCATTTCGGCTGCGATCGCTTAATGCTGCATGCCAGCAGCCTGGCGTTAAATCATCCGGTCACCGGCGAGCCTTTAGTGATCCGCGCCGGGCTCGATCAACACTGGCAGCGCCTGATGCAGCAGTTCGGCTGGCAGCACTATCTCCCTGAGCTTCCCAGGGTTGAGTTTGATCCGTCGCCAGGCGAGGATAGAGAACCACAATAAGGGAGAAGGTTATGGCGCAGATAGGCATTTTCGTCGGAACGGTTTACGGCAACGCGTTGCTGGTTGCAGAAGAGGCTGAGCCGATCCTGCAGGAGCAGGGGCATCAGGTCGAGATTTTTGAAGATCCGAGCCTTAGCGACTGGCAGCGGTACAGTGACAAGGTTGCGCTGATCGTTACCTCGACCACCGGGCAGGGAAATTTTCCCGACAGCATCGCCGGGCTTTATCACGATGTTAAGGACAAGCTGGGCCACCAGCCTCAGCTGCGCTATGGCGTTATCGCGCTCGGCGACAGCAGCTATGACCACTTTTGCGGCGCCGGAAAAACCTTTGACGCTCAGCTACAGGAGCAGGGTGCCACGCGCATCGGCGAGGTGCTGCTGGTGGATGCGATGGCATCGCCGGAGCCGGAAAGCGTCACCTCGCCCTGGGTAGAAAACTGGGGCAAACTGCTGTAACTCTACCCGCTCCGGTAGAGAGCGTCAGGTTACCGGAGCCGGATTAAACACCGCCAGCGCATTGCGAATTCCCCAACGATCGGACCAGGTTTGCTGGCGTCCGCTGGCGATATCCAGAATCAATTCAAACAGGCGCCAGCCTACCTGCTCAATAGTTTCTTCGCCGGTCGCTATGGTTCCCGCATTAATATCCATCAAATCGTGCCAGCGGTTTGCCAGCGCGGTGCGCGTCGCCATTTTGATGACGGGAATGGCGGCCAGCCCGTAGGGCGTACCGCGTCCGGTAGTAAACACCTGTAAGGTAATGCCGGAGGCCATTTGTTGGGTGCCGCAGACAAAATCACTGGCGGGCGTGGCAGCATAAATCAGCCCACGTTTGGCAGGACGCTGACCGGGCGACAGCACCTCAACAATGGCGCTACGTCCCGATTTGGCGATGGAGCCCAGCGCTTTTTCCACCACGTTGGCCAGCCCGCCTTTTTTATTGCCCGGCGAGGGATTGGCGCTGCGATCGGTTTTTCCCTGGCTGAGATATTCATCATACCAGGCCATCTCTTCCAGCAGCCGTTTACCGGTTGCTTCATCCACCGCGCGCGGCGTTAACAGATGGATCGCATCACGCACTTCGGTCACTTCAGAGAACATCACCGTAGCGCCGCAGCGCACCAGCAAATCTGAAGCAAAGCCTACCGCCGGATTGGCCGTGACGCCGGAAAAGGCATCGCTGCCGCCGCACTGCATGCCGACAATCAGCTCAGAGGCCGGGCAGGTCTCGCGCTGACGCTGGTTGAGGCGCTGCAAATGGCGATCTGCCACGCGCAGGATCTCCTGCACCATCGCTTCAAAGCCGACATGGCGTTCATCCTGCAAACGCACAATATCTTCATCGCCAACTGAGATCGCCTGCACATCGTCGCCGTTGGCCGCCAGCAGCCGCTCCGGCTGAAGTTTCTCGCAGCCCAGGCTGACAACCATTACTTCGCCACCGAAGTTGGCGTTCAGCGCCAGATTATGAATGGTACGAATCGGGATAATCGCCGCAGGCGCGTTAATCGCGACGCCGCAGCCGTACAGGTGATTCAGCGCCACCACGCCGTCAACGTTGGGATAACGCGGTAAAAGTTCGCGCTCAATAATATTCACTACGTAATCCACCACGCCCGCCACGCAGTGAACGCTGGTGGTAATCCCCAGCAGATTGCGTGTTCCCACGCTGCCGTCGGCGTTGCGATAACCTTCAAAGGTATAGCCTTCCAGCGGCGGCAGCGCTTGCGGCACGCGCGTTGCCAGCGGCAGGCTTTCCAGCGGCGGCGCTTCAGGCAATGCTACCAGCGACTCTTCAATCCAGCTTCCCTGCGCAATATCGCGCAGCGCGTAACCAATTACTTCGCCATAGCGGCGAATGGCTTCGCCGCGCGCAATAGCGCTAAGCGCGACTTTGTGGCCCTGAGGCACATGCTCAGTCAGGCGCAGCCCGCAGGGAAAAACGGTGCCCGCAGGCAGGCCATTATCATTTACCACGATGGCGACATTATCGGCCTCGTGTACCCGAATATAGCGCGGCGTCTCTTCGATCGTTTTCATTGCTTTTGGCTTCCAGTAAACGGAAAAAGTTGGGAAAGGGGACGGCGCTGGTGAAAACCGCGTCTTAAGTTTTTGCTGTAAAAAGTATAAAGAGCGACATTGGTCGGAGCATTATGCAGATGTCCGATTTTGCACCCTCTGTTACCGCTATTTTCAGGCTTAGTAACAAACGCAAGTGAAGCCTCTCACAAACTGCATCCCTTGCTGCCTGCATCCACGGCCGATCGGCCTGAAAAAAACAATTCCGTGAGCCGTGCCGCAGCCAATTATGCAAATGCCGCAAACTGTGCGCTATAACCCGTCAAATATTGGGCTTTATTCCAGTGAATTGCCCCGGTGCGCTCCATATACTTTTTCCTCAAGTTTGACGACAGGTGAGCCAGCCGCGCTGCGTAACAGATGTTTTTGCTAATGAATAACAATCGCCGTGTTTAACCCAACCACATTCTGATACTCAACGCGATGTGTATGCAGTCAGAGTGGAAAGTAGCGTAACGCTATATTTCAGGAGTGCATCATGAATTCATACAGCCAGGCGGAGAGCGCCGTGGAAAAAAGAACTAACGCACGATACTGGATCGTCGTGATGCTGTTTATCGTCACCTCGTTTAACTATGGCGACCGTGCCACGCTTTCTATTGCCGGTTCCCAGATGGCCAAAGACATTGGCCTCGATCCGGTCGGCATGGGCTATATCTTTTCTGCATTTTCATGGGCTTATGTTATCGGCCAAATCCCCGGCGGCTGGCTGCTTGACCGCTTCGGCTCGAAGCGCGTCTATTTCTGGAGCATCTTTATCTGGTCGCTGTTTACGTTGCTGCAGGGCTTCGTGGATATTTTCGAAGGTTTTACCGTGATCGTGGCGCTGTTCATGTTGCGCTTCCTGGTCGGCCTGGCGGAAGCGCCTTCCTTCCCGGGCAACAGCCGGATCGTCGCCGCCTGGTTCCCGGCGCAGGAGCGCGGCACCGCCGTGGCGATTTTCAACTCGGCGCAATATTTTGCGACCGTGATTTTCGCACCGATTATGGGCTGGCTGACGGCGCAGGTCGGCTGGGCGCACGTCTTCTGGTTTATGGGCGGGCTGGGCATCATTATCAGTTTCATCTGGCTGAAAGTGATCCACGATCCTAACGATCATCCGGGGGTTAACCGGGCCGAGCTGGAGTATATGGAGCAAGGCGGCGCGCTGATTAATATGGATGCGAAAAAGGCGGAAACTAAAGTCAGCGGTCGGGAAAAATGGGGGCAAATCCGCCAGTTGATCGGCTCGCGTATGATGCTCGGCATCTACCTCGGTCAGTACTGCATTAACGCCTTAACCTACTTCTTTATTACCTGGTTCCCGGTTTATCTGGTGCAGGCGCGTGGCATGTCAATTCTGAAAGCGGGTTTTATCGCTTCGATTCCCGCAATCTGCGGCTTCCTCGGCGGCGTGCTGGGCGGCGTCATCTCCGACTGGCTGATGCGCAAAACCGGCTCGCTGAATATCGCCCGTAAAACACCGATCGTATTGGGTATGCTGCTTTCCATTTCTATGGTGACCTGTAACTACGTTGAAACCGAATGGGTGGTGGTGTTCTTTATGGCGACCGCTTTCTTTGGTAAAGGTATCGGCGCGCTGGGCTGGGCGGTGATGGCGGATACCGCGCCGAAAGAGATCAGCGGCCTGAGCGGCGGTCTGTTCAACATGTTCGGTAATATTTCCGGCATCGTGACGCCGATCGCCATCGGCTACATCATTGCGGTCACCGGCTCTTATAACGGCGCGCTGATCTACGTCGGTATTCACGCTCTGGTCGCTGTCCTCAGCTATCTGGTACTGGTGGGCGACATCAAACGTATCGAACTGAAAAAGTCCGTATAAGGAGTCGCGATGAGTACCCAAACGCCCGTCATTACCGATATGAAAGTCATTCCGGTCGCTGGCTGTGACAGCATGCTGCTTAATATCGGCGGCGCGCACAGCGCTTACTTCACGCGCAATATCGTGGTGCTGACCGATAGCGCCGGTCATACTGGTTTAGGCGAAGCGCCGGGCGGCGAAACTATTCTGCAGACCTTGACTGAAGCGATTCCACAGGTCATCGGTCAGGAAGTGGGGCGCATGAATCGGCTGGTGCAGCAGGTGCATAAAGGCAACCAGCATGCCGATTTCGATACCTTCGGCAAAGGCGCCTGGACCTTTGAACTGCGGGTTAACGCGGTTGCCGCGCTGGAGGCCGCGCTGCTCGATCTGCTGGGGCAGTGTCTGAACGTGCCGGTGGCCGAGCTGCTCGGCCCGGGCAAACAGCGCGATGAAGTCACGGTGCTGGGCTATCTGTTTTATATCGGCGATCGCCAGAAAACCGATCTGCCTTATCTGAGCGGCGCGCAGGCGACGCACGACTGGTATCACCTGCGTCATCAGCAGGCGCTGGACAGCGACTCGGTGGTGCGCCTGGCGGAAGCCGCGCAGGATCTCTACGGCTTTAAAGATTTCAAGCTGAAGGGCGGCGTGCTGCCGGGCGAGGATGAGATCGAAACCGCGCGCGCGCTGAAAAAACGCTTCCCCGATGCGCGCATAACCGTCGATCCCAACGGCGCCTGGCTGCTGGACGAAGCGATCGCGCTCTGTAAAGGCGTGCAGGATGTGCTGAGCTACGCGGAAGATCCCTGCGGTGCTGAACAGGGCTATTCAGGACGAGAGGTGATGGCGGAATTTCGCCGCGCCACCGGCCTGCCGGTCGCGACTAATATGATCGCCACCAACTGGCGTGAAATGCAGCATGCAGTCATGCTGAACGCCGTCGATATTCCGCTGGCCGATCCCCATTTCTGGACGCTGAGCGGCGCGGTGCGCGTTGCCCAGCTCTGCGATGACTGGGGCCTGACCTGGGGCTGCCACTCCAATAACCACTTCGATATTTCGCTGGCGATGTTTACCCATGTCGGCGCCGCCGCGCCGGGCAAGCCGACCGCCATTGATACCCACTGGATCTGGCAGGAAGGCGATCAATCTCTGACAAAAGAACCGCTGCAAATTCGCCAGGGCAAGATAGCCGTGCCTGATAAGCCGGGACTGGGCATCGAACTGGACTGGGATCGCCTGCAGCAGGCGCATGAGCTTTATAAAACCTTGCCGGGCGGCGCACGTAACGATGCTACCGCAATGCAGTATCTCATCCCCGGCTGGACATTCGATCGTAAACGCCCGGTTTTCGGGCGCAGAAAAGCATAAGGAACCGACCATGAGCCAACAGAACGCCACGCCGAAAATTACCGCAATGCAGGTCATCCCGGTTGCCGGTTACGACAGTATGCTGCTCAATCTGAGCGGGGCGCACGCGCCGTTTTTTACCCGCAACATTGTGATCATCAAAGATAACGCGGGCCATACCGGCGTCGGTGAAATTCCGGGCGGGGAGAAAATTCGTCAGACGCTGGAAGAGGCGGCCGCGCTGATTGTCGGCCATACGCTGGGCGAATATAAAAATCTGCTCAATCTGGTGCGCACCACCTTTGCCGATCGCGATGCTGCCGGACGCGGAACGCAAACCTTCGACCTGCGCACCACTATTCATGTGGTGACCGGCATTGAGGCCGCGCTGCTCGATCTGCTGGGACAGTTCCTTGGCGTTAACGTCGCCAGTCTGCTGGGGGAAGGGCAGCAGCGCGATCGCGTCGAAATGTTGGGCTATCTGTTTTACGTTGGCGACCGTCGCAAAACATCGCTGCCTTACCAAAGCGAACCGTCGGCCCGCTGCGACTGGTATCGCCTGCGCCATGAAGAGGCCCTGACGCCTGAAACCGTGGTGCGCCTGGCTGAAGCGGCCTGGGAAAAATATGGCTTTAACGATTTTAAACTGAAGGGCGGCGTGCTGGCTGGCAGCGAAGAGGCGGAAGCGGTCACCGCGCTGGCGCAGCGTTTCCCGGAAGCGCGCATTACGCTCGATCCCAACGGCGCCTGGTCGCTGGAAGAGGCGATTAAGCTGGGCAAACAGCTGCGCAACGTGCTGGCCTATGCCGAAGATCCCTGTGGTGCCGAACAGGGCTACTCCGGCCGTGAAGTGATGGCGGAGTTCCGCCGCGCCACCGGCCTGCCGACTGCCACCAATATGATCGCCACCGACTGGCGCCAGATGGGGCATACCCTGTCGCTGCAGTCGGTCGATATTCCGCTGGCCGATCCGCACTTCTGGACCATGCAGGGCTCGGTGCGCGTCGCGCAGATGTGCCATGAATTTGGCCTGACCTGGGGCTCCCATTCTAATAACCATTTCGATATTTCGCTGGCGATGTTTACCCATGTTGCCGCCGCCGCGCCCGGCAATATTACCGCTATCGATACCCACTGGATCTGGCAGGAAGGCAATCAGCGCCTGACGAAAGAGCCGCTGGAAATTAAAGGCGGCATGGTGCAGGTGCCGCAGAAGCCGGGTCTGGGCGTCGAGCTGGATATGGATCAGGTGATGAAGGCCAACGAACTTTATCAGCAGCACGGACTGGGCGCGCGCGATGATGCGCAGGCAATGCAGTTCCTGATCCCTGACTGGACTTTCAATAACAAACGTCCGTGCCTGGTGCGCTAAGCGCGCTTAACCGAGAGGAAACAACATGACCTGGTCCAATCGTTTTCGTCAGCGTCTGCTAAGTGGTGAAACGCTGATCGGCAGCTGGTGCTCGCTGGCGAACCCTATTACTACCGAGGTGCTGGGCCTGGCGGGCTTTGACTGGCTGGTACTGGATGGCGAACATGCGCCGAACGACATTACCACCTTCGTGCCGCAGTTAATGGCGCTGAAAGGCAGCCCCAGCGCCGCAGTGGTTCGGCCACCCTGCAATGAGCCGATTATTATTAAACGCCTGCTGGATATCGGTTTTTATAACTTCCTGATCCCCTTTGTGGAAAGCGAAGAAGAAGCCATGCAGGCCGTCGCCTCAACGCGCTATCCGCCAGCCGGGATCCGCGGCGTGTCGGTATCGCACCGCAGCAATATGTACGGCACGGTGCCGGATTATAACCTCGACATCAATAACAACATTAGCGTGCTGGTGCAGATTGAAAGCCAGCAGGGCGTCGACAATCTTGACAGCATCGCTCAGGTGGACGGCGTTGACGGTATTTTCGTTGGGCCGGGCGATCTCTCTGCCGCGCTCGGTTATCTGGGGCAGCCTGCCCATCCTGAAGTATTGAAAGTGATCCAGCATATCTTTGCGCGCGCGAAAGCGGCGGGCAAGCCGAGCGGCATTCTCGCGCCGGTAGAAGCCGACGCACGTCGCTATCTGGAGTGGGGCGCAACCTTCGTCGCCGTAGGCAGTGACCTGGGCGTTTTCCGTAACGCGACGCAGGCGCTGTGCGATCGTTTCAAAAAATAGCTTAACAAGGGGAATGACATGAAAGTTGGATTTATTGGCCTGGGCATCATGGGCAAACCGATGAGTAAAAACCTGCTGAAAGCGGGCTATTCGCTGGTGGTACGCGATTTCAACGCGCAGAACGAAGCGGAACTGGTTGAGCTGGGTGCCACCACGGCGAAAACGCCGAAAGAGGTCGCCGAACAGTGCGACGTGATCATTACCATGCTGCCGAACTCGCCGCACGTTAAAGAAGTGGCGCTGGGTGAAAATGGCATTATCGAAGGCGCGAAATCGGGCACGGCGCTGATCGATATGAGTTCTATTGCTCCGCTGGCCAGCCGTGAAATCCATCAGGCGCTGACGGAAAAAGGGATCAAAATGCTCGATGCGCCGGTCAGCGGTGGCGAGCCAAAAGCAATCGACGGTACACTTTCAGTGATGGTCGGCGGCGATAAAGCGGTATTCGATAAGTATTACGATCTGATGAAAGCGATGGCTGGTTCGGTGGTGCATACCGGCGAGATCGGCGCAGGTAACGTGACCAAGCTGGCGAATCAGGTGATCGTAGCGCTGAACATTGCGGCAATGTCCGAAGCGTTGACGCTGGCCACCAAAGCGGGCGTTAACCCGGAGCTGGTTTATCAGGCCATCCGCGGCGGCCTGGCGGGCAGCACGGTGCTGGATGCTAAAGCGCCGATGGTCATGGACCGCAACTTTAAGCCAGGTTTCCGCATCGATCTGCATATCAAAGATCTCAGCAATGCGCTGGATACGTCGCACGGCGTTGGCGCGCAGCTGCCGCTCACCGCGGCCGTAATGGAAATGATGCAGGCGCTGAAAGCTGATGGCATGGGCACATCCGACCACAGCGCGCTGGCCTGCTATTATGAAAAATTAGCGAAGGTTGAAGTTTCACGCCAGTAAGCCGCTCCGGTTATTGAGCCGGTCAGGTTGACCGGCTTCGTTTTCTGGCTGCGGCCAGCTCAACAGCGCTCGGACTATTTATGAAAATCGTTATTGCACCGGATTCGTATAAAGAGAGTTTGTCCGCCCTGCAGGTCGCTTCGGAGATTGAAAACGGCTTTCGTGCAATCTTTCCCGATGCGGAGTATGTCAAGCTGCCGGTGGCGGATGGCGGCGAAGGCACCGTCGAGGCGATGGTGGCGGCGACGCAGGGAAAAATCGTCAGGTTACGGGTCACCGGACCGCTGGGCGAGCCGGTTGAGGCATTTTATGGTTTGTCCGGCGATGAAAGCTGCGCATTTATTGAAATGGCCGCCGCCAGCGGGCTGGAACTGGTGCCACCGTCGCAGCGCGATCCATTGATTACCACTTCCTGGGGCACCGGCGAACTGATTGGCAATGCGCTGGATCGCGGCGTGCAACATTTTATTATCGGCATCGGCGGCAGTGCGACCAATGACGGCGGCGCCGGTATGGTTCAGGCGCTGGGCGCGCGGCTGTTAGATGCGCAGGGCGAACAGATCGGCTACGGCGGCGGCGCGCTGGCGTCACTGACGCGCATCGATATTAGCCAGCTCGATCCGCGTCTGCGCCAGTGTCGCTTTGAGGTCGCCTGCGATGTGACAAATCCACTGACCGGCGATGAAGGCGCCTCGGCCGTTTTCGGCCCGCAAAAAGGGGCGACGCCAGCGTTAGTGACCCAGCTCGATAACGCGCTGGCCCATTACGCGACCATTATTCAGCGCGATCTGGATATTGATGTGCTGCATATTCCCGGCGGCGGCGCGGCGGGCGGCATGGGCGCGGCGTTGCACGCCTTCTGTCAGGCGGAACTGCGCCGCGGTATTGAAATTGTTACCGAAGCGCTGGGGCTGGACGAACTGGTAAAAGACGCCACGCTGGTGATTACCGGCGAAGGGCGTATCGACAGCCAAACCATTCACGGCAAGGTGCCGATTGGCGTGGCGAACGTCGCCAGGCGCTATAACAAACCGGTCATCGGGATTGCCGGCAGCCTGACGGCGGACGTTGGCGTCGTGCATCAGCACGGCATCGATGCGGTTTACAGCGTGCTTTATTCCATTTGTACGCTGGAGGAGGCGCTGGATAACGCGGCGCAAAACGTACGTATGACCGCACGCAATATCGCCGCAACCCTGAAAATTGGCCAGGCCTTTAATCACTCCTGACTCAACAGGTGGCGCGCTTCCTGCGCCACATTATCCATTTCATCCAACAGTTCCAGCAGCTCAGGCTCCAGAGCGGTGACTTCGCCATCCAGCCGCAGGTTGTGTTCAATCTGGAGACAGAGCTGCTTCATACGCGGCACACCGCTGTAGCTGGCGCTGCCGTGCAGCTTATGAATGATCTCCCGCAGGCCGTTCTGCCGGTTTTCCGCCAGGCTCTGTTCGACTTTTTCCCGCACTTCCGGCAGAAAATCCAGCAGCATCCTCAGCAAATCGCGCGCCAGGTCGGGCTTATTTGCCGCCTGACGTAGCGCGAGCTGCCAGTCAAGTGAAGGGGAAATGCCCGGCGTTTCCGGCGCAGAGGCTGGAAGCGTCGGCGAATAACGCGCCAGCAAATGGCTGAGTTTCACCTCATCAATCGGCTTGGCAAGGTAATCATTCATGCCCGCCTTAATTAAATGTTCGCGTTCGCCGTCAATAGCGTGCGCGGTAACGGCGATAATTGGCGTATTGGTGTGCTGAGGCAGTTCCCGGATCTGTTCGCTGGCGCGAATGCCGTCGATTTCCGGCATCTGAATATCCATTAAGATAATGTCCAGCGCCTGCTCACGCGCGACGGCGATCGCTTTTTCGCCGCTGTCGCACAGCACAATATTTTCAACCTGCTCTTCCAGCAGTGCGCCAATCAGCTTCAGGTTGGCCGGATTGTCATCTACCGCCATGACCGAAAGCGGCAAACGGGCGCGGCTGGGCAGATCGTAGAGTTTGCGCGCGTGCAAATCGAGCAGCACCGGCAGCAGCCGCGTGCGCGTTACCGGCTTGCTCAGGCAGGCTGCAATGCCGCGCGTTTTCAGCAGTTCCGCCTGCAGCAACATCTGGCTGGGCAGAGCAAGGATCACGCTGTCAGCGCGCGTCGTCAGGCTGTTGATAAACGCCTGCGACAGCATATTGTCGGTGCTGAGGTTGACCGGCAGGCCGACCAGCAGCATATCGTAATGCGCCTCGGTTATGCCTTCGAATGTCAGGCTGTAGCTCACCTTCAGCGGCATCGAACTTAAAATATCCAGCGTGGCCTGCGCCGCCGCCGGGTTGGCTTCGACATAGGCAATACGCTTGCCGCGCAGCCCATCCAGCGCGCGCGGATCGCTGGCCGCATTCGGATTTAGCGCCAGGCTGATATGGAACCAGAAGGTTGAACCCTGTCCCAGGCGGCTATGGAAAGCGATGGTGCCGCCCATCTCTTTTACCAGTTTCTGGGTGATCACCAGTCCCAGGCCGGTGCCGCCGTGGCGGCGGGAAATACTGGCGTCGGCCTGACGGAAGGCCTGGAACAGCTGCGACTGCTGTTTTTCCGCAATGCCGATCCCGGTATCGTGAACCTGCACTTCAATTTCGACGCTGCTGTTGCTTATGCCGCGCTTTTCCACACGAATATCGATATTGCCGCGCTCGGTGAATTTCACCGCGTTGCCGATCAGGTTGGTTAAAATCTGTTGCAGGCGCAGCGGATCGCCAATCACGTTATCCGGCACTTCGCTCTGTACGTTAATCGTCAGCTCCAGCCCTTTATCGTGCGCGGAAGGCACCAGCAGCACCAGGGTTTCATCCAGCGTGGCGCGCAGCGGGAACGGAATCGATTCCAGCACCAGCTTACCGGCTTCCAGCTTCGAAAAGTCCAGTACGTCGTTGATAATACTCAACAGATTATTGGCCGACCGCTCGATGGTATGCAGATAGTCGCGCTGGGTTGAGGTGAGCGGCGTTTTAAGCGTCTGACGCGTAAAGCCGATTACGCCGTTAAGCGGCGTGCGCAGCTCGTGCGACATATTGGCCAGGAATTCGGACTTAATGCGCGCCGCTTCCTGCGCGCGGCGTTTGGCCAGATCCAGCTCTACGTTCTGAATTTCCATCTGCTCCAGCGTTTCGCGCAGGTCCGAGGTCGCCTGATCGATATTCTGCTGCATCTCTTCATGGTAAGCCGTCAGCGACATCGCCATGGCGTTAATGCCGTTCTTCAGCATATCCAGCTCGCCGAGCATATAGCCCTCAACGCGGCTGTCGAGCTGGCCGCGTCGAATGCGGTCTACGGTACTGACCATATTGCGAATCGGCCCGGTGACGTCACGCATTAGCCGGTAGGCGAACATCATAGCGATGCAGAGGCAAAACAGCAGCAGCAGCGTGGAGACGAAAACCTCTTTGTATTGCTGGAGCCTGACCGACTGTAAATCCAGCTCAATCGCCACATAGCCGAGCGGATTACCGGTCGGCTTGGCGTTGCGCCCCGGCGATTCATCCGGGTAATAGCTCTCAGAAACAATCGGCGTGCGCAGCACCATCACGTTACCGCGCCGTTCAATCACCGTCAGGCTCGGCATTTTATCAATGTCAGGCAGACGCAGCAGATCCTGGTTCAGATGGTAATTCGAGGTAACGAATATCTGGTTTTTATCATCAAACACCGTAATCGCGCGCACGATGTCGGAATGGCGACGATGCAGCAGGCTCACCAGCTGCCGCACCGATTCACGGCTGTGAAAGGTCATGCCATATTCACTGGAAACCGCCAGCGGCTCGATAATATTTGCGCCGGCATCCACCAGCTGTCGCTGTAGCTCGTTATAGCGATGTACAACAAAAAAGGTACTGAGCAGCAAACCGATCATCAGGGTCGGCGCCAGTATTAAAATCATCATCCTTGCCCGCAGGCTGTATTTGGTCATGGTAGTCCGGTATGAGACAATCGCGCCGGGCGGTAACGCTGTAGAACCAGCGTGACTTCGCATAGCAATTATTCAGAGATTCTATTCCACTATGGCGCAATTCTACTCCGCAAAACGGCGTGTGACGACCCGACAAACAATTACGGTCACTATTCATGGGCTGGATGCTTTCGGCCAGGGCGTGGCGCGTCATCAGGGTAAGACGCTATTTGTCAGCGGCGCGTTGCCGGGCGAGCAGGTTGAGGTTGAGTTACAGGAAGATAAGCGCCAGTACGCACGCGGTCGCGCCAGACGGATTTTGCAATCCAGCCCGGAGCGGGTAACGCCGCGCTGCCCTTATTTTATGGTGTGCGGCGGCTGTCAGCAGCAGCATGCATCGCAGGCGCTGCAGCAGCAGAGCAAGGCCGACGCGCTGGCTCACCTGCTGGCGCGGGAAACCGGTCAGCAGGCGACGGTTGATGAAATCATCAGCGACAATGCTTATGGCTATCGCCGCCGCGCACGACTCGGCCTGCACTACCAGCCGAAAACGCAGACGCTGCAGATGGGCTTTCGTAAAACCGCCTCTAATGAGCTGGTTTCCATCGACCAGTGCCCCATTTTGAAGCCCGAACTTGATGCGTTGCTGGCGCCGCTCAGGGCCTGTCTCTCCTCGTTACAGGCGGTGCGGCGTCTCGGACACGTCGAGCTGGTGCAGGCGGATAATGGCCCGGTGCTGGTTTTGCGCCATCTTGATGCGTTGAGCGACGGCGATCGGCAAAAGCTGGAACGTTTTTCGCATGAGCATCGGCTGGCGCTCTTTTTAGCGCCCGACAGCGAGCAGCTTGAGCAGGTGACCGGCGAGCCGCCTTACTATCAGTCACATCAGTTAAAGTTAACTTTCAGCCCGCGCGATTTCATTCAGGTGAACGATGCGGTAAACCAAAAAATGGTGGCGAAGGTGCTGGAATGGCTCGATCCGCAGCCGACCGATCGCGTGCTGGATCTGTTTTGCGGTATGGGAAATTTCACGCTCCCCCTGGCGAAAAGTGTTTTAAATGTTGTCGGTGTGGAGGGTGTAGCAGCTTTAACGGCACAAGGTGCGTATAATGCCAAGCTGAATGGTCTTGAAAATGTCACCTTTTTTCATGAGAACCTGGAAGAAGATGTGACGCGCCAGCCCTGGGCGGCGCAAGGGTTTGATAAGGTGTTGCTGGATCCGGCACGAGCGGGCGCAGGCGGCGTAATGCAACATATCGCTAAACTTGCTCCGCAACGTATTGTTTACGTTTCCTGTAACCCGACTACACTTGCCCGCGATAGCCAGATACTGCTGTCGGCCGGTTACCAGTTAGCAAAAGTCGCGATGCTCGATATGTTCCCGCATACCGGTCATCTTGAATCCATGGTGCTATTCAGTAAAACATAAGTATCTTTACAGGTTGCCAGGAGAGGTTATGGTTGCGGTAAGAAGCGCACATTTGAATACGGCGGGTGAGTTCGCGCTCGATCAATGGATCACCAGTTTGGGGATCGTGAACCCGCAATCAAGTGAACGACTGGCCGATACCTGGCGATATTGTGAAGCTGTCACCCAATCGCATCCCGATCAGGCGCTGCTGCTGTGGCGCGGTATCGAGATGGTCGAAATTCTGTCGATGCTCAGCATGGACAATGACACATTGCGCGCCGCGCTGGTTTTTCCGCTGGCGGACGCCAGTGTCGTTTCCGAAGAAAAGCTGGAAGAAACCTTTGGCAAAGCGATCGTTTCGCTGGTGCATGGCGTGCGCGATATGGATGCGATTCGCCAGCTAAAGGCGATCCATAACGATTCCATGGCTTCCGAACAGGTTGATAACGTGCGCCGTATGCTGCTGGCGATGGTGGAAGATTTCCGCTGCGTGGTTATCAAGCTGGCCGAGCGTATTGCGCATCTGCGCGAAATGAAGGATGCGCCGGAAGATGAGCGCGTACTGGCGGCGAAAGAGTGTACCAATATCTACGCGCCGTTAGCTAACCGCCTTGGTATCGGGCAGCTTAAGTGGGAGCTGGAAGATTTCTGTTTCCGCTATCTTCGCCCGGAAGAGTATAAGCGCATCGCAAAACTGCTGCATG
>Ga0209463_1000529_pt1 | contig 28795 bp, 30 predicted proteins | sample AgamicMgSfrz_FD_187169 | JGI IMG/M metagenome (GOLD analysis project Ga0209463, IMG submission 187169) | Agave microbial communities from Guanajuato, Mexico - Mg.Sf.rz (SPAdes) (version 2) | ecosystem: Host-associated > Plants > Phyllosphere > Phylloplane/Leaf | place: Guanajuato, Mexico...
ACCGTTTTAAAAATTTATACAGTTACATCCCTTTAGATTATCTAAAGGGATATTTATAGTGAAAAGGAAAAGAAAGTTAAAGAAAACTGGATATTTAAACTAAAAACACATATAGCTATCGTCATAACAGCGTTTGCACTGCGATGGGATTCAATAATTTTAGTTATATTTAGTTATTCCATTAAAAGGTGCAATTGTGGAGCAACACAGATAGAAAATAATCAAACTTTTTTCAAAAGGGATTCTTCTTATTTATCGTAAAATAAGGGTTGACGAGGTATTTTTGCTCAAACTTTAGCAAAAACGATGAACAAAAACGAATATATATCCTTTATTGGCCTGATCCTAATATATATAAAGTACTCCAAGGGAATTGGTGTGCAACATTCTTATATCATGGCTGTATGTAGGCATGAATTTTGCTACCGATACGTTATCCAAACGGTAATTATCGACTAGCTGGTATAGGTGATATATTTAAGTGGGCTCAAGCTGATAATAGGTATTTTTATTTTTCTTGTTGTAACATTCACGGCAATTTTATGGGTTAATAATTAATCCACGGCAAAGTTATGCTTCCTTTAGCGGTAACTTTATGGGTGAAGTCACAAACCTGGATGTACATTCAAAATATCCTTATATCATCACCTATTAACTAGTAAAAGTTACCTTATATAAATAATTTTTTAGCAATTTAGGAATAGAAAACATACCTTATTAAAATATTATTTTCGTTCCTATCATGAATTATCCTTCTAGCATATTGATAAGATTTATATCATATATTAAGAGAAAGAATGTAAGTTAGAAAGGAGTCTTTTAGAATGAGTTATTTAGAGGGAAATGACTTGAGTGAACAAAATATGATAAGTGTACCAAATCCCTACGTATATCAGACATTACAATCGGTAATTGGTAAACATGTGGTTATTGAAACTGTAAGAGGTAATGTAAGAGGCAAGTTAAAGGATGTGAAACCAGATCATTTGCTCATTGAAGATACGGCGCCATATATTGTACGCATTCAACAAATTGTATGGATTATGCCAAAACAATAATCCAATTTATAAAAAATTAATGTCATAGTCCACCAAGTAAAAACACAGGGTTTTATCTCTGTGTTTCTTCAAATTTCCGTTTTTGAATATATGCTTGAGCATGAATAAGTTCTTTCTGAAGCTCTTTTAATTCTTTTGTAGATTCTGATTCAATAGCCATGTAAGTAGTAACTAAACTAATCATCATATCCATCTTCTCTACTATATTTTGAATGACCTGTTCAGAGTGCTCTTTTTCAGGATGTTGTATTGCTATTAATACATTTTCTATATAATTGTTCTTTCTTTGCTGGATATCATAAATAAACTGTTTTGTGTTTGAGTTCATTTGTTTCCCCTCCGTTTTGGATATATTTTCATTCTATCATATTTGAATAGAAGATATTAAATGGGCCGTTCTTACTTGCAACATTCATCGGTTAGAGGGATGGTCACAAATGATTTTGGTGAAGAACTCAATTATAAAATGGTATCAAGTTAAAAGGTAGGTGAAGAGAGTATCCTAAACCTGATAGTGATGTAGTACTTCCTCTTTAAAATACCCCCACTTTCACTTTGTTTAGGAGTGAGGGATAGCCAAGCCAATTCATCTCCCACCTATTCACTGGGCTGTGACCCTTCACCCTCCTTGAAGAAAGATTCTTCTTGGCTAAAATGATAAAAAGAACCCACTGGAGTTCGGGTTCTTTCAGAAGTGATGAAATTTTTCTTGGTTTCACCAAGTGAGAAAATACAAAATGTAATACATTGAATTTTAGAGAATTTCAACACTAAAAAAATTCTTTCGGAATGAAAAAACTTATATGTAACACTAGTATCTTTTCTTATTCCTATTTCTTTTAATGAGACCATAAATTTTGTCCATAACAAACTCTTCTTTTTCTTTCCAAATAGCTTCAGCTTCCTCTATTGTAACTACTCTCACTAACTCCTCAATTGCTGTATCTTTAACTAAAAATGTAGCTATAGCCCCTGTAGCTGTTGAATATTTACTAATAACGGAATCTATAATCGTATCAATTTCTAGTAACTTATTATTAGACTCTTCTTCATTTTGACTACTGTTGGTTAATATTTTTTTATCGGAAAGTTCTTTTAAGCGGGAATTTAGAATAAATTCTACATAACCGATCGGCGAATCAATATCTGAACGAAAACGTATATCCTCAATTATCTCTAATACAATTTCTTTATGTGCCGCCCATTTCTCAAACACCTTAGGAAACACTTTTTCCTTACAGCGTTCTTCGAACCTTTTAATTTTTTGTTCGAATGTATTTGGCTGTTGAAATTTATCTAATTTCTTTTCGAAATGAACTATATCAGAATCTTTCTTTTTCTGAGCACGGATAATGAACCTAATTTTTTGTACTTTTCTACCTAATTTAATTTCCTCAAATTCAAAAGAAATATCTGTTTTTTGGTTTAATTCTTTTTGAGATGGCTTCAACACACGTTGTTTGAAATTTGCATAGTTAGGGTATACATCCATTGCATCTAAGTAATACCTTAAATTTTCCAGACTAATTGTACGTTCTTTTAAATCTTCGTATTGCTTAAGTAGTTCATAAATACGTATAGCATATGTACTTTTTAATTTAACAACATTAGCCAATCTATAACTTGTAAACTTGCTACTTAATTCTAATAAGAATGGCTTTAATAAAGGATCAAAACGCATATCAATTGTACCTTTATTTCTATTGTAAATTGCTGAAGAAAGCCAAGATACTTGTATCAATTCTTCCCCTGCTCGAATTTCAATTACTTTTGATAATAGTTCCTTTGTAATCTTACTTAACTCTGTATATTTAGTAGATCCACTCAAACCAAGTAAATCATGAAATTGTTTAATTGGGAATGTGTATGTTTTAAAATCCCTATCATTGGGTTCAATATTACTTGCCAAACAAAGTAACATCTTTTGTTCAACTAAATTCAAACGTGAATTAGCTTCTATCAAAGTATTTGATTTAGAAACTATATTATTCTCTTTAATTTGTAAGTCTTGATTTATAGACATATCTACATACGTCATTCCTTTCCTACCTCTACTGCTAAATTAACTATAACAAACAAATTCACTTTGTTATAGTTAATTTTTTTCAAAAACTTACAATAGACTTCCCACTGTAAGATATCTAAGTACTTTACATAAGATAATTATGTAAAGTACTTAGATAATGAAGCTTAATCTTTATAAAACTATATAGCATATAACCAAATTTGTTACCTTTAAATCTCTTTTCATACGATTAAGTAACCAAATTTGTTATCTTTAGAACCGTTTTCGTTATATATCGGCAACCAAATTTGTTATAATTAAAACCATTTTTGTTATAGGTAAAACCAAATTTGTTATCTTTTTAACCATTTTTGTTATGTTTAAGCAACCAAATTTGTTATAATTAAAACCATTTTTGTTATAGGTAAAACCAAATTTGTTATCTTTTTAACCATTTTTGTTATGTTTAAGTGCTATAATCCCTTATATATCAACAGGTTTCAGCTTCCTAAAACATATAAACATATAAAACATATAAAACAATTATTATATAAACATACAAAACATATAACATCATGTTGAGTAAATTAAAATATATTATCGATTTATAAACACATCACATTTAATTATTATTTTAATCTGTGATGTGTTTATAAAACCAAATTTGTTACATTTATCTTTTTACAATGTTATAAATATGAAATCGTTCCCTTGAATAATTCACTAGATGAAATATTCAGTGAACATACAATACAAGTTTTTATAGGTAGGTTTAATAATTACAAATTACTTTCAACCTCAAAATAAGAAATAAAGTAATACTAACATGTATTAAATAGATATTAATCCCCTTTTAATCCCTTCAACTACCGCCCCAACTCTACAAGGAACATCAAGTTTTCTTAATATAGATGATACATGGTTTTCTACAGTTCGGGAGCTAATTAAAAGATCTTTACTAATATCTTTATTGGTTTTACCCTCAGACATCAATTGTAAAATGCTTTTTTCTTGTGAAGTTAATAACTTTTCTCGATCAAAGTTTTTTAAATGCGGAAAAATTTTATAGCCAAGTTGTACTTGCTTAATACAATTAAGTAGACAAGAATAACTATTTTTTGTTTCTAACAATGCATAAGCACCATATTCATATGCAAGTTCCAACGACTCATTAAAAAGCTGTTCCACTAACATAATCACTTTAATGTGGGGAAATCTTTTTGTTATTGAGGATAAAAAAGTAAATCCGTTATGAAATTCATACTCTTCCTCCATTAGCACTATATCTGGATTATAAAATTTTATAAAGTTATTCAATTCTTTTGAATTTTCTTTGTAAATAGATACATCAAAAATCTTTTCCTTCGATAATAACTCCTTGAGCCCTGTAGCAAACATTTCGTGGGATTCAATTAAGACAATTTTTATTTTCTCCATAAACTCACCCTGTAAATTTTTTATATTTTTTTTAAAAATAGGTAATTTCCGAAAGTAAATATAAGGAAATTACGCTAGTTTCAACTTTTTTATAGAGTTATTCTATAAATGTAAACGCTATTAAAAAGTTTCTGGTATATTATATATCCAAATTATAGCGGTTATCAATATTTGTAAAAAAAAATCTAAATTAGAAAAGGGAGAGATTTAAAATGGAAAAAGCAATCTTAGATCTTATGGAAGAAGTAACTGTAGAAGAAATGCAACAAATGGAAGGTCAAGGAGCTACAGGCGTAGCACAATGTTCTTGGATGTTAGTTTCTTGTGAAAACTTCATTCCTGGTGGCGGTTTTGGCTGCGGTGGATATGAAATGTGTAAAGAATATAAAAAATACTGCTACTAATATTGCATGTGAGAGATTTTGATGAGAACACATCAAAATCTCTTTCCTTTTATAATAATATTCAGATAGGAAATGGTTAAATGAATATCAATCAATTACATTTATTTTTGGATAAATATTACAAAGAATCTAAATTATTATCTGACTTAAGTTTGATTTGTAATGATTATAATGATTTTGATATTAATGTAGATCAAGAAACTATTGAACAATTGGTCACAGAATATAACGAAATTAAGCAACCTAAAGTTTCTTGTGCAATCATAACTTTTAATGAAGAGAAACGCATTAAAAAGTGTTTAGAAAGCGTTAGAAAGAAATTTGATGAGGTTTTGGTTATAGATAGCGGATCTAGAGATAATACAATACATATAATAAATCGATATTTTCCCAATACTAAAGTCTATATAGAGCCCTGGGAAAATGACTTTTCTTTACAAAGAAATAAAGCTATTCAATATGCTACAACAGATTGGATATTTTTTATCGATGCTGACAATTACATAGAAAATACTGAAAATGATTGTATAAAGAGAGTTGCACAAATTGTATCCTATCTTAAGATTCAAGGTGTCGTTAGCCCTTATATAACTGAACATGATAATAGCTTTTCAGTGGATAATCGTAAAATGTTTAAAATATCGGATAAAATTAGTTTCTTTGGTAGAGTTCATGAAGAACCTTTAAATGAGAATAAAGAAATCCCTCTAAATATAGTGGCTAAAATTCATGTTTATCATGATGGTTATGATCCGAAAAAATGCAATATGACTGAGAAAACAATTAGAAATTTAAAACTTGTAAAAAAAATGATAGATGAAGACAGTAAAAATCCTAAATGGCAATATTTTTATGCACGGGCTATGTATATCCTAAATGAAGATAAACAGATTATAAAAGCTAGTTTACTGCGGGGTATGGAGTTATATAAGACATGGACGGATAAAAGATATTTTGCAAATTTACTTTCATACTTATGTAGAATTTCTTTAGAAACACAAGATTTTATGAACTTAAAACGATACACTGCTTTGCTAAATGAACAAACAAATAAGTGTTCAGATATAGACTATTATAATGCGGTGATTTTGTTTACTACCCTACAAAACAAATTGAAAGGTTTAGACAACATTCTAGATCAAAATGAAAATAAATATATAGAGGAAAATTATTTCAGTTTTATTAATGAATCTCATGATCATATTAAGACATTGCATATCCAAATAAAATTAATGTTGGGAGAATACCAACAAATTTTAAATTTAGTAAACGATATTAAAACTGAAGAAATTAAGAATCATATTAAAAAAGAAATATCTATATTAAGCCTTTTAAAACAACAATCAGATATTGATAAATCCAAATAAATAGACTAGGGGATTAAAAAGATGTTTAAGGGTAAGTTCTCACACAAGATGCAACATAATGACTATGATTGTGGAGTAGCTTGCGTAGCTACAGTATTACATCATTATAATCAATCTTATAATTTTAATGACTTAAAATACGAATTAAACACTAACCTTAATGGTACTTCTATTTTAGATATTTATAAGGCTTTTGTTCATTATGGATTTAAAAGTAAGGTATACAAAATTAAGAATGATATTGAAACGGTGTTAAAAAACGTAAAATTACCTTGTATTGCTTTGTTAAATAATGAAGATGTAAACCATTATGTCGTTATACAAAAAATAAGTAAAAATAATCTAGTTATAAGTGATCCATTAGATTTAAAAGTGAAAAAGGAAGCATTATCAACATTTAGTGAAAAATTTTCAGGTGTTTTATTACTTCCCGAGCCCGAGCTAAACAAATTAAAAGAAACCCAGGGCAACAAAGTAAAACAACATTCATACTCAAGTAAATTATTTAATTTCATAAAAAATGAAAAAGGATTTTTAATTCTCACATTTATATTGTCATTATTATTAACTGTGTTTGGCGTGGCGACTTCCTACTTTACAGGGATTTTACTCGATGGGATTATTCCTCAGAATTTAAAGGATGCATTGTACTTTGTTGCTTTGATTTTTATTTCCTTTGCGTTCTTACAAGCGTCTTTTCAATATTTTAGGGATAGGTTAATTATAAAGATGTCGATTAAATTAGAAACAAAATTAACAACGCGTTACTTCAACCATTTATTAAAAACCCCAGTATATCAAATTAAAAATAAAGAAATAGGAGAATTTATTTCTAGGTTTAATGATGCTTTAATTATTACGCAAACATTTAGTACAACACTAATAGCAACAATAGTTGACTTCTTATTAATATTTATTAGCGGGTATCTTATGTTTTATGTTAGTGGAAAAATGTTCGCATTAGTTTTAATTCCAGTTTTATTATATTCAATTATTTGCTATCTATTTTTTGAAAACTTATCAAATAAAAATAGAAAAGCAATGGAAGGGCATGCCAATGTCAATTCATTCTTTATTCAAATGTTAAATGGTATTGAAAATATAAAGGCTTTGAGTAAAGAAAAGAGTATCAGTGCAATGAGTGTATCAAAAGTCGATGAATATATTAAAAAGGTATTAAAGCTTCAAAATACAAATAACAATAGTCTGTATTTAAAAAATATAATTCAGTACATTTTTCCAATGGTTGTATTATGGGTTGGAGCGTTACAGGTAATGTCTTCACAATTAACAACAGGAGCATTAATTACTTTTTTATCATTGTCAGCATTCTTCTTCACATCTGTACAACATATAGCCAGTATTCAACCTCAAATTCAACAATCAATTATAGCTGCTGATAGATTCTTTGATATTTTAGAGTCCAGTCTTGTAGAAGACGAGGATACAGGGCAAATCATAGAAGATAAAATAAAAAATATCAGAGTAGATAATTTGAGTTTTAATTATAAGAATGAAGAGCCATTACTTAAAGATTTCTCATTTGAGATTAATGAAAATCAAATAGTAAGTTTTGTAGGGAAAAGTGGTTCAGGAAAGAGTACGTTAGCTAAGCTTTTAATTAGGTTCCTAGAAACATCTAAAAACACCATTTATGTTAATGATATTGATATAAATGATATAAATCTAAAATCCCTTCGAGAAAAAGTTTGCTATATAAATGATAAACGCTTTTTTATCCCTGGAACGATAAGAGAAAATTTAACCTTGGGGAAAGCATTTAGTGATGATGAAATTGTAAATGCATGTAAAGCTGCCTGTATTCACGATTTTATTAATGGGCTACATAAAGGTTACGATTTCCCAGTAATGGAGGATTCGTCTAACTTCTCTTTAGGGCAATCCCAAAGGCTTTCTTTAGCTAGAGCTATTCTACAAAAACCAGATGTTTTAATTTTGGACGAAGTACTAAGTAACGTAGACGAAGAGAATGCATTAAAGATTATGAAGAACCTAAAAAATATGGATATAATCGTAATTTCTATTAATCATAATTCCTGCTTGTTTGATTATTATGATCAAATATATGATTTTTCAAAAGAAAGAATATCTGAATTTAATAGAGGTGTAAATCTGTGAAAAAATATATTGTATCTTTAATTGTAATTTTAATGACATTTGGAATAGGTATATATGTGTATAGTTCAGCAATTGATAATAACCATGAATATAAAGATATGAGTTTTGAAAAATATATGGAAAAATTAGATAGTAATCAATCGTTTTTCTTATATGTTTATAGAACTGGTTGTCCAGCATGCGAAGAGTTAGAACCAACTTTGAATAAAGTAATAAAAGAGAGAAACATAACAATAGACAGTATCGAAATGTCTAAGAATAGGAACAGTCATAAAGACTATTTTGTTGAGCACAATATCGATTCTACTCCAATGTTAATTCACTACAAAAATGGAAAAGAGGATGCTCGTCTAAGCAATCAAATTATTACAGAAAAAAAATTAAACCAATTTTTAAATGATCATAATGATAAGTAATTCTATTTAGAAGATGGAGAAAAATGGGTGATAATTATGAAATTGATACGTTATAATAACTATATGTTCTTTGTGACAATGGTATCGTTCATTGGAACAGTAGGTAGTTTATTTTTAAGTGAAATTATGAATTTAGTTCCATGTAGTTTATGTTGGTATCAAAGGATATGCTTATACCCTATATTTATAATTTGTATTGTATCTTTAATTAAAAGACATTCTAATGCAAATGAATATATCAAGTATTTTTCAGGAATAGGCTTAGTAATATCTTTATATCAATACATTATACAGATGACGCAAACAAAGAGTGCCTTTTGTCATTTATATGAAGACTGCTCAGCGATTGATTTTGTTTTTTTGAAATTTATAACAATACCTTTTTTAGCAATGCTAGCTTTTTTATTAATATTTAGTATTTCTTTTCTAGTAAAAAATCAAAAATAGATTTTAATTCAAGGAGATGTTGATATGAGTTTAAAAGAACACGCAATGAAAGAGTTTCAAGAAAAAATGACTTCCAATGAGAGCGTACAAGGTATGATTACAACTTATTATGAAATGCAAAATGGTATATCTGGATTAGTCGGTGTACCAAATGGAAATTCTACTCCTGTGCAAGGGATTTTAGCATATACAGAACGACAATTGTTATTTTATAGTGAAGTGTTTGGCAAGCTTCCTATTTCATTACAAATACCTTTCCATAAAATTAATGAAATAAAAGAAAAAAAACAAGCTTTTGCCCTTTTTAAAACAATTCCGGCCATTGCAGTTTCCCATGAAGATCAAGATGTTTTTTCGACACGTGGAGATAAAGAGGAGTTTGTACGTTTAAAAGTATTCTTTGAAAAAGTTAAGTATATGTCAAACTAGTAAATCTTAATCATCACTAAAAAAGAATTAAATGTGAACTACCTAAATAGGAACAGTTTATAAACGGGCTGATGAGCTACTAAGCTCATCAGCCCGTTTGTTTTGTATATTAAAAGCTAAAAATATTTTATTGTTAGGAGCCAATTACATAATATGAAAAAATATCTTTCTATTACACTACTTTTAGTTTTATTCGGATTATTGTCCCCCTTCGCTAATATACATGCGGAGACAAATACCGCAGGCTTAAATAACATTGATCAAATTGTTAATATTTTTAATGATAATACTAATGTAGAAGAAAAAATTAGTTATATTAAGAATAGTGATTTTAATAGTTGGTCAATTAAAGAGGTTAACCTAACTTTAGACAGAATAGATAGTTTAAATTTAAGCATAATGGAACGTGCGACATTAAAGAGAGAAATAATACGTCATTTTGGTTTTTTAAATTTTGATTTCAAAGGAACAAATTCAGATGTTTTAGCGTTTAAAGAGTTGAAAATAGAAATTGTGGAGACCAATCAGCCGCTTGTACTATATAGAAGAAGTAAATCTGGAGAACCAGAGTCTAAGTATGGTCTTGGTTATTGGTGGGGGGATAAAGCTAGAAGTATTGAAGAAACCAGAAATGAATTAGCCGTATTAGAAGCATGGGGAAATCCACTTAATGCGGTATATAAAATTCAAGTGCCAAAGGGTATTAGAATGCTTAAAGGATTAACAGCCCCCCAAACTCAATATCTTAATGGGACAGATATAGTGCAAGAATATAGAAAAGGTGGAGCAATTCAATATTGGATTAATAACGTAAATAACAATTGGCTACAATGAAATATTTCTAGGAGGCCAGCATGGAAAATGATTATGAATTTATAAAGTTGATTCTAGATTGTGAGCATATTATTAAACAACACACCCCTAGTAATCCTGACGATGTTAAAAGATATCATTTAATGTTAGATGAAATGAAAGGTTTAAGAATGACTATGAAATTGAAACAATTAAATACTAGATTATATTATTTATCAATAACACAAATGCTCGAAAAAAATGATCCAGAAGAAGTACTATATGCTGTATTAAAGTTAAATGAATTTTATTGTACTCACTACCAAAATATATAGAAAAAATAATTGAAGCTTGTTTATTAGTTAAAATGGTTTATGTAAAAGACACTCGAATGGGTGCCTTTTCATGAGAAAACCCTTTATTAATGCCAGGTGGATCGGTTTATAAATAAAAAAGAGGGTATGTATGTTTTTAAACATACATACCCTCTTTTTATAATTTCTGCATAGATTGAGCTATTGTAATTAATTCTTGTTTAGAAATTCTTGAACTAAATAACTCAATCATTGTTCCATCTTGTACCCACATTAATTGTCCGCCTTGTACGTCTTTAATTCTTTTTGTTGGTGTTAACGGATGAAACACACCATTTATATTGTTTATTTTCACTCTTTCTCCATGTTCCCCAGGTTGAACATCATTGCTTGTTGCCGCACTTTCAATAATTGCAACTTTTAATTGAGTTCCTTCTCTATTCAAAAAGTGTATTTGTACTTTCTCCATATTTTTATGTACTTGCTCTGGATATTTTAATTCTATATTCCAATCTTTAGCTATCTCCTTAGGAATAAAACAATTAAAAGAAGTCTTTCCTTTTAATTCATCCAAAGAAAATCTTTTATTAACTACTTCCATACTTTCAGCATAAGCATCGACATTAAACTGGCTATCTGGCATGAATACAAACAATGCAATCATTAACTTGAAAACAATATTTTGCATATTTTATCTCCTACTACAACGAATTTTACTAATAGTATTAGATTCTATTAGTAACTTTATACTAATTAGGATCAGCAACAGAGTAACTCCAATTAAAGAGAAAAATTTGAAACCAAATATCATTGAACGGATATATAATTATTATCGAAGAGCAATCTGTAGGTCATATAGGTACACGTCAAAAGAGGAAAGCACTTATTTAAATTACTTTCCTCTCCTTTTCGGAAAAATAGGCACATTTACCAATATATGTTCCGTATATTGGTAACATATATTATATCTTTTTGATCGATACTAACTGTTAAACGTTTTTTGTACTTTATTCACTATATATCATGCAACAAGTTTGCGCTTTGCTATCCCTTATCAAAATCATTTTATGCTATACTCTTACAGAGAACGTAACGGTGACAAGTCTCTTCTATGTATAATATCTTGTCACTGATCTTTTCTCTTGTGTCTTCTTCTTGCATCGTAAAAGAAAGAGCCACAATCCCAGCCATTGGGGATTGTGGCTCTTTTACTATCTTAGTTGTTTATTATGAATTTCCTTTCAAAATAAGCTCAACTTCTTCTATACTTAATTTACTTGCTTTTGCAATTGTTTCAATTGGTACGCCAAGTTCATACATACCTTTAATCATTTGTATTTTCCCTTCTTGAATTCCTTCATTACGAGCATGGGCAAACTTTGCGGCTTCATCCATCAACGCTTTTTCCCTTGCTTCATATGCTTGTCGGAAAGAAGAATCTTGACTCATACGTTCCCATTTATTCATCGCTTTTTGTAAAATTGGGTCTTGGTTCATCGCAATATCCTCCAATGTTTGGGTTAATTGTTCATCCTCATTCGCTGGAAGTAATAACAACCAACGAACAAATGAATCTTCCCAGGGATTTACTTGTTCATTTCGCCACTGTTGCATGAGTTTTGGAATCTCTACGATGTGAACTTCGATATCACTACTTAATACCTTCTGTTGTTGTTGATTCCATAAGACTCCTGTTGTATGGAATGCTTCATATTCTGAAAACATCACAAAGTTTAATAAATTAATGGTAATTGTTTTATGAAGAGAACTATATGGCATTCCTTTTTGTAGTTGGGATGTGTATAGCCTTCCCCAATAATATAAACTCCTCTTAATCATATCATGATTATTATTGAGCTGAATTTCTATATTTACCTTTGTTCCCGTATCTAATGTTGCAGAAATATCTAAAATCGATAATTTGTCCTCTTCATGTTCCCGGTGCAAGTGTGGATCTTCTAATTGCAAAGAAACAATAGGAGATTCTAAAGAACCTTGCAACATAGCATTTAAAAAAGCAATCAGAATATCTTCATTTCCACTTGTGCCAAATAATTGTTTAAAAGCAAAATCAATGCGTAAATTTACTAATTGTTGGTTGGACATGGGTTTTCCTCTCCCCATCTCATATGATGTTTTTCTTTCATTGTACATAAAAGAGTGATCCATATGCAAACAAGCTCTTATATCCGTAGACATAAGAGCTTGTTTGCTACCATACATAATTAACAGATTAGTTGGCTTTCATAGAAATTGAAAGATTGCCTACAGTAAGGAAAACTCACGTTTAGTATACAAAATACAAATAAAAATGCAATACATAAATTGATGCAATATAGTCCAATACATTTAAAATTCTATCCAAACACGTACTGATCCGCTCCAAATTTCAAAATCAATATCAACATTACATATTTAAAAGATGCATTCCTTTCATTCTTACTCTATACTAAAAATGATCAATTAATATGTGCCTGCATTATGCGGAGTTACTATGAAAAAAGTTCCCTTTTTAGGGAACTTTTTTATTATCTTATTTAATCTTATATCGGCTATCTTCTGAAACACATAAACTAGCCGCATTCACTTTTATACTACATTTTCCTAATCGCCGCTTTACTTCCGATTGTAATTTTTCATTTGCTTCCTCTAAAGAACTTGCTGGAATAATTGTAGATTGTGAGCCTGTTACCTTGCCACTATACATCACTGAAAAGTTCAATTCATATTGATGTATCAAGATTTCTCCACTCCTTTTTTTCTGGATTTCCTCACAGATCATTCTTATTTGTCGCTTGCTCCTGTAGTTTTTGAAGATAGGTACGCATTTGCGGTACATACCAGCTTTTTCTTAATCGGATGATCGCAATTCCCACAATTAAAATCAAAAAGGCTTGTAAGAAAATATCTTGTGTTTCCCATAACGTGCACAAATACAGAAGACTTCCCGAACAAAAATAATACATGGCCAATAATAGGTTTATATTTGCGATTATCATTTGTTTCTTTACAATCGTGGCTATTCCTGCCAAAATAAGCGTACAAACTCCTATACTTAAAAAAATATATGCAATAACCTTAAAAAAAATCATCCCAACACCCCTTTTCTTCTAAAAACTCATTTAAGCCACTTAAAAGACCAAATAAAAGGTTTAATCTCATTCAATATCAAACATATTAAAAATCTCTTCAAAATCAATTACAAGCGAATCTGAAACGTCATTTTTTCTGGAATGGAAACTTTTTATGTTGAAAATCATATATACTTTGTTTTCCAACACATCCAATTGAAAACCCTGTAAAAAAAGTTGCACCTATGATTTTTAATCCCCATTGCCATGTGTTTTCCTGTAAAAAATGGTGCGAAATATAGAGACATACCCCTGTACAAATAATGATCCAGATTCCATATTCATCATATTTTCTCTGTTCTAACTTTTGTTCCTGGAACGGATATACCTGGATAAATAAAAAGGCTATCAGCAAAACTGACAGCCCAATTCCCAATACGATCATTTTTTATCGCCCCATTTCCACTCGATTACAACTCTTTATAGCGCTTCTGTAACAATTGCAGTACACGTGCCGCATACATTTTAAAATAGGGAATGTTTTGCGCGGCAACCTTTCCAAAGTCCATTTGCATTAATGTTTCTTCTAACAGTTTGAACTCAAATTCTAAGAATGTATCATGCTGTTTTTGAATCGAATGCGGGATATTATGCAAAGCATCCGCAATTTCTCGTACATATGTCACGCTGTATTTATCTTCGTTTGAATAGGAAAATACATTTCGAATTAATGCAAACGTTTCTTGCAAAACTTCATATCCAATATGATGCAATACATTTTGATTCATCAACTCCCCTCATCCCTTCTCTATGGTCCTTCAATTCCTGTATTGATTTGAAACTCGTAATTTTCTACAAACCACTTGTCACCTTCTAACAATAAATTCAATTTCATGGTATGTTTTTCTTGTTGTTCTGTTCCATCAACCGTTACAAGATAATCATATTTAACTGTTACATCCGCTTTATTATCAGCGGTTTTGATGTAGTACATATCTGTTATCTTTGCTTTCGTTTGAATGTGCATAGAGCCATCATCTTCTATATGGTTATGTGCATCCTCTGGCGCATTTAATAATTTGTTTCTTGCTTCTCCCGTTATCATTTCTTTGATCTTTTCAAATCCTGGCTTTTCTTTTTGCTTGTTATCATTCTGTATTAACAACTCTACGAACTGTTTTGCTACTTCTTGCCCTTTATCTTGGGTATTTTCTGTTAAAACTGTTACACGCTTTTCCAATGCTCGATTCTCTGTTTTTAGCTCTTTTACTTGTTCCGTCCATTTCTTTTCTGTCTGCTCAACTTTATGCTGTAAGGTGCGATTTTGATTCCATAACCATACACTGATACCCACTAGTACAACTATGATTAAACCAACGATTCCCTGTTTCATCCCTAATCCTCCCTTTCTTTCCGCTTATTTCGGCAAATAAGGTGCTGGGTCGACTTGACCAAACGTCAAAGATGTTTTGATCTCAAAGTGAAGATGTGGCCCTGTTACCTGCCCTGTTCTTCCGCAAACTCCTACCTGTTGACCGACTCCAATATTTTGTCCTTCCTGTACAGTAATGGACGACATATGACCGTATAAACTCCAATATCCATTCCCATGATTAATTACAACTACATTTCCATAGCCGCCAAAACCTGAACCGGAAGCGCCAAATTTCGCCCACTCTACAACGCCACCTTTCGACGCGGCAATTGGGGTGACACCGTCCTGGCAAGAATAATCAATACCTTTGTGAATAGTGCCCCAACGTGGCCCAAATGGGCTTGTAATCGTCGTTTGAGCGATAGGACGAATAAACCCTTGTGAGCTTGCTGATCCAGTATCTACAACGCCGCCTGGCTTTCCCGCTTCACAATTAAAAGTAAGGCCGCCCATTTGCGCCACAAACTTTGTTACTAATACAGGCCATAAACCATTTGTACCATGCGGATCATTTGCGGCTCCTGGCGGTGCATATTTCGCTCCAATTGCTTCTATGGTTGTTATCCCCATACCGATATAATTTTTATATAAGTTTCGTGCCATAGCGTTGATTCCTTCATCTAAAGTGGCAAACTTCATAAACCCTTTCATTTGCGAACTGCTAGGGTCCATGAGGCCCCCAGGGTTGTTATAGTTCTTTACTGCATTAGAAGTACCGTTACCCGTTTCCAATCTTGCAATGGCCGCTAATAAAACGGGATCGATTTGGTTTTGTGTTCCTGCATTTAAAAAGGCTTGTGCTTTCCCTGTAAAAACGCCTCCTAAATGGGGCTGTAATTCTTCTGGTGCCACTGTTTTTCCACCTGGACGACAAACCGTCATTCCATTACTTGGGATGGTTGTTGGCGCTTCCTCTTCTTTTTTGCCAATGCCTTGCCCCAAAACAATAAATAAAAGGAATCCAATACAGACGAACAATCCTATCGTGAAAGTAGAACTCCCAAAAAGAAATGTCAGTAACCAGGATTTCTTTTTCTTCTTCTTTTTTTGTTCTTGTGCAATCTCTTCTTGTATCGTTTTGTCTACAACTTCTTTTATTTCTGGTTTCATATCATCCATCCCCCCTTACAACATGTATCAAGATTGATTGGAATACTTTCAAACAATTAGCCCATATGTAAGGGCCAAAAGAATAGATATGATCGCTAAAACATGAAATAGTAACGTTAAAACAGTAGATTGCTGGTTTTGTATAAAGTCTAATAATCCAAATTGACCGATTCCTACAAACCAAATGAAAAAGGCTAGTTTGGCCCTGTCATCAATAGGGCAACGTAACTCATTATGGATAATTTGGAGAGTTAGAAGAATGAGTGTATACCAGGTAAGTAATCCTAAACCAATCCATCCTATTGAACTACCCCCACTTTCACTTCGTTTAGAAGTGAGGGATTCCTAAGTAAAGAGTTCTATCGAACTCTAGTTGATTAGGCTAACCCCGCAGTCCTTGCGGTTAGAAGCCTTATCGCTTCATTTTTTATATTGATACTTGCGTTAATATCCCTATCATGGTGTGTACGACAAGAAGGACAGTCCCATTCACGTAGGTTTAGATTTTTAACGTCTTTGTTCTGATATCCACAACAAGAGCATAATTGGCTGGAAGCAAATGTTTTCGATATGACAATGACTTGTTTGCCGTACCATTTTGCTTTGTATTCTAACATGTATCGAAATTGCGACCATGATACCTCACTAATTGCTTTTGCTAACTTATGATTCTTTAACATATTTGATACTTGCAAATTCTCAATACCGATAACATCGTGGTTTTTGATGATTTCAGTTGAGATTTTGTCTAAGTAATCTTTTCTAGCATTTGAAATGTATTCATGAATTCTAGCTACCTTTACTCGTTGCTTATTCCAGCGAGAAGATCCTTTCATTCTTCTAGAAAGAACACGCTGTGCTTTCGCCAACTTATCTTCTAATGATCGGAAAAACTTCGGATTTTCATAGTGTGTTCCATCTGACAAAATAGCGAAATTTTTTAGTCCTACATCTATTCCAATGTAAGAATGTGTTTTAGGAAGTTCTTGTACTTCTGTTTCAACTAATAGTGACACAAAATATCTACCAGAAGGGTTCCGTCTAACTGTAGCATTTACAATACGCCCATCTACTTCGCGACTTTTGGCAAATCGAACAAGGCCTAGTTTCGGCAACTTTATTTTGTTCCCTACAACGGCAATATTTTCATTTGTTTGTTTTGTGGTATAAGATTGTACGTTGTTCTTCTTAGATTTAAAGCGCGGTGCGCTGTTTTGTTTTTTGAAAAAGCGCGTATAAGCATCCGCAAGGTTGCGAACAGACGACTGAATCGCAATACTATCCACTTCTTTTAGCCAAACAAGCTCTTTCTTCATGGCAGGTAGTTTGGCAGAGCATATACCATAGGTCAAGCCTTTTCCTGTCTCTTTGTATGCGCGATCCCATAAGGATAGGAAATGATTGAATACAAAGCGAGAACACCCAATCGTTTTGTTGATTAGAATTGCTTGTGCTTGATTTGGATAGATACGAAACTTATAGGCTTTATTAATCATTATTTGATTCACCTCCATTTCGGTATATGACTATTATAAACCAAACATACATTCGACAAGTAGTGGCGTAATACTTTCTATATGTCGAACAGTTAAGATGGCTTCCTGTCATCCCTTGTTCGAAGCCAATTCATCTCCCACCTACTCACTGGACTGTGACCCTTCACGCGCTCCTTGAGAAAGGAGCCTTCTTGGCTAAAATGATAAATCTGTTGGCCACACTCTCTGTATGAAAAGAATGATTATGTTCATCCATCTCAAACACCCGATACAAAGAAAAATACTGATACTCACCATTTTCATGCACGTTAATCCCCAGTGTTTCATAGTTATCTGGCTCCTTTTTTCATAAAAAGAAGTAAAGTCCTATAAAACTAGGACTCTACTCATCTTTTTTCAGTGGGTCCAAATCATCTAAGTTATCTAAGTTTTGTGGATCAGTAGAAGGCATCCAATTTTCACTTCCAGCGGCTACAGCTCCATATTGTATATCTGGCGTATCGATTGTTTCTGCATTTTCTTGAATCGGCTCATTTGTGCTTACTTCTTTCTCATTTACTTGTGCCAAATCAGAAGTGGAAATGGATTCCGTTGGGATAAATGAGCCAGAAGAGTTTGATACTTGTACAGTTGACTCGACATCTATATCAGGTTTTTTAGCGACAATTTGCCCCGCTTCATTCACTTCTGTAGGAATAGCATCTGGAATATCTGCACTTGTTGTTTCTGGTGTATGAGGGACAATGACACCTTCTTCATTTACATCTGCACGAATTGTATCTGGTATTAAAGGTTCATTTGCCTCTGTTTCAATTGGCGTTGAAATTTCTTGTTGTGGAATATTTGTTGAAATGTCCTGTTCTGGTTGTATTTCTTCTCTTGAAATATCCATCGGAATTTCTTCTGTTGGAATGTCTTGTTGTGGGATATCGGATGGGATTTCTTCAAATGTTTCATGATCTGGTGACATTTCCTCTAATGGAAGTTCTTGTGTTGGTACTTCTGTTTGAATCTCTTCATATGCCTCCATATCACTTGAAACTTCTTCTAGTGGTATTTCTTGTTCCGGTACCTCTGTTTGGATTTCTTCATATGCTTCCATATCACTTGAAACCTCTTCTAATGGTACCTCTTGTTCTGGTACTTCTGGCTGTACCTCTTCATATACTTCTATATCAGTCGGAATATCTTCTAATGGCACCTCTTGTTCTGGTACTTCTGGTTGAATTTCTTCATATCCCTCTATATCAGCTGGTATTTCTTCTCCTGTTGGAATTTCCTCATCTTCTAAAGATACAAGTTCTGGTTGAACGTCCATTTCTGATTCTTCTACCTCTGTTCCTTCTTGTTGTGCTTCCATTTCTTGTTCTAATGCTTCCTTATCTAAGCTGATAAGGTCTTGTTGCATTGGTGCCTCTTCTTCACCTGGTGTCGTTTGTTCTTTCCCTTCCTCTTCCTGTTGTGGTGAATTCCCATCTTTATCACGATCCTGTAAGGAGATAAGATTTCCTTTCTTTTGATTCTCTTCTTTTTCTTGTTCCGTTTGATTATTTGGTAAATCATTCGGTATATTCGCTTGCACTAACGGGTTGGCTTTTGTCTTTTCGTCGTCTGTCCCTGCATTTTCTAACTGGCCGCCTGCCGCCGCTAATTCAGCCGCGCTGTTAAAATGTGCTCCCATTTTGTCTCCAATATAAGACATTGTATTTCCAGCGTACTCTTTTCCTTTATCTACAAAGTTTTCAGTCATAAGAGATATATTTGTGACTGTCTCGTACACGCCACGTGCTCGACTAAAGGCCGCAACAATATTTCCTCTAAAGATGTAACATAGAACAAAAACAAGAATTTGGAAAATCATTGTAGATACATACCCTGCAACGCCCGCTTCTGGTAACACGTATAGCAATTCTGCCACCGTAAAGATAATGACAAGCATAACTGACATAAAGATTTTTAATGCTAATGGGCGAATCCATTGTGAAGCCCAGCTTTCAATGACTCTACGATGTCCTGGCAATAGAGCCACCGCCATAACGATTGGTGAGATAATACTCATGACAAGGAACCATAATTGGAATGCTACAATCAGTAAACAAAATGCAATGACTGGAACACCTGCGAAAGTATTTACTACATAATACATGACTGTAAATACAAGGCGTTCTCCTACAGACGTAACAATCATCATTTGGTTTCCTTTTTTTATTTCCTCTTGTACCTTGCTCTCCCTATCTTTTCCTGGTGCTGTCGCTAATAATTCATCTACTCTTTTAGTACCTAATTTTTCTTTTGAATCTTCCCCATACTGTAAAAATAAATATGGTCGTTCAACTAGCAAATCCCAAATTTGCTTTTTCACTGAAAAGATTGCGTCCGCTTTGGAGCGTCCTGGATCACCCGCAACCGTTCCTGTTGCTTTTGCTAATACTATTACACTAATTTCAGAACTAATTGTATTCGCACTCTTTAAGATTGTACTTGCGTTCCCAATGTACGTAACAATAAAAGCAATAACCAATACCGTTTTTACTAACTCACTTAAACCTTTTGAGGGCTGACGTTTAATAAAGAAGATATAGCCTGCATAACAAGCCGATAACACACACGCAATACCGATAATTGCTGGGAATAGTCCAGAAGATAAAAAGCCACCTTTTCCAATACCAGCAATATTTTGCATAGCCGCACCTAATTTATCCGCAACCGTATCTACAATGTCCAGGTTCAACGCTTGATCGACTAAGAAGATTGTTAATTGACCCAGAATCACATTTAACTGAAAGGCCATATTCGCAAACCATTGACAGGTTGTATACAGCATCCTTTGTAAGTCTTTTCCTACACTATCATCACCAAATAAGTATCCGCCAACTTTTTGAAACACGTTCTTATCTTCTTCTTTTGGTTGATATGTGTCGATTTCATAATACTTATCTTTGTAAATCCCATCTGTGTACCCACTAAATAGATTTTCAGAAATTCTTGCTCCCTTTTGTTCCTGTTTTTCTTCTGTTTTTGTATCTTCCGCTAGGGCCACATGAGGCCCTAACGGTATTAAAAAGAATACAAGAATCATACAAATAGAGAAAAGTTTTTTCATTCCTTTTGCCCCCATTTATGAACATGAACTGGTTCCATACTTCCTACAGTTGAATTTAAATTGTTCCAGTTCCATTCGTAATTTTTCCATTTCTCGTCCTTTTCGTCTTTTACCATTCTAAGATATAATCCCATTTGGGCCTGTTCTACAGGATCATAATATTTAACTCTGTAATAATACTCATTTTTATCTTCTTTCAAATCATATCTAAACAAGTCATATCTTTCTTTCATTTCTTGGCTAATATTTGGATGCTCGACTCCTTCTTCCATGAATTTGTATTTTTTATATTGAAGATCGTTTAATTTTTTTGTATCCATTTCAATATAAGCCTTTACATAATCCATCGCGGCCTTATCCGCTTCTTTCATATCTCGTTCTTTTTGAATCTCTTGTTGATTTGCATTGCTTTTCGTTTCACTTGAGCAACCCGCAACCCCCGTTACCATCAACATTCCTGCTACACATAATCCAGATAACATACGTAATTTTTTCATCGTTCCATCCTCCATATACAGATAATTTAGAATACTCTTGTCTGTATTGTAATACGAATTACGCCAATTGTTGTGCGCGTTCTTCGTCTGTTTTCGTAGAGGAATCAAATGCAGTCTTTAATTCTTGGAAAACAGGATCAATTTCTACAACAGCTGTTCGGCCGAAAATATCTTGGAATAAGGCTTCGCCGCGTCTAAGTTGGCGTAGCATTAAGATATTTTCTTCTGTGACCGGTAAGTTATAGTAACGCAACATTTCTTCCGCTTCCTTATCATATTTCAGCGCAAAACAGAACTTCATCCCCACGTTGGCAACCTCTTTGTTTTCAGATTGATAATCGGATGCGTTTTGTGTTCCTAAATACAATCCGATATTGTGATAACGTCCTTCTCGAATGATTTTGTCAGAAGACGCCGCACCCTCTTTATTTTTCAAAATACTTGATGCCTCATCTTGTAGGTATACTTTGAAAATACTACGGTCGGAATGCATTAAGGATTTACCAAATGCCGCTAATGCAATTAAGATACTACGAGATAATTTGTCTGTAACACTCTCATTCTTTTCCTCTGATTTTGGTATGCGTAAATGTTGAATTTGTAACACTTGTAACGGACGTTCTAGACTTAATACGCGATAATCTTGACCAGGTCTACCAAACAATAAGTCTCCTAGCTGGATGCCTTCTAAGGTTGCTAAACGATTTGTAAGGGCATTTAACCGTTCTAATTCAGTTGGCAATAAGTTTGGTTCTTTCTTCATTTCCTCTAGTTCTTTACGAACCAAAGTTAAACATGCGTCTTCTTTTTTCGCCACTCGTTCAATCGCTTTATATAAATAGTCATATCGGATATCCTCTAAGCCTACATCCGATAGGAACGTTAAAATTTCAAGCGCTAAACTTTTTGCATCTTCTATTGTTGCGCTTATTCGGAATGGGTCTAAACAGCCCGCATCCTTTTTATCCTTCCCAAGCGTCCATACTTGCAATGTGTCCGCATTGAACCCTGGCAATAATTCTGGCCACCTAGTCCTGTCGCCCTTAGGATCAATAATAAATGCCCTTCCGCCACTCATCACAATCCAGAAAGCGAGTAGGTTCATTAGGAACGATTTCCCTTTCCCTGTTTGCCCCGCAAACATAACCGATAAACTTTCAAACGCTGTGACAATGTTATCTAATGCTTTCGCCGCTAGTTCGGGACGAATAAAAACAGGACGATTTAATTTCTTTGTCTTTCCAATGTAAAACCCTTGATTATCGCCAATTTGTGTTGTGGCCCCGAACATTCCTTGTGCAAGTACGCCTGGTTCCACAAACAATTTGAAATCCGTATTATAACGTTTAGAACCTGGTAAGAACTCGTAGAAGTATGCTAATTGTTCTCCATATGGATTGACCAATTCAATTTTCATTTTGCGATATTCTGTAATCAACGTATTAACGCGTGATTTTAATGTTTTCGCATCTTCTGCATATACACAAAACAGTACACTTAGTTCATATCCAGGTGCTCCCGTTGTTTCAAATCGATCTTTTACAATTTTGACGCCCCTTGCTTTGCGATCAATTGTTAAATCTGTTGTGCGGCCACCTACCATTGCTTGTTGACGTTGATCGTTTAATTCTAGTTCACTATTTGAGAGCTTTTGTGTAACCATCTGATTTTCTAAGTGGTACGCTCGAATACTCATTTCAACAGGAAACTTTAACGAATGAGATTGAATGCGATAAATCCACTCTCCACCAGGAAAAGCCGATATTTCGGGCATATATTTCACCGCAAGAAAAGCAACATGAGAAGTTTCGATTTCTCCTTCTTCATTTTGTCTTTCGAGTATAAGTGAACGTCCTGGGCTTTCATCTATCACCGTATCTGTTAATTGCACCATTTCTTGTAAATCTGGGCGGCGTACTTTTATCGCTTTTCCTTCTTCATTTTGTAACGTAACTGTAGAACCTACTTTCCAGTTTTGATCTCGACTCAGTTCTTTCATGCCACGTTTGAAGTTATGATGGAATAAAAAGCGTGTTGTAGACGGTTTCGCACGTCTGGTATTATGAAACGCCCCTCTAACCTGGCTAAATAATACGTCTTCTGCTTCTAAATAATTTTCGATTTCCTCTTCTAAAATATCCGTTACATTCATACCCGATATGTTTTGAGCTGTCTCTGCAAATCCTTCTCTTATCTTCTTCATAAACTTCCATGTTTCTACGACGGGGTTACGAATTTGTCTTTCTTTCTGTTCCATATTCAGTTGTACTAAAACGAAAAAGCGATATTCCATGTTCTCTTTCGCAATGGCCGCGTTTCGTAAGTATTCTTTTACCTTTTTGAAAAGAAAGCGTCCTGTTGGTGCCATCGGCCCTTTTAAAGTGGAAATATGTTCATCCAGAATTTCATCTGAATTTGTTGTACGAGGAATCACAAGCAAGTGGATATCATATTCTTGATGGGTAAAAAGAGCGAGTTGATTGCGATAATATACTTTTTTTGTACTTTCATCTTGATGATCGTATTCGAATCCGTCTACTTCATACACTGCGGATACTTTTCCATCTGTACTAAACGCTAAATTATTTTCAACGTGCTTTAATGGTGATCTGTTCATCGTTTTCAACATCTTTCATTTCCTCCTTTTGGGGTAAAAATGTTAGGTTATAAGCGTGTATGTCTTTCTCTTCTTCTTCGCTAGATGAATGTACGATTGGTATATCTTTAACGTCATATTGCACACACACATGACCACGAATCACATGTTTTTTTAATTTTGACAAGGTCATTAATCGGCTACTTTGATGTTTACGTAAACGAAATGTGATCCAGGACCGTACAAAAGAGAAAAGTGATTTTCCATCCGTTTTATATTTATCTGCTCCCCATACGAGGAAAAGAGGAATTACACCATAATACATGAGCCAAACTTGATCGATCATATCCCCAAATATCCATTTAAAGGGAGGGAGGAAGCGGAAGGCTACAAGCCCCGCTTCTACCGCCGCAAAATAACCAAGTGCCCTCCATGTAACCGCACGCGGAAGACGATACCCCATAATTTCGTACTGTCTTCGCATATAGTTCATATAGCTTCCGAAGCAATAGACGATGATAGATTTTGATTCTTTTTCTTTCATGTAGTCCTCTTCCTTTCCATCCCTTACTTAGACGCCAAACAATCCGCCTAACCACGTTCCGATTGTTTTTAATGCATCTGGTTTGTTAATGAAGAATACAACAATCCCGCCGCCAACAATTAACGTGATCGCTTTTCCCCATGCGCGCTTTGCCGCTACGATTAAGATAACAATGATAAACGCACAATATAACGCGTATGTTCCTTGTGTCTTCATCATTTCAAAAAATCCTTCCAGCCCGATTCCTAATACAAAATGATTTATATTGAACATATACATGCCCCTCCCCTATTTTGTTTTTAAATCTGTTACAACCCATTGCTTTCCATCTTGTTTGACAAACAACGTGTAACCTGTTTTCATTTTCGTTTCAGAATGCGGATCAATCATAGATACCTCTGTTTGTACCTCATACGTGCCTTTTGTTTTTCCTGGATAAATCTTAGAGGAAAGTACATTTTCAAATTTCATGGCTCCTTCTAACCCTTTAATATCCGTATTAGCTAGCACGTACGCGAGTTCTTTTTGTGTTGCGGTAGTATAGGATTTAAAGAAAGTGGGTAGAAATTCTCGAATGTCTTCTTTTACAGCGAGTTCATGGACTTCCTCTCGGTCTTTCTCTTCTTTTCCTTCTGGTACTTCTGCTTTTTCATGTACCTTGACAATTTGAGGGAATCCACTAATGACAAAAGCCTTTCCATCTGATTGAACAGGAACCGACACTTGCTGGATCACCTCCTTATCCTCTGGCCCGCTATTATCTGCTTTCATGCGGCTTAATTTGTATTTCACTTTAAAAATTACGTTTGCTTCTTTATCTGTAACCTCTTCTACTTTTAATACAGTTGCGTATAGAAAATTGGAATCCCATTGCATACTTACAAAATCTAAACCAACTTGCGGATCAAATGTTTTCGGTATATAAGGATGTAAGCGCTCTGAACGCTTCTTCTTGCCTTCGTCCCCTCTTTGCCACGTAAAGTATTCCTTTGCGAATCCGCGCGCAAATTCAATTGCTTCTGGACGTGTAGAAAGATTTTGTTTTTGTGTGACTTCCTTTGGAGTGGTACTGGCCTTTGCCTGTGTATCTCCCTTTCCTTTTACTACGGTTGTGATGGATACAATGAGCATCCAACTAAACAGGAGCCAAAAGGCCCATTTTCCAATTAAGCGGCCTTTATAGGATGGAATCTTTGTCGCTTTCCTTGCCTTCCCCTGTTTACTTTCAAATGTTTTTGCAAACCACTGTTTCACCTTTTGAAACATATTCATCCCCCCTTATGATCGACCATCTTCCATATTCCCACTACGACCAGGAAGAAAAGCAAGACACCTTCCCATCCTTGCGTATAATAAATTTCCACCACTTTACTTTTTACCGCTTCCCAGGCTTCTCTTGATCCTGGTACTCTTTCAAATAACCAATCTGAAAAGACAACTAACAGAAAAACACTAGCGCTTATCGATAAAATGAACCGAAACACATTTTTACAGCCTCACTTTCTTTTCTGGATTCTGAATATTGCGATAAATGTTACCGAATGGGTCTTGTAATATATCTTGAAACAGTGTAATAAACACTGGTATTTCTGGACTGCTTACCCCTTTTAAATAGCGAATCAATTCTTTTTCTCTACTTTCACTACCCGCGATAAATACCAGGCGCCATTGCAATATTTCATACCCCATACCAACATGCATCCGATACTCTGCCGCTTTTCCTTCCTGTGTCATGAAATCGTTATAACGGATAATCTTTTTTTCTAATACTTCTTTTGATCCGTAAGAACGTTCCATTTCCATAAATACACCAATGTTTTTATCAATCGCTTCTTTTAAACCAATCACCGCAACTCCATCTGGACGTATGACACGACTTTTTCCTTTTGCATATTGAAATGTGGCCCGCGGTTCATTGATCCATTCCTTTAATTCCAATCTTTCTTCTTGCTTCGATATTAATGTCATGGCACATTCAATCTTTGCTAGCATTAAACTGTGATACACAAAGGATGCTGAACGTTTGGACCAACTATTTTTCCAATGCACTTCCCCTCGAAATCCACGAACCATTTCAACTCCTTTTGCTGTTAACGTATAAATCCGTTGAGGTTTCGCAAATTTTCGTTTCTGATTTCTCGATGATGTAACAGGTAAATACTCGTAACGGATATAACCCGCTTGTTCTAGCTTATATAAACGATTCGTTACCGATTTTTTTTTATAATCTACATACACCTTTTGATGAATGTACTCAATATCCAAGTAAATGTGTGTATGCAAATTCATGAGTAGTTGTTCATCTGCGATTTGAAATAAAATGTTTCCCATGCCCCTTACTCCTTTTCCCAACTATCGAAAATGCTTACTTCTTCTTGTGGTGTATCTTCTTTTATTTCTACATTTTCTGTTTCGATTGATACCGCTTGTTCTTTTTCGATTGTTGTAACAGGCTCTTTTACTGGCTTATTTTCTTTCTTTACTTCTGTTGTTGTCGTAGCTTGCTTTCGGAATGGGATAATTTGCGCTTGTTGTGCGGGTTCGACTGGCTCTGTTTCTGAAACATGTTCTTCCACCTTTTCATTAGAAGATAGTTTCTTTTCTAACTCATCAAATCCCGATGTCACAACAGGTTCTTCTTTTGTTAAATTGACTTTTTCGGCTTGTTGATACTTACCTTTTCCATATAGGAACTCATCAATTTCCTTGTCGATCTCTAATCCTGCTTTCCCATTTTGTTGCTCTAAAGAATGAATCTTTGCTCTGGTCCATTCATTTGATGCATGAATTTCTTTTTCGTTTTTGTAATTTGCCGCTTTTCCATTTGGTAGATAGCGGTCTAATGGTGGAACACGTATGGTACACCACACATTTTTTGCCTCGCCTCTGATATAATCTTGTGTTTGTATCGCTACAACTAAGTTAGGAAGGTTCTGCAAATACTCTGTACGGAATTGCTTTTGCATAATGCCCTCTAACGTTTTTGCGGAATTATGACCTTGCCTACATACAAAGTAATTTCCGCCCGCTTCTGTTAACATGTCTGTTAACTCTCTGTCTAGCTGTCCCGAAACTTGCTGGGTAATCACCCATAATCCAAATCCATGCTTCCGATCCTTCGCAATAATTTTTGGAAGAACGGGTACTGGCACGTCATGTGCTTCATCTATAACTCCTAAATGTAGTTTTGAACCATGCGGCCGCTGTTGAGCGATACGGTGATATTGGTTACAAATGTAACCGACTGTCAGTAATGTATCTTCTTTTCCCATGCCCGCTAAATCATAAAAGATAAGGTGGCCTTCATCCATCCACTTCCGAATTTCTAAGGAAAAGCCTGTTTGCCCGTACATACGCTTTAAATACAACGTATTACGGAAGATATCTAATCTGTTTAAAATCGCCTGTGTACTGTCTTCTAATGCGCTTCCTACTTCATATTTCCAAAAGTGCGAGTAATATTTTTGTTCTGGTCCTTGTAAATTGGCGATTACATTTGCTCGAAACAGTTCATCACTTATGAAAAGTGGGATACTTAAAATCGTATGAATTTGACTCTTATCACAAAGTAACGTCCCGATAATCGCCCTTAGTAATCGTTCTGTTTGTTGTGCTTGCCCTTGAATCATTAACTTAATCATTTCCATAATGGATTCAACCACTGTTTGGATATCTTCATTTGGAAAGCGATGAAACAAATTCAAGGCTGGTGGATGATCTGTATTTCGAAAACGGATAAAATGAACCTTACTCCAATCAACCTGTTTCCCATCCTTTTCCGCTTTCAATAGGCGATTCATTGCGACATATGCCAAATCTTCGGTTGGATCAAATAGAGACAATCCACCCGCTTCATTCGGGTTTTCTAGCCATTTATCAATGACACTTTGCATCAACCTCATGGCAATGGTGCTTTTACCAGATCCAACTTTTCCCGTAATGTAACCATGATTCTTGAAAAAGTCTTCTCGAATTTTTACTAATCGATCCTTGATATAGGGATGCATTACATGGCCAATTGAAATGCCTTCGGCCAATAAATCATTTGGTATCATGTTTTCCCCTTTATCTAGATACAAGATGTTGCGCTCTGTCTTGCTGTTTTTATCCCCTGTTACGTTAGGAAGATGGAACA
>Ga0209463_1000530_pt1 | contig 28704 bp, 36 predicted proteins | sample AgamicMgSfrz_FD_187169 | JGI IMG/M metagenome (GOLD analysis project Ga0209463, IMG submission 187169) | Agave microbial communities from Guanajuato, Mexico - Mg.Sf.rz (SPAdes) (version 2) | ecosystem: Host-associated > Plants > Phyllosphere > Phylloplane/Leaf | place: Guanajuato, Mexico...
TTTTCAGCTTAAAGCCCTTTCCTTTTCTTTTCATCGTTATCCCCTCATTTCTTTTTTTAAAAGACTAAAAAAACGATACTGGACCCTCCCTTCTGAAAAAATTTCAAACAATTATATATTCTCCCTTGATAAATGAAAACCCTTTCAAAAACGAATAGGAATGGTAACTGTTTCAAAAAAAAGATACCCTTGCTTATCAAGGATATCTGTCCATTTATTGCTCACTCTTTTCTCTAAGCAGCTTTACAATTGCGGCCCAGTCGAGATCACTCCAGCCCTGCTCGATTCCTTCTTCATAATGCTTTTTTGCTATTTCGGCAGTTGGCAGGGTGATTTTAGCATTATGCGCTGCTTCAAGCATTAAATTAACGTCCTTCAAGCCTAATGCAAGCTTGAATCCTGCTTCTTCAAATCTTTCTTCTACCATGATTTTCCCGTAGTTTTGATAAACTGGTGAAGCGAACAATGTATTTGCAATTTCTAAAAAGGCGTCTGCCTTGATTCCATACTTTTCAACGAATACAAATGCCTCTGATAATGCCTCAAGCATGGAGACAATTAAGAAGTTATTTCCTAGCTTTACAACATTGGCTAAATGTCCTTTTTCTCCAACTATAAAGATATCTTTGCCCAGCGCATTTAGGACTGGCATAATTTTCTCCCTCGCTTGCTTTGGTCCTGCTACAAGTAATCGCAACGCAGCTGCAGCTGCTGCATCAGGTCGCCCCAATACTGGACAAGACACGAAGGCTTGACTATTTTTCTCGTGATCTTCTTCAAGCTTTTTCGCTAATTCTACACTTAATGTACTGACTGAAACATGAATTCCGCCTTTTGGCAGTCCACTGATTATCCCTTTCTCTCCATAAACTACTGCTTCTGCTGCTTTATCATCAGAAAGTATTGTAAATACGATAGTTGCTTTTTCTGCTGCATCAGCGGGGCTTACTGCCATTTCAGCACCTTTTTCCACAAGTGATTGCCGTTTACTTGCTGTTCTGTTGTAAATGACAAGCTCATGCCCGCTTTTTAATATATTTTCTGCAATTGGTATGCCCATATTGCCAAGTCCGATCAATGCTACCTTCATTTCAGCTCTCCTCAATCTCTATATTGTTGTTATGCTTTATTCGGTGATTTCTGTCATTTTTCCTGCATTGACAAAAACATTTCCTCCTTGCATACATCCTGTTGGAACGAACAAGCTATTTTTATAACACAGTTTTGGAGGACATAATATGCTTATTAAAATAAATGAACATATAGAAAATATTCAGAAGCACAGCAAAGCCTTTCAAGGGATAGACGATCTTGAACCGCTTATCAAGGAAGCCGGGAAGGCTAAATATGTTTTGCTTGGTGAAGCGACACACGGTACAGCTGAATTTTATTCTCTTCGTGCAGAAATTACCAAAAAACTGATTCAGGAACATGGCTTTTCCTTTGTGGCAGTGGAAGGCGACTGGCCGTCTTGCTATGAGGTGAATAAATATGTAAAAAATAACTCAACAGCTGCAAATGCCAAGGAAGTGCTGGCCCATTTTAACCGCTGGCCGACATGGATGTGGGCAAATGAAGAAATCATTCCATTGCTCGAATGGCTGAAAAGCTTTAATAGCAATAAAGAGGCTGGCAATAAAGCTGGTTTTTACGGCTTGGATGTGTATAGCCTTTGGGAGTCAATGGAAGCAATTGTTCACTACTTGCAAGAAACGAAGTCTCCTCATGTGGAAAAGGCATTAAAGGCGATTGAATGCTTTGAGCCGTATAACAGAAAAGCCCAAACGTACGGGATGTCAGCGGCATTACTTGGCGAAAGCTGTCGGGAAGAAATGCTAGAGCTGCTGCAGGCTATCCAGCAGGCTAACAGCAAAAGCGGTGATTTTAACGAAGAAGAGCAGCTTAGTCTTGAGATAAATGCCTTAGTATCGAAAAATGCGGAGAATTATTATAAAACAATGATTACAGATGATCAGGAATCATGGAATATTCGGGATCATCATATGGTCGAAGCATTATCCCATATCAGCAGCTTCTATGGCAGTGATGCAAAAGGGATAATATGGGAGCATAACACTCATATTGGTGATGCGAGGGCAACGACAATGGAGCAGGAAGGCTTAGTGAATGTTGGCCAAATCACTCGTGAAAAATATGGGACAGACAATATCTTTTCCGTTGGTTTTGGGACATATAGCGGTACGGTTATTGCCGGAGACAAATGGGGAGCCCCTTATGAAAAAATGACATTACCGAAAGCAATGCGTGGCAGCTGGGAGGAAATGCTTCATCGTGCAGGGTCCCACGATAAATTTTTAATGTTTTCACAGGAGAATAAAACGCTGTTTGAAGAGCGTGTCGGTCATCGTGCTGTTGGAGTTGTATACCATCCTGAATATGAGCAATATGGAAACTATGTTCCATCCAGCATTTCAGAAAGATATAATAGCTTTATTTATGTGGACAAATCAACTGCCCTTTCGCCACTGCCTGTTGAAGTAATAAGTGATTAGCTTGTTTTTACCATAAAAAAAAGGAGTAGCATATGCTGCTCCCTTTATAAACGCTGATTATTTTCTTCTTATAAATGTTAACACGATTGCGATAACAGAAATAACGATCGCTGCAATGGATAAAACGTTGCTTGTTGAAGAACCTGCAGTGTCTTCATCGCTGTCAGCTGACTCATCAGTGTCTGCATCATGGTCTGAAGTATGGCCATGGCTATCTGTTGTTGCTGTAGACTTAGTAATTTCTGTTACAGAATGAGGAAGATCCGCATCTGCATCACCAGTCCATTCTACAATGCTTCCATCTGTGTAATATTGGAATGCATCCCAAATTACTTCACCTGCATCAGCAGGATTTTGGGCAGTAAAGCTGAAAAGACGGTATTCGCCTGGTTTGATTGCTGCATCATCATTTTCTGCTTCCCATGTAACAGTCGTTACTTTATCATCATCATTCTTTTCAGTAGTTACCTTCCAGCCATCAACAGGCTGATACATTTTAAAATCTACATTGTCTGCAATTTTGATGGATACTTTATTTGTGTTAACTTCCTTTTCAACAGGGATTTTAACCGTATACGTTTCCCATGCCTCTGTTGTGGATGTTGACGGGTTAACAGTTACATGAGCGCTAGCTGGAAGAGCAATTAAAAATACTGCTGCAAATGTAACTAAAAATGCTGTAATTCTTTTTTTCATATGTATCATGCTTTTAACTCCTTTTCGTTCTTTTTTTCACAAGCGTTTAAAACACTATGTAAATAGGAATAACCTTCTTTATCATAACAGATGTGTTAAGCGCTTTACATTTATATTTGTGGCAAATTTGTGAACAAGTAATAATAGCCAGTTTGGCCGCTTTTTCTACTTTTAAAACATATGGTGATAAAGCGTCCCATAATCTTATTTATAAGTCACATAATAGACACAACTTACAAACTAAGCCTGTAGCTACTCCTATATACAGAATTTAGGTAATTCCTATTTAACTAGCACAAAAATTTCTTTTAAGGCCATGCTATGCAATTATAAAATACAAAATAAAGCGATTAATTCCATTATTCTTGACCTGTCCTTACACGGCTGCCTATACTTCTCCCCAATCCCCCTCATATTGTAACGGTAAAAGGAGGGATTTTATGTTTCATAGTACAAGATTACATGGAGGTGTTCCAGTTGTTGTCGGGGCCCCCACAGTGGGAGGAGTGCATGTTGCACCAGTAGTTGGTCATGGAGCCGCAACTTTAACTGGCTTTGTTGCACCGTCTGCGGGCTTTAGTGCAGGAAATCCAACGATCATTTATCCATATAAGCAGTATCCACCCTACATGAACCCAAATCAATATTATCCTAATTATCCTTACAATCCTTATTATCCACCGTATTATTGACTTGCTGTCAAACAAAAAAGCATTTCGCCATATTAGCGAAATGCTTTTTTTATTAAACGATAGATGTTGTTTCTTGCTTTTTCGTCTTTTTCCAACCAAGCATCATTAATACAAGGCCACCAACAGAAACGACAAGACCAGCAATGCTAAGGGCTAATTCTAACACACTCTTATTTTCCGCGCCTGTACCTGGACCATTCATGCCATTCATTGCTGGCATATTACCTTGTGCCTGACTTGAATCAAATCCAGAATCAGCATTTGCTGTAGAATTTTCTGTGCTGTCCGTGCTTTCCGTCGTATCACTAGTTGAACTTGTTGAACTATCCGATGATCCATTCATTTGCATGCTAGGCGCTTGTCCGTTCATTTGCCCCATATCTGGTGCAGAGCCAGCGCTAAAGTAAGAGGTAACACCTAATATCGATTGTGCTAGTAATAAAAGCATTGCTGCAATAATTGCGATAGATTGTATTTTTTTCATTTTATCTCTCTCCTAATTCGTAATGTAGGTTCATTATGGATTAGGAAGCTTAAGTTTTTCTTAACTTTTATTAATAGATTTATTTTTCCTTGTAGCTTAGCTGCCATTGGATTTCATGGTGTCATCAATAAAATCTAGTTTAATCCCCTGCCAATAAAATTAGCACTTACACAGTCCTGCCCAATTTCTCTCGCCCATACGGACAGCTGCCCAATATGATGGACTTCGTGAACGATGCAGTGATTGATAATTTCCGCTCTTGAGAAGGCTTCATCTTGCCATGAGACTTTGATTCTTTCAGACTGGTCTTTGGCAAAATTTGCAATCAGCAACTCTCTAACCTCTGCTTTCACCTTGTCTGATAAGGTCTTTATCTTTTCAATGCTATTGTACTCAGAAGTTGTAAATTCTACTGTTTCCTTTCCTGTAAGGGCGAGCAGCCAGCTGTACTCTACATCAACAATATGTACAAGTGTTGCCAATATCCCTTGCAAGCCTCCTGTTCGCTTGGCAAGCAGCTCCTGTTCAGGAATGGACTCACACCATTTCAGCCACTCATCCCTTACTTGCCAGTTGTATTCAAATAATGATTGCATGGCAATCTCCCTTCTAGTGTTATGGTCTTTCAACAGGTATCCAAATTTCTGAATAATAATCCGCGCTGTGTAAATTTCCTTCTCCGTATACTTCTAACTGCGGGGAGGCTACTTGTACATAGCCGCTAGTCGGGAACCATTCTCCATAAATTTTTTTCCATGTTTGCTGCATGCTGTCAGGCATTGCTCCATGTACTGCAAATATCGCCCATTTTGATGGTGGAATTGTAATGATATCGTATCCTTGCTGAGCTTCTTTCGTGGAGGCTGCTGCAATCCAATAATCCATATCCTTGTTTTCGCTGTTTGTTTCTGTGCATATACCAAGAATCCCCTTAATTTGCCCGTTATTCCATGCTGCTAATGCTTCTGTTGATCCATCACCATTTGCCTCACTCCAAAAAAGCGGTATTTCTCGAAAATTCTCTCCTTCCTTATAAGAAAAGGATCTTTTCTTGCCAATTGCTTGAAAGCCTTCCATTTCGACAATTTTCACATTCATCGGTTCTGCTCCCTTCAAAAGAATTTGTATTGTAAAAGGATTATAGATAGTCAGCTTTCCCTTTCCGTTGCGGATATCACTCGGTGTTGAGCCATGCTGCTTTCGGAAAGCTTTTGTGAATGCTTCTGGTGATTCATAGCCATATTTAAGGGCAGCGTCTAACACCCGCAGCTCTTTATTCATCAATTCCTGTCCCGCACAAGACAGACGTCTTCTCCGTATATATTCACCAACCGTTGTGTCAGTCAAAACAGAGAATGTCCGTTGAAAATGGAAAGAGGAAATGCAAGCCTGCTTGGCAATTTCTGACGTCTCCAATTTCTCGTCCAGATGTTCTTCAATATATTGGAGTGCCTTTTGCAAACCTTCAAGCCATGTCACTAGTATCACATCCTTCCTTACAGTTTAGCTGCAATAATATCCTTGCGCCTGTCATTTCTTGCTCGATTCAAACAGGTTTTTCAACTAAGCATTCTTGATTGCTTCTCCTATTTCCTTCTTCATAATGTTGATATTTGGAGAAAATAAAAACAGCCCCATTAATTTGGACTGTTGTGATGAAACTTTATCCCTTATGCGCTGCCGCCATCTCCACCACATCCGCCGTCTGAGCTGAATGATGAACCGCAGTCATGATTCGAATGGTGGCTGTGACCGCCATCATGATATCCGTTTCCAGGTAAATCCCATGGTGTGTAGCTCGCATGTGAAGACTTGGAAATTTTAGATGCTTTTGAACCCTTTGAAAAAAGCGATGCGATAAACAGTATCCCTACTAATATAATGACAATGTACATAATTTTCAGCCTCCTTTTTACTATTTACGAATTAAAGTTCATTTAGTTTCACTTTTTTACAGAAATTTCACCATAAATGTAAAAAACTGCCGAATAAATCGGCAGCTTTCGTTGTTATTCATTATTGGCTGCTTTTGCTTTTACTTTTTTTTGCTTTTGAATGAAATAAACTACGACTGTCACTGCAAGGATAATCAGTACAATGAGAATAGGGTTAATATCGGTGGACAGAAAACCAAACGGGATTAAGGATAACACAAAAAAGTACAAAAAGTTGCCTGCAGCTGTTCCGGCCACAAATCCCTTTAAGGAGATGGTTGTTACTGCAGCCAATATATTTAGTATGCTTGTAGGGAAAAATGGTAAAACCCTCGCATAAAACACATATTGTCCACCTTTATTTTCAATTTTCCGAAGCGCCTCACCATGTGCTTTTTTTTGGACGAAATCCTGTAACCAATAACGGACTGCCACAAACACAATGATTGCCGCGACAATACTGGAAATCCAGCTCCACATAAACCCATAAAAAAAGCCGAAGGCATAATAATTTATTGTGATTACAAGTATTAACGGAATTACTGTAAAGCTATTTTGTATAATCATTATAATTAAGCTCAGTATAAGTGCATAAATTTCGTTATTCCGATAATAAGCTGTGAATTCCTTCAGTTCTCCATTTCTTATTGCATGAAATATTTCTAGCTGGTATAACATGAAGCTGATCAAAACAACTGTTCCAACAAAAGAAAGTAATTTCCATAATTTTTTTATAGCGATCACCTTTTTTCTTATATATATGGCAGGCTATTTTACGAATTAACCATAAGCTACCCTATTTACTTTTTCTCTTTTCCTAACATACCTGCTAAACATGTAAAAATAAACATAGCTTTTCTCCGTTTTATTTAGATAATAGTCGATTTCCATTACATTTTGATTAAATTTGTCAAATATACAAGAAATGGTATTTTATGAGGAGTATAATAGACTTAATCCACAAAGGAGGTTTATCTATGGCTATTTTATTAGAAACACATTTAGGCCAGAAAGATACAGAGCTTTATATAACTTATACAGAGGATGGACGAGTTATTGTTGCGATTCCGACAATCCATTGGTCTGCAGAGTTAAACATAAGCGATGATGACATGCAGAAAAATGAATACATCCAAGCATCCCTCCATTACCATATGTATGAAGGGGACATCATGAGCTTGGCTGATAAGATATTAGAGCATACTGCAAAATGCTAACATATTTTTTTCATTTGCACCACCTCCTAATTTACTGACTGACAAATCCCTTTTTCCTTTGGACGAATCGTGCGACTTCTGATACTCTAGGATATGATAATTCGTTAAAGGAGTTTTGAATGTGAGCTATATTTTTAAAAGCGAAAGGCTGGGCTTCCGTTTATTGACTGCTCAGGATGCTCAAAATTGTGATTTGTTTTGGGGCAATGATGAGGTTATGGCCTATACTGGCGGAAGCATTTCAGCAGAACTACTGCCGCAAGTCATTGATTTCTATGCTCAATCACAGCAGGATTACGGCATTACTGTATATGGTGTAGAAGATATCTCGTCTGGCCAGCTCATCGGTGCTGCAGGATTTGATATAGAATCCGCTGTTGAGGATATCGAGCTGGTTTTTCATTTTATGAAGGACGCTTGGGGCAAGGGCTTGGCTTCTGAAGCTGCTGTTGCCTGCATTCGATATGCAGCAGAAGTTTATCAGCCGAAAAGTATCATCGCCTCCAGCAGTGTTGAAAACAAAAAAGCATTAAATATCCTGGGTAAGATTGGGTTTGCCTATTTGGGAATTCATTATTTGGAAGATACTGCTCAAGATGAAGCCCTCTTTCAGCTTGTATTATAAAACATATGATCATTTGCTTTCCGCAAACAGAAAGCAAATGAAATACTGTTAAAAATTAGTTGATTATTACGAACTCTTTACTGTTTTGTAACACTGTGCCTGTTTTCTTGACTGTCCATATCCATCTGCACTACAATGTGTAGTGTGAGGTGCAGCAATCATGAAGATAAATAAATTTAAAGTTCATGAAAAAGGTTTAAATCGTTTTTTTGGACCGTTGGAAGCTAAAATAATGGATTTGCTCTGGGAAAAGGAAGAGCTTTCCATAAAAAGTGTGCAGACACACTTAGAAACAGACAAAGCTGTTAGCTTTAATACCGTTATGACTGTTATGAACCGCTTGGCAGATAAAGGGATACTTAACAAACGCCATGTTGGCAGAAGCTTTCTTTACTCCCCTATGTTGTCGCGGGAGGACTTTTTGAATACACAGTCCAAGGAGCTTACATATGAGCTTATGGATGAGTTTGGATCAAGTGTCGTCGTCAACCATATGCTTGATGCATTGCAAAATGTTGATGAAGGTTTAGTGGCAAAACTGGAACAAAAAATAAAAGATTGGAAAAAGGATCGATAAGAATGACGAAAAATTATGCTAATTACCTGTTGCTGATCAGCATATTGATAAGCGGCAGTATCCTCCTTCAGATGATATGGTATATTTATTCGCTCACAAGCAATTTTGACATTCGCTTTAACCTGTTCCAAGCTTGCCAGCAGCTGTTTGAGATGTTTGGAGTTCCTTTTTTGGAATATATCCTGCTTGCATTTGTCACCTTTACACTTCTTCATTTGTTATGGTTTTGCATGATACAAATAAAGAAACTGCATAACCTTAGAACAAAGATAACTGGTCTGACATGCAGCGAGTTGAGCCGTGAATGGAACAGTCGTTTTCAGACAAACCGCATCCATGTTATTCAGTGCGAACAGCCTTTTGCGATTACTGTTGGATTTACGAAGCCGCAAATTGTGCTGACAACTGGTTTATGGGATATCCTATCTGATGAGGAAATTGAGTCTGTAATTTATCACGAATTTCATCACTCCTACCAGTTTGACCCGATGAAAACCTTTATGATGGAGCTTTTCGCAAAGGTGCTTTGGTTCCTGCCTATCCTTAAATGGCTGGCCCAGCAATTTTCAATCGTTCGGGAAGTGCTTGCTGACAATTATGCAATCGATAAAAGTGGACAGAGATTGCATATATCAAGTGCTCTGTTAAAAATGATTAACAGTAAACAAGTGCAGCATCCTGCAAGCTTCGTTTCGTTTGCAGACGGCTCTGTTAACTACCGTATTCAAAATATGATTGAGCCTAATACGAGCAGTAAAATAAAATGGCCGCTAGTTAATAGTGCTGCTTCCCTATCCATTTTTACGCTGCTTAGTTTAGTTTTCTCTAAACTGCTGCATTACTAATTTTTTTTACACCGTTACACTACATAACGTAGTGTAAACAATCTTCTAAATATACACACTGCATTTGTAGTGTTTTATATACACTAATTAATTAAAGGAGGAAATCATTAATGAAATTTACACATATCGGTATTGTTGTTATTCGCGTTGTTCTTGGAGTGATATTTTTTGCACATGGGTTATCTAAATTCCAGGGAGGAATAGACAATACTGCTGGGTTCTTCACTAGTTTAGGCCTGCCTGGGTTTTCTGCCTATCTTGTCGCTGGAATTGAACTAATTGGTGGTGCTCTTATTATCCTTGGACTTGCAACGAGAATTATTGCCGCATTGTTTGCTGCTATTATGGTTGTAGCAATTGCGACAGTCAGCCTGCAAAATGGCTTAGTGGGCGGATTTGAATTTGATCTATCACTGCTTGCAATGTCTCTATTATTAGTTTTAAATAAAGAACAGGCATATTCTGTAGATAATGTTATACTATCTAGTAGAAAGAAAGAACAGAATGTTTAAAATGCTTGTTAAATAAAAGGAGAAGTCATTGTGGCAAAAACGAAAAATCAGAAACAAAAAAAAGCACAATCAACTGGGAACAAGCCTTCTAAATTTATTTATTGGATCATCGGCATCGTTGTCGTATGTATTGCAGGGCTTGTCATTTTAGCAAATCTTCCTGAAAAAGGGTTTGATTTCGACTATGAAAATCAACCTGTATTAGGAGAAGAATCTGCTAGTGTCAGTATCGTAGAATTCGGAGACTACCGCTGTCCTGTCTGTAAAAACTTTAATGAATCCTTTTTCCCTGTTGTAAAGGAAAACTTAATCGATACAGGTAAAGCGAAATTCTATTATATGAATTATCCGTTTATACATGCTGATTCCACTACTTCGGCACTTTTTGCTGAAACTGTTTATAGCGAACTAGGCAACGATATTTTCTGGAAGTTCCATGATTCCATTTTCGCTAATCAGCCTGATAATGAAACAGAAGAAACATATACAGAGGAATTCTTGAAAGAGCGTCTGAAGGATGCTGGAGCGACGGATGAAGACATCACAAAAGTGACAGAAGCGTTCCAAAAGCAAACAGCGAAAGACTCTTTGCAAAAGGATTTAGATTATGTGAATCAATTAAACATTACCGGCACTCCAACAATTTATGTCAACGGTGTTAAATTCGAAGGCTCAAGCTATAATGAATTATTGGATATGGTGAATGAAGCGGCTGAAAAGTAAACAAATCTAGAGAGTACACACTTGTACTCTCTTTTTTATGCACTATTTATTTTTCTGCATATGCCGTCTTGCATTTGATAGACCCCCATCCCTTCCATTCTCTCTAATATTCCATTATGAAAGTACATACCAGTTTTTTCATCAATACCATATACATTAGCAGTTGGATGCTTCGCGAAAATTGCTTGTAAATGGGGTTTTTCGTTCCATGCAGAAAAATGAACGGCAAAATATGTATTAAAAAGCAAGCCAATGCCTTTTCGTTCAACATATCGCTGCTCCTTGTTATCTTTACTAGAAATAATGCAGTTTTGCGGACTTATCAATGCGCCTGCTGAAAAGCCTGCAACTGGTACTCCCCGCTCATACGCCTCTTTTATCGCTGCCCCGATATTAGTATCGGCGATATATTCTGCATAACGGCTCGTGCCTCCGCCGCAAATAATCACGCCTCCACTGTCTTTAATCGTTTTTATTACTTGCTCTTCTGTAGTACTTGGGAGCGGTAAATACCGAAACTTTTCTGCACCATATTGTTTTAGTTTATCTGTATAGTCAGGCATATAGGCAAGCCAGCCTTCCCGATCAACCAGCAAGATCGCAATCATTCCCCTTTTTGTCTGGTGCACATATTGCTGCGCCATTTTAGTAGTAAATGGCGGTCCGCCCCCAAAAGCATAAAAATGACGTGCCATCTTATATCCCCCTTATCCTGTATTCTCAAAAGGCTTCCTCTATTATTATATTAAAACTAAAGATTAAGTGTTTCTTTAACCAAATGTCTTTATTTCAAGCCTCCTGTTCTATGTGCAAATTAAAGCTCCAAACGATACGCCTAAGCCTACTATCACTATGCTTTACACGTTAATTCCCTTATCACCTTAAGGCATATTCCAAATATATCCTTATTGTATCACAGTATTTTTTAAAGAATTAAAAAAACCCCTCTCTTAACGAGAAAGGTTTCATTTGCTTTATTATTCACCTAAATCAACATTGTGGTAGACTTGGCGAACATCCTCTAAATCTTCAATAGCATCGATCATCTTTTCAAATTTCGCTTGTGATTCTTCATCAAGTGTTACATCGTTTTGCGCAAGCATTGTTAATTCTGCAACAGTAAATTCTGTAACACCAGCACTTTTGAATGCTTCTTGTACTGCATGGAATTGGTCTGGCTCTGCATAAACAATAACAGATTCGTCTTCAGCAATAATGTCACGAACATCAACATCTGCTTCCATCAATAATTCCAATACTTCTTCTTCTGATTTGCCTTCAACACCGATAACAGCTGTTGCATCAAACATATAAGCAACAGATCCACTGACACCCATGTTTCCGCCGTTTTTCCCGAATGCAGCACGAACATCTGAAGCTGTTCTGTTTACATTGTTTGTAAGTGCATCAACGATTACCATTGAACCACTAGGACCAAATCCTTCATAGCGAAGCTCATCATACGTTTCTTCCGATCCGCCCTTCGCCTTTTCAATAGCACGATCAATGATATTCTTTGGTACACTGTACGTTTTAGCGCGCTCTAAAACAACCTTTAATGCTTGGTTTGATTCTGGATCTGGCTCGCCTTGTTTTGCAGCCACATAAATCTCACGGCCAAACTTAGCGTATATACGGCTTGTGTTTGCATCCTTTGATGCTTTTTTTTCTTTAATATTATTCCATTTACGACCCATTTTGAACACTCTCTTTCTGATTTATCCATCATTATCTATTATAGATAACAACTGGCCGGCTCTTCAATGCCTGTTATGGTATTTTAAATTTGACTTTTTCTTTTAAGCAATGCTTAAGACGAATAATATTATACCGTAAATATGAAATTTGTTCATCTTTCTGGACTATGATTATTGATTTTTCATAAATTTACTAAAGTACCAGCATTCTTCATTCCTTTTAACAGTAATAAATGGTACAGTTAGGTGACAACTAAAAAGGAGCAATAGACAATTATGATTGAAGTAAAAGTATCTCCAATAAGTGATGGGGAATTCAACAGAGGTGTTTTCGCTACAGAAGATATCAAAAAAGGCGAGCTTATTCATAAAGCTCCTGTTATTTCCTACCCGAACGAACAGCACGAGCATATTGAAAAAACACTGCTGGCTGACTATGCATTTGAATACGGCATAAATCATACTGCCATTCTGCTTGGCTATGGCATGCTGTTTAACCATGCTTATGAACCAAATGCTGTTTATGATATTAATTTTGATGAACATACATTTGATTTTTACGCCTATAAGGATATTAAAGCAGGCGAAGAAATCTTAATCAACTATAATGGCGATGTAGATGATAAAGAACTGCTTTGGTTTGACAAAGAAGAATAAAAAAACAGACCTTCATTAAAGATGAAGGTCTGTTTTTTTTAACGGCCGTCCACAATCTCTTTAAAGATTTCGTAGGAGCGGATTTGCTTTTTCTCATCATAAATATAAGAAACGGCCATGATTTCATTTACATCGTATTTTTCCTGGAAGCTTTCTAGCTGTTCCTTCACCGTATTCTTGCTGCCGATGAATGCCATGCTGGACATGGAGGTAGCCATTTCTCTTTCCATCATGCTCCAAACTGCCTCCATGCTGTCAACAGGTGGGCTTAAAGGTGTGCGTGTTCCTCTGACAACATTCAAGAAAAATTGCTGCATTGTTGTTGCTTCCCTTTTTGCGTCTTCATCTGTTTCTGCGGCAATGACATTTAAGCAGACAATCATATACGGTTCAGCCAAATATTGTGATGGCTTAAATCTTCGTTTGTATATAGAGATTGCCTCTTCCATTTGCCCTGGTGCAAAATGAGCAGCAAATACATATGGCAGCCCTAATTGTGCTGCAAGATAAGCAGAGTCTGTTGAAGAACCAAGAATATAAAGAGGTATGTTCTTGTTAGCCCCAGGATATGCACGAACATAGCCCTGCTCTTCCTCTGGTCCAAAATACGTCAGCAATGCCTGTACATCTTCTGGGAAGGTATAGACAGTATCATGCTGTGCTCTTCTTAAGGCACTGGCTGTTTTCATATCTGTTCCCGGCGCCCGTCCAAGCCCCAAGTCCAATCTGTCAGGATACAGGACAGCCATTGTTCCAAACTGCTCTGCCACAACAAGTGGTGAATGGTTCGGAAGCATAATGCCGCCAGACCCAACCTTGATTTTCTTTGTGTGCTCTAATGTATGTTTTATTAAGATAGAAGTCGCCGAGCTCACTAATGTCGGAGAGTTGTGATGCTCTGCAATCCAATAGCGTGAATAGCCCATATCTTCTGTTGCTTGTGCTAAATTTACCATTGCATCAATGGCTTCTTTTTCTCCCTGTCCAAGGCGAATTGGTGCCAAATTTAAGACAGAGACAGGTATATTTATGTTAGACATGTCAAAAGTCCTTTCTTACAGTAGATTCTCTATTATAGTAACAATAAGTATAACTGAAACAAACTTATTTGCTCGTGGTTAAAGAATTCACCAAAAAAAATAGGGAGAAGCTGTTCTCCCTCATGGACCTTCAATGATAATTGACTGCTTTGCTTCATCCATCTTCGCAAACACTTTATGACATAAGCTATAATGCATCCAAGCAGCAGTGCTGAAAATAATGATGCCTGTAAATGGCATATAAAAAAGCACAACACTCAGCATTCCGAATACCACAAGTATAACTGCTGTTATATGAATATTCATCATGGAAAGCAGCAGAGAATTTTTTAATGCCGTTTTTGTTGGCAGTTTATAATGGGAGATCATCGGAAAAATATAAAATAAAGTGGTCAAAAAGAGGAAACTGACCAATAAAACAGGCACCGTCATCACTATTTTCAGCAGTGATTGGTCTTGGTTCAAATAAAAATAGTTAAAAAACAGCACGGCAAGCAAGACTGCCATAATGGCACCGATTGTTATGCTCTGCCTGAAATTTTCCTTGAAATAATGAAAATAGTTGCGGACAACGCTCGTATCACCGTTGACTTTCCATTGCCTGATCACACTGTACATCGCACTGGTTGCTGGTGCAATGGTAAAGAGGGGAAGGCATGACAGCAGCCAGAAAATATTCAGAATAAAGAGATTGGAAAGTTTGTCTATGACACTATAAAACTTACTGTCGATAATATTCACTAGCAACAGCCTCTTTCCTACATTAATTTAGATTGATTCTCCAGCAATAAATCTGTATGAAAGCTCCGTATTCTCGTTGTTTATGTAACTGCCCTTTTCAATTTTATAAACAAGGCTTTCCACCGCCTTATCGCCTATCGCCTCGACAGGATATTCAATCGTTGTTAGAGCGGGGGTAACGTACTTCAATACATCGATATTATCAAAGCCCATTATTCCTACATCGTGAGGAATACTATAGCCCTTGGTTTTCAAAAAGCGCATAACCTCTAAAGCATATAAATCACAAGAACATATGATTGCCGTCCGCTCTCTTTGCCTGAAGTTTATCTTTTCCAAGTAATCGAGATAATCATTATGCCTAATAATCTCCGCCTCTTTCAAATCGTTAGAAGCTAGTGCTTCTAAAAAGCCCTCAAGCCTTTCTTCCTGTGTATAAATATTCGTTATTCCCTTATACTTCAATGGTGGCGATATGTAGATGAACTGCTTATAGCCCTTATCAATAATGTGACTGACACCATTTTTCATTGCAGCCCTTTCAGGTATGCCAACATATTCCCAATCTGTGGACAGGAAATTGAAAATGGTGATGATTGGAATGGAAAACCCGTGGAGATATTCTTCAAACTCATTCCCTTTATTAACGGAAAAAAGAATGATTCCATCCACCTTATGATTTGCCAAATATTCAATGCATTGCTTTTCATTTTCCATATCCTTATCTGTTAAAGCAATATACAAAAAATAGCCGTATTCTCTTGCTTTGAGCTCGACTGCTGTTAAAAGCTGTGCATATGAACGGTTATAAAGATCAAACAGTACAATCCCAAGTGTCATCGTTCTTCCTTTTACTAAGCTTCTTGCTGTAAAGTCAGGACGGTATTTCAAATCCTTTGCTGCCTGCAGTACCTTTTGTTTTGTTTTTTCTTTAATGCCAGGGCGGTTGTTCAGCGCACGGTCTACCGTGCCTGATGATACCCCACAATATTTTGCGATATCCTTGATTGTAACCCTCATAATGCCTCCATATTAGCTGTTATTGCAAGCTTTTTTTGCCAGCATTCTGCGATGGAATGCTGGCAAAATTGGAAACTTTGCAAATAGTTTTAGTTATATGATTCTATTATACATATAATATCATTCCATTTCTTCCTATAATAGGAATATTCCACCCGCTTATCGTTTCATTTTGCTATTGCCAGCGGCTTGTGAAAACGGACATTTCTATTGCTTTCTAGCAATCACTTTTTTGCCACTTATTCAATCGGAATAGATTATCAGCCTTTTACGGAACCAATCATAACCCCTTTTTCAAAGTATTTTTGAATGAATGGGTAAATAATCAATATCGGCAATGTGGAAACAATGATGACTCCATACTTGATCTGGTCTGCATATTTCTGTGCATACCCGCCAGCAGCGCCGCCTGCGCCTGCACCTTCGGCAAATACTTGGTTTGATAAAAGAATATCTCTTAGCACAATTTGTAATGGCTGCAGACTATAATCTCTTATATAAATCAAGCCTGTGAAGAAGTCATTCCAATGACCAACTAAATAGTATAAGCCAACAACAGAAATGACTGCTTTTGATAAGGGCAAGGCAATTTTTCCGAAGAATTGAAAATGTGTACACCCGTCCATTTGTGCTGCTTCAAACAACTCTTTCGGCAAGGAGCTTTCAAAAAAGGTTCTTGTAATAATTAAGTTAAAGACATTAACGGAAAATGGCAGAATGAACACCCACATATTATTGATTAAGCTTAACTCCTTCATTAACAAATATGTCGGGATAAGTCCACCATTAAAAAACATTGTGACAACAAAGATGAACATCAAAAATCGTCTTGCCTTAAAATCCTGCCTTGAAAGCACATATGCTGCTGGCAATGTTAGCAGGAGGTTAACAAATGTCCCTAATACGGTATAAATAATCGTGTTTTTATAGCCGACCCATATTCTTGAATCATTAAATATCTCTTTATAGCCGAACAAGCTGAAGCCTTTCGGATACAGCGTCACTTGCCCTGTTGAGACTAGGGTCGAATCACTGACAGATGCGATGATGACAAAATATAGCGGGTATGCAACCAATAAGAAGATAAATAAACATAAGATTAAAATGATTGTATCAAAAACAATGTCGCTCTTTGTTTTACCTTTTGTGCTGAAAATCTTCATGACTTCCCTCCTTCTTTTGCATGCATCAATAATCGCCTACCATAAGCTAATATTGGAAAACCTTTTGGCTATATAGTTCATTGCGATAAGGAATACGAAATTAATCATTGTGTTAAAAAGGCCGATGGCAGCAGAATAGCTGAACTGGTTTGAGATTATCCCGATTTTATACACATATGTCGCTATGACTTCAGAGACTGGAAGATTAAGAGGATTTTGCATTAAAAAGATTTTTTCAAAGCCGGTATTAAGGATATTCCCCATGCTTAAAATAAACAGAATTATCATCGTTGGCACAATTGCCGGGAGGTCGACATAGCGAATTGTTTGCCACCTGCTTGCACCGTCGATTTTTGCAGAATCATAGAGCTGTGGATCGACACTTGCCAGCGCTGCCAAATAAATGATACTGTTCCAGCCTGCATGCTGCCATATATCTGATAGCACATAAACAGGAACAAATGCCTTTTCTGACGCCAAAAGGTTAATATCCCAACCGAAGGAATGCATAATATGCCCAACAACGCCTGAGTTAGGGGACAAAAGAACATTAAGCAAGCCCACCATAACTACCAAGGAAATGAAATGTGGCAAATAAACGGTCGTTTGGATCGCTTTTTTCCATCGCTTCCAAATGACTTGATTTATGATTAATGCAAGGATGATTGGTGCAGGGAAGCCAAGTATAATCGTCGCAAGGCTGATTACTACAGTGTTTTTCATCAAGTCGGCAAACATATAGCTGTTAATGAATTCCTTAAAGTAATGAAGCCCAACCCACTCTCCGCCTGTAATGCCCTTCGTGAAGTCATATTCTCTAAACGCTAACTGCACACCATACATCGGGATATAATTAAAGATGATAATAATGACAATCGCTGGCAGAATCATAATCCATAATTGGTAATCTCGTTTCAAGCTTTGTAAGATATTTCTTTTTTTTGCAGGCTTCGTCGTCATCTCTGGGACTGCTTTTTTTGCTTGAGGATTGATTAAGGCCACAAAGCTACCTCCCTTTTAAAAGGATGCAATTTTGAGGATTATGCTCAAATTGCATCCTTCATCATTTATGGTTACTTATTGGTTCTTTTTGTAGTCATCATAATATTTCTGCATGATTTTGATGTTTTCAGGCAACCCTGTTTTTTCGGCATTCTCTAAATATGCATCCCACTCTTTATCAACTCCGCCTTTTGTAATCCATTGCGAGTATTTCGCTAAGGCAAGGTTCATTAAGTTAGTGTTATTTAAGCTAAGCTTCGAGTTGTCTTCCTTGCTGTATTTAATGAACATGCTCGGAAGAACATCATTTTCTACATCAATGGCATCTAACGCTTCTTGCAGTGGTTCTGTTTGTTTGCCGACAGACTGCATATCTGTTCCAAGCTCTAGCTTCAAATCGTCCGATACATACATTGGTCCGTTATCAGCCCATGTTGTTGTCCATTTCCATGTTCCTGGGTCCATGTTTTCATCTTTTGGCGGCAATACTTTGAAGCTGCCATCTGCATTTTCTTCAATATTTGTTCCAATCGAGCCGAATAGCACTTGCATGCTCACCTTAGGATCGTATAATTCATTGATGAATTTTAATGCGGCTTCTTTATTTTGGGACTGTGCAGATAATGTGATCATATTGACACCATAGTTTAAGCCATTATAGTCATAATCCCATGAGACTTGAACATCATCTCCTGCTGTCACTTGCAGTGGCGCCATGGAAGCATATTGTGGTGCAAGCTCATTGCCGAATCTGTCTGTCACTTCCCAGCCAAAGGTATAGCCGACCTTCGCAGTGTCTTTTTCGCCTCTAGCTAATGATTGGTATTTCGTGTAGTCCTGTGTAAATACTTCTTTATTAATCAATCCCTCTGCGTAGCATTTATGCAAAAACTCGACAAGCTCTTTATAGCGCTCATCTGTTAGGAAGTTTTTGACCTGCCCATCCTCCACATAGTAGCCTGAACCGCTCGCATCAGTCAGTGTGATGCCGAAGCTTCCTAACAGGACAGTTGGCTGGAAGAAGCCAAAGCCGATTGTGCCCGTTGGTGAAAAGTCCATTGGAATTTCGTCATTTTTGTCTCCGTTTCCGTTTGCATCCTCATCCTTGAATGCTTTAAGAACTGTATATAGCTCATCCCAGTTTGTCGGCATTTTCAAGCCAAGATTATCAAGCCATTCTTGGTTGATGAATTGTCTTGTAGCTGTTCCAGGCCAAAATCTCTGGTATTTAGGCAGGCCGTATATCTGGCCGTCAAGCTGTGTCGCAATTGCTTTTGTTTCCGGCTTTGCATCAAACATCGCCTGGACATTTGGAAGACTTGAATCAACATCATCAGACAAATCCTCAAACAATCCTGGAAATTGCACATAATCTGCATCTGTAATGGCATTAGGACCAATAATTAAATCAGGCACATCACCACCAGCAAGCAAAGCCCCTTTCTTTTGATCCCAATCTGCCGAAACTTCCTGCCACTTAATATCAATCCCAAGACGGTCCTCTATTTCCTTGAGCCATTCAATTTTATTAACATCCTGTGTTAATGGATGCTTTGTTATGAGTGCTGTAAGCTGCGGCTTCCCATCCTTTGTGACGGCTGCCTTTTCCTCTTTGTCTGAACAGCCTGCTAAAACAAGAGCGGCGAGTGATGCAGCCAGAAAACCATAACCTAATCTTTTCATCTTGTTTTCCCCCAATAGAAAATTTTTTCGTCACTAAAACTACCGCTTTCTTTTCGTTTTACCTCCTTTTATGAAAATAGCTTTAAAAGTTTATGTAATTGTGAACGTACACGAAAAAGTCCATGTGCGCTCAGCAGATACAACAAAGGTTGATAGCGTTTACATTATGCTAGAAAAATAAGAGTGAAATAAATAGTGAAGGCACTGTGTACGTACACGAAAAAAACTAAAAAAAGGAGAGGCAGTAATTGAGTAAGAATTCTAGATGAGCATGTTTGCAGGCAAGGTTTTTTTTGTTTAAATGCAAGTTAATGATAACGCTTTCTTTTTAATCCGTCAATAAGATCCCCTCTGCAAATTTCTACTGATTTTGGCAAAAAAAGCAGGTTTTTTTTCATCTTTTCGCCTTTTCTATTTTCCTTCCTGTCGAAGCTTCGCCTGCAGCAACGAATCATGCGATATTTTAATTTATTAAAGGAATTAACGGAACAGCTTAAGCTAGTGATAAGCTTCAAATCCATATAAACTAAAAAAATTTCAGCTCCCTCATAAAGCGCTAAAACTTCGTCTCGTTCTCTAATCCTTTTATAATAAATTCAACATGGTCCCCTGCCGAGGTTGACTATAGGTAGAAATAATATAGAATGCGCTTTACGTCTTACAATATGTAAAATAGATAACATCACTTCGCTGATGTAAACCTTTTAATTGCACATCTTTTTTTATTTATGTTAGTTGTTTTGGATGCATAAAATTTATTTTATAATACCACTTTTTCTATTGTCTGCATGTTTTTTTCCGCTTTCCTAATATTACAAATAGGACTTTTTTTTGAACCCTTCTTGATTACGAACGTTTGTTCTGATATATTAAATACTATAAGGAGATGATTTTCATGATACGAGACAGAGGGGCCATTAAATGGACGGCAATGATGCTGCCAGAGCATGTGCAAAGCATTAAAGACGCACTGAAGGAAGACAAAAAAATAACTCAGCCCGTCCTGGATGAGGATCAAATTCGCGAAATGGAAATGCTCATTTTAGAAAGCCTGGAATACGGATGGGTGCTTGAGTGCGAAATGTTTAAAAACGGTGAGATTTTCCATATCAGCGGCCATGTTGTATATATTGACAAGCTGAAGCAGGAAATTCGCATACAGGATACTAAAGACGGTCTACATTCTATTCCTTTTCGCAGCTTAGTAAACATTCAAAAAGATTAACAAGGAGGTGCTGCATGATGTTCGACTATTCTCAATTTCCAGATCGCTCCATTCTTTGTGTAGATATGAAAAGCTTTTACGCAAGCATTATCGCCGTCCATGAAGGCTTGGACCCTCTTACATGCCATCTTGCTGTCGTCGGCAATACGGATCGAACAGGCAGTGTTGTCCTTGCAGCATCTCCGGCTATGAAGCGTGATTTTAAAATTAAAACAGGCTCCAGGCTTTTTGAGATACCAGATGATCCGAGAATTAGCATTCATAATCCGAAAATGGGCTTGTTTGTCCGTGTCTCAACGGAAATTACCAAGCTGTTCTTCCGGTATGTCCCTCCATCAGCCGTCCACACCTATTCTGTCGATGAAAGCTTTCTTGATGTAAGCGGTCTTGAGAAGGTTTGGGGCACACCAGAGGAAATTGCAGACCAAATTCAGCGGGATATCCTTTTAGACTTCGGCTTACCATCCACAATCGGCATTGGCCCAAACATGCTGATGGCAAAGCTGTGCCTCGACTTGGCTGCAAAAAAAACGGCCAACGGCATCGCAAGCTGGTCGTATGACGATATTCCCGCAAAGCTGTGGCCCCTTTCTCCATTGCGGGAAATGTGGGGAATCGGTCGACAAGTGGAAAAAACACTGCACAGCATGGGGATATTTTCTGTCGGCCAGCTTGCTCGCTACGACCTGTCCCTTTTGGAGAAAAAATTCGGGATAATGGGCAACCAGCTGTATCACCATGCATGGGGAATTGACTTATCAGAAGTCGGTGCACCAATTATGCAGGGGCAGATCAGCTATGGAAAAAGCCAAATACTGCTTCGCGACTATAAGGACGAGAAGGAAATTAAATCGGTCATCCTTGAAATGTGCGAGGAGGTTGCCAAAAGAGCTAGAGCCCATCATCACGCAGGCAGAACAATCAGCTTTGGCCTCTCCTACAGCAAAGAGGAATTCGGCGGCGGCTTCCATCGGTCGAGAACGATTGAGAACCCGACAAATATTACGATGGATATTTACCGTGTCTGCCTCGAGCTGATGCGCGAGAATTATCATGGGCAAACAGTGCGGCAAATCTCTCTGTCTATAGGAAAATTGGAAAGAGACGATGAGGTTCAGCTCGATTTATTCGATACAAATAGCTGGAAAAAAAGAAAAATCGGCTATGTAGTTGACGGCATCCGCAACCGTTACGGTTCCGCCTCCCTGCTTCGTGCTGTTTCGTACACTTCTGGCGGCACTGCCAGACATCGAGCCAAGCTTCTTGGCGGCCATAAAAAATAGAGGATTTGCCAATTTGCTTATCGAATATACTTACAGGTTACGGAAGGCTCTTGAAAGGGGAATTTACATGTTTCTAAAAAAAATAACCCTCCTTAAAGATGACATACCGCAAGTAAGCAGCTACCCCTTTTCCATTCCAGCCATTAAAGGCTTGCGGGAATTGGAATTGACAAATAAGGTGACGTTCTTTATTGGAGAGAACGGTTCGGGAAAGTCAACACTGCTTGAGGCTGTTGCCGATAAATGCGGTTTTCATACGGCAGGAGGCGGAAAAAACAATTATTACGAAGTTCATTCTTCTCACTCTGATTTAGGTGACTATATTCGTTTATCTTGGATGCCTAAAATTACAAATGGCTTTTTTCTGCGAGCTGAATCCTTTTATCACTTTGCAACACTTCAGGATGAGCTGGAAAAGGATCCATTCACACGCACAGACTACCGGGCATACGGCGGCAAGTCTCTGCTGCAGCAATCACACGGTGAATCCTTTTTATCGCTTTTTCAGCATCGATTCAATGGGCAAGCGATTTATTTGCTGGACGAACCAGAAGCAGCCCTCTCTCCGCAAAGACAATTAACATTTATCCGTATTTTGCATGATTTGGTGGAATATGAGGACTGCCAGTTTATCATTGCCACACATTCCCCTATCCTGTTAGGCTATCCGAATGCTTCTATCTTGAACTTTGATGGTGGCGCAATAACAGAAATACAATATGAACAAACAGACAATTATCGACTCACAAAATACTTTTTACAGCATCGGGAAAAAATGCTGAATGAACTGCTAAGAGATGATTAAAACCAAGCTAACAACAAACACACCCCTTGAGGGATATTCTTCTAGGAATAGGAAAATATAAGAATATCTTCATCAACAAGGAGTCATTTATGATTGGGATGCTAGCTGCCATTATTATTTTTAATGCTGTCACCTTTTTTATGAAAAAGCGTTTAACAGGAAACCAAATTTTGCATATATGGATGTTTACAATAGTGTTGCAGCTCGTTTTTGATGTGTATATTGATTTGAAATACCATGCTTATTGGTATTTATCAAAAGGAATAGACTGGATGGCAATCCCACAGCTTTTTTTGTTGGTGCCGCCGGTAAACATTATTTTCTTGAATTATTATCCATTCAAAAAAAAGGTTAAAACAAAAGCTATCTATATCGCCATATGGGTATGTGCGATCGTCCTTTACGAGCTGTTGACATTAATTCCAGAGCCATGGGGCTATTTTCATTATGGCTGGTGGCGAATTTGGTACTCCATCCTGCTAGATCCATTTTTGTTTATCATTTTAATCAAATACTATAAATTTATTTGCCGTTTGGAAGCAAAAGCTGAAAAGCATGCACCAACATAAAAATGAGTCATTATTACCACATCAAAAAAAGTAAAAATTACACAACCGAAAATACCGCTAAAAAAGACCCATTTTTCACATCGAACCAACTGGCATACTCCTTGACAATTTTTTGAATAATGATATAAAATTTACTTGGGCAAATTTTACGAAAGTAAAAGACGCAAAGCCACGGGCCTAAAGCAAAAGCAATGGCAGCCGGGTTGCAGATAAAGAATGTGAGGCTTTTATTTTGTTTATGGAGTTACAATTAGCTAACTCCGACGCAAAAGCCTATAAAAAACAACACATTTCCTGTCTAATTGCCTTAATAAATTAGAAAAGAGGAAAAGTATGTTTTATCCAACTGTTTTGAATGAAAAAACCAGTCTTCGTCATATCGTAAAAGATAGGCAATATTGCATGTGCGGGTCCAAGTACAACCCATATGCTACTCTTGAAAAACGAGATTTTAAGCGCATTGAATTCAAACAAGAACACGAAATTTCATGTCCTAGCTGCAAAAGGATGTCACATTAACACAGCGCAAAGATAATAAAAACGATAACAACCAGAAAGGGAGCTGAAGGATCAGCTCCCTTCTTCTATTTGCACAAAAAAAGCATCTTAACGGATGCCAATAACATTCATATACTCTCTAAAGCTTACTAGTAAGTCTCTTTCTTCATTATGCAATTCATAGCTTTTCATTCTTAGCTTATGTAATTCCTGGTGTAAGCTTTTATTTGCTGAATCACTTTGGAGCTGTTTCATAATTAAAATGGACTTAGCCTTCGCTTCAGATTGAGCTTTGGCTAATACTTTCATTTCATTGATAAAAGAATTCTCTTTTAGTATAGTAAACACCTCCTAAATTAGTTAATTCGACACATCCAGCTATTCCCCTTTTTTTTCAATAGAAGTGAATGAAATACTTTAGTACTTTAAACCCAAAAACATTTTATTAATACAGGAAAAATATACCTTATTCTCTTTAGAAGTAAAAGCTACAATAAAAGTAGACAAGCCTAGACATACTCAAAAATATTTTTGAGGAGGATTTCTATGATTAAATCTTTTATTTGCTATTTTCGCAGGTACCACAAATTTGATTATTACAATGACAAGTGTAAAACTTGCGGGAAGCTTAGAAAACGTCCTTAAAAGTATAGAGCCTTTATTGAGCTCTTTTTTTTTGCAAAAATGCCCCCATAAATTTTTGTAATGATGTTTAAGCAGACAAGCAGTAGGGAAATAATGGAGTGTATAATGCTACAGGAGGTGTTTAGTATGTCTTCCTTAAGACTCCTTAGTGATAAATCCTTGCTATTTGCCTATAGACATGCACAGCGTTTAAAACTAGACATGGAATTTATTACAATGCTGAAACAGGAAATAACCGAGCGAAAGCTAATTCATATTGTCTTTAACAAAAACACAAAAATTCTCTATAATCAACATAATAAAGAGGATAGTTAAAATATATTGCGATTGCATTTTAGCAGAATCTAACCAAAAAATATTTTTGTAAAAGCAGAATAAAAATATTTTAATTCCTCATACTATTATTAGGACTTGTAGCTCAAAGAATAGAGCAACCGAGTTGTTCCAACAGAGAAGCAGCTTGTGTATCTTGCGGGTTCAAATCCCGCCAAGTCCTACTAGCTTACCTATATTGCTTCTATTCGTAGAAGTACACTATATAAAAACGCCTTTTCTTTTGGAAAAGGCGTTTTTTGATACTATATTTTACCATTCCCCGGGAAATTCACAAGGCTTTTCTACCTTATTTTATTAAAATGGTTTGTACTTGATTTGGCTTTATACAAATGGATATGGTATAGAGCCTATCGCTAATATGCTAAGTACATTAAAAAAACCCAAAATTTGTTCCTTAGAAATGAACGAAAGTTTTTGGCGAGTCGCTTTACACCGAATGTAAACTTTATTCCGAGCAAATCTATTTGCAGTCTGTATTTGAGCTGTAAAAGCAGTATAGGTTTACACTCGTTCTATACTTCGCTTCCAAATCATATGATGTGCGCCATTCCCCCAATAATCCTTTAACAAATAGTCAGGTTCGCCGAGTTTTTTCGTCCAGATTTTTTGAGCGATTGCATAGCCGCTGTCTAAACAATAGTGATGAATTTCTCTTATTTCCAAAGTACGGATAATGGCGTTAAGTAGCATTGTGCCAATCCCTTTATTTTGGTAATTAGGATGAACAAATGCAGTACCAATCTCCATATAACCGGCTAATGCTCCATTTGTTTCCATTACAATAAGGGAGCTTGCTGGCCCATATGCAATGCAGCCAAGTAAATTCCCACTCTGTTTGTCCACTGCAGTTAAAAAATGTCTCTCTATCCCGCCGCTCGCAAAATCCGCTGAAAGATGCTCCCGCTTTTCCTTACATTCCTGCTCATAATCCTCAGTAAGCTCCTCTAAACCATTTATGATAAATGTATCTTTCAGAACAAAATCAAAAAAAGCAAATAGTTCTTCCTTATCCGATATTTGCGGCCTTCTTATTTCCACCGAAAGCATATAACCACTCCCTAAACTCCATATTTGTTCTAGTGTAATACTTTTTCAGTTATATATAAATAGAAGAAAAACAAGACCGTTTCTCCTCATAAAAATAGCTTGTATGTTTTTACAAATAATGTAATAGTAAAGAAAAAGGAGCTGTTAGTAATGAAAATGGCTTGTGGAATATTTCGTTTTGCTGAAGAAATAATTGCTTGCCGCTGCAAAAATGAGTGCATGGGCGTCCTTCGAGGGAAAATGGCGGAAATTCTAGTTAATGGGGTGGCAGAAAAATGATACCATCACCTCTACCTTGGTACTTGAGGGAAAAAGCACTTTTTATTATTTGCTTTTTAGTACCACCAATAGCATATATCATTGTTATAGGAAATAAAAAGAAACTAGAAAGAAAACGCTACTTAGAGTATTTAACATTAGCGACAATAATAGTGAGCATATGGCTTTTAAAGTTTACTCCTGGCCTTATCCGAATTACCGTCTTATTTACCATCATCCTCATACTCCTATATCGCCGTATAAAAAAGACAAAGAAGAAATAAATCATGCTTTCTTCTTTGTCTTTGTCTTCTTTTATAAGTATGCTTACGGTTCAGAAATGCCCAGTGCTAATAGCAGTAATAAAACAAAACCTGTCATGAAAACAAAAAAGACAGAATTAGCCAAAATACTAAAAATGACAACAGGTTTAATTTTCGTTCTTATTCCAATTACCATCGCAACAATAAACCCAATATCGATCAGAAAGTAAATGGCAATAACAATCCACAAGTTTACGTTTGGGATTAACCTTGACAGCACGAGAACTAGAAATGCAGCAATAACTAAGGAAACCGTTAAAGCTAAAGGATTTATTCTCGATAGATTTTTGTCATTCAAAATCACATTCCCCTCTCTCTTCATATGTAATTTTATCAAAAAAATGTATATTTTCCCATCCAGAACTTATGATTCACTATTTTTTATTAAGGAGGTATGTGCAGATTGTCGTTAATTAAGGGAAATCCACTAAAAATCGTATTAATCAATACCGTGATTATTTGGTTAAGCCAATTTTTATTAATGCACACCAAATTATCCATTTTGCCTTTTCAACTTGGCTTCACTGCATTAATTTTTTTGCCTATAAATACCTTAATAAGATTGAGTAAAATAAAGCTCGACCTTTACCAACATTGGTTAAGTATTTACATAGGATTTTTTTGTTCCACTGTTATTTTTTATGTTATAGAAGCTTTATTATTAGATAGTCTAAGTGATTCTCCACCTGGCGAACCATACTTTGATTTATTTTTAATTGTTTTCATTTATGGATTTTTACAACTTTTAATTTTCATATTTATCAATGGTGTTTCCTATATTATTAATGTGTCTACAAATAAATTCTGATAACAGATGCAAGCACTACTATCAGCAACTGTTCTATTTATTACCAGTTTTATATTTTTTAGCGTACTAGATTCAGCTCCCTTGAAAGCTTAATCTATTAAATGAACGTTTAACGGAATAATGAACCGGGTACAAATTAATATAACAAGTTAAAAGGAGTGTATAACAATGGCAGAAAATAAACAAAGTGTTGCGGATAAAGTAAAAAGTGGAGTATCTAAAGTAAAAGGTGAAGTGAAAGATCAGATTGGTAACGCAAAAGGCGATAAGAGTATGCAAGCTGATGGTAAAAAGGATAAAGTCAAAGGTAAAGTACAGGAAACAACAGGTAAACTTAAAGAGGATTCCGACCATAAGTATTAAAAAAAGCAGCTGCCGTTTGGCAGCTATTTTTTTAATACTTGTCTATCTCTTTAAGTGATCTGACCACTTCCGTTCAATAGTAAATCGCCAAACACCTCTTTATAGTAACTAATAATCTATTACTATCCATACATAAAAATCCATAACTATTTTAATAGCATTATTTTTTTTCAGTTAAATATTGTATAATCTCTTATAATAAATGCGATGAAAAGAAGAGTAAGTGTGCAAAAGCATAGAACTCCAGTTGCTGAGAAAGAGGATGTAATGGCAACAGAAGCGGAAGTGATTATTATTTTAATTGTTGATTGTCGAACAAAAGACTTTCATTTAGAAGTATTTTGCTAACGTTTGTGCCCACCGACTAACCCTGAACTTTGTATTGGCATCCCACCAGGTTGAAACTGCTCATAGTAAGTTACTTATCCACTTTAATATTAAATTTTCCTCTTGTTTCCCCTAATAACTCTTCTAAACGACTACGGTCATTAGGATACTTCTCCAAATACAGCTCGCAATCTTCTAATAGATACTTATAAAATGTATCGTAATCTAAAACAAATTGTACATCTTCGTCCACTGCAGGTTCATCAAAATAGGAGGTTATTATACTGTCAATTGTGAAACTAGTAAGACTGCTATAACATTACGAACCAAATATAAATACTACGAAAGTAAAAAAGCTGAAAACATGCAAAGAATAGTCTGCATGTTTTCAGCTTT
>Ga0209463_1000532_pt1 | contig 28602 bp, 43 predicted proteins | sample AgamicMgSfrz_FD_187169 | JGI IMG/M metagenome (GOLD analysis project Ga0209463, IMG submission 187169) | Agave microbial communities from Guanajuato, Mexico - Mg.Sf.rz (SPAdes) (version 2) | ecosystem: Host-associated > Plants > Phyllosphere > Phylloplane/Leaf | place: Guanajuato, Mexico...
AACCGAAAAAATCGGTTCTTTTTTTTATTATATTTTCGTTATTTTGTTTTAAATCATTTATTATCTTCAACTATGTTGTATTTATCATGAATTAAATGTTTTTTTGCCCATCTCACATATGAAGATGCTTCTTCGTAAGTTTCGAAACCACTTTTTAAAACACCACCATTTGTAGTTGTATAATCTCCATGATTAAATGTTTTTTCGTAATCTACTCTAAAAACCATTTTTATCTCTCCTTTAAGTTTCATAATGTGATTCAACTGAAGATTAGTTGGTGATATTATAACAAATACTTTTAAATCGTGTAAAAAATCCGTAGGATTTTTTGTATAGAAAAAGAAAATGCGGACATACTATGATTACGTTACAATTTTCTCCTAGAAATTGAGCGAGCTAAAAAGGTGCCTTAAGGCACCTTTTTTAATCCCTAAAAAGCCATACGGCTTTTTAGGGAAACAATAAACGTAAACGGATTTTTCCGAAATGTTCAATTTCTTCTCGTTGTAATAAATGAATATTTACCTTGGTTGCTTTGTATTGTCCTTGTTCATTTTCTGAACCAATCATCGATATTTTTCCTAAAACAGGACCTTTTTTCTGAACAAGAAACATACTGTTACTTTTAAAATTTTCTAAATCAAAACAAATAACTTTTTCATATCTGCCGCTTCCTAACGAATCTAAAAAGAACTTTTCAGAAGAAAAATAATTTACAATTTCTTTGTTGAATAAGATTCTAGGCAGCATACGATTAAAGTCATAATTTTTGACAATATGATTTAAACGTTCTTCTACTTCTTTAACAGGTTTATTGAATATAGGTAATTCCATCTGAAACACTTCCTTTTTATTATTTATTTTTTATCTAGGAAGCCTTTTAATGGTTTTTGAAGTATGTCAACAACAGCAATAACGATACTTGTTGCTAAAATACTCATCAGACTTACGGATATAGGACCTGCTGAATCATCTCCTGAGATACTAGAAATCACCTTCAAGCTTATTATCATTAACACAATGAAGAAAATGGCTGTAAAAGCACATTTTTTTATAACCTTTAAAGATTTAAGAGATGATTCCGAGAAAGCATTGTTCCTTTCGATAAAGGTTAATAGTTTATATACTTGAAATAGCGCAAAAGGAAATGTAATACAGATTCCATATGCACATGCTAAAAGTGGGTATAGCGAGTAATCCCCACCTGGATGTTCTTTTACATCTCTAATGGTTAACAAAGGAATCCAATAAATGCATAAAGTAAGCACTGCAATTCCAACCAGAAAAATAATTACCTTTAAAAAAGTAGTTGAAGCTCGTTTAACATTCATTTAAAACACCTCACTTGTTTAATAATAACATGATTTTATCATGTGATTTATCGTTTTACAATAAATTATTATTGTTTTTTTTATATTTATCCTTTTCTAAAATTCCTACAGAATTTTTGTATAAAAAAGGTAAGATTGTACATACTATAATTAATCCGTTATATACGGTAAATATCTCATCTTTCTTATCCTTTAACATCGGAGCGTGTAATGCAAAAAAAAGACGTCATATGACGTCTTTTTTTTGTATAATTCAATTTCTTTTGGATATAATAAAACTAATCCGTTTGCATAGGGTAACATCTATATTTTACCACAAAAAAGGACATCTACAGATGTCCTTTTTTTGTTTTCATGTTCATGATCGTTTTAACACCTATCGAAATTTTAGACGCGACATCCAAGAACAAATCATCAAAGAAAGAAGTGTTCGTGTACAAATGCTTGTGAATTAAAAAGAAAAAAGCCGTATGGCTTTTTTTGTATAAAAATAGGAATAAAGCATATACTAATAATCAACATGATCCCTACATTTTTAAGGAAAATAGTCAAAAAAAGTGTCTTTTTAGACACTTTTTTTGTTTAATAAAAGTAAACGTAATCTGATTTTATGAAAATCTTTGATATCTTCTTTCTTGTGCAGTTTAATTTCGACATGATCTTCTTTTAGCGTAATCATTCCTAAAAGAACTACGTTGTGTAAAAAACTTCGATAAAAAGCTCGAATGATGTGTTTGTCAGGTCCATAATATACATTCTCATCATAGAGAATGTAACCTTTATATTGATTTTGAGATTCAAAAAAGAGATGTTTACTTCTAAAATAAGTTTTAACTTTTTCTTCGAAATCTGTTTGTTCAAAACGAGAATATATCTTGTTTTTATTTAAATATGTATTTAAATGATCCTCCACTTCTTGTAGAGGAAGAGAAAAAACAGGAATGATCATCAATGCCACGTCTCCTTTGCTTTGAATTATACAAAATAAATATAGATGAAACAAGACAAAAAAGCCGTATAGCTTTTTTGTATATAATTTACAAAATTGGTTATACTAACAAAGACGGCTTAACATAGAACATTTCATCTCATTTTCAATTTCCCAAAAAAGACATCAGTATGATGTCTTTTTTTAAGCAATTTGGGCATACTATACATAAAAGAAGGAACGGGAGGTATTTTTTTGGCAACAAAGAGGCATGTTTTGTTTAATACATCACTCATTGTTATTCCTTGGCTTACTCTATTATTTATAGGGAAAAAGAGTTTTAAACGTTATTTTCCAGCAGGAATATTCATTGTTATTTTTGAAATACTTAATCATTTATACGGACACAAGCGAAATTGGTGGAAATTCTATGATAAAAGAAAATCATTCATGCGAGATGAATTTCCTTTTAGTATAGGTCCTTATTTGCCAGTATCCATGTGGATATTGAAATACACTTACGGAAATTTTAAAAAGTTTATATTGCTCAATCTTATTTCGGATGGACTGTTTGCTTTTTTCTTCATCGACATTTTTAAATTTTTCAAAATTATTCGTTTGAATCGACTTACTCATATTCAATTCTTTCTTTACCTTCACTACAAAGCTTATTTGTTATACGGATTTCAATATCTATTCGAAAAAGTCAAAAAAAGACCCACTTAGGGTCTTTTTTTGATGTATAATAGGAAAAACTTTTAGAAAGAAGGGGAATTCATTGAGAAAATTATTGGTTGGAATTATCCTTGTAATAGGAATTTTCTTTGTTGTTTCACTTTCAATTTCAACAGATGAAAAAGCTATTCAATCAACTGTTCAGAAAAAAGGTGGAGAAGTTATTTCAGTCGAACAACATGTATTAAATACAGGTCCTTTTCATTTTGTGGGAAAAAATATGCGCGTTTACCATTTCATTTACGAAGTAAATGGAAAAGAAAAAGAAGGCTGGATGCGCACGGGCATTTTTCACAATGAATATGTGTTTGATCAAAAAAAGACAAGTAAATAATGAAAAGACATCATTTAGATGTCTTTTTTAATCGTACAAGGAATTAGAATATAAAAAAATAAGTTGAAAAATAAAGAAATGTAGAAGTCTATTTTGTGTATTTTTTCATATCCATAATAAGAGGGGGATGAGCAATGAATAGTCTTAGAAGAAGTTCGTTTATTGTTGGTGTATTTTTTATTCTTGCTGCTATTACAGCTATTATAGGAGTCATTTTATATGATCCTATTTTAAACAATCCAGATTACTTAACGGAAGCTCCTAAATATGGCAATCAAATTGTATTTGGCGCTATTATGGAATTGATCTTGGTTATTTCTGCAGTCGTAACTTCAACCACTATGTTTCCAATTCTCAGAAGATATAATGAAACCATTGCACTCTGGCATATTTGTTTTCGATTTCTTGAAGCGATTGTTATTACAATCGGTGTTATTAGCGTATTGTCTCTTTTAACATTAAGTAGAGAATTTATACTAGCGGGAAGTACGAATATTGAATCCTTTAAAATTACAGGAGCTGCCTTAAAAGCTATCCATGATTGGACATTTATGCTCGGTCCAAATTTCATGTTAGGACTAAACACCATTATGTATAGTTATATTTTTTATAGATCAAAACTTGTGCCAAGATTTATCCCTATTTTAGGAATTATAGGTTCCATACTTGTTTTTCTTGCAGCCATATTAGAAATGTTTGGTGTAATTAATCAGCTTTCTACTTGGGGAGGACTTTTAGCGTTTCCTGTAGCATTAAATGAAATGATTTTAGCTGTTTGGTTAATTGTTAAAGGATTTAATCGTTCAGCGTTCCTTTCTTTACCGATAAATAAAAAAATAAACAACTAAAAAACCAGGGCTTATACCTGGTTTTCTTTTATTAATGTTTGATATTGAAGTTGGTACGGGAAATCATCTTCTCCATAAAAATCCGCATAGTGTAACCAATCGAAACTTTCTTTTACGTTGATTACCTCTAAAACTGTATGAAGTTTCATTTTTATAGGTTTTAAAATCCATATTTCATGTGTGCGATCTGCATCATTAACATACTTTTTTTCTTTGATGGTTTTGCTACTTAAAATATATTCGTTTGAAAGAAAAGTAGAAGGTTCATATACATAAAGAAGTAATTTGTTTTTTTCTTGAATCTGACAACGAAGTAATTCTGGTTGGATATGGCAATGAATAATCGCTTTGATACAGCCTTCAATGGTTTTACTCACGCAAATTCTTGGAATTTGTGTATTTTCCACTTCCTTTTAGTTTCATTTTTTCATTTCTTAGTTCATTGCATCGTACGAGTTCTTTTTCTAAAAAAGAAATTTTTTCTGGAAAGTTGCACCAAGATGCTGCATATTCTTTTTCAATTTTTTTCTTTAACTTTTCAAAATAAAAATCCATTTTCTCTTGATTTTCAAAATACCTCGTTAAATCAGAGTTGAAAGCTCGATGAATATACACATCTAATCGATACGGCTTTTTTTGCCCGCCTTCCAGTTTTATCGTATCTACTCTAAGTGACTGTGTTAGATGACAATCCAAACTTTTACGTTGTTTAAAACTTGGATAATGAAACGATCTTCTTGATTGTTCTTCTTTTGTAGGAAAACGAAACGTAATATTTTTTTCTTCTTTCCAAAAAGGTAGTTCATTTTGTAGAATTTCCTGTGCTAACATTAATTGTTTTAATCCTGTGTGTTGAATCCAATTAATATCTTTTTCGTCGAATTGTTTATTTAATAAATGCTTATATTGATCCGAACCATACATGCTATCCATCCTTTCCTTTATATAGTTCCTTCTATTCTATTATACCTGAAAAAATCTTTATGAGAATTTATCACTCATTCCTTTTTATAGTATAATGAAAAGGAATTAAAATAACTAATATAGGTGATGCGATTTGTTTAAAACAATGTTTTATGTACGATATGTAGGAGAAAATGGCGGAATTTCATTAGAAAAAGGGAACGTTTATTGTGTTGTAGGAAAAGAACCATTAGATGAAGATTTAGTTCGAATTATAGATGAAACGGAATGCGATTATTTATTTAGTTTATCAAATTTTAAAATGTTAAAAGATGAAGAAATCAATGATCTTGAAAAAAAGAAAGCTGAAAATCTTGTAAAAAAATGCAACGAACATATTGTTACATATGGACATGGAAATTTTTAAAAAAAGAAAAGCAATGGTTAATTCCATTGCTTTTTTATTTATTCGTTATTGTCTTCTTTGGGTACAACTTTTAACTCCATGCCAAGAGCATCTAAATACTTGATCACAGTTAAAAGATTCGCTGCATTCTGACCATTAGGATTTTCCATTCGTGCAATAGCTGGTTGTTTCAATCCAGAAAGAACGGCAAGTTCTTTTTGTGTGACTTCCTGTTCTTCTCTTGCATCTACGATTTGGGCTAGTAGTCCTAAATAAATTTTTTTCTCATTAGGAATTAATTCAATTTCTTTTTTAACATCTTTCCATTCTTCCATTTCCATCTTCCTTCCTACGAATGCTTTAATATATTGGCTATTTTAACAGATAAAATGATTTTTTGGAAAAAATAATAAAAAGTAAGGAGAATTTTTCTCCTTACTCTTTTTGGTTAAATAATATCGTGAATATTTGTATTGTTGTGTAAACCAAGTGTTTTATTTGTTGTTGTTTTAATCGTATGAATAAGTTCTGGATGCTGTGATAAAGATAATCCATAAGAAGGAATCATTTCTTTGATTTTAGGTTCCCAATTCGTTACATGGTTCGGGAAACATTTTTTAATAACGTCTAGCATCACATGAACCGCTGTTGAAGCTCCTGGAGATGCCCCAAGTAATGCGGCGACAGAACCGTCGGATGCGTGAATAACTTCTGTTCCAAATTGAAGCATACCTTTGCCTGAAGGTGTATCTTTGATAACTTGTACACGTTGACCTGCAACAATAATTTCCCAATCTTCACTTTTTGCGTTTGGAACAAATTCACGTAATTCTTCAATACGCTGTTCTTTTGATAACATAACTTGTTGAATTAAATATTTCGTAAGTGGAATGTTTTTCGCTCCTGCAGCAAGCATAGTCATTAAATTATTAGGTTTAACCGAACGAATTAAATCCAAATTAGAACCCGTTTTTAAAAACTTTGGTGAAAAACCAGCAAATGGACCAAATAGTAATGTTTTTTTGCCATCGATAAAACGTGTATCTAAGTGTGGAACAGACATAGGAGGTGCGCCAACTTTTGCTTTTCCATATACTTTCGCATGGTGCTTTTCAATAATCGTTGGATTTTTACATGCTAAAAATAATCCGCTAACAGGAAATCCTCCAATATGTTTTGATTCTGGAATGCCTGTTTTTTGAAGCAGTGGTAAACTTCCGCCTCCGCCACCGATAAAAACAAACTTTGCTTTATGGCGTTCTATTATACCTTTATCCAAATTTTTAACTTTTACTTCCCATGAACCATTGCTCATTCGTTTAATATCTTCCACGCTATGGTTATAGTTTATTTCGACTTGTTTTGATTTTAAATGCTCAAACATCATTCGTGTTAATGCGCCAAAATTTACGTCAGTTCCTGTATCTACTTTCGTTGCAGCAATGGGCTCCGTTGATGTACGATTTTTCATGATAAGCGGAATCCATTCCATTAATTTTTTAGGATCGTCAGAAAATTCCATCCCTTGAAAAAGAGGATGTGTTGAAAGCGCTTTAAATCTTTTCATTAAAAAATCGACATCTTTGTCTCCTTGTACCATGCTCATATGAGGAATGGGCATAATGAATTCTTGAGGATTATGGATAAGTTTGTGATTAACAAGATAAGACCAAAACTGCATGGAAACTTGAAATTGTTCATTGATGTTTATTGCTTTACTAATATCAATGCTTCCATCTGGTTTTTCAACCGTATAATTTAATTCACATAGTGCTGAATGTCCTGTGCCTGCATTGTTCCATTCATTCGAACTTTCTTCCCCTGAACTCTCTAACTTTTCAAAAATGCGAATGTTCCAATCAGGTGCTAATTCTTTTAATAACGTTCCTAGCGTGGCACTCATAATGCCTGCCCCAATTAAAATCACGTCTTTCATTCTCTTCACCCCTGAAGTCTTATTTATAGTACTAGTATATCATTAATATAGTTATATTGCCAATTTTTATTATATCCTGGATTGAGTTAATAATAAAAAAGCATTCCAATTGGAATGCTTTATAAAATTCGTTCATGTTTTGTTAAATTGTACACGTTGTCTTGGTTATGCTGTTTTGAATTTCGGTTCATAATACGCATGTAATGCTTTTGCAATACGTAATTCTTCTTCTAATACATGAATGTTTTGTGATTGTTTTTCATTTTTAGGAAAGAAAAAATCTTTTTCTTCTTTCAGATTTACTTCGCCTTTGTCATTATAAAGGCAAAAATAATTTGGATATTCTTCTCCATCTTTTCCTTTGATGACAAAATAGAAATTACGTTGATCAAAGGAAGTAGCGCGAGCAGTGCGATGATAATAAGCAAAAAATTGAACGTATTCATTTTCAAGTGATTGAGCAAATTCGATTTCTTCTTTTCGCCAGTGCAAATCATCGACTAATTTAATAGGTAATCCTGGCATTGATAAATCTGCTTCCATTTGAACATAATCAGGGCGTTCTTCCATGATTTTTACTTTTTTCCCATCTAAACTGAAACGGTTGCTCATCATTTTTTTGAAATCTTCTATTTTCATTTTATATCTTCCTCTCTCGTTGGATTACTTTTATTATACAAGAAAAACAGCCTTCTGGATTTTTTTGGTATAAGAAAATAATTTAGTTAAATTCTTTTCTTTTTGGTGTGATGGTAGTATAGAACAAAAAAAATAATAGTAGTAGTTTTTTCTATTTTTTCATGGGGAAAATCATCAAATGATGATAAAGTGAAACATAAACCAATTGAAAAAACTAAAAAAATAAAAAAACCTGTTCCAAAATTAACAGAAAAAGAAAAGGAGGAAAAAGAAGAAGAATACAAGATGTATATTAATCAATATCAAACAAATGCTTTTGAAATAGAAATAAAATATCAAGATATATTCCGAAATTTTTTAACAACAAATAAGCCCAATTCTCCTTCCTCAAAAAATGCGAAGCATTTTTAGGTGGGAGTCCAGGGCTATTCTTTTTCATTCATTTTATGAGTAAAAAAGATATAATTTGAGGTGAAAAGGTATTGTAAATGGAAATTAAAATGGATAAAATAGTATAAACCGTACAAAATGTACATACATTAAGATGAGGAGGTGTAAATCATGGCAACGGATAAAAACGGCAATTATATCAAAGGAACCAAAAAAGAACTTCCAGAAGGCTGGGTTACCTTTGGTTTTCGTTATGCAATTTTTCCAAATGATGAACAAAAACAACGATTAGAACGTTCATTCGGAAGTGAAAGAAAAGTATATAATGAATATATTGCTGGTTTGTATGAGTTTCTAGATCAACAGCAGTTTAGTGGTGGTAAGATTAAATACAAAACTCCTTCTTATAAAACAATCACAAGTCAATTTGATTTTTTAGATAAGTCTAACGATTCATTTGTCTATAACGATGCGAAGCTTCGCTTTCAAGCTGCAATTAAAAAGTATAACGAAGAATATGCTGTAAAACCAATGCAGTACAAAAAATCAGTACGAAAGAAAATCAAAACGATAGGTTATACACCTACTTTTCGTGATATTAAAGGTCTTCCTAAGTTTCACAGCAAAAAGCAAGGAAAACTAAGTTATACTACTAATCAAACCAACGGAAATATCAAGCTAACGCAAGAAAATGGGGAGTTTTGTTTATGTATTCCCAAATTTAAAGAAGGTATTGCAATTGATCTACACCGTGATCTCCCTTCAAAAGGAATCATTAAAAAAGCAACAATAAGAAGAGAAGGTACAGCTTATATGGTATCTTTATCTGTTGATTTTCCTATGCAAAAAGAAACATTAAAAAACAGTGTTGATCCTTCTAAAGTAGTAGGTCTTGATTACAGCCAAAAAGATTTATTTGTTGATAGTAAAGGACAAACTGCAAAGTATCCTCGCTTTCATAAGATTATTGAAAAACGTCAAAGACGTTTAAACAAATCGCTAGCAAGAAAGAAAAACAAAGCGCAAGTTGATCAAGACGGTAACATCATCTATTCTAAGAACTATCAAAAAGAAGTAGCCAAGTACCAAAAAGTCATGAAAAAAGCAAAGAACCAACGTAAAGATTTTCTACACAAGTTAAGTACTCAGATAACCAATGAATACGATGCCATTGTGGTAGAAGATTTAAACCTGACAAACCTTGCTCAGTGTTTATCACTAGGTAAAAAACTTCATGACAATGGATTTGGTATGTTCCGTACAATGCTTAAATACAAAGCAGAAAACAAAGGTAAACATTACATTGTTGCTGATAAGTATTTTGCTTCTAGTAAAATTTGTAGCGAATGCGGACATAAAAAAGACACACTCAAATTATCTGAGCGTGTATATGAGTGCGACAATTGTCTCACAAAAACAGATAGAGATTATAACGCGGGAAAAAATCTAAAGAATTATGGACTTACAACCTTACTTTCTTTAGGCGCAACTATTCAACCTGTAATTGTATAATCTGTATCTGCTTTACCTAGCGGTTGGAACGCCGCGAACTCAAGGCTAGTGACACGGGATGTTAGTTCTGTGGTTGATCAAGCAATAAAAGAAGAAAATAAACAATTTGTTTGTTTTCTGAAGCCCCCACTTCAAATTTTCATTAGAAAATTAAGTGGTGGGTAGTTCACCAGCTTTAGCAAATACACAAAATGGAAAAGGGACAGTAAATGATTTGTATGTTGCGACGAAAAATGCAAAAGTAGCAAGTGATACAATTAAAGAACAGTATATGTTGAAAAAGAACATTCCTGCTGGAACACCAAAAGAATTAAAAACACGCTTAGAAATCGTAGAAAATGAAATTTATACAGGTTACTATTAGAAATCTGAGGGATTTGAAAAAGTAATGGAATTTCTCAATACTCACAACGCTAGTTCTATGAAACAAGCGCAAGATTTTTTGGCGAAAAATAAAGCTAAAATGGATAGTGGTGCATTAGAATTACAAAAAATAAAACAAGATTATGGGTTAATATCTAACAAATAAAAAAACAGCCAAAAGGCTGTTTTTTATTTTTAAAATCAAAAGTCACCAATATAGAAGTTTTGAATAGAAGGTTCAAATAAATACAATAAAAATCATTTAATAACAAAAAAATAATGTTATTCATTCTTTTTTAATGATAAATAAACAATATTTATTCTTATTTATGAAAAAAGAGAACGGATACGATATTTTGATTTTTTGGTAATAAACTCGGATAACGCTTCAAAAAGAGAAATGAATGATGTTTGACTGCTTGATAAATCGATTCCCTTTTGTAGAATAGTGGATTTTAAGGTAACGATTTCTAGTTCATTTTTATTGAAATAAAGAAAAAGATGAAGTTGGAATTCATGAATATGTTCGTTGTTCAAATAATGAATAACAATAAACGAACATATGAAAGGATCTCCCAAAATAACTGGTACATGCTCCAAAAAAGGATATAGTTTGATACTTCTTGTTGGATGATCTGATTTTTTTCTAAAGCGAAAAGTATATCTTCATCTTTAATCAGCTCTAATGGAAATCCCTCATCTTTTAATTTTTCAATTTCCTCTTCAACGGAACGATAAAAGACCTTGGATCGTAAAATTAACTCACTATGTTCTTTCGTTAACAAAATGGGTTCAATAGATAAAAATTTAAAATAAGGGTGGATAAAAGCGTTGTCAAAGCGGTTTTTAAAAAAGTTAGATATTTCTGTTTTTTCTACTAACTCGTTTGTTAATGATTGGTTTTGGGAAATTTCAAACAACGCATGTTGAATTATAAGAAAAAGAAAAATTAGACATAAAAAACTCCTTTCATAATGAATTAATAGGTTCATTGTATCATAAAGGTAAAAAGGAATGATAGATTGACGTTTAGATAGAAAAAAATCAAAAATGAATGGTTTTTTGGTATCAAAACACTAACCGAACTTAGTTCGGTTAGTGTGAAATTGGGCACCACGAGTACCCGTTAGTTGTGTATTTGATTCGAAGGCTTTTTAAGGAAAATAAATCAATGGCAAGATATCCGATCGCTTCATCGCGATCCTTGAAGATATGTGTAGGAAGTTCTTTGATGTTTAACTGTTTTTGAGCGATGCTATAAATACAAAACGTTGACTTTTCTCTTGTATAAGGTGCGTAAATGTTTTCTTTTTTGGTATTAGGTTGAATTTTCAATTTCGTTGAAAAAGGAAGTGGAAATACCAAAGAATTTGATAGTTTTTGGGACGTTTCAATTAAATAGTCACTTGTTACGTTTTTCGGTAATAAAAAAAGAATATCTTGTTCATGGTTATCCCACGAAAGTTGGAATGTCGGAAATAAATTTTTTAACCACTTATGGTGATTGGGTGAAAAAAATTGTTTAAACGTATCAAACGAATAAAGAATCATTTTCCCTGTTAGTATTTGATTTATTAGATTATGCGTTTCATCTTTGGAGTAAAGAAATTCATACAAATAAAGATCTTTTTGTATTCCTTTTAAAAGTGAAGTCTCGCGATTTAATAAATCGGTTTTAGGTTTTTGTTCGACGTTTATACTATGCACTAATTGTCGCTCAAATGCCTCTATTTTTACATTTTCTGTTAAAAAACGATATAAGTCATTATAATAAACAAACAAAGTGACATTTGAGGGCTTTTCGACCCATTTTTCTTCTTTATAGGTTAAAAAAACAACGTTGTAAGTAGGTAGTCCTTTATTGATAAAAAGACGTATAATTTTTCTTGATAATTTTAGTTTTTTCTCCAGTTCTTTTAATGTGCAAAAATGATTAGAATGAAATTCTTTGAAATTAGCAAGTGCTTTAACAGAACTTCCGTTTTCAACAATAACTTCTATTTTTTTATGATGATGATCAATTTTATTTTTTCTTGTATGTTGAAACATGTTATTTCACCTCACTTTTATACTTCATGATGCGCTTTTGAAAACCTATTTTGATACTATAAAACACGCTGGTTATAACCAGCGTGTTTTTCGTTTTATGTCTCCTTTCTTTTTTTAATGTTTTTATTTTTCATTTCCACATGTTACGATTATCTACCTTCAATAATTAAACAAAAAACACTCCATAAGGAGTGTTTTTTTAGCTGAATAATTTAATAATGAATCCAAGTAGAATACCTACAACACCAAAGTCAGAATCACCGAATGTTGTTCCTTGGAAATCGCTTGATAATCCACCAAGTACAGGCATTAATAATGCTGGAAGAAAACTGATTAATAAACCATTTGTGAATGCTCCGATAATTGCACCTCTACGTCCACCTGTTGCATTAGCGAATACACCAGCTGCTGCTCCTGTGAAGAAATGTGGTACAAGTCCAGGAACGATGATTGCTAAACCGAATAAAGGAAGTAATAACATACTAATAAGACCAGCTACAAAGCTTGATAAGAAACCAATAATAACAGCGTTTGGAGCATAAGGGAAAACGATTGGACAATCTAATGCTGGTTTTGCGTTTGGAACTACTTTGTCTGCAATTCCTTTAAATGCAGGAACGATTTCAGCAATTAACATACGTACACCTGCTAAGATAATGAATACTCCGCCTGCAAATGTAATCGATTGAATTAAAGAGAATACTAAGAAGTTTGTTCCGCCACTTAATTCTTTTTCGATGTAAGAAGGTCCTGCTACAAGAGCAACCACAAAGAACATAATTGCCATAGTTAAAGCTAATGCTACGGAAGAGTCACGTAAGAAACCAAGAGATTTTGGAACACGTACTTCTTCAGTTGTTTTTGCTTTGTTTCCTGTTACTTTACCAACTTTAGCTGCTACGAAATAACCAACTGAACCAAAGTGACCTACTGCGATATCATCAGAACCTGTGATTTCTCTTACTGTTGGTTGAAGTAAAGCAGGGAATAATACCATTAATGAACCAAGGATAACTGCACCTACAATAACTAATGCTGCACCATGTAAACCTGATGTAGATAATACAGCAGCAAGTAAACATGCCATAAACATTGTGTGGTGACCAGTTAAGAAAATGTATTTAAATTTTGTAAAACGAGCAAGTAAAATATTTACTAACATACCAATTAACATAATCATTGCTGTTTCAGCACCGAATGTGTTTTGTGCTAATGCTACGATTGCTTCGTTATTTGGAATAACACCTTTAATGTGAAATGCTTTTTCAAACATTTTACCGAAGATATCAAGTGCGCCTACTAAAACTCCTGCACCAGCGCCTAAAATAATAAATCCCATAATGGTTTTTAATGTTCCTGAAATAACATCAGCAACTCCCTTTTTTTGTAGAAGTAAACCGAATAAGGCAAATAAACCTACTAGAATTGCTGGTGTTCCCAGGATATCTTTCATAATTAAATCAAACATATTATTCCACCCCCAATACGTGTTTCTCGATCGCTTCTTTAATTTCAGCTACACTCACCATATTGACGATGCTAATTGTCTTTTTACCTCCGCCTTGTAATTGATCCATGATTTCTGGTGAACCGATGTAATAATCAGCCGTTTCTGTTTTTGCACTTGCTAAATCCATATTTTTGCAATCGCCGTCGATATTTAATTCCTTTAATACCTTGTTTACATTAAGTGATAACATAAAACTTGTTCCTAACCCATTTCCACATACCGCTAAAAATTTCATGATAAATCCCCTCCTAATAGTTTTAAAACCTCTTCATAATTTTTTGATACTGATAACGCATCTACTTTTTCTTGATCGGATAAAAATTCAGTTATCTCTTGTAATAGTACTAAATGATTGTTTGCATCATTTGCTGCTAATACAAAGAAAATATTGGCTGTTTTCTCCTCATTAAATGAAACACTTTTTTCAGTAACCATTAAACTAATTCCTAGTTGCTTTACACCATCTTCTGGTCTTGCATGTGGCATTGCAACTTTTGGCATTAACACAATGTAAGGACCAAATTCATTTACATTATGAATCATTGCCTCGATATATTTGTCTTCAATTGCTCCTTTTTTGAGTAAAGGTTCAGCTGCTACTTTAATTGCTTCTTCCCAAGAATCAACTTCTTGAACAAATTGAACCAATTCACTCGTTAGCCTCGTTGAAAGCATTTTTATCCACCCCCTTTAGAATGCTTGTTTTCTTCTTTACATTTATATATTACTGCAAAGAATAAATAAAAAAGAGACGAATTTTTACCACATATTGCGGAAAAATTCGTCTTAATTGTTTTACATGTTTTCATAGAAATCGTTTTTGGATGTTTTTTTCTTCCATCCTTCTATAATGGATTCTTCTTCTCCGAGAAGAATAATTTCTTCAAATAAATGTTTGATATCTTCGCTTTGTGTGTCTTTAATCGATAACATAAAGACAACGGAAACCATTTGATGTTTCCAAAGAATTGGTTTTTTCAAAATCGCCATGGCAATTCCTTGTTTTAATACATTTTTTGGATGACCATGAGGGATTGCGATTTCACTACCAATAGTGGTAGGTGCTAATTTTTCTCGTTCGATGGAATCGATCACGTATTCTTTATTAACATACCCTTTTTCTTCAAGTAACCCACATAACAGGTGGATGATTTCATCAGGGGTTTCCACTTCTTCTTGGAACAAAATAAGATCTTTATCAATTAATCTCTTTAAAGTGGAAAAGGATGAATCTTGCGTTTTTCCTAAATTTGAAATAAAGGCTTTTACTTTTTCTTCTTCTTCTTTTGGGAGAAGAGGAGAAACGGTAATAACAGGTAAACTTGTTTCTTCGATTGATAATGTGCTAATAATAAAATCAGGATTTTCTTCTGCGATGGCTTCCTCTAATTCATCTAAAGAAACACATCTTGTGATATCAAGTGAATGAAATTTTCGTTCCAGTTTTGTCATAAGAAGTTGTGACATGCCAATACCCATCGAACATACCACAATTACTTTTTTGTTTTTCCCGTCAATTTTCTTTAATCGTTCTTTAGAAGCCTCGAAATGCATCGTTAAATACGCAATTTCATCTTCTGGAAAGGCAAAGCCTACAAGTTCTTTCAACTCTTTTGTGACATGAAAAAGCGCGTCAAACGTATAAGGGTACGTTTTCTTTATATCATGTAAAAGCGGATTTTTATGATAAAGACCATGTTCAATTCGTTTAAAGACAAGTTGTATATGAACACCTAAACCTTCAAACAAATGCTCATCTTTTTCATGAGGAATATTTGTGTGCTCCGATGTTTTTTGGATCATTTGTGTTAAAAACGAATACACTCGTGGCGATAAATCGTTTTCATTTAACGGTACGTTTCTTTTTTCTTTTGAACTAAGAATATGTAAAAGAATATAAGAGATTTCTTCTTCAGGAAATTTTACAACGAACGAACGTTCTAATTCTTTTACATTTCTTTTGACAATATCATATTCTTTTTTTGTTTTTAAACTTTCTACTTCTTTAGCTGACATATCAATGATTTTCTTTTCTTTGATACGCTTAACCGTAATTAACAAATGAAACACTAAATTATTTAACGTTTCTTTTGCAAATTCTTTTCCTAGTTCTTTTTCGATTTTTTCAAATTGTCGCTTTGCAGTAACTGTATCGTAACTAGAAAACCATTTTTTATGAAATGTTGAGGCTTCTTTTTTGTTTCCGAAATGATCAAGACGTAAAAGAGCTGCTCGTTTATTTTTTTCATTGCCGTGTAACGTAATACCAACTTTCTGTCTTGATTCGATGGAAAGATTAAACGATTCAAGCCATGTTTCGATTTCTTTTAAATCTTGTTTAATTACATGTTTGCTCACATAAAAAGATTCGCTTAAATCTTGAATGGATAACGTTTTATTTTCCATTAACATGCCTAGTATATTTTCTTTCCGCTCTTGATCATAAAGCTGCCCGCTTTGATTTGTTTGTCCGTTGGAATGCAGCGATAAAAATCGCTTTCTTTCATCTGGAGAAATGTCAATTTTTACTCCGATGTTTGGTTTTCGTATGATTTTGGCTTGAAATTCTTTTTGTAGCCATTCATCAATTTGTTTGAAATCATTTCGCACGGTTTTTTCTGAGCAATTCAGCGTTTTAGCTATTTCATTGATGGTCAGTATTTTGTCCTCGTTTTTCACAAGTAAATGGATGATTTCTCCCTGTCTGCCGTTCATGTAATTAGCCCCCTTTTTTCCTAATTTTAGCGCATTAATTGTCGAAAATCAACGTAAATATGTAGTATTGAATTGTTAAAAAAGTTCCATATTCCTCGTTAAGAGGGTTGCAAATTATGGTATGATAAAAAAGAAAATAAGAATTAAGGAGAGAAAAAAATGAGAGATATAATGATTCCTGCACTGGTTGGAATAATTGTAATACCTTTGTTTTGGTTTGGAATGCATTCGATGGTAACAAGCGGAGATGAATACGAAATGAAAAATGTCACGTTTATCGACACAGAGCCTGCTCCTAATACCACTAGTGATGTATTTATGGTATTCCAAAATGAAAAAGGGAAGGAAATAAAATTGTATGAAAATGAAGATCAAGTAAGTGTATATAAAGAAGGTAATCAATATAATGTCACTTATCTTATGAATCATAAAGCGTACCCATATGATTATATTTTAAAAGAAGCGGTGCCTACGGAAGCACTAGCAAAAAACTAAACAAAGGTGATTTATCACCTTTGTTTCAAAAGATCGTATTATAATATTAAAAAATGAAAGCACTCATTAATGAGTGCTTTTTTATGATAAAATGAAAAAGGGAGGGATCGTAGTGAACGAATTTTACAAAGTCTTAAATTATGTAAACGAAAATTTATATCAACCGAACCGTTTACTCATCAGCGACGTTAAAGAAGAAGTTCAAAACTCAGAGTACGGAGCAGGTGTATTTCAACTAAATGAAAAATTGGTTCGATTTAGAGTAGCAAAAATAACGCCTAATAAGACGGGACAATTTGTTGTTTTTTGGGAAAAAGATAAGAATGGTAAAAATCAAGCTTTTTCATATGAAAAGGCTCCTGATTTATTGGTTATTAATACGTTTACCGAACATAAGTTTGGACAATTTGTTTTTCCAAAAGAAATTCTTATAAAACAAAATATTCTTAAAACAACTGATACAAAAGGAAAAATGGCAATGAGAGTTTATCCTGGATGGGAAAAACCTATTAGCAAACAAGCTATCAAAACACAAAAATGGCAGTTGGACTATTTTATTGAAATAGATGATACTAATAATTTCCCAGTACAAGAACTATTACAGTTTTATGTTAATTAAATACAAAAAAAGCGGATAAATATCCGCTCTTTTTATTATGGCAAAAGGTTATCTAAAGTGAAATAAAACAAAACATAGCTTATAAGGATCAGTAATATCCCTATTATTTTCATTTTTTTCAATGTATTTCGTTTAAATGAAAAATAAATCCCACTAATAAGAGAACCAATAAATAAAAAAATCATTGGAATATAAATATAATTGGAAAAACTATGTTCTTCCTCAACAGGTTCACATTTTAACATACCAAAATGCAAAGGCTTTTCATCGTATCCTGCTGGTTTTTTACAGTCTGGCGCTGCGTTTGCGACGGATGGAAGAAATACAAATAAAAGAGCAAAGGATAAAATAATCGTTTTCAAACAAACACCTCCTTAAAATAGATACCTACACTATATAGGAAAATGTTCTTTTCACAAGAAAAAAATACAAGTGAATGGAAATTTTTTGGAGGGAAAACTATGCAACCAACAAAGTGTTTTCAAATAGAATCTCATATTGTGACAAGTGCTATTCAATTACATTTTCTTTTGGATTATTTTAAGCAGTGCAGTAAAGATTACGGAAACGACTATACGGATTCAATAAATAAAATTAAACGAATATTGAAGGAAGGATTAGAAAATCAGCCTTTATTAAAAGAAGGTTATATTATTAATGATTTTACTCGTTTCCCAGATTTATTAATCGAAGTAAAAGAAGGTTATTATCAACTGCAAGAAAACGGGTTTTATCGAAAAGTAACTCTTCCTGCTTCTGAATCCGTCGCGCTACCACTTGTTAAAAACATTATTTCAATAGAAATCGAGGAATGTCAGACAGAATATCAAACGAAAAAGATATTTATAGAATGTAAAATTCTTTTTAAAAATCAATTAAAAAAATATTTTGTTCGATGTTCGATTAAAGATGATCAATATTGGACGATTTACTCAATCAAAGAAATGACCAATACATATGTGTTTCGAGGGAATCAATTCATGAGTACTTATACAATTCAAAGAAGTATTTTACAGCAAATTTTAAATAATAGAATTCATCTTGCGCTTTCGGGGTATGGTTATTTATATGACTCGAGGATTTTGCCTATCGTTTCGTTTCCAGAAGATATTTCACCCTATATTTGAAAAAGCGACTATAAAGTTGCTTTTTTTGTTATAATTTATCTAAAGATGAATTATAGGAGGAATAAAGATGAAGCCAACACCTTGTTACCGCGTAGCGGGATGCGTCATTACAAATTCCGCTCAGTTAGAGTTTTTAAAACGTTATTTTCTTTATAAACGTATGGTTTTTCAACAAAAATCTCCGAGCAGTCAACGTGATATAAATGCACTTATGAAAAAACGAAAGCAGGTGAAACAAGCTATCAAGGAAGGTCTTGAACATCAACCACTTGTAAAGCGAAAAGAATTATATACACCATGTACTCATTATCCTGATGTTATTGTTGAACTAGAAGAAGGAAACTATTATTTCCAAGGAGAAGAAAGAGGCGTTTTCAAAGAAGAGGGTTTTTATAAAAAAGTGAACGAAGTGCCAAAAAGTCTTCCATCATTTAAACTTATTTCTATTGAAGAAATTACGATTGCAGAAAAAAAAGATGAAAATGAACATCTTTATTGTGATAAAAGAATCTACATTACAGCAAAAATAGCATCAGAAGAAAAATATTATTCTTATTCATCTATCGCATCATTAAAAGAAGATAAATATATCTGTGTAGAAAGAGTATTTTGTGAATGTGATTTTGGACTTATCAATGATTATATGAATAATAATACTATCAGTTATCAACAGTCGTTCTTTCATCAATTTTTCTCTCGAAAAATTGATTTAGCTCTATCAGGAAATGGTGATTTGGTGAAATACAAAGAACTTCCTGTTATTACTATACCGATGCAAATCAAACAAGTTTCTTAAGGAGGAAAAAATGAAACCAACGAAGTGTTACAACGTAGCAGGGTACGCCATTACAGATTTTGTTCAATTAAATTATTTGCAAGATTTTCTGCTTTATAAAAGCAATGTACTATCGGAAAAGTTTGATCCAAACAATCGATATATAAAAAAGCAAAAACAAATCAAAAAAGCAATGAAAGAAGGGATCGAAAGTCAACCTCTCCTAAAATTCTTTGAATTAACACGTCCATTTTCTCACTATCCTGACACGATCATACAAATAGAAAAAGGGAACTATCATATTCCGACTGATTTAATTCCTTATGGCGATTTGTCTCTTTATCAAAAAACAGAAAAAATGCCTCAAGAATTTCCTGCTTTTAAATTGACCCTCATTAAAAGCATAAAAGTTATAGAAAAAATGAGTGAACAAGAGTTACTTTTTCGAGATAAAGTAATATATATTTCCGCAGATATTGTAACGGAAAATCAATGCGCTGAATATACATTTCGATTATCTGTGAAAAAAGATTCATACATTTGCGTTGATCACGTAATCGTAGGTACCAAAGATCGTATTTTTGATTATCTTTTTCAGACGGCTTATTATTGCCGAGTACTCGTGCAACAGTTTTTTAACCAAAAAATACAAATAGCGTTAACAGGAAACGGACATTTAATGGACTATAAAGTTCTTCCTATTATTACAGTGCCAAAATCAATTAAATGATAACAAACATATGTTCGTTATTTAAATAAAACTATGCAGGAGGAAATACTATGAAACCAACGCCTTGTTACCGCGTAGCAGGATATGCCATTACGGATGCTGTTCAATTGGATTATTTAAAACGATATTTCACTTATATGGATTACTATATGAAAAGTCACATAAAAGATATATTGAAACAAGGGACCGCTAATGAGACAACGTATGCGAAAAAAATTCCACACTTTGAACGTGTTATGAGAGAAGGTCTTTACCTTCAACCACTTATTAAAAGAGCCGAATTAAATTATCCAAGCAATCATTATCCTGATGTGATGGTTGCATTAGAAGAAGGTGTTTATTACTTTCGAGAAATTAAACCGCTTGTATTTAAAGAAGAAGGTTTTTATCAACCGATAGGGGAAGTGTCTGAAAATTTCCCTTCGTTTACTCTTGCGTCTATTAAAAGCATTAAACATATGCTTACAGAAGATGAAAACGAAAAAATCTATCGTGATAAAAAAATAAATGTAAAAACAGTAATTCAATCACATAATAGTGTATTTAACGTAAATCTCATTGTAGTGATAAAAGAAAATACTTATCTTTGTGTAGAACGGGTTTTTACTAATGATGCTGGACGAGTAATTGACTATTTAATCCATACGAATCATTACCAAAATTTATTTTTCCAACAATTTTTTAATCGAAAAATTGATTTAGCTTTATTAGGACATGGAGACTTATTAAAATATAAAGATCTTCCTGTTATCACTATGCCAAAAGCAATTGAAGAAATTAAAACAATATAATAATAAAAAAAACGAACATGAGTTCGTTTTTTTACATTAAATTTTGCATCCATTTAATAATAATGAAGAAAAGAATTGAGAAAAGAGGCGAATAAACAAATAAACTTGCTATCACTTCTTCCTTTTTTGTCATTTCTTTTTTTGTGCTTAGTTTATACGCTCCAAAAACAAATAAACCAACAGATACAAATAATGCAATCTTATTTATTGTAAGTGCATAATCAAAAATATCGGGCGGATAATCATCATACACTCTATCACATTTTTTAAGCTCTCGCGGACTTTCTATTTTTTCCATACCTGATCCCGCGCAAGTAACTGCCTGTACAGTTGTCTGTGTAACAACGAACATAGAAAAGAAACATAATGCTGTTATTATTAACTTTTTCATTTTATCACCCCTTTTACATTAAATTTTCTAACGTTTTAATTATATAAAATAAACAAATAGGAACAAGAGGTGACAAACATAAAAGAATTGCTTTTTCTTTTTTCTTTTTTTGTATAATTAATACCACTCCCCATATAAAACATATGGATGTTACAACAAACAATAAATATGTCACTGTCCACGCTGGTTCAAAAATTCTCCCATCATCCGTTATTACTCCCGCACATTCTTTTTTCTCTTGTATTTCTTTTTGGGTCATTCCCGAATGACATTCAGCTGCCTGTGCATTCATTCCAAAAAAAGTAAAGATAGAAAAGAAACATAATGCTGTTATGATCAATCGTTTCATCCTAACACCTCCCTTTTACATCAAGTTTATAAAGAATATAATAACAACAAAAAAGAAAATAGAAACAAATGGCGACCAACAGAAAAGCTCAATCAGTATCCTTTCTTTTTTTGTGGGTTCTTTTTTTCTTCTTGACCATATAATTCCCACACTAAATAAAACGCAACTTATCAAAAAGAAATGTACATTAGCACGAATTAATTTATAAAAAATGTTAAACTCACTACCATCCGTTACTCCTTCGCAGTCTTTCACATCTTCTGGGCGTATTACTTTTGCATCATTAGATCCCGCTTTACAATTTCCAGCATACGCATGGATCGATTGAACAGAAAACATAGAAAACAAACATAAAGCTATTATTATTAATTGTTTCATCCTAACACCTCCTGTATTTTATTTTGTATTCAATATAAACGTTTGTTTCAATATAGCAAGCGTTTTAAAAACACAAAAAACGAACATATATTCGTTTTTTGAATAAAATCCTATCTTTTATTTGATAATTTGGTACAATACAACCATTCTTTGGAGGTGATAAAAATGAATAAACAATCTATTATTACATTAGGTTGCATACTTTTAGCTGAAATTTTAGCATGTTATGTATTTATTCGTATGTTTTCTATATATTCAAATTTATTTTCTTATGAATTCGTTTCTTTTATTAGTTTCCCTATTCTTTTTACCTTATATTTGTACATAGGGAGAAAATTGAAGCATTCAAATACAGAAAAGTATCTTTCAAGTATTGGAACAGCACTTCTTGTATTTTCAGCAGGATTTTTTGATCATGTTCATTATAGTGAAGGATTATCATTTATCGAACCTTTTTTAAGTGCAATGATTTATTATTTCGCTCTCATGCTTTTAGCTTTTACCTGTTTATTTGAAAATAAATTTCTAGAATTAGCATTGATTATTCGAATTTCCATTATCGGTTGGATCACACTTACGATGATTTGGTTAATTATTTTATATTATATTTTTGGTACTCTTATGTGATATACATTTTCAAACAATAAAAAACATGCCTTAAGGCATGTTTTTTATACATCAAGCGAACCATAAAAAGCGTCTTCGCCTTTTACTTTTGCCCACCAAAGATTACCGTAATCCCAGTGGAACCAAGCTAATGGATTATTAACAAATCCCGCTTCGCTCATCGCATGAAATAGAATTCGACGATTTTCACGAAGTTCTTTTTCTTTTTCATTTAGTTCGTCTAATTCTTCAAAGTATGTTGTGCTTTTGTTTTCTGGAGAACCATGATTTAAATCAGTACCCATGTCTAAAAGGTTTCCATTTTCATCAGCTAACGAAACGTCAACAGCTCCACCAGTCATATGTGAAAGACCAGAAATATCATCTAATTTTGTGTTACGAATAGATTCTTGAAGCGCTTTTGGCGTATAAGTTTCCCAAACAACTAATTTATAACCTTTTGGAAGTTGTTCAGAAGCTTCAATTAAACGTTTCTTTACCGTTTCACGAACCAATACGTTTTCAATTGAACCTTCTTTATGTTCTTTGAACGCTTTGGAGAAAACAACTAAAGAATCAGATCTTACATCATTAAGTAACACTAATTTCTCCCCGTTTTCACTTACTTTTACATTACTTACATCATTTACTAAAATTAAATTTTCAATACTTTTAATCATTACTATACACCCCCTATGAAAATAGTACGTTCGTAATTATAAACTAATTTTTCATTATTTGTTTAAAAAAATAAAAAAATAGCCAAAATCGGCTATTTTTTATTTTAATGAAAGTTCTTCTTCTTTTCCATCCCACTTAACCTTAACAGAAACAGTTTCATCAGATGATTCCATTTCTCCATCTTTTGCTTTATCTAATGTGAATTCTTTTTCAGTTACTGGTTTATCAAACGTTAATGTTTCGTGCCCTTTGCTTTCTGAAGAAAGATAACTGTATTCTAAAGTTTTTAAATTGGAAAGTTCTGAAACATCACCTTTATACGTTAAGATGAAATGACGTTTGCTTTTTCCTTTTGTTCCTTCTTGTCGTTTAAATAGATTTCCGTTTCCTTCAACCTGGTAGGTAGCGGTCCAATGATTACTTTCGCCTTTGAACGTATTCGTATATTCTTTTTCTGCAGATTCTTTTTTGCTGCATCCTGTAACTAATGCTAAAAGTAACACTACACAAAATACTACATATTTACGCAAAAAAATCACTCCCTTTTATTTTTGGAAAAAATAATTTCTTCTACTAACTTCGCCATTTAGACGTTATTAACCTCCATTAATTGGAACAATAGAAAAAAAGACCTCGAAACGAGGTCGTAAAAATATTTAAATTAACTATGTGGTATTTTTTTCCGTTTTTCTTTTTTAAATTCTTTGTATTCATTCATTAAAAGAGAAATCGTCACTCCTCCCCACACAATAAGAATAATGATAACAAAAACACCAAACAAAATAGTAGAAAAATGAAGCGGAACTATAAGAAAATAAAAGATAGGGACTGCTAAAAAAACTAAAAATGTGCCAATCACAAATATCATACGAATGGGATCTTTATGTAAGCCTTGATACGGTACATGTTTTTTCTCTTTCATAATTCCCTCCTTTCTCTTTTTTTACCCGATTCCGTTTAGGTTTAAACATCAAAAAAACATGCATTATCGCATGTTTTTTTGAATAATTTAATTGTCATTTTTGTGTTTAAATTTCCGCGTATTCAATCATTTCATCCATTAACTCATCTTCATTCATCGTGTTTACTTTTTCTAATGAATATTCTACACCATTTTGTTTATATAATTCACATACTTTTTCGATCATTTCTTCTCTTGTCATCCTTTTCCAACCATAAGTCATTAAAATCCCTCTTTTCATTTTGATCTAGATTTATTCTATCATTTCCCTACATTTTTTGGATAAAATTTCACATAAAAAAAGTAAGAACAATTGTTCTTACCTTACTATCTCTTATACTGTCATGCAAAATTTTCGACCTGTGATAAAATATCTTGGTCGCCATGTGTCAACATAACACCTTTTTCTTTGATAAAGTTTAATAGATTAGTAAACTTATCTTTGTCTGCATACGCTAGTGCTTTAAATAAAAGACGTCGGAAATGATCGTTAGCCAAATATTGAACGTGATCAATTAATGAATCCATTGAACGTTTCACGGTAATGTTATTCTTTTCTAAGTCATCTCCAATCTTCTTTAATACTTTAACCATATGTTTTCTTTGTTCCTCGTCTAAATGCGCGAGGTTTTGTTCTCGTGCATCCAAATAAACAACTAATGAATCAGGACGGTCGAATTGAATTTTACCTAACTCATACATGCTGTAATGGCTGTCTGTGTTAAGTCCAAACGCATTGATTTCAGAAGCATCGATAGCGGCATCTTCTTGAACTTGACATTCTTCTGTCCAATCTGGAACAACTGGGTTAAACCCTTCGATGAAACGATATGATAATTTGCTCATCGCCTCATTTTGCCAGTTAATACCGTTTACAGCTTTACAAGAACCGCCAAAGAAAACAGAGAAATTCATATGATCGTCATATCCTGCTGTATCTTTTAATTCTTTATTGATTAGATTATACGGAGTAGAAGCCATTTGTTTTCTTCTAATCACGACTTCAACAAGCGCTTCAATAGAATAAACCACGATTCCACCGCGAGAACGAACATCAAACTCCACTTTTTTAAGGTCGTTTTTCTGTTGCTCATTTTCGTAATCCTCTTTTTCATTCAAAAGGTTACAAAAAATAAGTTTTCCAGGAGCTTCTTGAACGAATTCGCCAAGTTCTGTAAACATATAGCTGCTTTTGATTTTTTCTAATGTGACGATTTTAATATCAGAGGCGCGCATCGCAATTTTTTCAATTAGCTGGTAACGCGCATCCCAATTTTCTACTTTAGAATTATAAATAGAAAAATAAGAGCTCCAATTTGGTAAAGCTGCTTCTAATAATCCAAGAAAATCATTTTGCCATGTAGATTCTTTAAAACTACTGCCATTTAAAGAAATAGTTGTTTTATCACTTTCAAAAATACCTTTCTTTAAGATTTCCTTTGTTGTTTGATCTTGACCAAATGTAACGATTCCCATTATCAATCACCTCATAATTAGTTTTATGTATAAAAGGAGAACCTTTTATGAGAAGAAGTATAATGGAATAATTATATTTGTGTAAAAAAAGCGATCATTGCTGATCGGTTTTTATTATTTGAATGAGTAAATTTTTTTCGTTATCTAATATGGACTTTTGATAAAGGTTTCTTCGAGAAACGCTATCCCAAAAAGCATATATTTTTTCTTTTGTGCCGTCTTGAAATTCTAGGATAAAGTACACAATATCAGGCAACGTAATCGTTCGTTCAAAAGGACTCAACTCGTATTCCGATGATAAACAATCTCTGTCATTTGCCCGTTCAGATAAAGTAATTTCGCTGAAGAGGGAATCGAGATAAATCGTATTTGATCGTCATATCTTTAAACAAAACATGCTCGATAAATGGAAGATCAATAGAAAAAACATCCGAATTTGCATAATAAATATCCACGGTTTTTATAATAGAAAGATCCAAGTGTTTCGCCGTCCTTATTTTTTAATGGTTAGTAGTAAGTTTCCTTTACTGTCAATGGTAGCAGTTTGATTATTGTTTATATATTGATCGCCTTCCCATGGAAGTTGCACTTTTTCTTTCGTTCCATTTTGATATTGGATGATGAAAAAAACAAGATCGCCATAACGAGCTGTTCGTTCAAAAGGTTCTGCTTCATCTTCTAACCATAATGCGCCAATTCTATTAGCTTGTGGGGAGATTTTCATGTTGAGATATGATACAGTCTTATAACGTTCTGTTGGAAACGTATGTGTATTATATTTTGTCTTTACAGGAGATAAATCGCATTCTAAGATGAAATTTGCATCAACTGAAAACGTTTCGCAATTTTCGTAATGAAATTGAATGGATTTAATAGTAGCAAGATTCATATATCTAACACCTTCTTATCTTTTATCGTACTTTCTATTTTATCATACCTAATCAAAAAGCGCCAAATGGCGCCTACAATCATTTACATAAATTCTGTTTTATACACGCAAGAGAGAACAAATCCATATCTTGCATCATAGCCCATTTCTTTTAATTCATCTGTAATAATACGGTAACAAGCTAATGTGTCTCGTTTGTTTTTTTGAAAACAAAAAGTGTATTCAAATTCGCCTCGTTTATTTTCAAAAAAATGAAGCAATCCTAAATTTTCTAACTTTTTTAACATTCGTTTTCCTTCTGCTCCCCATATATATCCTCGTAAATAATAGTTTTCAAAATATTCATCGTCTTTAGTTTGGGGGAAGTTGTGTTCATCGATTTTATTATATTTTGCTTTTTGCACGTGTAAAAAAAGTGTTTTAAGGTTTATTTCGAAAGAATTATCAAAGTTTCTATTTAAAAGCATCGTATATGTTTCCTTATCTTTAATGGTAGGACCTATGATTTTAATATCCGTTAGACGATAGCGAAAAGATAAAAAAGTTGAAATTTCTTGAACAAATTGCGTATTACTTATTCGTTCCTTTTCAGTAAACGTATTGGGTGCTAACACGATTAACGCTTGTTTTGCTTGGATGTCAGCATACACATTCAATTCTACTTTTTTGCCTTTAGGATTTTTCCATGTTCCGAAAAATTGAAGATGAAGCGAATCTTCATTGTTTTCTTTATAAGAAAGTAAACGTAAATGAGCTTTTTTTGCCAGTTCTTTAATCATTTATCCCATCCTTTGCTTGTTATTATTCCTATCGTACCATGTGTTCAAGAATAAACGTAAAAAAAGACTTCCCAGTTGGAAAGTCTTTTTTCGTTCAATCAAATAATTGATCTATTTCAATAAAATAAGAATGTTGGTTAAAAAATTCTCTTATTTCTTCTTCTGTTTTTTCTGTAGAAAAGATCCATTCCATTTCTTCTATTATGCCTTCGTGTTCTAATGATTCGATCATTTCTTGATCTTCATCATCACTTTGATAATAATGATTATCTTTATCTAAGAGAAATTTTGACCATTCATCTTTTGGATAAATTTCAACCGATACAAAACCAAATTCATCTCGTAATTCTTCTGGAAGTTCTTTGATACAAAATAAATATTCTTTCATAGAATCACCTTTTTTTAGTTCATTTTTACTACTTTATTATAACAAAAAAACATAAAAAGATATATAATGTTTGAAGAAGAAAAATTGAATAAATTTATTCAACAAAGGAGCTTAAACATATGAAAAAAATTTCTACAATCATTGCATTAGCTGTTCCAGCAATGATCGAAAATATTTTGCAAACTGTGGTTGGATTCGTGGATATTCTTTTTGTTTCAAAATTAGGACTAAATGAAGTGACAGCAGTAGGAGTGGCTAATACAGTGTTAGCTGTGTATATTGCTATTTTTATGGCATTAGGTGTTGGAACCTCCTCTTTAATTGCAAGGAATATTGGGTCAGGCGATGTAGAAAAAGCAAAATCGATAGCTCGTCATTCAACAATTATTTCGGCAATTTTCGGATTATTGTTTGGAATTGTTACGTTGTTTTTTAATGAACCTCTACTTCAATTGATGGGAGCTAAATCAAGTGTTTTGAAAGATGCCACTAACTATTTTAAAATAGTTGCCATTCCTTCTATTTTTATTTCTCTTATGTTTATATTTGGAAGTATTCTACGAGCTGC
>Ga0209463_1000533_pt1 | contig 28589 bp, 22 predicted proteins | sample AgamicMgSfrz_FD_187169 | JGI IMG/M metagenome (GOLD analysis project Ga0209463, IMG submission 187169) | Agave microbial communities from Guanajuato, Mexico - Mg.Sf.rz (SPAdes) (version 2) | ecosystem: Host-associated > Plants > Phyllosphere > Phylloplane/Leaf | place: Guanajuato, Mexico...
AGTTAGGCGGAAGTGAACCATTAAATCAATCTTACTTTGAAGCTAGCATTTGGAGCATTTTCTTAAAACGTCTACCATGGTTATTACTTCTTTTTGTTGCTGAGGCATATACAGGTACAGTATTAAAGTATTTTGAAAACGAAATTGAAACTGTAGTTGCCCTTGCTTTCTTTGTTCCATTATTAGTAGGTACTGGAGGGAATACAGGAACACAGGTTGTAGCAACAATTACTCGTGCAATTGGTATTGGAGAGGTGAAATTTAAAGACATTTTTCGTGTAATGAAAAAAGAATTTGCAATTGGTATGCTTCTTGGACTTGCACTTGCGGTAGCTGGACTCACTCGTGCTTATATGTTAGGTGTTGGAACAGAAGTTGCACAAGTTGTAGCAATCACTTTATTATTTATTGTTATTTGGGCCTCTCTTGTTGCAGCTGTTTTACCTTTAATTCTAAGAAAATTAAAACTGGATCCTGCAGTTGTTTCAGGTCCATTTATTACAACATTTGTTGACGGAACAGGATTAGTAATTTATTTCATGGTTGCAAAAGCGTTATTAAATTTGTAAATATACACTGAAAAAAACAAATGTGGAATAAGTATTTTGCCTTGATTACTAAAATATAGTGGGAAATTTAGTAATGAGAAAATCAAACACTTTTGTCTTTAGATAAATAATATTTTAATGGATTTATTGAAAGTAATGAATGCTGGAGGATAAAACTATGAAACATCTAAGAAAAATCTTCAAAAGAATCTTGCTTCTATTTTCTATTTTAATGATTATTGGCATAGGAATATTATTTGGTACTAGCTATGGCCGAGAGCTTCGTATAACAATCGCTGGGAGTATACTAACTTCTCAGCATCCACAATATGCGAAATATACACTCCTATCCCAAAAGGAACTAGATAAACTGCAAGATAGAATTAATCATCCGAAATGGTCAAACAGTGATGAGCATATTTATAAAAAAATAGTAGGAAAAAGATTAGAAGAATTAAAAAGTCAGCCATTAGAAATTGATGTAGAAACAATTAAAAGTAATAAAGATAGTCGCTTTCTATTCGAAGGAAAGTTAGTCACTATTAGTAATCCTTTCAATGTTAAACTTGTTAGCCACCAAGGAACACAGGGTGCTAACAGGGGAGAAAAAATTAGTGTAATGGCAAAACGTAATGATGCATTTGTTGCTGTGAATGCAAGTGGATTTGCTGATGAAACAGGAAGGGGTGGAGGAAATGTTGCTACTGGAATTGTAATAGAAAACGGGAAAGCTATTGATACAAATATGGATAGACATACCCCTACAATTATTACAGGTTTAACACAGTTTGGACAAATGATAACAGGAAATTATTCTACACAACAACTCCTGGATAAAAAAATCGTTTCCGCAGCTGGATTTATGCCACAGCTAATTGTGAATGGAGAAAAAATGATTACAGAAGGAGACGGTGGTTGGGGTTCTGCTCCACGAAGTATTATGGCTCAAAAAGAAGATGGCACAATAATGTTTCTGGTAATAGACGGTAGGCAAACACATAGCATAGGGGCCACGCTAAAAGAGTGTCAAGATATTCTATATGAAAAAGGAGCAGTAAATGCAATGGCTATGGATGGTGGTTCTTCTGCTACTCTATATTTAGGAGGAAAGGTTATAAATTCACCTTCTACATTATCACATGAAGATCGTTATTTACCGAATGCTTGGGTAGTAACAGCAAATCCAAAACAAAAAATAAAGATGACAATAGATGGGGAAAAAGTAAATCCTAAAACATTAGATAAATTTGATACGAATATTTCAAATGTATAATGACAAGGAACATCCATTAGTAATCCATTTTTTGTATGCTTAATTAGGGTATAAGCTAATTTTTATTAATTCCACAATTACATCGGGTTTAAGTCAAATACAAAAGCAAGGGAATAAAACTTTTCCCTTGCTTTTACGTTATTTGATTGGAATCACATTTAATTAGTCCCAAATTCTTTCTACATATTCTGGATGATCGATAAAAGGATTACGATTGTGTTGGAATTTTTCAAAAACCATTTTATTTCTTTTTCTTTCCATATCATCAACTGGATCTTGTTGGTGCCATTGTAGTAGAGTTGATAGTTTTCCGTGATTTGGATTATCAGTGTCTACATCATTTACTAATTTTAAATCGGGTCCACCTTCCCCTTCATAACGAACATCCATATAAAACAGCGTTCTTGCAATATCTCCCTTAATCTCATCTCGTGGTTCCCACGAATCCCCGTCAACGCAAGTATCAGGTGCTTTTTGCGCTGTTCCTAAATCTGTCCCCTTACAAGATGCGTTTGGATTATTCACATGACCATCATCCCAATCAAAATCTAAATTACCTCTTCTAGCATTTACCCATTTATCTTCTGGTCTTATATTGTGTAAGTCTGTTCTAATTGTTCTATTATCGTCAAAATGGGATTGGGCCCAAACATGTTCGCGATTCCAGCAAGGTTCATTACCACAAAAACTATTTTTGTTCATGGAACCACCTTTATAAAATAGTAAAACATTATCTGGATTATTTGGGTCTTGATCGATTTCTTTTAAAGCGCTTCGAGTATCATCATATGTTAAAACATTCTGTTTTTTTATTATTTCATGTAAAGAAGCTTTTAGTTCTTTCCCTGATTGAGTCGTTATACTTTCATAGTAGTCATGTGCTGTTGCATTGAGACGTGAATTATTATTTGTGTTTCCCTCATTTTCATAAGATAATGGGACGTTTCTTACTTTATGATTATTGTTACTCATATTTTCTTTTTTTAGTTCAGATTGCTTTGTTTCATTCGCACCGCACCCGGATAGGGCTATAAGTAAAAGCATAAATATTAAATTGGACTTGCTTAATATTGTATTAAACTTTTGCATCTAACAATTCTCCTTTTTATTTTTTCTTAAAAACAAACTTATTATTTGTGTTTGTACAATTTCTTTATACATTATCTTTTTAAGAAAGAATTTAAAATATTGGGAGTATTACTTTGTTTGTTTAGCAAGTTATTTCTAGTGTATTTTAAATAGCAATGACTAATAATAGCGATTGAATAATTCTAAAAAAGACTTGCTAAATATATGCCATTAGAAAAGTATGGAGTTTAAAAGGGAAGCTGTATTTTTATTATTTCAATCTCGATTATGGTATACAGATATTGAAACAGGTCATTTTACTAAACATGTTAAAGGTTGTAATTATCTAACTGATTGTGAATAAATTTTTTATTTAATATCAGTTCTATTTAATTAATATATATAAATATTATGGATATTAATCACTCTAAGTTAAGCAGGCTTAAAAAAATAATTGTTAGAGTTTTTGTAGTAGGTTTTGGAACAAGGCTTTAATAATATTCACCTTTTGCTGAGTCTTGTATATCATCAATTCTTAATTTCATATCCAAAGCTCTTTCATACCTTGAAATTATAAGTATATGAAAGGGAAAGGTATAAAGTATGAATAAAAAGTTAAACAATAATTGATATTCAAATTAAAAAGGAGACTTAAAAATGCCCATAATTAAAGTTGTTAGTTTTAATATTGAATGGATGAATGATTGGTTCAAAAATGATGGAGATATTGTTGCCTTTAGAGAAAACTTTACTAGAGAAGGACATACAAGTAATACCAAAGAAACCGCTAGGCGTGCAGCAGATACTATAAAGGAAATTGATCCAGATATTCTAGCTATACAGGAAGGGCCTAGTCGTCCTGAAGAATTGGCCCTCTTTATACAAGAATACCTATCTGAGCATGGAATGCCAATTTACAAGTTTATCCTTAACGATTCAGGTCAGCAACAAAAAACGGCAGTACTCTATAAGCCAAATGCTGTTGATTCTTTAAAACTAACACCTAGTACTAATATTTCAAACTTAATTGAAGAGTGGATGGCAGATGTTGATGGTGATGAACATTTGGAACCATACCAGTTTACTCGGTTACCGCTCGTTATAGATGCTCAAATTGGAGAGGATTCTTTACAAATTATAGTACTTCACACAAAGTCCAATTTTGTAAATAAAGGAAAAGATTTGTGGAGTAATCTAGCAACTCGACAAGAATATGTTAAAGCAGCTCTTAAAAACCGGAGGCGAAATTCCGCAGAGTCAATGAGAGTTAGAGATTATATTGATAAAGTTTTGCTATCTAATTTAGCAGAAAAAATAATTATTCTTGGAGACCTAAATGATGGACCAGGTATGGATTATTTTGAAAAGAACTATTTATCACATAATACTGTTGATGTATTAGTAGGATCTGCATTTGAACCTGAGATGATGTTTCACCATGCTCAACACGATGTGAAAAATTCAAACCGCTATAGTGCTGTTTTTGATGATTTCGTTACAGGTGAAGATAATAAGCATATACTTCTAGATCATATCTTACTTTCCCCTGGTCTTTCAGTTACTAGTGGACTTAGAAGGGTGCCTAATTCTGGCGCTATTCACCATGTCGAGTATGATAATCATACCGTAAATCATGGTATTTTCCGAGAGAATCGACCAAGCGATCACAGGCCAGTAAGTGTAATCCTTGAATACTAACTCCAATCATAGAATTTTAACATATATTATAACTTGTATCTTTAAAATTTAAGTTAAAGGGAACCCTTATTTTATACAATAAATTTTAAGGGATTTGTATATGTTTAATTGATTCAACTAGATCTTTCTCGTATAAAATTTCTTGAAGTTAGGGAATCTATAAAAGAATGAAACCTGTTTGCTTATTATCTAATCATTGTTATATAAGGTCTTTTTATAATAAAATAGAAATTTTTTATGAGTTTTTCTAAATAGCGTAGAGGTTATTAATTTTAAAAGGAGGTTAATTATGAAGCAAATGAGCTTAATTCCATTTGAAGTTCAGTCAATGGTTAAAAATACTTACGAAATACCATTTGGTGTGAAGATGATAGGAGCACCAGAATTTTGGGAAGAGAGTGATAGGGGAAGAGGTATTGTTATAGCAGTTCTTGATAGTGGTTGTGATATAAACCATCCTGACTTAAAAGAAAGAATTATAGGAGGAGCAGATTTTACAAGTGATACTCACCAAGATTTAACAGATATAAAAAATTTGAAAAACGTAGCTGATATTTTAGGACATGGTACTCATGTAGCTGGGACAATTGCAGCTACTATTAACGGGAGTGGTGTGGTTGGAGTAGCACCAGAGGCAAAGCTATTAATATGTAAAGTATTGAAGCGTGTAGAAGAGGTGGGGCCAGGAGATTCAAAATTTAGAGCGGATTATCCAAATATTATTAAGGCGATTAATGAGTGTATTAAATGGAGAGGCCCAAATCAAGAGCGTGTCCGAATTATCTCGATGTCTTTAAGTGGTAAAGAAGAGGATTTAGAACTACACAAATGTATAAAAAAAGCCGTTCTAAATGATATTTTAGTTATATGTGCAGCCGGTAATAAAGGGGATGGTAATGAACATACAAAAGAAGTGGGGTATCCAGCTTATTATCCTGAGGTAGTATGCGTAGGGGCAGTGAATATGTACAAAAAACTATCTCAATTTACTAACACTAATGATGAAGTTGATTTAGTAGCACCAGGAGAAGAAATTTTATCTACTTATACAAATGATAAAGGATACGCTGTATTAAGAGGAACTTCTATGGCAACACCGCATGTTGCAGGAGCAGCAGCACTACTCTTAAAACATTATGAGAAGAAATTTAATAAAAAGCTTACTGAGCCTGAGTTATTTACGGAGTTAATAAAACACACTAAATCAATTGGTTATAGTAAATATGGGGAAGGTCATGGATTATTAGATTTAAAAGGTAATGTTTAATAGCATCTACTGTATTAGAATTCTTTAAAATGAAAATAATGCTATTTTATTATGATTAGATAAGGTGAATGATAATATGTTAAAGAAAAAAAAGTACGAAATCAAATTTTTTCTCGATATTCATCGAGTATTAAATGAAAAATATAAATTGAAACCGGAAATAATAGACGAGTTTAGTATAGACATAAAAGATATTGATGAAAAAACTATTCAATTTATTGATACAAACAAAAGAGAGCTGTATAAAAATGGATGGATATTACGAAATCGGATAAAAAGAGCAAATAGTACATATGAATTGACATATAAAAAGAGGTATAAAATTCTCAATAATAATATAGAAGCTGAAGTAGAAATTGCAAAAAAAGCTGGATTTGGTACAGATGAGCAAGAGTTTCAAGTTGAAATCGATTGGGGATACACTGAACAAGTATTAAATATTGTATATAAGCCAGAAGAATTTCAATTACCTAACTCAGAAGCTTCTTCTGTAGAAATATTACAAGAATTATTTTTAAAGAATGGTCCAGAAATATTTCTTAAATGGGGAAAGGAGTTAATTGAACAAACAATTAATTATGGTCCTGTTTATTCGCAAAAATATACTGGCAATTTTAAAGAAAGAGAAATATTTATAGAAATTTGGTCAATGCCTGAATGTAAGGAACCGATTTTAGAGATTTCTTTGGAGAAATTTAAAGATGAAGAAAAAGACAAAGCTGATCAATATCATGACGAGCTAAAAGAATTATTAAATAACAAAGGATGGATAATAACGAGAGATTTTTCAAAAACAGATTGGGTAATGAATAAATGTGAATGAACTGAAAATTAGATGTTGTAGTACAAAATCAAGTTTTCTCAGGAAGTAAATATGATGTGCCACTATAATGATAACATAGATTCTGAAACATACCTTAAGGCGGATTTACTTATAATACTGTACCTGTTAATTTAAAAAACATTATAATATTTTATTTCTACAAACAGAAAGAGGTAGTTTATTATGAAAATTAATGATAACTCAGATTTACCACCTATTTTGTATGCAGAAGCTTCTGTTCATTCCATTGGAGGTGAATCGATATTTACTACAACTACAAGTATTACAAGTAAAACAGTTGAGCAGTTTTACTCTAAAGACAATATGATTCATAAATCTGTAGAAAAATTAAAAGCGAATGGATTCCAAGTACTGCATGTGGGACAAACATCTATTTCAATCGCAGCTTCTCCTAAAATTTTTGAAAATGTTTTTCATACTAAAATTGTTATGAAGGAACTTGAAGTACAGGGTATACCAGGGAAAACATCAATTACAATTCTTGATTCAACAAACTCAAACATACAGGGGTTAATTGATACAAGTAATAGTGAATTCGCAGATGTTTTAGAAGGAATCGCAATTAGCGAAAAAGCTTTTTTACATTCTCCTGCTAGTGCACCCTTAGAAGATACTTCAGTAAATACACCGGGTGGATTAGCTCCTAATCCACCCCAAAAAGATTACTATCATTTAAAGCCACCTGAAGATTTAGCTAAGCTTCTTTTAGCAGAGCGAGCACACCAAAAAGGAATAACAGGAAAAGGCATAAAGATTGTAATGGTTGATACTGGTTTCTTTAGACATCCCTTTTTCACTAAAAGACAATATCATATAAATCCAGTTATTCTTGGACCTGAGACGACAGATCCAATTCATGATGAAAGAGGTCATGGAACGGGCGAAGCTGCTAATGTATTTTCATTAGCACCGGATATAGATTTTACGATGATAAAAATGAACAAATTTAATACAACAGGTGCTTTTAAATTAGCAGTAGCACAAAATCCTGATATTATTACCTGTAGCTGGGGGCTACCTACTCCACCAAATCAATTGACAGCTTCCCAATTAACATTAGCAGCAGCAATAGCCAATGCAGTCCATAAAGGTATTATTGTTGTATTTGCAAGCGGTAATGGAGGTGAACCTTTTCCTGGCATGCACCCAGATGTTATTTCTGTAGGAGGAGTTTTTGTTGATAGAAATGGATCTATGGAGGCAACTGAATTTGTGAGTGGTTATAAAAGTACATTTACACCATATAAGGACCGTCTAGTTCCTGATATATGTGGTCTGTCTGGCATTCCTCCTATGGCAGATTATATAATGCTTCCAGTAGAACCAGGAGATTGGTATGATAAATTCGCTTATGCCTCCGGACAAAAACATCCTAATGGTGATGAGACTTCACCAAATGATGGATGGGCAGCTTTTAGTGGTACATCAGCTGCTGCACCACAAATAGCTGGTGTATGTGCATTATTAAAACAGGCGAATAGCCGACTTAGTCATTTCCAAATACGGGATATATTAAAAAAGACTGCAAGAGATGTAACAAAAGGTCAGTCGCAACAAAAGAATCCTGCTCATCAAGGTCCCGATCTTGCAACAGGGTTTGGTCTAGTTGATGCTTCTAGAGCAGTTGATGAAGCTATTAAGATGTCATAAAGATGAAGAAACTCTTCTTAGATTGGAGGAGTTTCTTTATCTTTATAATCGCTTCACCATGGAACTACCATAGTCACTTATCAATAATCGGAATGTATCTCTAATGATTCCATTATCAACTTTAACTTTTTCAAATTATGTAGTCTTTTTCACAGTTGTCTATTTGACGCGGGAAGACAAACAAGTCTATCCAAAATCAAGTGGATTTCATTCATCAACCGTTCGGTCTAACAGCATAAATACAGTCCGATGGCGATAAGAATTAAATCAAAACCCCGATCCTCCGTTACCGGACTTGATCGGGGTTTTATTTTACATGGTCTTTTTTACGCAAGTAATCTGTTCGATAAGCAAACTCATTCAGAATCCCCTAAAACTTGGAAGAAGGGCGTAAAGCTGCTTTAATTTTTCCACATCATGCTCAAACCAATTGCGGATCCATTTGCAGTATCCAAGAATTATAGTGTCCTCTTTTTGCCCCGCATTCATGACTTGCGCAATTGAATGTGCCGCCATCATCCCTGACATGATTGCTTTGAGGACACCGTGGGAAGAAGCGGGGTCTAGTACAGCTGCAGCGTCTCCAACTAAAAAGTATCCAGCTCCTCCAGGGTGACTAATTGCTCGCCATGTAACATCAGCGCCATTCGGTTTACCCATAGGTTTCAGCCCTTGAAATTCTTCAGGAATCCAATCCCTTTTCAATGCTACATTGTCAAAAGATAATTCCGTCCATTGGTACACATTTGGACGCACTCTGGCAGTCCAAGACCATCCATTGTCGTGTGCTACAATAGCTGGCGATGCATCTCGCGCGGGACATGCCCCTGTAGCATAACCGAATCGGGCAATAAGGCGAGGAGAGTAGGTATTGATTTTCAAATTCAATTTCTGCGCTAGCCATTGTCGCCTACCTGTCGCATCTATTAGAAATGAAGATTGAAGCTCCCCATCAGAAGTTACTACTCCTGAAACACGGTTATGAGTTACAATCGGGCGTAAAGCACGACAAGGTTGACGTACGTCAACACCTAACGAGATAGCTTGATGCAGTAGAATTGCGTCAAAATCGGCGCCCCAAGCTTGAAAACCCAGCCATTTCCCAGACTCGTCCGAACCGAATGGGACAAAGTGGCGCTTTCCCTCCCATTGCACCCAATTTCCCTCATGTCGTAGGAATCCTGCTTTATCAAACTCTTCTGTGACACCCAATTGCTGTAAAAGGGGTCCAATTCCAGGGTGAAGTGTTTCCCCAGGGCGATCACGAGGAAATTGCTCCGCCTCAATAATGACTACTCGTAAACCATTAAGTGCGCACAAAATGGCGGCAGCGGCGCCCGCAGGCCCACTGCCAATAATGGTTACGTCCGGATTAGAAATTGACATCTTGTAATATCCAATCACTGTCTTCATGTTTAATTAAAATCTGTACACTGTTAACGAAGAGGATTACTTTTTCATTAATTTCAACATGAACTTTTTGAAAATCATTTTCAACAGGCAATGTTTGTCCTTTGAGATACATTTCAAATCGATACACAGTACCCCTAGATGTTGCAGCTGCAAAATTCAATGAATGGGTTTTTTCCCGTGCCGTTTGCAATTCTTCATCAGATAGATCAACTTCTCGAAACGACAGGACGCCCCAATTTGATTTATCACGATGAGTGATCCCCAATGCTGCATAGACACGTGCCATCATTAAAAGCCTATCTTGATATTCTCTAATATCTATTTGACTAGTTAAGCTCAAACTAAATTTTTTATGTAATGAACTATTCACGTAATCTACATAATCAAACGAATTATATTCAATTACTTTTTGACCTTCTTTGTGTAGAGGTCCGGAAACTCCATCCCAGGGAAGATTTCCCGCTTGCCCAATTTCTTCATCAGTCAGAGGGCTCACTGTAGCAAAGCTAAAGCTCCCATCTACGTTCGGTCCAAAAGTTCTTGCTGCATCAGGAGCAACAGCTGGCCAAAAAGTACTTAGGGCTGCACACAGTTTACTATCTTCGGGAAAGGGACTACCAAGTCCGTAAGCAGCAAGGAATTCTGTACCTTCTTGGGTGCGATCAAAGCTTACATCCCAACCAGGCGCAAAGTATCCAGCCGCAGCATCTGGCAAATGGGAGTGCCGAGTGGTTTCTGCTACTTTACCATATTTTGTATTTCGTGGAGGGATCTTATAAGGTAAGGACACGATTGCTGTCATTGTATCATCTTGGCTATTAAAGATGGTTTTTTTGATTGTATTCCTTCCACTCACCATCTCTGTTTTCAATTCTAGGTTTGCAGCTCTGCGAGTATCGGATAATGCGTTAGGACCTCCTTGTTGCCAAATTTCTTTTCTTAATGCTTTTGGAACAAGCTGATTCCACCAATCCATCACTTCTCTTTGGTCACAGTGAGGGAAAAAGTCCGGTGCAGTTACCAGCGAGTAAGCCGGATGATTACCAAGAAATACAGAAGATAATTCCGGGCATATCGCCGCTATCCATCCATCTGCGGTGTAATCAATATAATGAACCGCATCATACCCTCCTTCTTTAATTTCTTTCATTAAAGAACTATTTTCATTGAGATCAACAATTTCCCCATTTTCCACTTTATGACGAATGTGAACATATTCAGGTGCCCGACGAGCATTATTAACAGCGCTTATTTCTAGGCTGGAAGAAAAAAGGTTAGGGTTTTTAGGGACCTTGAATGTGAGTCTTTTGTCTTTGTATTTTGCCTCCTCAATTAAGGGGTGCGGAACTGGTACAATTACATTTTTTCCAAATTCAGGACTATCGGACAACTGTGCAATTCCCTCTTTAAAAATGAAAGGATATTGACTGATATCTGACTCAGACCAACCTCCTTCTTTACCAAGTTCAAGGTGAATACGTCTCAACTTTTCATTAACATGTTGCGCTTCAAGACTTACATTTAAATTTAATTCACTGATACACTCTGTTCCGCTGAAAAGTTTATGGAGAGGAATCCAAAATAATCTTTCCATGTCGCTTTGCCTTTGTTCTTCACTTCTAGAGATTGGTCCAAATTCTTCTTCGTTTCCTTTGCGTTGAACTGCTATATACACCGAATAACGAGCTGGCAAGACTCGAAAGGCAAAATCATCACCCTTGACATTAGGAAGAAATCCTCGATTTTTAGGAGAATAGAGCGGTTCAGTTGTTCCGACCCGTGCGACTCCTGTACGTGAGAAACATAAATCCGCGTGTTTACGGTGAACCGTTTCTGGTGCAGGACGATATTCAGAAGCAAAGACGACAATTGCTAAGTCCTCATTTCTTCCTACACGGCTACGAATCTCAGATAAAGAAGAGGGAGTGATACCGTAAACATAGTTTTCTACTATTTCAAGTTCCCCTAATGTGGGAAAAGAAGTTAATTCTAAACCATCCACACCGGTAACAACGTTGGGGGAAGCTAAGGAGTGATAAAATAGGCTTCGAGCAGGATGCCCCGGTTCAATTCCTCTTGTTCCTTCAAGAGAAAAATCTTCGAAGCCCTTCAATTTTCGATTGATTTTTGCATGAATATCTTTAAGGAGTTCCTGTTTTAAGTCTGCGGCAGAAATATCTAAACCATGTTGAAGAAACAAATCTCTCCAGCCATGTTCTGCAAGTCGATTACATATTTGTCTCACTTGTTCAATCAAAGACATCATTTTCCACCCTTTCCGAGTTTTTATTTGTTTTTATAATATGGATTATACTGTCAATATATCCGTAAGGGCTTTGATGGATGGCTGAAAAAAGTACGCGCCTCCTGTCATCGTTACCCACTCCTGCATGAAGTTTATGCTCTTATCCTTTTCTGGTAATTTGAATGAATGTTTTTCACCATCATTGTCTTTTTGCCCCACAATGGGATCTTCGCCATCCCCTTTTGATGGAAAGTCGATATTATTAGCCCAAGCCTGCTGCATGAATTCAAACTGCTCTTTAATACTTGCTTGGTAGGTCATAAATAATAATCCTCTTTCCTCGTCTGGTGCCAACTCAAAGGATTTCCCATAAGGAATGCCTCTACGAAGAAGCATCTTCGTTCGGTTAAACTCGGCAGACCTAACATCACGTGGATTAAGCTTACGAACATGCGCTGCAAATGGGCATGTTTTCCCTTCGGAATCTCCTTCTACACCCGGAATTTCTTGATTACCTACGGCCTGTTTCAATTTAATTGCAGGTTCGGGATTTACATAGGAAAAGTGGTTGTTTGTAAACTCATCATTGCCGATAGACGGATTATCTTCTTCCTTTGCTCTAATCAAAGGCGCACCGCTTTTCCAACGGCCAATCAGTTTAGCACCTAGCAGGTCAGAGTTCATTCCTACTTCTGCCGCCATATTCTCTACGAATTTATTAAAGGCTGCTACATCTTGCTGCAAACGTCGAAATACCAAAAAAGAGCCGTTGCGTGCCCAATCCGGTAAGCCGGCTAACGTATCCGAATCTGGATCTGGTTGAACAAGATTTTCTTTATTTTGTTTCTGATAGCCCAATACGAACTGGCCAGGCCATATAAGCGGTGCTCCCGGCTTGGAAAATTTCTGCGCACGCTCATCATTTGGATCAATCAAACGTGCAGTGAGGAAGTCCTCCTGTTTGTCCGATTTAAGCCCGCGTATCCCTGGTTGAGATATGCCGTCCTTATAGCCAAAGTGCTCATGACCTGGCTTGTTCGTGTCCATACGTGTTCTTCCATTCTCTTCGTGTATCAATTCCAGACCACCATTTACTTTCAAGCTCTCTTTTATACTACTTATACGTTGATTAAGGAGATCTTCTGTATCACTAGCCACGATTAACAAGAGATCTGGTAGATTTGTCGGACCACCAATCACCCAGTTTTGGTGATCTAATCGATCGCCCAACACTTTCGACCTTGCAGCCATACCTTGCGAGAATGCTTCATCTTTTTTAAAGTGCTCTGCTTCCTCTGGAATCAATTTTTTCAATCCTTCGAAGGTAAAGGCCACATTAACCCATGTTGCGGCTAGCCCAGGTGGATCCTCGCCATTCAATCGAACACGTAGTGACTTGAACAGATTGTTGAACCGTAACACTTCATTTAGAGAAGAGATTTGAGGTACCAGGTCCCTTATCCATTTTTTAGCAGTATCAGACTGGGTAATTTTTAAAAAAAGCAAGTCCTGAAAGTCTTTGTTAAAACCAGCCAAACTGTTACCTTGAATGTCGTTGATCTCAATAGTGGGTTCATTTAGAGCCATTTGATTTAACCTCCCTAATTAAATTACCGTCTATTGGAGACGGCTTTTACAGCAGTAATAATTCCCTTAATGTATTGACAAAAGAAATTGGTCAGACTAGGACCTATAGGGTCAATTCATTACAAATAGAAATTATTCCCAATGACAATCTATTTAATTCAGGTTTATATAATTTAAGAATGTAAGTCATAAATTCTTCGTCTAGTTTGTTGCTAAGAAACCGCGCAACAGAACCCTGGAGATTGTGCAGCTTGCATGGGAATTCAGGTAAAGTTTTGATTTTACTCCATTGGTTCTGTCTAAATTGAAACTTACCATTTTCTACAACTCAAAAATATTGATTTTCTTTCATGTTATTCTCCTTAAGATTTTATAAAATCCCACCTAGTGTTTTGTATTTATCAACAACGAATCAAACACGATATTTTCAAAGCTCTTAAAATGACTCAAATAAATCTATATGATTTGAAAATATTTACTTCAAAATAGAGTTATGTTGAATATGTAAGAAAAACTTACAGAGCTTTATTAATTACGTATCAAAAATAACAAGCAGTGATTTGAAGGATTGATACGGACAAGAATGGAGTCATTTATTGTTCATAGCATAAAAACTATAAAAAAAAGAAAACATAAATTTTAGTTATTCATAACAAATTTTTAAAGAATTAAAAAGGAGACTTTGGTTATGAAAGAGGAAAATATTGAAAAATTAGGACTTGCACTTTCTGGTGGGGGGTTTAGGGCATCTTTCTATCATATTGGTGTACTTGCAAGGTTGGCTGATTTGGGTTTGCTTCGTTCTGTTGAATTCATTTCTACGGTTTCAGGTGGCTCTATTATTGGCTCGCTTTATTATCTTCATTTAAAAAAACTACTGGAAGAAAAAAGAGATGTTGAAATTAAAGATGAAGACTATCAGGAAATTATTGCAAAAATTGAAGTGGATTTTCTAAAAGTAGTCCAAAAAAATTTACGTTTAAGAACCTTTCTTAATCCAGTAAAAAATATAAAAATGATTCTTCCTAATTACTCAAGAAGTGATCATATTGGAGAGCTTTATGATAAATTTTTATACAGAAAAGTTCTTGATACAAATAACACACATCCTATAAAAATGAAGGATCTAATTATCAAACCCTGCTGCGAGAGTAATTCTTTTCACCCACTTAAGGATAATGAAAAGAGAAGTGCAAAAGTACCAATACTTCTTATTAATGCAACAATCTTAAATAATGGCCATAACTGGTGTTTTAGTGCTTCAGATATGGGTGAAACAAAGATTGACCAATTTAGAAAAAAATTTGATAAAAATTTCCGATTAAAAAAAATAACATCATATGAAGACATATACAAACACGAAGATTTCGAGCTTGGTTTAGCCGTTGCCGCTTCGGCCTGTGTGCCTGGAATTTTTGCCCCTCTTGCTATTAGTAATCTTTATGATGAGGGGGTACGATTACAATTAGTTGATGGTGGTGTCCATGATAATCAAGGGATTAGAGGATTATTAGATAAACGATTAAATTGCACACATTTTGTAATAAGTGATGCATCAGGACAATTAAAAGATGAAAGGGAGCCTAGTGTACAGATATCAAATGTAATCAAACGTTCAAATAGTATACTATCGGATAACCTACGAGAGCAACAGTTGTCCAATATAATTAAAGAACATACAGATAATGTTGCCCTATTACATTTAAAGAAAGGATTGCCTGTAAAGGAGGTTTCCTACTTTGATAAAAGACATAATCTTAAAGAAGAATCTAAACTTTGTAATCCGGAACAGCCTTGCGAGATTTTCGGGGTCAATACAGATGTTCAAAACCTCCTATCTGGTATCAGAACAGATTTGGACTCTTTTTCAGAAGTAGAAGCTTTTTCTCTTATGCTTAACGGCTATAAAATAAGTCAATATGAATTGGATAAAGTAAATATAAAAAGTTTTGTTACAAATACCGAATTAAAAGAGGAAAGATATCAATTCTTTAAGATTGATTCATGGATTTCATCACCTGTTATTAATTCTTATTATAAAAGTCTCCTTGAAACTGCAAGCAAACGATCTTTTAAGGCTATTAGAATGAATTTTCTGGTAAAATTTATAACTATTTTATTGGTTGTACTTATATGTGGAACTATTATAAGTACTTTCAGCTCAAGGTTTATTTACTGGGCAAATGAAACAATATCAAAAGGTCAAATATTATTAATAATTCTCCTTTTAATAATCTTGTTTATTATATACAAAGGATTAAATTTTTTTTCGCACAGAATTCTTTCTGTATGGTTCTTAATAAATCTGTTACCATTTCTTCTTATATCTTTAACAGGGTTTGTATTTATTGGACTTTATCTAATCACTTTTGATCGACTATTTCTATACTTAGGTAGTTTTAAAGTGTTAGAAAAAGAACGAATAAAATGAAAAATAAAAATGTAGAATAGGGGGCGTAGAAAAAACGGCTTTAATAATTGATACCGTTTTTTCTATATCTATTTGAGTTTTTTGCATGCTTTCCACTCCAAAAGCGATTAGAACTCTAAAGGCATAAAAAATTCACCCCTAAATATAGATTTTTTTAAAGTGACTAAACAACGAAAAACTCTGAAGGAGAAATTCATCTTGTATATTCTACAAGAAAGTCTATGTTTTTTTAAGAACTACAACAATTAGAACCTAAAGAGAAAATTAATTGGTATGAATATAAGATGTATCTTTTAATTGATTCATTTTACGTTATTCCTTTGAATAAGTTTAAGAACATCTATATTATAAGTAATCGGTAATATATTTCATGTATGAAAAAAGAATTAATAACCTTATATATAAGGTTATTAATAATTACATCTAGTTTCTTTAACTCGTTATGATTTTAATTAAGATGAGAGTTTTTTTAGGGTTTAGAAATTTGCTTTACCTTTTAGTTGTTAATTATTTTTTAAAAGGGAAGTTATAGTATGGATTGAAGAGAATCTTGTGAAAAAGAAACTTACATCCTATATTGTATGATTTTACCAAGTGTTAAATTTAGCACTTTGTTAAAACTAATATTTGATTAAATAAAATTTGGAGAGATAAAAAATGTAGCCAATAAATTATAGTGTCCTAAAAGGACACGTGACAGGCTATAGTCCTGACCATAATGATTCAACATCGTACCTTCATGTTAGAATTAAAGATAATCGAAAAACACGTCAGGTTATTATTAATACTTTATCGCGTATTAGCCCATCAGAGTTATTATAATACGCAGGACAAGATTTCCATTCAGATCAACTAACTCATCTTCCTGATTTAGAATATGGATTTACATTAATTGGAGATGCGAATTCTAATATAGCACTGGATTATATTAGAGGGCATTTACTTGATCCTTGTAATATGATTTCACTCCCTGTGACGGCTTTAGGAGAAGATAATGATTTATTAGACAAGTTATTATACTATATTTCACAAGCTAAGAATAATCCGGAAGTAGATATTTATACTTATGGAGAAAAAATCCCTCCTGGAATCCATAATGTGCATATGAATCAAAGGAATGTTGAGGATTATAGAGGTGGTGATGGCATATGGCAAGATGGTGGGATGTTTCTACATTGTAAAAATACAAATGAATGGGTTGCAGTTTTCTTAGCATTTCAATCACAATCTTGGTGTACAGACGATGAAGGACATGCTACTAATCCAGTTGAAGAATGCAATCACAAAAGTGGTTGCTAATTTAAAATCTGCTTTAATATCTAGATTATGTTTGATTGTTGGACTATCGTATCTTGAATACTATACAGAATAAATTAATATGAAATGATGTATAGTATATATTTTCTGTGTTCTTCTAGAGTTGAACAAACTATAAGTTATTTACTTGTAGTACACGTATGAATAAAATCATTTGGAATAATAGATTTGTTTAGGTTATTAAAAAGTAAATGAGAGAGAAGGTTCAAGAAAATGTCCGATACAAATTTTGGAAATCGTGAAGTGTTGGATTTATCATTATTCAAAGCAATTCAAAATGGTGGATATAATCTATATTTAAGACATGGAGAAAGGGACAATAAATCAGAAGGACGAGTAGATTTTAAAGATTGCACAACACAGAGCAATCTAACTAAAAAGGGAAAAGAACAAGCAATACAAATAGGGGAGATTTTTAAGAAGAAAAACTTACCCATTCAATATCCTGTATATACAAGTCCTTTTTGTCGAACAAAAGATACTGGGAAACTTGCTTTTGAAGAAAGAAATATAGAAGTAATTACTGAGTTAGCTGACATTAATTATTTAAATATAGATAATCCAAATGAAGAACAGAAAATAGTAAAAGAAAAATTAATTAGATTGTTTGAAACAATCCCTAATAAGGCTTTAAATAGAATTTTTATTGCTCATAATCACACTTTTAATAAACATATACAATGCCCTGATAATAACAGTTCTGGTCTCTGTTTTTTAGATACAATCATCTTGCAACCAAAAGGTGAGGGGAAGGAATATGAATTTATTGGTTTAATAAGCTTAGATCAATTTATAAAATGGTCAGATGACAAGAATCATGAATAAAGGTGGTTACATTTTATTCAAAGAAAAATATGTTTTTAAAAAACGTAATGTAACAAATTTAAAAGAAAGTTTCTTTCTCGTTAATCAAGGCTATTTTGTTAAATTTGAAACATGATTGTTATGCGGACTATAAATCCTTGCTATTTCATTATTATTAAAATATCGTAAACACTAAAGTGATACCTCTAAGGTATCACTTTAGTGTTAATAAACTACTTTTTCATAGCCAAGAATTTATAAATATTAGTATTTTCAACATTTTAATATTAAATTCTCTACTTGTTTATTCAGAATCAAATTTATCCACTATACCAATTTTAAGTAGTCTGGGATTAACAGATGAAATTTCACGCCACTTAAAACAATTAACAATAGTTTGTTTGTATTTACTGTTATTTAGTTCAGCATCAGCATTAATTATATTCTTTACAACCTTCCAATAGTATAAATAATCTGGTGAAGTATTGCTCCAAGCTTTAGCTATTAACTTCCCAAAGGAATCACGAGCATCAAGTAATGCTTCTTTAAAAGCAGCTTCATTTCCTTGATAAAGATGTTTAAATTCATTTTGTATGTTTTCTCTTTCATCAATTGATGTATGTTTATCGTGAGTTTTAAAAGCTCTTTCGCCTAGTTCTTTGGTAATAAGTCCTTTTTCAATCAAATTATTTTGGAAAAACTCTACCAATATATCAAAGGCTCCGCCAGTAAAAGGTTCAGACAAACCATGTTCCTCAGAATCATGAATATCCGACATTTTTATATCATTAAATGCTTTACGAAATTCATGTGATTGACTTAATTCCCCCATACGTGATAGTTCATTTACCGAAAACAAATTTCCTTTTGTTTCATTCAATAAATGATCTATTACTGAATTAAAGTGCATTGAAGATATAATTGCTACTATATCGCCAAATGCTTCATGATGTCCTCCATACTCTTTTGTTTCTCTGTTCTCCTCAGATGGAAATCCAATTACAGAAAACTTAATAATATGCCCAGTTTCATGAGCAACAACATCAAAGTTTTCACAAAGTGGATTACTATAATCTATTCTATTTGTAGTACTTCCATATCCAAATTCTATAAAACCATATCCAGCTTGAGCATTATTTTTCCATTCAACACGTGGAATTATTTCTAGCTTAGAAAAATCTTCTTTGAAAAACCAATTTATTTTTTCACCAAAATAATCTTCCCAAATATCTAAGACCCTTCTAACTGTAGCGAAAACACTCATTGACGAAAATTCACGACTCTCAGGATTAATGTAATCAAAATGTCCTTGTGCATCGGGTTTTGCAGGTGGAAAGTGTGCGGCTGTATATGGAGGTCCTTCACCTTCTAAATAATGTTTCTTATTTTGGGCATCGATTACATACATTCTTTCGTCCTTTGGACCTTCTTCAATCGAACCTGGTAATGCATTAAGATATACTATCTCAGGATTTCGAAATGCTTCTAATTTTTTACTTTGTGGATAGATTAAAAATCTGATGCCATTTTCTCTTGCTTCAGCATCTAACCTTTGAGACATATATAATTCCCTCCTTCGATAATTATTAAGTTTCTTTTCTTGATTCTTAAATACAAAAATAATTTTCTCTATTAGTAAATAATTTATTCATAAAATTGAATTTAAAAAATATGGAAAGGAAGGGATTCTATAACATGTTTCATGGGGAAAAGAGGCATGTGGCAACTAATTAATATAGAAGCCATTTTAATACAATTATAAAGGGAGCAAAGATGTCGAGTTCCCTTTCGAATATATTGGATTCCATAAAAATGAGTTTACATTCCATATATTAATTTATTTGGAACAGACTTGGCGATGGAAAAAGTATAAAAAAAGATTTTATTTTCATGACATGATATTTAAAAAGGGATGACAAGTAACAAATGAATACTACCTGTATATTACTATTATTATAAATATACTAAAAATTATAATCTATAAGAGAAGTATGGAAACGAATCTTGCAACATTCAAAAAAGAATATATGATAAATTATTATTTTGAGGCTATACCAATGTTTATCTTTATGAATTTAATATTTAATAAAGATATTATTGAGTATTTTCAACATAAAGATTGGATTCATATTATTTCATACATATATATGTATTTAGTTCTCAGCAAAATCTAATTAAGTTTGAAGTTAAGATAACATTCGAATTATATCTAAATCAGTAAAAAAATATTCATGAAAATCTAAAATTTTTAAACATAGAACAATAAACACTAAATCACTTGGCTAAAAATAATAAAATATTCACATGAATGAGCTAATATTCAATCTAAAAGTATATAAGCTGTCAATTGTTTTTAGTTCTTATCAAAATATTTATAGTTTTTGCATCGTCGTCCATGGATTCCTGTTAGCTTGATAAGATATGAGGAGTACCTACAAATCTAACAAGAATCAAGTATATTATTATAAAAAAGCGAAACAATAAAATGAAAATAACAATTTATAACTACACATGGAGGTTATTAAATGGGTGAAGTAAATAAAGATAAAAACTATTGTGCACTGCCGATAGTTCCTGAAAGAGAATTTAAAGCAGATGTAAATAACGATCGAAGAGAACTTTTAATAACAAATGAAAAAAAATGGGTAAATGGTACTGTGTTACATTATTATTTCTTTGACAAAGAAACAGATGGTAAATATGTAATCCTAAACAATGGACAAAGAGAATGGAAAACATGGACTACAAATGAAGAGGAAAGGAACGTTGTCAGAAATGCTTTTAAGCAATGGATATCTTTGGGGATAGGTATGAAATTTAAAGAAGTAGCAACAAGAGAGGAGGCCGAAATAAGAATAGGTTTTATGAGAGGTGATGGTGCTTGGTCATACATTGGAAGAGATATTATTGATCTGGAATTAAGCAAAGATGAAAGAACAATGAATTTTGGATGGGATTTAACTCGCAATCCTTCGGAAATAGATACAGCCATTCATGAAATTGGACATACTCTAGGGTTTCCTCATGAACATCAGAACCCAAAAGCGGGTATTGAATGGGATGAAGAAGCTGTATATGCTGCCTTAGCTAAACCTCCTAATAAGTGGAATAGAGAAAAAACTTATCATAATATAATCAGAAAAATAGACCCAGATACCGTACAAGGCTCTAATTGGGATCCCAATTCTATTATGCACTATCCGTTTAAGGCTGGATTAATTAAAAAACCAGTGCAATATCAAAATGGGATAACACCAGCGGGTGGTTTTTCAGAGAGAGATAAGTTGTGGGTCAGAACGTTTTATCCACCAATGGATAATGCTGACTTAGAAGAACTCCCACTATTAGTAAGTAATAAACTTTCATTAAATCATGGAGAACAGAAGGATTTCATTATTAAGCCAAACGAAACAAGAAAATATAATATAGCTACTTTTGGTGCATCCGATTCTGTCATCGTTTTATTTGAAGAAGGTGTTGATGAAGTATTTTATGTTGCAGGTGATGATGATAGTGGTGAAGATCATAATGCAAATATAAATGTCGAATTAAATAGGGGAAAATCTTATATATTACGTGTTCGTGTTTATTATAGTGAAAGGCAAGGTGAAATATCGGTTATGTACTGGTAGGTGGAAGTACTTAGGATTTAGCGGCTTCGAAATAAGGTTTGATTAAAGATGTTTTGTAAATCCACAAGATATGACTAATAACTAGAAAACATTTTGAACAAAGATTAATTAAAATAGTTTCTTTTAGCTCTAATTTGATTTCTGTCAGCAAACGGAGTAGTGAATCTCCTTTTGTCATTTTCAAAAGCCATCGCTTTTTTATTAATCAAAAAGTAAGCTGCAATTAAAAAACTTTGCAGCAGAATCTTGTCTACTTGTTTTCTAGATAATATTTTTAAAGTTATATTTTTATAAACAGTAAAAATCCTCATAACTAGCACAGTATTTGGAACAGACCGTGTGATTAACTTTAGGATTTACATTTTCGGAATTTGTATTACATAAGTCGATTTATGGTCGGTAAAAATCCTATTGGAGGAAGAAACTTTCATTTCCATCTCAAACGAAAGTGTTAGGGTAGTATTGCTTGACCACGACCCGACGTCGGAGCCTGATGGAGGGAATGGAACAGGTGATTATGCTGATTCACATAATATCAACAGGGAATGCTGGGAAATACCTGTTCCAGGCGACTTTCTTAGTATGGTCGTATATAGGAGTCGAAGAGTTCCCGTAAGAACGTAATTTCTCAGCTTGCTCTAGCATAAACCTACGCCAATTCTCAACACCGGGGGATTCGGGTTCAAAAATCGAAAATATTGGAATGGAGAAATCTATTATGTTCATCTACATCTGGGCATTTTTCAAAAAGGCCAGCCTGGAATGGATTCTTGATGTTTCAGAGGTAGTATTGAGTCAAAACGGCTCCAAGATTCTAGATTTGGAAAGTAATGAAAACTCTGATTTAATAGGGTGAAGCAGAAAACCTGAAGTAAACTTCACCGTTGTTTGCACACGATTAGGTAATAACTAACCTTACTTCGGTGGTGGTTATACATGCTATCCCTCTGACAACAAAGCAGCACGAAGTGCAGCTGAACAAATTCGTGACGGCATTAAGCGTGCAGTTTCTCTCTATAATGACGTGGTGCATAATCCGGTAGACGAGTGAATTTCAATTTATCGGGAAAAATGAAATGGAATTCAAAAATTCGTTAGATAGGGACATGCATAACTCATTCGGTCAGTTCTTGTTGCTTTCGCACGTTATTAACCATCTTAGCTGTTGGAATGGTTACAACCTTGAGTTTGCCCGCTCTCTTAATAGCACGATGTCAGTGGAGTCTTTTCTCATTTTATAGTAGGATTCAAATTATATAATTTTTACATAATAAAATAAAATTTAAAGCGAATAATAAACGTCGTTTAAGTAAAGTGTGTCTGGAAAATAATAAAAGTTCAGCAATGCAATATTGCTGAACTTTTATTATTTATTCTTTCCTATTCTGCCTAAACTATCTTTAATAGTTGTTTCCCCAAGTTGTGTATATAGCAAAGCTGTATCTTGACTTGTATGCCCAAGTTGCTGCATCACTTGTAATGAGTCTTTTTCTTCCATATATAATTTATTTGCTAATGTATGTCTTAATTTATGAGGAGACATTCTTTTTCCGTATGCTTTAGTATATTTTTCTACAATATCTTGGATAGCCCTAACCGAAAGAGGCTGTGCAGTATGTTTATACTTTGATAAAAACACACTTTTTAATTCTTTTCCTGGAGCGTATTTGTTATCTCTAATTTCCATATACTTTTCTAAATCATTCAGTGCTATTGGTGTAATCCATACAGAATCTTCTTTGTTTCCTTTTCGAATTACATCAATTAATCTTTCTTTTAAGTTTATATCTTCCATACGAAGATCGGCCAATTCACTTACACGAATACCGCTACCAAGAAAAAGGGAAAGGATAGCTACATCACGATCCTTATCCCTTAGGAAATAGAATAATTGATGTTTTGTTAAAGATTTTTCATGTTCATACTTAACGTAATTTAAAAACTCTTGATCATCATCATTATGAAATATTTTAGATCTCATACGCTTTGCACGGGCATTTAATGTTTCTTTATCTTTATGTATTTCAATTTTAGCCATTACGTTTCTATAAAAATAACATTCTCCATCTTCATTCTCTGATAGGGAGGTAAGGTACTTAAATAAAGATTTTAAGGCCGAAATTTTTCTGTTAACAGAGGAATTTTGCATGTTTTGTTGTAGTTTTAGAAACCTCATGAAGTTCTCAACATCTTTTTTCTTTAAATTCTCCAAATCAGAGAAGGATATGTCTTTAATAGGTTTTAATTCAATAATTTGTTCAGATAATAACCAATTAAAGAAGACTCTAAAATCATATACATAATTCAGTAGGGTAGAGGGAGAGGCATCATGCAATTCTTTGTACTCCACAAATTCTTCTATGTAAAAGGGCATTTCATTTAGATTCTCGTATAATTTTTTACGATGTACGGATTTTTGACGTTGCTTGCTGTAATCCATAAAAATCACCTCATATATACTATAACAGAAAAGTTATACGAACACAAGTTCGCGTTAAATTCAATTTTTACACAGACTTATTTACATAATTAAATTATGTAACGATAAGATTTATTTCAAATTAAATAAGGATAGTGTAGTTATTCTAATGAAATTTATAGATAAGCAAGTGATAAATCTGTATTAGGCTATAAAAATTAGTAAAAAAATCACAATTAAATGTGTGTAAAATAAAACAATTTTCATATATAACGTCATACAAAATGAATACATGAAAACAGATTAAAAGTTGTTATGAAATACAAATTGGTTAATTTAATAATGATTATGAGGCGTTAAATAGATGAACATAAAAAAATTTTATAAATTAAAATATAATTTACTATAAAAATCTTCAATGAGTAATTCAGTATGTGATAATTTCTATATAAAATATGAACTATATGGACACATACAAATAGAACAAGATTCATGAAACCAAGCTCGAAATCCCTAAATATTGTATTGGATTTTTATATAACTATTTTATTGTTCGTAAAATTGGTATTTCGTGCGAAGTTACAAGTATTTATTTTCCCACCCTTTTATAAAGGTATCATATCCCTTACCTTTCATCAGTATTAATATCTTTTAGTTTCGGGTAGATTCAGCTATACATATTAATATTTATTAAATGGTTGCTTATAGAACTTATCCTATATATAGCATTTTAATGTGAAACAAATTCAACCAATGCAAAAAAAATCGACTTCTCGGGACCTTACTTGCATCTTGAAGAACTTGGTTTACAAATTCTTCCCGTTTCCGAATTAGGGCCTCATACTTTGTATCGGCACACAATGAACTGTGATGTGTATATATATCCTTCTAATCATTTTCTTCGATTTCTCGTAGTTTGAATCTAGTATGTATTATATTATGAACCATCCAATTCCCTCCGCTCACTTAATCCCTTTATCACACTAAATTTCATCATAATATTTCATTAACTTATCCTAATTACAACATGAAAAAAATCGTATATCTACTGATACTATTTATCTAGTAAAAGAGAATCGGTAGATATAACCTTTGTACGTTTCTTCAAACATCTTACTCGAAATTGATCTTACATATTCGAATGTTCCATACCAGAAAATAAGTTCTTGTAGAGATTTGTCAAACACTGTACACTAAATACGCGCCGTCTTTGCCCTTCTCTTTTTAAGAGGAGGTGACAATAGAACGTGGAGAATCCTAGAACCGCCCGAAAACGTTCAGAGAGAGAGAAGAAACGTAAACGTCTTTTTTCTTTTGGTACAATCATTACAGCATTCAGTTTCCTTCGAAATGTGCATTACTTTTTCATAAAAAGTGAAGTAGGTAAGGGTATAACTGAATATGTAAGGCATCTTCTTAAATAAAAAAGTGCCGCTATAAATAGCGACACAAAGCCCATTTGTAGTTATGATTGAGTTTCAAGGTGAAGTACTGACCATACTTTTATTGCACACGACCAATGCAACATCATTTTGAAGTGCAAAGACGTTGAAACCCAGCTTACTACTCTATATAGTATTGCGACATGCAGTGCTTTTATTCCTGTCTGCGTACGAAAAAAGCCTTGGTGACCAAACCAAGACTTTTCAAAAAGCTTACGACCTATCAATAGAACGAGAATCCGAACCACCCGACTTCTTGTTCGTTATAATCTAGCTTACATCCTTATTGTACTATACGTTTTTTATATTTTCAACAGTCTGCATTCCTTTCACCCAATATTCATACTTCTAATACTGAAAGTTACCTTACACGACCTCTATCCATTGAAGATTCACGTCACACTTTACATACTTCATAGAAAAGAGACGATAACATTACTATTTTTATCGTCTCTAGCTTCGTATACAATAAGAATATCCAAATACTAGGAGTGATTAGGATGACAAGTACTTTACTACTATTAGCTCTTACTTTGTGCGGAATAAGTGGGCTATTCTCCCAAATTAGGAAGCTAACTACGCCAAAACAAGATGAGGCTAAACGTTTAATTATTATCGAATCATTGTCTATATTAGGAGTTACATGGATAGGTATTGGACTATTCTTGTAACATACTTACACATTACTTTCGTTATAATTGAATAAAACTTATTATTCCGTCAATAATAGGGATAGGCATTAGCCAAAACTCATTTAAAGTCCTTAGTCTTTCCCCTTGGAGATTCCTTGATCTGGAGCAGTTAGCCTTACTAACAGCTCCTTTTTTTGCATCTGTAAAAGCATGATTTAATTTGCATACAGAATACTTTCCTATAGTAATCAGTACATGAAATTCCATGCTATATGAAGACTACCGGCGTAATGTACCAGCAACTCCTACTCGTGCATTTACTCTATTAAACTAGTTCCTATTTTCGCTTCACCTTCTCTACGAAACTCATCCCAATTCTCTATAATCCAGTTTCCAGTCATACGGATATTCATCATTATGTAGTTTTTGTAGTATGTTTTTATTTCCTTTTTACCTTTAATTCTAAGTACATATAGTATGTTTCTATTATTAAAATCTTATTAGCAAGCAGCTCTAAAGCGTGTTCCATTATACGCCACGTTGTTTAGCAAGATCTATCCCTTCTCGTTAGCGCATCTTAATTTTGTGTTCGTTTGTTTTGTAATATTAACAACAAACAGGACGCCTCCCAGATCAAGGAAGCGCCCCCGATAATTGCTATAAACTTGATCAAACTTATTTATCTGCACATTATTTATTTCTTTGCTTCCATACTCCATTATCTTTACGATAAGTATTCTTACCATCCATGAAGTCAGCCGTATTACCCGGAATGCTATATTTCTTATTCTTATTCTTTGCCTTCTTCTTCAGCCTTTTCTCTTCTTGAATAGCTTGCAAATCCGCCTTCCATTGTTTCAACAAATCCTTCTCACGCCGCATCGAATTTGTACCCCTTGAATTAAAATGTGAACCAAATAATTATATTCTACCTATTATATAGATATCCTTTAATCCAATGTACCAAGTTATGTTTTTCTTTTTAAATAGACCAACAATATATTAAAATATCCTATATATCCAAGGAGCTTTGTCATGCTCAACTTTCATAAAGAATTCCCCTATTAGGATTCTTTTTATTTTTATACAGTTTCATCAATACTGTCTTTTTATTACTATTTCTTAGCGTGTAGTAACAATGCAATGCGTATAAATATATGTTTAATATGTAAATTCTATAAAAGAAGTAAAAAAGCACTTCTGTTGGGTGATTAATATATACTATATATTAATATTGAATAGTCTTATTGATAGACTTTTTAAATCAGTTACTGATATGTGTATCAACCGGCCTGTGCTTCTGTACGGGATTTTTTGATGCTTTCACGCCTCGTAATACCCAGGAACCTGTCTATTAGGCAGTGCATTCTACTGGATTCACGGATCTTAAAACAAACAAAATCCGGTCCTATTAACTATATAAAGACACCTTTACAAACATAATCGCTTATAGCTTCTATGGATTATCAACTTTTTCATGATTTTCATATTCACATTTCTGTAACATCTTTATATATCGTTTTAATATATAGCGTGTTAAACTTATAACATTCCAAGAAGTCCTTTACTTTTAGAATCGACAATTCTTCAATACCCTTAGTCTTGCCCTGCATCCCCTGCAGGGCTTTTATCATTTAGTTAGAGTTGATATAACCTTTTGTAGGTTTCTTCAACCTTATCTGTGATGTTATCTATACCTCTAGCTCTTAAATTCTTTATGATTCACAAGATTTTCTTTCGTTCGTATTCATCTCTCTACTATTCATCCGTTATTTTCCATCCTTAATAATCTATTTATTGATCCGTTCCATAACTTTATCCTTAGTTTGATTTTCAATAAAAACCTCTATTTTCCTAAAATTCAATCAAATATTTATAAATTTCTAACGAGTATTAATTGAAAGGAATCCCACAGCATAAAATGGAATTTATTCTCAAAAGTTATTAATTATTCTATCTGTCAAACTATTAGTTTACCTCTTCTTCATATTTTAATTGTCTTTTAACCACGATCAAACAAATAAATAAAATACACAAATAGGTAAGGAGCATTAGTATGATTATACAAGAAAAATTATCTTTTTCAGATCTAGAATCATTAGATTCAACTACAGATTCCATAATGGATGCGTTTAAAGATCTTTATGGAATACTTCCTGATGAAATTGCAGTAAATAATGAGACGTTTCCAATTCATAATAAGCCAGCTATTACTGAACGTTATAATCACGCCTGTTATAAAATGCTGGGCCCCTTTATATTTCGAGATCTTGAAAAACCTTCAATAGATGAAATAACCCTAAAGGAACAATTTGTATG
>Ga0209463_1000534_pt1 | contig 28556 bp, 23 predicted proteins | sample AgamicMgSfrz_FD_187169 | JGI IMG/M metagenome (GOLD analysis project Ga0209463, IMG submission 187169) | Agave microbial communities from Guanajuato, Mexico - Mg.Sf.rz (SPAdes) (version 2) | ecosystem: Host-associated > Plants > Phyllosphere > Phylloplane/Leaf | place: Guanajuato, Mexico...
ATTTAAGCTACGTTGATTACGTACCACAAATGATTTCCCCATCTTTTTCACCTCCGTTCTACAAATTCAGAAATATATGCCAAAATACTATAAAATATACCAATTTTGATTATAGCAAATCGAAAAATGATGAAAGGTGCTCCTTTAAGAAGAAAAATAGCAACTTGCAACACCTTATAAAGCTAGTTGTATCAAGGGATAAGAGAATTTCATGAATTTTTTTTGTGTTAAGGATACCGCAAACGTGTTGCAAGTTGTGTGGTATGTAAAAAAGTAATTAAAAAAGCACCTAAACCCTTGGTGTATAAAGGATTAGAGTGAAAATGGCAGGGGAGTTAGGGAAAGGATACCGCAAACATGTTGCAAGTTAGTAAATGCAATCATTAAAAATACATTGTAATAATTACCCTTGATATAAAAGGCTTTGTTGGCATTTATAGAATGAAAGTAGGGAAAGGATACCGCAAACAGTGTTGCATCTTGTGAGAAAAATAAGGGCATGCATACCGCAAACGTGTTGCAAGTTGGGTAATATGTATAAAAGTAAATAGAAAAGTACCTAAACCCTTGGTATATAAGGGATTAGAGTGAAAATAGTAGGGAAGTTAGGGAAAGGATACCGCAAACATGTTGCATATTATGTATGTAACTTATTAAAAATATGAGATAAATAGCTTAAAAACTTTAAAATGATATGCTTTTTTTTAAAATTACTTGGTTGAGAAATAAGTTATACTGTTGCAAGTTGAAAGAAATAGGGAAAGGATACCGCAAACATGTTGCAAGTTGATTGAAAATAGGTAAGAGAAAGGGCAACTGTTGCAAGTTGAGAAATATAAGGCAAACAAAGCGCAAAAAGAATGTAAGTAGAAATAGGTAAGAGAAAGAGCAACTGTTGCAAGTAGAAGAGTTAAGGAAAGCAAAGCGCAAAGGGAATGTAAGTAAGAGGAGATAGGTAAGAGAAAGAGCAACTGTTGCAAGTTAAAGAGTTAAGGCAAATAAAGCGCAAAGGAATGTAAGTAAGTAGAAATAGGGAAAAGAAAGAGCAGCATGTTGCAAGTAGAAGAGTTAAGGAAAGAAAGGCGCAAAAGAAATGCAAGTAAGTAGAAATAGGGAAAAGAAAGAGCAGCATGTTGCAAGTTAAAGAGTTAAGGCAAATAAAGCGCAAAGGAATGTAAGTAAGGGGAGATAGGTAAGAGAAAGAGCAGCATGTTGCAAGTAGAAGAGTTAAGGAAAGAAAGGCGCAAAAGAAATGCAAGTAAGTAGAAATAGGGAAAAGAAAGAGCAGCATGTTGCAAGTTAAAGAGTTAAGGCAAATAAAGCGCAAAGGAATGTAAGTAAGGGGAGATAGGTAAGAGAAAGAGCAGCATGTTGCAAGTAGAAGAGTTAAGGAAAGAAAGGCGCAAAAGAAATGCAAGTAAGTAGAAATAGGGAAAAGAAAGAGCAGCATGTTGCAAGTTGAAGAATTAAGGCAAGCAAGGCGCAAAAGAAATGTAGGAAGTAGAAATAGGGAAAAGAAAGAGCAGCATGTTGCAAGTTGAGAAATATAAGGCAAACAAAGCGCAAAAGGAATGTAAGTAAGGAGAAATAGGTAAGAGGAAGAGCAACCTGTTGCAAGTTGAGGAGTTAAGGAAAGAAAGGCGCAAAAGAAATGCAGTAAGTAGAAATAGGGAAAGAAAGAAACAAAAATTTGTAAATATCTGTTACAATAAATTAAATATAATAGTGGTTAAGATTTTTATACTGAGAATTATTTTATTGTGATCCATGGTTTAGGGAGGAAAAGAAAGTGGATAACCTATTACAAATGTTTCGAGATGCGTTGTTAATCTCTGAGCCAATTTATAAAACTAACAAGCAAGTATGGAATAAGTGGAATGCATACTTTAAAGATGTTGAAAACAATAATAATAAAGTACTCACATCACCCCATGCTTCTCCATCATTTACTGCATTAGTATCTTGGTTAGAGAAAAAGCAAGAGTCCGGAATTACATTAGTACAAATTTATGCCAAAATTGATTCCTATAAGGAAGAAATATATAAAGAAATTGAAGGATTTATAGACAAAGAATTTCAAAATGTAGCATCTTCAAGTTCCATAATAGTAGAAAATGATCAAAATATAGAAGAGACAAGCATAGTAAACCATGAGGATTATTATGAGGTAAATAACTCTGCTGTTTATTATAAGCTAAGAGATGGGATTGCAAAAAATCAATTTGAAGAGGACGAATTGAGTAAAGTTTTACAATATCCTATTGAAACAAAATCTTCTACTGGTGTAGCTCAGCTTTCTTCACACAAAGATGAAGATTTAAGACTTACTAATATAGAAGAAGCAGCCCGATGGAATACCCTTGTAGATGACGTAATGAGTAATATGGATGATTTAACGGCAGATTGCTTAGATGCAATCACAATACAGTGGATCAATGAAGCAAAATCTCCAGATGATTTTATTGACTTTTCTTATGAACAAGTTTTAGAAATGTGCAACATTCCAAAAACAGTTGTTAAAAATAAAGAATACTATAGAGCGGAAGATAAAATTAAGATAGCAAAGAGAATTGCAGCTTTAGCAAGCATTTTTATCTATTTAAATGATGAGAATGAAGTCGTTGTATTAAATGACCGTGATGATGATGGAGAACGTTTAGAATTAAAGCGTGAAGTTATCAAAAGATTATTTGTATTAGATTCAGTTGTTTTATGGAGACATAGTGTTACTAACGAATACATGGGCATTGAATCTTGTCGTATTAAGCCAGGCAGCTTTTTAACCAATTATTTATACGGATCAAATAATACAACAGCATTATTGTCTAAAAAAGCACTTGAATACAATAGTTATAGACACAAATATCATAAAAGGTTAATACGATACTTAACATGGCAATGGAGAATTAGACAAATGTATTCATCATTGAAAAAGCCATATTCTATAGGTGGGGACAAAGGCCTGCTAGCAGTAATGGATATCCCGAAAGATTGGAAGCCTAATCGTATTAGAGAACAGTTAGAAAACGTTCTAATGGATTTAGAAAATGAAAAAGTAATCTCTCATTGGGAGTATAGTGATCCACTGGATGAACAACAAATTGGGAAACGTAATTGGTTTAAAAATTATTACACTAACTTAGGAATAACGATTTTACCACCTGAAGAAATGCTACAGTCAATGGATAGGGTAATAGGAAAGAAGATTATAGAGGAACCACAAGAGCAATTACCGGAAGTAACAGTTGTTAAAGAGATAAAGAAGACTGTAAAATCAGTCGAGCAAATAGAGAAAAAGATCCGTGACCAAATACTGAAAGTACACAATGAAAAAAAGGTAAGCATTCGTGAAATAGCAGATGAAATTAGTATTTCTCCGTCTACATTATCTAGATTTTGTAATTATAAAACAAAACGTTTATCTAAAAAAGCATTAGAAAAGCTAACAAAATGGTGTGAAAGACAAGAAATATTAGAAAAGATGTAACATAGACTAAATATTTCTTTTAATAATAGTCAAAGTAAAATACACATACATTATGTATGTGTATTTTACTTATTATCATTAATAATAGTCTGAATTTTCTTGTTTATGGCAGTTTTGGTGGGCAAAGATCCTACGGGAAAGTCATTATAGTTATGCTGTTTAATCCACTGCAATTAAATTTCTTGTCTTATCGATATGGTTCAGTAACATACGATACTCTTCTTCATACATAGTTATACGTTGTAGAAGAGATTGATTCTCTGTTTCCAAATCTTCAATTTGATTTTGTAACTTTGTGAATTCATTCGCATTTTTATAATTTTGTAGAAAGAGAATAATATCATCTAATGTAATAGACAAAGAGTTTTTTTCTTTTTCTGATGGGGAGAGGGGAATGTTGTTTCCCATTTTTTGGTCTTGTTTTGCTTGTTGTATTTCTTCTTGGTATTGTTTTCTCACATATGAATTCCAACGAAATCCACAAGCTGCGGGTGTTCTAGCTAGTAGTTTTGCTACTTCTTTGAATGCAGCTAATTGTGTTCCACCGTTACGAATATTCTGAAGTACTGTTGATGCGAGAAGTAAATCGTTATCATCAGTCCAGGAATCTTGTCTTGAGATTACCACGTTTTAACCCCCCTTATATGTTTTATATTATATATATGCAATTACTCAAAATGATAGAAGTTCAACTTCTCTTGAAATAATTGTGGGTAAATTGATAGAAGTATGTATGATTTTACATGCAAAATTGCATTTAAGGTTGACTATTTCGCAATGCTGTAACTATAATGGTTACAGTTATGCAACTGAATTAATAAAGTTGTTGGTATGAATTGGTTGTATTAATGATGTATAAACAAATATTAAAGAATGAATGGAGTTGAAAATATAGTCCTACATATAAAACGTTTGTATAAAAAGAAATTAGGTAATATACATTTTTTTATAAGTATATATTAATAAAAAAAGAGGTGTGCGTTTTGAAAATTTTTAAGGGAATTCTAGTTTCTTCAATTGCATTAACAGCATTTAATGGGGTGGGCGGACTACTTCCAAGTGAAAAATCAGAAGTTGCCTACGCAGCTACTTACAATTATTCAAATAAGCAATTGAATTCTAATGTACATAAGCAAGTTACTAAACAATTAATTTTGAAATTTAAAAATGAAGCGAATTTACCATATCAGGATGGAATAGAAAAATTCATTAAAGAAGAAAAACAAGATCCTGAGTTAATTGGAATTTTAGCTGAATATCCAAATGTAACTATAAATCGACTTTTTAATTCTTTAAATCCTAAAGAAATTAAAAATCTAGGTAAAGAAATAAAAGATTCCGATCATATTTCTTCTAATTTGCTAAACTATTATATTGTAGAAACTCAAGATGATATTGATGTACAAGCATTACTTACAAAAATTGAAAAATCATCTCTTGTTGAAACGGCGTATTTACAGGAAGAAGAGGCGCCACCAGCAGAGCGTTTGCCAAATTTATCTGTTAATCCATATGATGAGCCTAGACTTACAAGACAAGGTTACCTTGAACCAGCACCATTAGGAATTAATGCACCTTATGCCTGGAGCATAAAAGGTGGAGATGGAAAAGGAACTACTTTTGTAGATATGGAGTATGGGTGGTTATTTAATCATGAGGATTTAGTGAATCAAAAAATTGAATTGATATCTGGACAGAATAAAAGCGAGCACCATGATCATGGTACCTCAGTCTTAGGAATTGTTTCGGCAGAGGATAATAACATAGGTGGAATTGGGATCGCACCGAAAGCTAAGGTAAAGGTTGTATCCCAGATTAGGGATAACGGAAATTATAATACAGCTGATGCTATTTTAAGTGCGGTTAATAATATGCAAGCTGGAGATATTCTTTTACTAGAGGCACAAGCAACTTACGATGGATATGGAGATAAGAACTATTTTCCTGTGGAAGTAAAACCAGACATATTTGATGCAATTCGTATGGGAACAAATAAGGGAATTATTATTATTGAAGCAGGTGCAAATGGCGGAAATGACTTGGATCAATTTAGAGACCGTAATGGTAAACAAGTTTTAAATCGTAATAGCCCTGATTTTAAAGATTCAGGGGCAATTATGGTTGGGGCAGCTTCTGCAAGGGTTCCTCATAAGCGTTCATATTTCTCTAATTACGGTAGTAGAGTGGATGTGTATGGATGGGGGAATGCAGTAGATACTACAGATGCTAAACCAAGTGAATTTATAACAAATCTATATACATCTAGTTTTGCTGGAACATCTAGCGCATCACCTATTATTGCTGGTGCTGCAGCATCAATTCAAGGAATTGCAAAAAATAATCAGGGGAGAGTATATACACCAAGACAGCTTAGGGATATTTTAAGTGATTCTAGCACCGGAACGAAATCCAATGATCCAACTTCTGATAAAATTGGTGTTTTACCTGACTTAAAAGCCATTTTATCTAAACTTGGTTTTTCACCAAACTTAAGTAATGATTCTTCCATTGTATTTCCTGAGGAACAAGAAATAAATAAAGGGAATAAGGAAAATGAAGGATCTATTATTACATTCCCAAAAGAAGACTCCGTTAATAGCGAAGGGGACTCTAGCTTTATTTTCCCAGAATAATTGTAGGAATATCTTATATTTAATATAAAGGAATTTTATATAATTAGTTGAGTATAATACTGGTGAGATAGGCTCTTATGTGTAATAGCATAAGAGCCTATCTGTTATACTTTTAACTATATAAGAGGGAAAGTACTTCTTTAGATATTTACCTTGCTTAACAAACCAAACATTACAATGGACATAATGAATTCGTACTAGTGGGTATTTTTATTTGTTAAATTAATGGCGGGGCGGATCGATACGGTAGAATCCCTTATTTTAAAATAAATTAGGCAACAAAGGAATGGAGAATCAATTTTAAAATGTTATATTTTCATGGAATTTATAATTTTGTAAAATTATTATATTTTATGTTTTTTTATTTTAATTTATTTGATCTGCATTATTTTTTATAAGGAAGTTTTTCGTATTACTAATTGCTTGAATTGATTTAATTTTAATAGTGGTTTTATTTGGAGATTGTATAATCTTATTAGTTGAATTATCTTTTATCTGTAGATTTGGCCCAGTAACAGCAATTGATTCTTTACCAATACTCATTATAAAACCTTTAATATGGATTTGTTCTAAAAATATTATGATGGGTAAATGAATTAATTGATAATCACGTAAAAGTTTTTGGATTTCATTTGTAATATCTTTAATATTTTTAGACGTGTTGATTTGATACTTAGAAATCGATTGTGAATTATTTTGTTTTATCTTGAATCTTTTTGACTCTGCTTGCGGAACAAGTGGGGATGGTAATTTTAATAAAACTGTAGAAATCTTTTGTGAACATGATGGAGTATTTGTAGATTTTGATGAAATTGTAGATTTTTGTTGTGAATGTGATGGAGTATTCGTTGGTTCTGATGAAACTGAAGTATTTTGTTGTGAACGTGATAGAGTATTCGTTGGTTCTGATGAAACTGAAGTATTTTGTTGTGAACGTGATGGAGTATTCGTTGGTTCTGATGAAACTGAGGTATTTTGTTGTAAACGTGGTGAAGTATCTGTTGGTTCTGATGAAACCGAAGTATTTTGTTGTGAACGTGGTGGAGTATCTGTTGGTTCTAATGAAACTGAAGTATTTTGTTGTGAACGTGGTGGAGTATCTGTTGGTTCTAATGAAACTGAAGTATTTTGTTGTGAACGTGGTGGAAATGAATTGGCTTCGGGCAAGAGATGGTAGGAGGTCATTTTAATTGTTTGAAAGGTGATCAGGTGTTAATTAATAAAGAGGGTGTTTTAATTTTCTTAATGCATTATAATACATAGCTGAAAAGGTTATATAATGGTTATGATATAATAAAATTCAAGTACAATAAGGGGGATTAATTAAATGATTTTTCAAAGCATGATAACAGCTATTATAGAAAAATTACAAGAGACGGTGAATCCCTATTGGATAATTGTGTTTGGATCAACGGCTGAGAACAGAGAACGAGAAGATAGTGATATTGATATAGCTTATTTAAGTGACACAACTTTAGGGAACTATGAACGTTTTTTATTAGCACAGGAGTTAGCTAACATTGTTCATAGAGATGTTGATTTAGTTGACTTATCCGAAGCTTCTACGGTTTTTCAAGCTCAAATTATACATACAGGAAAGACGATATTTTGTTCTGATGAAGAGCGAAAAATCATTTTTGAAATGAAGACTTTAAAAATGTATTCAAAATTAAATGAGGAACGCCAGATAGTATTTGATGATATAAAGAAAAGAGGTTCTATATATGAGGAATGAGGTTATTTTAAATAAAATTTCTACAATAGAGCGTTGTATAAAAAGAATTCAAGATGTGTATGGAAATAACCCTGAAAATTTGGAGGATTATACAAAGCAAGATTCAATAATATTGAATATACAAAGAGCTTGTGAAGCGAGTATTGATTTAGCAATGCATATTGTTGCAGGGAAAAAATTAGGACTACCCCAATCTAGTCGTGAAACTTTTGATCTATTGGTTACAGCAGGATTACTTAGCGCAGAGCTAGCAAATAAGTTAAAGGCAATGGTTGGATTTCAAAATATCGCTATTCACGACTATCAAAGTATAAATTTAGATTTTGTACAGCAAATTATTGAGAAATATTTAAATGACTTCAAATTATTTGCAAAGAAAGTTTTGGATATATTGGAATTATAAAGAAATAGGTCTTAGGTTCATGACTATATAATTGACAATCTCACCTCTAAAGAGACCCCGGCTGACTAATATCAGTGGGATTCTTGTTATCAAAGTCCATTTCTGGTATCGCTGACGTGCAAGAATGCGGTGTGACATCACCACTCTCACAACAGAACATATAGGTTCGTGGGCTTTCCCGTATTGTAAATTCTGTAAAACGAGAGTAATAGGGTGCTATAAATTGTGACGGAACATAACAACATACTAAATTTATAAATAGTAGAGCGTAATTAAATAGATGTATTATAGAAAGATACTTTCTTGAGGGTGTCTTTTTTAAATTTATTTTTTTGTATTCAATACAAGCCTTTTGGTGATCATTTCAATGTATATTTTGGGTATTATACAAAAATGTATTTTTAGTAATTAAATGTGATAATAAGTACTAAGACTAAGAAAATAGAGACTATGATTTGAATAAAGCAAAGATTAGTATGAATTTAAAGATCGAAACGGTTTTTGGATTAAGAAAACACATTTAAATACTGAGGAGTATTCATCCTATGTTAACTGTATTTATTACGTATTATTATCTTTAGCAATATACTGAAGGGAAAATAAATCCGAAATAATTGAATTTAGAATCTTGAGGGAAATATAAGAATCTTAATGTATTATTGTATAAATAAAATAAAAGAAATCGAATATTCAAAAAAGTTTTTAGAAAATTTAAAATACTTTTAATTATATTCGGTTATGTTATGTTGTAGATATCAAAATTACTAATATAAAGGAGATGGAAAAATAATTAAAAATCTTAATTGGATTTTATTTTAATTAGTATTTGAGATGACTTATCAAATGGAATCTCAAATAAAAACACCTACGACATAAGGAGAATCACGTTGAATAGACAACCTTGAATTTTAACTAAGTTCTAGAAACAGAAACAATTTAGCAAGGTTTATTTATCTGAAAATTCAATTTTAATAACGGGAATTAGACGTTGAGAACACTTCTTTTTAATAAAATAAAACATTCTTTAAAAGTGAAAAATCTAATTTCACACTATATCAAGGCTTCTATTTTTATTGTTTTAAAAGGGATATATTCCGATTAGATATAGCTAATATTTTATCCAATGTATAAAAGTCTGTTATAAAAAATTTAGTTTGCAATCTTCAAATGAGTTCATATTAGATATCTTTTAAATTAGGAGTATGTGCAATGAAACCTTTATTTGATATTGTGATTTGTGATTTAGATGGTACTCTGCTAAGAAACAATAAGAAACTTAGTACTAGAACAATTGAGATCATACAACATCTGAATAAGAACAAAATACCTGTTATTCTTGCAACTGCTAGGGCCCCGAGGGACATAGAAATATATTTAGATACTTTATCAATTGAGACACCTAGCATTTGTTATAATGGAGCACTAATTTTTGAAAGAAGAAATAATAAGGTTCTTTCAACCAATATGATTGATGCGTTAATAGTCGGAAAATTATTCGAAGTTTTAAAGGCAGGAAAATATATAGATAATTATTTAGCGGAAAAAAATAATCAATTTTGGGTTGAAACAATTGATGATGATGTCCAAGGATGGATTAATATGGGATGTCCACCACATGCAATAGGATATCCCTCAGATTTTGTGGAAGACCATTTATCCAAATTGCTAGTTCGAGGAGATCTTGCTAAAATAATTAGAATTTTAGAAGCACAATTCAAAGATGAATTAATGTATACATTTTCAGACTCTAGAAGAGTTTGGATGGAAATTTTGTGTAAAAATGCAGGGAAAGCAGCTTCCGTAGAATGGATAGCACGTCACTATAATGTACCACTTTCAAAAATAGTAGCTTTTGGAGATGCGGAAAATGATATTGAAATGTTGGAACTGGCTGGTTTAGGCGTTGCAATGGGAAATTCTGAAGAGCATGTTAAACTCAAAGCAAATCGAGTTGCTCCAACAAATGAAGATGATGGGGTTGCGTTTATCTTGGAAGAGCTTTTTTATTAAAAAGCCAAAATTAGAGGTGCGAAAGGTGGATTTATATGATAAAGAACGGTTTGTTATATACATGTGGTAAATCGAAGTCTATGTATTATGCGGAGGAAGATGAATTACTTATCATGCATTTTTTGGATAGTGTATCCTCTTATACACAAAATAAAAATGCTCGAATTATAGGAACTGGAATATTAAGATGTGAGTTTTCATCCCGTATTTTTGAAATGTTGCATAAAAAAGGGATACCAAATCATTATATTTCAAATTTAGGAAATGGAAGAATGAAAGTAAATAATTTAGATATGATTAAATTAGAAGTAATTCCAAGAAATATTGCTGCTGGCTCCATTGTGAGAAGTTTTCCTATTCAACATGGACAAGTTTTTGATCCACCAATCTTAAAGCTTGATCTGAAGTATGCAAATGATCCAATGCTGAATTCAGATTATATTCTTGCAATGGGGGTTGCTACTAAGAAAGAGCTAGCTGTTATAAGAGATTTAGCATTTGAATTAAATTCAATTTTAAAGGAATTTTTTATTGAACGGGGAGTTAAGCTAGTTGATTTTAAATTTGAGATTGGTAGGGATTCAAGAGGGAACTTGATGATAGGAGATGAGATTTCACCGGACGGTATGCGTTTATGGGATATAGAAACAAACAGATCGTTAGATAAAGATGTTTTTCGCTATAACAAGGGGGATTTAGTAGATGCGTATGAAGAAGTGTTAAAACGTATAATGCCCTTAGAAAGTATGAATCAATAAGATGAATAAGCTAGATGAAGTGTTTATTAGATATTCAGCTGATACAGCTAGCTTTGAATTGAATCCACAAAGGTCACCTGTTTGTTATGTAAATCCAGGACAAGAATTTATGCTTGAGACAATGAATGCATTCTCTCAAGAAACTGATAGTGAAGAAGAATTAAATGATGTAATTGAAAAAGGGAAACATCATCCTTTTACAGGACCAGTCTATATTAATGGAGCTTTACCAGGAATGACAATGGCTGTAACAATTAAAAATATTAACTTAGCGAGCTATGTATATACATGTATCTCACGCTCCTCAGGTGTGCTAAAAGGATATTTTGAAGGGCGTAACTATAAAAGGATGAGAATCGAGAAAAATCAAATAGATTTTGAGGGCGTTAAACTAAGCGTTATCCCTAGTTTAGGAGGGATAGGATTAGCGGATCCTTTAAAAACAAGAAACGGTGCAACTTGTAAATATGGTGGGAATTTGGATATTCGATGGTTAGTGGAAGGAACTAAAGTGTATTTGCCGATAGCTATTGAAGGCGGGTTATTATATGCTGGGGATTTACACGCTTTACAAGGAAATGGTGAACCTTCAGGTATTGCATTAGAAGCATCAGGAACTTTAAATTTAACAGTAAATTTATTTGAAGCTGAAATTCCTACACCTATTTTAGAAGTAGAACAAGGAATTATAGTAATTGGATTTGGTGAGGCTTTTGAAGAAGCTGTAAAAATGGCAGTAGATATAGCTTCAAATATTTTAGCTAAGGCACATTGTATAAAAAAAGTGGATGCATACATGTTACTAGGGAGCATATCAGATATTATTATTGGGCATTTGACAGGAAGAATCAAGAATGTAGGGGTGTTAGTTCCTCATGATATTTTACATCTAGAAAATGTGATAGGCAAAGAAATATAGAAAATAAAATGAAAATTCGTTACATGTAAGTATAAGATTTTCTAGAAAGTGAGGAATTACTTTGCCATTTTATAATGAGCTTTTAACAATTGCGCTTTCAAAGGGACGATTATTATCTGAAACTTTGAGGGTTTTGCAATCAAAGGGGATAGAAATTTCTGATTATTCAATCGATTCTCGTAAGTTATGTTTTGAAATAAATGAAAAGAAATTACGTTTTATTCTAGTAAAACCAGTAGATGTTTTACTGTGGATAGAGAAAGGGTTTGCTGATTTAGGGATTGTAGGAAATGATTTGTTGTTAGAAAAGGGGAAAGATTTTGTAGAACTTTTTGATTTAGGGATTGGAAAGTGTAAAATTTGTATTTGTGTAAAACCTGGGGTAAATATTAAGGATGTAAAATCTGTAGCCAGTAAATATCCTAACATTACAAAAAAATTTTTTGATAAGCAAGCTCAGGATATAGATATAATACATTTAAACAGTTCAGTTGAGGTAGCTCCAATGTTAAATATAGCTGATTGTATTGTAGAAATAGTACAGTCGGGCAAGACACTTGCAGAAAATGGATTAATGATTTATGACACAATTGAGGAAATTTCTACAAAAATTATAAAAAAACAAAAATATTCGTATGAAAAGGAAGTTCAAATTAATGAATTTCTAACAAATCTCAAAAATGATTCATATAAAAATAAAATATCATTTAGTGTATAGGATTAATATTTTTACTAGATGGGTGGTGTTTTTCGATGAAAGTGGTAGTGATAACAGGAACAAATCGAGGGCTTGGCTATGGAATTGCAAAATCTTTTGCGGATAAAGGGTATAAAGTAATTGGATTAAATCGAACGTTATGTAAAGAATCATGGCTAGAAGAAATTCAATGTGACATTACTAAAAGAAATGAGATTGAAAAAGCAATTAATCAAATAATTAAGCGCTTTGGTCAAATAGATATTATAGTTAATAATGCAGGGATAAGAAGATTTGACAATATCACAAAGATGACTGAACAGGATTGGCAAGATAGTATAACTACTAATCTTTCAGCACCATTATGGTTAATTCAATATACAGCAAAATGGTTAAAACAAACCAAAGGGCTTATTGTTTTTGTTGGAAGCCATGCGAGTGAATACTATTTTGAACAAGGAGTTGCTTATTCAAGTACAAAATCAGCTCTCCGTGCAATGGCTGAGACAGCCATTCAGGATTTAAGACATGAGGGGATACGTGTTAGTTATTTATCTTTAGGGGCAATTGCTAATAGGCCTATGGAAAATGATGAGTGGAAAATGTTGCCTAGTGATATAGGACAATTGGTTGTTGCACTTGCAGAATTACCGTTAAGGGTTGTACCTGCATTTGTAGAAGTTAGGCCATTAAATCCAAATAAATCACCAATTTCGGGTTTGGAACGATTACAATATATATAAATTTTCAATAAATATTTAAATCCCCCACTTTTGTTGTCTGCAAAAGTGGGGGATTGTTCTTCTATTTATATTATCGTTAAAAATAATAAACCTTTAGAGAGGGGATATTATGAATTTATATAAGGATAAAATGAAGTTAAAGTTATTGCTCTTTTATTTTGCCTTTTACGGTGCATTTGGTACTTTTTATCCAATGATTTCACTATTTTTTCTAGAGAAAAATTTAACTGCTTTTGAAATAGGACAAATAATATCAATTGGTTTAATGATAAATATTATTGTTCAGCCAATTTGGGGAATAGTTTGTGATAGATTTAATTTAAGTAAAGTTGTTTTAAAAATTAGTCTAATTTTCACAGCTATCTTTTGTATACTTCTGTGGTTTAAAAACGATTTTTTATATGTATTAATTATGTTTAGTTGCTTAACTATTTTTAATGTAGCTGTAACGCCTATAATTGATAGTATTACTCTAGAATATATTGAGCATTCAAGAGAATTTGGTTTTATAAGAGCTTGGGGATCTATGGGGTATGCTATTTTATGTTGGTTAAGTAGCTTATTAACTAACTATTTTGGTGTACACGCCATTCTTTACTGTTACTCATTACTTATGATAAGTTGCTTATTGATATCAAATAATATCCCTATATCACAAGTTAAAGAGACTCAAAAGAAAGCTTTAAAAACTGATTTAAAAAGAATATTTTCTCAATATGGATTTATTACTTTTACATTGGCAGCAATTCTTATTTTTGGGACACATCAAGCAAATGCTACATATTATGCCATTCTTTATAAAGAGCTAGGTGGAGGAGTAGTGGGAGTAGGAATTTCATTTTTTTTAGTTGCTGGGTTTGAAGTCCCGGCAATGTTTTTATCAAATCTTTTAACTAAAAAATTTGGGTTAAGTTTTTTACTTATATTATCAGGAATACTTGTATCTATCAGGTGGTTTTTTTATAGTTTACAACCTAGTATTGTTTTTGTACTAATCCTATTAGTATTAAATGGCTTAATAATCGGTCTATTTATTGTCTTATGTACACAATTTGTTAATGAGTCTACACCTCATGATGTTCAAGTGACCGCTCATTCATTATTTTGGGCGTTTGCAAATGGATTAGGTAGTATGCTTTTTACTTATTTAGGAGGTTTAACAATAGAGAGTTCCAATATATTCAAGGTTTATCATTATTTTGGACTTTTTTCCTTTGGAGGAGTAATTCTAACTATCATTGCCACTGTATTATTAAAAAAAGTTACGAAGGAATCTACCCATAGTATTACTTGACACTCCCAACTCTAAAGGCGGAGTATAGTCCTGCGTAGGATTTTCCATATCGTAAATTCTGTGAAAAATCGGTATTTCATATAACTAATTTATTTTATATAAAGTTAGGGAGAGTGTATATCTTATTAAACGTTGTAGGCTAGACGGAATTTTATCCAAGTCCAGCCTACAAATTTTTAAAATATTGATTTTAACGTCATGTAACAAGTTTGCTTTAAATAATATATTTTAATGCTAATCTTCAATAAACTCAAAAAAACCGGGGGCATTAAAGTTTTTAATCATATCATACTTCTCAAACATTTTAATTGTTATTTCTTGCTCTAAATCTTCTCTTTCTTGTATAGGGGTATTCTGTAAACTTTTTCTTATTTTAGATGAGAATAATACTAAAATTTGTTCAAAGTTCTCAATATTAGTTTGTGTTTCATTAAGTATATTTTTCATGATTTTTCCCTTTCAATTTTATAGTATTCCCATAATTTCTTTTAATTTAGTAATTGCCCTTTTATGGTGATAACAAATAACTTGTTCAGATTCTTTTAATATTTTTGCTGCCTCATTATTTTTATAATTATATATATATATTAAATTTAAAATGGTGAGTTGTTTATTAGACAATGAATTTAATGCTTTAAATAAATTCGTATCAGAAACATGATCTCTAATATCTAGCTGAATACGTTCATATCCTAAATCGGTTAAATCTGTTTTAGAAGAAATTAGTGTATTATATCTTAAACTCTTATCCAAGTCCTCTGTAGAATCATCAAGTTTTAATAAGAATCTTTTTTTATTAAGGGATATTTTTCTATCGAAATCTATAGAGTAATAATGGATAAGTTTATTAATATAGTTAATAATTTTTATTTGTCTAAAATGTCTTTTAAATGCAATGTCCAAATTTTCTCTATTTGATAAATTTGGATTTTTAACTGCTTCTTCAAATAAAGCATAATTGTCAGGGTTTTCAAGAAAACATTTTACAATAGGTTCATTTAATTTTTTATAATATTTAATTTGGAATTTGTGAATTGAATTATTTATCATAAGAACTCCCTCCTTATTCATAAAAAGAGAAATTAACAATCAAAATATCAAAATTTTTACATAAAAAATAGAACTTATGTTCTTATTATATCTGTTTTGTTCTTTTTATAAAAGGTATAAATTTATGAATTGTTTAAAAATAATGATTTTTGAAATGAGAAAGTTTAATTTTGTAGTTTTGGAAGTATCACGTGTATCGTAGGATAAATAGAAAAAATTTATTTTTTAATAATACGAATTAAAATCGTTGGCTGTTATAAAAAATAATTACTTATATATCATATTTCGAGTATAGAGATGACATTTTTTGTATCAGTAGCCATTAAGTTATAAAAAGACATAAAAAGAAGTTGTCAACAAAGTAGCTAGTTAACTACTTTGCTGACAACTTGATATACGCATTTTATAGATTATATCTTTTATTATAATGCTCAATGAAAGATTTTAGAAGTTGGACAGTTACGACTATATCTTTTGGATCAACCATTTCAAAGGCTGTATGAGTATAGCGGGTAGGAATACCAATTAGAGCAGATGGAATTCCGTTCTTGTAAAATTCTAGACCATCAGATCCATAGTGATGATAGGTAGCTCGTTGGAAAGGAAGTTTATTTTCTAAAGCTATTTTTTCTAAGGAGTCTAGTAAATTTTCATCATAATTAATGAATCCATCTTTATAAACTAAACTTGGGCCTGCTCCTAATTTAGTTGGGTATTCTTCATTACTAATGGTAGGAATATCGCCTACTAGTCCGACATCTAGGGGTATTGCTAAATCAAATTTCATATCTTTCCCAAGTGAATGCGCTCCATATGCACCATTTTCTTCACTCACTGTAGCACCAAACCATAATTCATAGTTTAATTTTTTTACATCTATTTCATTTAATAAAAGATCCATGACATGAAGACCAACACGATCATCCATAGCTTTTCCTACATATCGGGATCCTACTCTTTTTAAGTCGCGATGCCATACTACATTTGCCCCCACTTGAATACCTAAACTTTCTGCTTCTTCTTTACTATTCACACCAATATCTACATAAAAACTATTAAAGGTTAGAGGTTTATTAATTAGATCAGTTGTTAGCACATGTCCACTAGGAGCTGCGAAAATTCCAGTAGCTACCACTTTGTTTTTCACAAGAATCTGTGCTTCTTGACCAACCATATATAAATGACCTGGTGATGTTCGGTGGGATTCTTGAGCAGGATCTAATAATAAAAAACCTTCAGGTGTAATATATCTAATTACAAAACCAATCTCGTCCATGTGTGCCTGAATAAGTAATTTAGGACCTTTTCCTCCGATTTTAAATAAAAGATTTCCGATACGGTCTTCAAAAACTTCTATTGATTTTTTTTTCCAACGATCTACTAGCCATTGACGCACGAGATATTCTCTGCCTACAGGACCAGGAATAGTAGATAAATCTTTTAAAGAATTGTACATCATATTTTCATGATTATTCATATTAAATCTTCCTCTCTAAGTTAATTATGAACGCGTTCATATACTTAAAGAGGAATTGAGTGGAGAATAATCAAAAAAGTTTATTGTTTATTTAAAAACCGGAAATTTTTTTACTTAGGGGGCGGAGTCTAATTTAAACATTCTATCAAGACGTAAGGAGGAAGTTGTATCATCAAAGATAAAAATTATATATGAGATACTATAAAAGATCGAAAGTAGCAATGAGATAATTCGAGAAAAATAAATAATGATACTTAATATTTCAATAAAATAGTATTTGCTTAGTTTTTTTAAAAGGTAGAATGGACAGTATTAACAATTCTTTCAGAATAAATGGAAAATTATATTTTTTTGTTTACTTATATTGGATATTGTGCTAACATTATTTATAGTCGGGGTGGCGGAACGGTAAACGCAGTTTTATTTAAATAAAACGAGCTAAATGCTCTTGAGGGTTCAACTCCCTCCCTCGACATATAAAGTATTCAAAAGCAAAAAATAGAATATAAATAGTAATATATCTAACCCAATAGTAATGAGATGTAAAGTTTTTCTTTACATCTCATTACTATTTTTTTATTTTGAAGGGCAAATAGGTTTAGATTTATAAGGTAAGCATTATTTTCAGTAATGATTTTCAGATCAAACGAGAATTTTAATGGGATTTAAAATTCTGTTAATTCAAATAATTGTTATATGGTATATTACATATAATGTTAAAAAATTGAATTTTTAAAAAACATTTTATAAAATGTAAAATATTGAAATTTTTTTATTTGTGTATTAGCATTATGAATAATCAAGATGAGGTAATAAATGCATAGTTTCAATGCAGCTAAAAAAATAATTACTCTTAAACATACTCTAAAACCCATTCTAAAACCCATTCTAAAACCCATTCTAAAACCCACTCTAAAAGCACTCTCACATCTTGATATCCAATAGAACTGTAAGGAATATAATAAAAGTCGAAATTCAAGACATAGTAAATGTTATAGTTACATAAAAATTTTCTATCAAAATAGCAACTATGAAATAAACATATAAACAATAAAATTTATATTAGATGAGATAGGAGTGAATATTAAGTGAAAAAAAGGATTCTTATTACTGGAGCAAGAGGAGTTTTAGGGAAGGAGCTAATGAAATCTTTAAACCAAAAATACGATGTTTATGGTATTGATATTGCACCCTGTGATAATGAAAATATTTCGCAGGTCGATATAAGGCATTACGGAGATGTCTATAGGGCTTTGGATGGAATTGATTATGTAATACATGCTGCGTCTCTTCATGGAATAGATCTTAATAGTAGATCAAGACTTGATTTTATTGAATCAAACGTAGTAGGTACGGCTAATCTTTTAGAAGCCTCATCATTTTATAAAATAGAAAAATTTATTTACATAAGCAGTACATCTGTTTATGGAAGTTCTAAAGATAATAGAAGTAACGCAGCATGGTATGTGCATGAGGAGCTCCCTGTTAATCCAGTTGATATTTATGATTTAACAAAACTACAGGGTGAAGAATTATGTAAACATTATACCAAAGCCTATGGTGTACCTACTTTAATCTTTAGAGCTGCCAAGTTTTATGAAGGGCCGGATCCAGTAGAAAACTATGTTCAAAGATTATATAAAGGTACTGACGTCAGAGATTTGGTACAAGCAATAGAATTAGGATTAGAAAAATCAGAATTAAAAGCTGATATATTTAATATTGCAGCCCAAACTCCTTTTAAATATGAGGATGTACAGGATCTAATGAGTCACCCAGAAAAAGTTATCTGGAATTTATTCCCGGAGATGAAGAGGATTTTTGAAGATAATAGTTGGAAAATTCCTAATTCTATAAAAAAAGTATATTGTATTGATAAAGCAGTGAAAGAATTGGGATATAAACCGAATCATAATTTTGAAGAAATTTTACAATTAATAAATAAAAAACAGGGGGCGTTAAAATGAATAAGCTAGCTATTTCTGGAGGGGAAGCAGTAGTATCGTTACCATATAACAAAGTATGGCCACCAATTAGTCATGAAGAAGTTGAAGCCTGCATTAGATTAATTGCTCGACGTGAGTTATCTTATTATGGTCGCGAAGGAGAAGTGAAAGATTTAGAAGATAAATTTACAGAGTATCATCAGACCAAATATGCAATTGCTACTGGCACAGGAACTTCATCTCTTCATTCGGCATTTTTTGCTGTTGGTGTAGGACCTGGAGATGAGGTCATTGTTCCAACATATACTTTTTTGGCAACAGTAACACCAATCTTTCAGTGCTATGCTAAACCAGTCCTATGTGATTGTGAACCAGATACAGGAAACATTGATCCTGAGAAAATTAAACTACTTATTACGGATAAAACAAAAGCAATAGTACTTACACATATGTGGGGACATCCATGTGATATGGATAAAATTTTAGATATTTGCAAGGAACATAATATTTTCCTAATTGAAGATTGTTCCCATGCACATGGTGCTACTTACAATGGGAAGAAAGTGGGATCAATTGGTGATGTTGGATGTTTTAGTTTACAAACAAATAAAATTATATCAGCTGGAACTGGTGGGATTTTGATTACAAATAACCAAGAAATTTATGAGAGAGCTACTTTACTAGGGCATTTTAGGGTGCGTTCTCAACAATGTGTAGAGTCCGAAAAGTATGCAAAATATGCAAAGACAGGATTTGGAATGAACTATAGAATGCATCCACTCGGTGCTGCGATGGCTAGTAGACAGATGGATGATTTAGATAGAAGGATTGAAGAGCGTAATAAAAACTTAAACTATTTAACAGATTTACTAAAGGAAATTCCAGGAATCAATCCACCGATTACAAGAGAGAATGTAACAAGGGGTGCCTATTATGGTTACAAACCTCATTATAAATCTGAGGAATTGAATAATTTACCACTCGAGGCATATGTGGCCGCTCTTCAAGCCGAAGGAGTGGATGTACACTTACCAGGATCTAAACCCCTGCATTTAAGCCCAATATTCCAAGAAGGAGGGGCAAGGGATTTATATTCATTTAATGGAAACACATATTATGATATGAATCTAAATTATAAACGAGGAGATTTCCCAGTTGCAGAAAAATTCCAAGGCACGAGTTTAAGTATGCCAACATTCACAGGCGAACCAGATCTTTTAATTGAACAATATGCATTTGCATTTAGAAAAATTGCTAATAATGTTGAAGAGGTGGCGAGTTGGTGGGAAAAGAAAAGTAAAGTGGAAGCAAGAGTTTAACAATATATTAGGTAGAATTTGTTACTATACGTAATCTATTGATGATGTAATTGATTGAGAATAATATACTTTTCTATTATTCTCAATCTACTTCAACTATATTTCAATTGGAGAGAATAAAATATTATGAATATAAAGTTGAACTATAATATCTATTTGTTGATAATTGGAAACTTTATATCGCAGATGGGAACAATTATCTATAATATTGCAATATCTTGGTGGTTAATAAAATTAACAGGTTCAGCTGAATATATAAGTTATGTATTGGCTGCGTCACTTATTCCTGCGGTTTTCTTGGGTCCAATAAGTGGTGCTCTAGTAGACCGAATAAATAAGAAAGCAACCCTTATATGGACGGATGTTATAAGTGGTTGTTTAACGATTGGAATTGGAATCATGGTTTATCTAAATTTTTTTAATATATGGCTTCTTATAATATTTAGTTTTTTATTAGGAGTTAATATAACTTTATTTAAACCTACGGCACGTTCAATTATGCCTGTGATTGCAAGTAAAGAGGAATTATTAAAGGCGAACTCGTTGTTATCAAGTTCAAGTGCTATGACAAAAATTTTAGGGCCATTTATTGGAGGAGTTATACTAGCTGTACCTTACTTAGGAGTTACAGGAGCGTTCATAATAAATGGTTTTTCATTTATCATCTCAGCCATCTGTGAAATGTTTATAAAATATAATCATATAAAATTAGAAAGCAAATCTGTGAGTTTATTAAAGGATATCAAAGAAGGTATTCAATATACTTTTAGCAACCCGTTTATTCGAGATTTATTACTAGTTGGATTTATGGTTAATATTTTTCTAGGTTCATTATATATACTTCTTCCTTTGTATATAAATAATTTTTTACATGAATCTAGTCAATTATATTCTTATTTGTTAACAAGTGAGGCTATAGGTGGGATGCTAATTGGTCTTATATTAGCTAAAGCAAACCTAGGAGCAAGCTATAAAAACTTATCATGGTCGATTATATTAATAGGAGTATCTCTCACTTTAATGTCTGTCTTTACTGATAAATTAATATTGCTTTTTGCGATGTGTTTAGTAGGTTTCTTTCAAGTTGCATTAGATACACTATTTTTTTCGTATATACAAATTAATGTGGATAAGGAAAAATTGGGGCGCGTTTTTTCAATTGTATTTATGCTCAGCACATTAGCATTGCAAATTTCCTATGTAATCTTTGGATTTTTAGGGATATATATACTTGAGTATGCTTTTATACTTTTGGGAGTTTGTATTGTATTATGTAGTACGCCTTTAATGATACAAATTCTAAAAGGAAGAAAAGAAAACAAAGTAAATCATAGTTTGTAATATTATAAAAATATTTTTTTATAAATGCACATAAATAAAAAATATTTGTGGAGGTGAATGTAGTAATGAGTTACACTTTGCCGTTAGCGTGTATTATTTTTGAAGAGGATTTGATTTCCCAAAAGGTAATAAAAAAACTTAAAAACACTAAAACAATTTTAATTAAACACAGAAAAGATGAGGAGATTGATAGGGTTTTTAATCAATTTGAATATGTAGCTATGGTACATAGTGGTTTGAAAATAGATAATCGATTTGTTATGGATTTAGTTTGGAAATCTATAAAAACAAATACTAAAATTGGTTTTATTGTGCATCCTAACTTAGAAAAGCTAAATCTAGCGGTATTAAATCAATTATCTACAAATTCAAGACACGCTATACTTAATCATTGTAAATCTGTAAATCTTCAGATAGATGAAGATAATTTTTGGTATGGATCAGGGAAGCATGCGAGTATAACAAATTTGTTTGAATGGGTTAATAGGGGAGAAGTACCAAGTGTTGTATCATTATTATCACATTCAAGAGAAGATCTTATTTATGCAGTAGACGGAATGTTGTGTTCCAAGGGACAAAAAATAGAGACTAATAATCCAATCCCTTGCTGTTATGCCACCGGATATTGTTATAGGAAAGATCTCCCTTCGTTTGATATTTCGAAATTAAAAGCAAACTTAATTATTCTTAATGGTTGTACAAACTTTAAAATAGGAGCGGATGTATATCATCCAGAAACTACGCTTATAGGTAAAATGTTAGAAGGAGGAGTAAAACATATTATTGGTAGTCCATTAATTAAAGTTGGATATATTGAAGAACTATACTTTATACATTCACAAATGGGGGAGAAAAGTTTAGGAGAAATAGTTCATCATTTAAATAAAACTTATCTGGGGAGTGCAATTGGAGAACCACCATTTGCTTTATGGGGGGATCCAAGAACTATTTTATCAAAATTGACACATGAGAATAATGTAGGACAAGGTTTAATTGGTGGGGAGAAATTTGTAGATCTTGTTATGAAAAATAAAAAGTATAATACTCCAAATTTCAGTATTAAGGATGATATACATGAGATACATCTAGCATATAAAGCTTATCTAGAATATACAAAATGGCCATTTTTAGGATTAACAACTAACTTTGTATCAGGAGCTCTTTCGCAGCTAGAAAACTTAATAAAAGGAACTAATAAAATGATTTCTGAATCTTCCCTTGTTCAAAATGGGAAAACCCACTACAAGCTACATGAAAAAATTGAAAAGATATCTAAGGCGGAAAAGACAATCGAGAAACAATTAATAGATTATTTAGTTGATAGAACATATAATAAAGGATTTGATTTGACTGACTGTTATAGGGAAGGTTTTATATTAGCTGATGTTCAGAAGGCGTGTTGTCCAGGGTGCAAAGAAGAAAGTAGTTTATACCGTTTAGAATCTCCTTATGACATGGTGAGGTTGGTAAATAATTGTCCACGTTGTGGAATTCCAGAGGATTATCCAGTGAATAACAAACAAAAACCGTTGTTTAATATTCGAACTGAAAAAAATAAAATCCACGTTGAATTTGAAAAATTTGAAGGTGAAATAGGGGTTTGTGTTGTTTCAGGAAAAAAATTTAATTTTGATAAATTTAGTAAAAAAGAAAAAAATGGTAAATGCATTTATAGTATTCTAGTTGAAGATGTAAAACCTCACCGCTATCAATTAAAAATCTTTAATATCAATCAAGGGACTGTATCCTCTTATCAAAGAATCATGCATATTCAAAAGCATTTTGATTCGGTCGTTGTGAACTTCAAGGAATTTGAAAATGTCGAAATATTTTGATTGTATAGGAGCGATTTTTTATGACGAAAAATGATCAAATCAAGGTAGAAGATTTTATTTTAAAACATAATTTAAAAACATCAATTGAGACAAGAATGCTAGATTTGTTATCAGAAATTGGTGAATTAGCAAAAGAAGTACTAAAAGGAAATAGTTATGGAACAAAATCGTTAGTATTAACAGAGGATTGGGCAGACGAATTAGGAGATGTATATTTTGCAGTCCTTTGTTTAGCTATAGAATCTGATGTTAATATACATCAAGCATTAAATGACACAATAGAAAAGTATAATAAGAGAATAGCTGTGAAGTCAAACCCTGGTTCAGAATAATATAAGGAGGCATATAATATGTCTGAAAAAGACTTTTCATTATTTATATGTGCACCAAGTGTTACTGGAGATTTACATCTAGGACATGCCTTGATGGCAGCTATACAGGATGCTATTGTACGTTGGAAAAGAATGCATAATTATAACGTTAATTTTTATTTTGGAACCGATGCTGCGGGATTTGCTACTGAAAAAGTAGTAGAGCGACATCTTTTAAAACAGGGAATTAAAAAAGATAATTTAACAAGAAAAGAATTCTTAAATCATATATGGGAATGGATAAGACTTTATGACAAAAGAATTTATGAGCAATTTAAAAAGATGGAGATTTCTTGTGATTGGGATAACAAACTATTTACTATGAGTCCAAAGTATTCAGAGGCAGTTTTAAAAAGCTTTATCAGATTTTATGAAGCAGGTTATATCTATAAAGGGAAGTACCCTGCTAATATTTGTCTAAACTGTGCGACATCATTGAGTGATCTTGAGGTAGATATAAATAATAAGAAAAAAATCTTAGAAATTGTATATTTTCAAGATAGTAAAGGGAAAAACATTCCTGTAGCTTATAGGGAAATTGAAGACTTATTAGAAACTAAGGGTATATTATTGGATAACTATAGAGATGTATTAAAAAATGAAACGCATCTTTATAATCCCTTAACCAAGGAATGGATTCCTATCATTATAAATAAGGATTTACATGTTGTAGAACTTGGTGATGGCCTGGAAAGTATTGAAAATTTCGCTACACCGTTATTACCAACGAAACGAAAACTACATTTTAAACACTATAAAAATTTATTAGGGCAAGATAAGTCTGGTGAAAAGAATATTTTTTCAAAGGAATATATCTTAAATAAACTTGCAAATTTAAAAGCTTATGGTTATAAGATAGAGCGTGAGATTAATCAAGAATTTTGTAGTAAATGTTTATCAGAAGTTAGTGTAGAAATGTCAGATCAGTGGTTTTTAAAAACAGAAGAATTAGCAAATCAATTAAAAGAAAGAATACAGAATGGAGAAGTTAAGTTCTATCCTGAAAGTGGATTAAAAAAATCTTTAGAATGGCTAGATAGCATAGAAGATTGGTGCATATCTAGACAAATTGCATTAGGCCATAGAATCCCTGCCTGGAAATGCCTAGATTGCAACGAATATACTATTTCATTAAACACAATTGAAGAGTGTTCATCATGTAAAAGTACTCGAATAGAAGAAATAAAAGATGTGCTTGATACATGGTTCTCAGGTGCACATTACTTTTTTGCTAATCTTGGATGGCCAGATGACTTGGAACAACTTAACAAGAATTATCCTGTATCTCTTATTGAGACGGGCCATGATATTTTATTCTTTTGGGTTATAAGAAATATGCTTCTTAGTCTTTTTCATACCGGAAAATTACCTGCTAATAAGGTATTATTACACGGCCTTGTTTTGGACAAAAGTGGTAGTAAAATGAGTAAATCAAAAGGAAATACAATTAATGCACTAGAGGTTTTAGAGAACCCTATTTATGGACCGGATGTAATTAGATATGGATTATTAATGAATTGTGAACCTGGAAAAGATGTCATGATCGATATGGGCACTTTTGATATTGCTAAATCAGTTATTGATAAAGTTGAAAAATTAATTAACAGTGTTAATACAAATCAGAATTATGATATACAAAAAATTAAAATACATAATGATTTGTATAGGTGGATGTTTCGGGAGCAGATGAGGATATATGAGACAATGGACGATAGATTTGATAATTTTGATTTTCGAACAATTTTATATGAAATCTCGAATTTTATTAATAGAAGCTTTCTTTGGATTACTAGTATTAAGGAGAAAAATCATCAAGAGTTCTATTTTTTAGTTGGTACATTAATTACGATTTTGGAGCCAATACTGCCTAAGCTTAGTGAACAGGGAAGAAAGAAATTGGGATGGAATATATCTATAACAAATATAAAGCAAATGTATAGGGAGTATACTGATATTGTCTTCAGTATTGAGGACGTTGACTCTTTATTAAATAATTTATTACAATTAGAAGCTGTTTTTAATAAAAAAGTAGCTAGTAAAATAGAATTGGAAATAATAGGAGAAGAAGATTCTACGCAATTTGTAGATTTGTATAAGGATCTTATAAGAAAACAGACTAATTTTAACTCTATTGATAAAGATGATAGTGGTTATAAAATAACATTTTCTTCTTCAATAGATCAAATTATTTTTCAGTTTAATATACCTAATGAATACGGATATACATTGAAGAATTTGGACAAATATCTGCGTTCTGAAATTAGAAAAATGAATAAAGAATTAAAAGAAGTTAAAAGGTTATTAGATGATACCAATTTTATTTATAATGCTCCTCAGGACAAGGTTCAAGAAACACGTAAGAAAAAGGCTAGCTTGAAAAATAAAATTAATAGTTATACAAATACAATACAAAAAATGTATTCGTTGTATTAATGGGAATTTTCTAATAGTATAGATAGTGAGGTTGTTATCTTGTAAATATTATTGAAAGGAGTCTGTTCTATGTTTCAATCAAAGCGTATTAATTTAAGGAAGTTTACGATAGAGGATATTTCTACTTATCATAATTGGAGAAACGATATGCAAGTTATGGCATTTACCAATCCAACTTTAGATGTATATTCCTTCAATGAGACAGAGCAATTTTGTCAAAATATAATTAACAGCTCAAGTTCTAAGAGCTATATTATTGAAGAGAAAGATTCAAAAAAACCAATTGGCATCACGTCACTAATAAATATAGATCCGTATAATAGAAATGCAGAATGTATTATAGATATCGGAGACAAAGATTATTGGGGAAATGGTTTTGGATATGAAGCTCTAGAGATATTATTAAACTATGCTTTTCAAGAATTAAATTTACATCGTATATATTTACGAGTTTTCTCGTTTAATGAAAGAGCCATAAAATTATATGAAAAGCTTGGTTTTGAACATGAGGGATGTCAAAAAGAAGCAATATATCGAAATGGGAAATGGAATGATATATTATTTTTGGCAAAATTAAATAAAGGTAATTAATTATATTTGTATTAGAATTTTAACAAATGTACCGAAAGAATTCTCCTTACTCAAGCGCGTGAAGGGCGATAGCCCAATGGTAGGTAGGAGATGAAATTCGGTTTGGTATAGTCAAAAACTTTTGATAAACTAGCTATATGAAGTTCTTTGGTAACTTGATTTAGAAGATTGCAGGAAGAAAATAGAGTGCGAAAACCAATCCACTCGGTTCCTGCATAAAATAGCAACCGTATAAAGAGAGCATCCGATTGTTGGACATCAAGGGGTGGACGTCCCGAAGTAAACGCTCAGGGAGCCCAAAGGTTACTTTCGTCATGGAAATGAGAAGCTCTCACTTCAAGTTTTGCTAAGTGGTGAGTAGTTCACTAAGAGTATATAAAATAAAGCTGAGTAAACAGTTCAGTTGGGAATATTTGAGGAAGAGCACAAATGAAAGTAGTTCCCTAGCAGAATCATATTTTATGTTGGTAGTTCAAATATTAAGTAAACGAATTCTTTTAAAAAAGGGCAGACTGATATCATAAATCAATTTGTCCTTTTTTAATATAAATTGATTTCACATGATTCATTGGAGCCTTTCCGTTTTTTGGTACGTAAGAACGGCTGGACATATAAAGAATATGATTGCAAATGGGAAACAAATATTTGTATAAGAGATTGGAATGTGATGTCGGATATTCAAAGGGCGCCCACACCATTTGAATATCCGACATCACATTTACTAAATTTACGTTATATAACACCTCAATAATTTCATAGTTATTTACTTCATATAATACAAACGGATATTCCTCAAAATGCTAAAAGACATAGTCTGTCTCTTTAACAATAAGATACATCTTAATCAACATACAAATAATCAGACATACAATCACAAACAAAATTCGCTCAAAGTACTTCTTCTCACAATCTCTATATCTTGCATTTCTTCTATCCCCCGTCTTCTTATTTACCTTAATATTCGCATGTTCTACCATTTTTTTGACAGTGTTCCACATCACTGTTAAGCTTACATAGTAAAAAGTAATTAACTAAATTTGGTGATTTTAAATAATTATATTAACTAATTGGATTAATAAAAATAAATAATAAGAATTAAGTTCTTTATCATAATTTGTTTTTAAAGATCGCAGATACAATTTTAATATTTTAATTATTGAGACAAGCTTATAGGTAAAGAAAAAGTTTATGAATATATTATGCTTCAAGTATTACTAGAATGCTCTGGGAAATTATGCTGCAAATGTTGGCGGACTTAAGTTTCATATCATATGAAACTATCAAGATAACAGGAAAGACAGAAACTCTATCAAAAGAAAAAAATTGGAACGTTTGATTGAATGACTAGTATGCTATTTTAAAGTTTAAATTAATAATAGAAAGAGACCTCTTAATATGTTACTACTTTGTTTTTGTATTGTTGAAAATAAGAAAGGTGAAATCAATGAAAAAATATTGGCATAAGCTATCGTTGCTTCAAAAAAATGTATTACTAACGGTATTAGTAATTCTGA
>Ga0209463_1000537_pt1 | contig 28306 bp, 9 predicted proteins | sample AgamicMgSfrz_FD_187169 | JGI IMG/M metagenome (GOLD analysis project Ga0209463, IMG submission 187169) | Agave microbial communities from Guanajuato, Mexico - Mg.Sf.rz (SPAdes) (version 2) | ecosystem: Host-associated > Plants > Phyllosphere > Phylloplane/Leaf | place: Guanajuato, Mexico...
TAGAAGTTATTAGAGGGTATTTAACTTCAGATGAAACGGTCGAAAAAGCTCAATCTTTCCTCAAACAATTAGATAAAGATGCAATTGTGGTTAATGATCAGACTGGGTTTGTTTCTAACCGTATCTCTCACTTATTCATGAATGAATCGGCTTGGGTTGTAATGGATGGTGTAGCAACACCTAAACAGGTAGACGATATATTTAAAAAATGCTTTGGACACACAATGGGTCCATTAGAAACAGCAGATTTAATTGGGTTAGATACAGTATTACATTCATTAAATGTACTTTATGAGGAATATCAAGATCCAAAGTTTAGATGTTGTCCATTACTTAAAAAGATGGTAGATGCAGGTGAATGTGGCAGAAAGAGTGGTAAAGGTTTTTACGCTTATTAAAATTAAAAATTAAAAATTAAAAATTAAAAATTAAAAATTAAAAATAGGGGTGTATAAAATGCAAGATAAAAATTTAGAACAAATTATTCATATGTATATTCAAGATCATGTAGGTATTGAATTTAATGATGATACTGAGATTTTTGAAGAAGGATTAGTTAATTCTTTATTTGCAATCCAATTGATGACTTTTCTTGAAAAAGAATTTGCCATAAAGGTAACTATGGATGACTTAGATATGGATAACTATAAGTCTGTAAATTCAATTGGTAATTTTATAAGAAATAAGCAAATGGTTCGGTAATGGACATGAAACAATACTTAGAGCCATCTCAATATAAAATGTATCAGAATTTTTTGGATTTTGTTTGTGAAAATATAGAACCTCACGCTAATAGTTGGGAGATTGAACAGGGCATTCCATCAGACGTAATAAAGACTTGTGCTACAAATGGTTATTTAGGTGGAACACTTCCAGCGGAGTATGGTGGATTAGAGTGGGATTATGTAACGTATGGGTTATTTACTGAAGCGATAGCAAGGGGGAGTGTCTCTCTTTCGGGATTATTTAATGTCCATACGATGGTAACAGAAACGATTTTAAAATGGGGAACAGAAAATCAAAAAAATCAGTGGTTACCATTACTTGCATCTGGTAATCAAATAGCTGCATTAGCTCTTACTGAACCTGGAGCAGGATCAGATTTAAATATGATTAAAACGAACTTCGATCAACACGGGGATAAATTAATACTTAATGGAGTGAAGAAGTGGATCACTTTTGGTGCAGCTGCTGATGTGTTTTTGGTATTTGGAAAACTCAATGGTGAACAACCAATTGCCTGTTTAGTACCAAAAGATAGTGTGGGTGTAAATGTTACTCATATAAGAGACATGCTTGGATTTAAAGCTGCATATTTGGCAGAAATTGAATTCAATAATGTAGAAATACCTTTAGAAAATATCATTGGTAGACCAGGATTTGCTTTTACTTACCTTGCACCGTATGCTTTAGAATTTGGGCGTATTTCAATTGCCTTTGCTGCTCTTGGTGTATTACGTACTTGTTTAGAAATCTGTGGGAATCATGTATTACATAGAAGCGCATTTGGTAACTCTCTAATTGATCATGGCATGATTTCACATATGGTTACGGATATGGGAGTAGATTTAGAAGCTTCTATACTCCTTAGTTTAGAAGCTTGTAAGGCCAAAAATGAACATCGAGCTGATGCTACTGAAAAGATTATGATTGCAAAATATTTTGCATCGCGCTCAGGTACAAGGCATTCAACGAATGCTGTACAGATTATGGGAGCACTTGGTTGTAATGATAATTATTCAATATCAAGGTGCTTTAGAGATTCCAAAACAATGGAGATCGTTGAGGGGAGTAATCAGATTCATCAGCTATTACTTGGTAAGGGATTTGCTAAAAAAGCGAAACGTGCCATTGAAAAAATACCTGTAACTAAAGGAGTGATACAACCCGGATGAGTACATGTATACAAAAGCTGTTTGAAGAACAAGTAGTCCGTACGCCAGATGAGGTTGCTGTTATCTTTAAAAAAGAAACATTAACCTATAAGGAATTAAATGAAAAAAGTAACCAATTAGCTCGTCTTTTACGTGAAGGTGGAGTTGGTCCAGATACAGTTGTAGGTATTATGGTAGAGCGATCTATCGAAATGGTTGTCGGAATTTTCGGGATATTGAAAGCGGGCGGAGCATATCTTCCGCTTTCCCCGAATCATCCATCATCACGATTACAATTCATTATAGAAGATAGCGGTGCTAAATTAATACTTACGCAAAAGCAAATCCTACATCGTTTTCAAGATAGTTTGAAGGCTGATATGTTGGCTTTAGATTCGATTTCCTATGAAGGAAAGAGTGAAAATCTAGAGTGTATTAACAAACCCTCTGATCTTGTGTACGTAATATACACTTCCGGTTCAACCGGGAAACCTAAGGGTGTTATGATTGAGCATTCGGCCTTAATAAATCGAATTGAGTGGATGCAAGAGGCTTATCCAATTAGTTCAAAGGATACTATATTACAAAAGACCCCTTATACATTTGATGTATCCGTATGGGAGATGTTCTGGTGGGCCATAGTTGGAGCCAAAGTATGTATTCTTGCGCCGGGGATGGAGAAGTTTCCACAGGCTATTATTGAGACAACTGAAAGTAATGACGTGACAATTATGCATTTTGTACCATCTATGTTAAGTGCATTTTTACACTATCTTGATGTGACAGGTGAAACTAACCGAATAAAATCGTTGAAACAAGTATTTGTTAGTGGTGAGGCACTACTGTCTCAACATGTAAACCGTTTTAATAAGTTGCTAAATTTCTCTAATGGTACACTTCTTACTAATCTGTACGGACCTACTGAAGCAACCATTGATGTGACTGCTTATGATTGTCCGACACATGAGATTACAGAAGGGAGCGTTCCAATAGGGCGACCAATTAAGAATATTGAGATGTTTGTTGTTGATAAATATGGTAATAAACTTCCGGAAGGCCATATAGGAGAATTATGTATCTCAGGTATAGGATTAGCACGTGGATATGTAAATAGGCCGCAATTAACGGCAGAAAAGTTTGTACAATATTCCCTTGATACCCGTATATATAAAACTGGTGACTTAGCTTTAATAAGATCGGATGGGAATATTGAGTTTCATGGAAGAATTGATTTTCAAGTTAAAGTTAATGGGCTTCGTATTGAGTTAGGGGAAATAGAATCGTGTTTAATGTCTTGTGAAGGAGTTTTACAATGTGCGGTAATTGTAAGACAAGAATCAGAGATGGTAGTTAAGTTAATAGCTTTCTATGAGTCAGAAAATGATATTGAGTTAGAGAGGTTAAAAAAATATCTTCGCTTATTTTTACCAGATTATATGATACCTAACCGTTTTGTACGTGTAAATGAAATGCCATTAACGGATAGCGGAAAGATAGATAGAAAAGCACTTGCCTTATTAGGTTCCGATAAATATTCACACCATACCACACTTGTAGGAGGTTCTGTTAATGAGGAAAGCAGTAAAGATTCATAAAGAAGATATTGAAGATGTAATCGCCCTTACACCAGTGCAGGAAGGTATTCTTTATCATTATTTGAAAGAACCCGAAGGAAAGCTATATCATGAAGAACTTCGACTTTGCTTAACTGGAAAAATTAATATTCCAAAGTTTGAAGAGGCGTGGAATTATGTAACGCGGGAAAATGAAATGCTGCGTACAATTTTTCGATGGGAAAAAGTTAAACAACCTGTACAACTTATACTAAAAGAGCATACTCCGAACATTATTTATAGTGATGGCAAAGTATCTAATGATACAGAAAGCTTTGATTTACAAACAGTTCCCTTTTCTATCGAACTGTGCCATTTGAACGAAGGCGAATATGAAATGGTTTTACGTCATCATCATATTTTGTTTGATGGTTGGAGTAATAGTATTATTTTACAAGAGTTTATTAAGGTATATCGAGAGTTAATAAAGGGAGATGTACCATCATCTATAAATAAAAAGAAATTTAAAGAATATATACTATGGCAACAAAAACAAGATAAATCAAAACAAAAGCTTTTTTGGGAACAATATTTAAATGAATTAACTGAACAAATAAATTTATCCAATAAAAATTCTAATCAACTAAAAAAAGCAAAAACATATGTAAAAGAGATAGATAAAGAGCAAAGTGATAGATTTCGAAGTTTTGCAAGTAATCAAGGTGTAACATTGGCTACATTATTCTATACAGCCTGGGGTCTATTATTACAAAGGTACAAAAATTCAGAGGACGTAATATTCGGTACAACAGTATCTGGGCGTTCAATTCCAATGCACGGTCTGAGTGAAATGGTAGGTTTATTTATAAATACACCACCACTTCGTGTAAGTGCTGATGGGAGAATGACTGTTTCAGATCTTTTACAAAGAATTCAAAGTGATGTCCAAAGAAGAACTGAATATGAAACGACTCCAATTGTTGATTTAAACGTGTCATTTGACACTATTATGGTAGTTGAGAATTATCCTCTTGATATAGAAAAGCTGAAAGAAATTGATGAAAGTGTAAGAATTTCAGGTTATGAAGTAAATGAAATGACCAACTATGATTTAACCGTCTCAATAGAGTGTTTCGATTCTATTAAACTTGCAATGATGTGGCCTGAAGATCTATTTGATGAATCCATTATTACCAGTATAACTAACCATTTTATACAACTATTAGATTCAATGCTTTTAGATGAAGGACAACCAATACAAACTCTTAAGATGTTAGATGAGGCAGAAGAAAAGTTTTTGCTTCAAGGTGGTCAAAATCAAAGTGCTACATTCCCACACACAACACTTCATCAATTAATTGAGATGCAAGCTGAAAAGCATCCTGAGAGAGTGGCACTTACATTTGAGAATAGTGAGATGACTTATGGAGAATTGAATGAGCGTGCGGATAAAGTGGCATTTGCTCTTCTAAAAGAAGGTGTAACTTTAGATTCGCCAGTAGCTGTAATGTTGGATTACTCATTTAATATGATTATCTCTCTACTTGGTATTTTAAAAGCAGGTGGGGCTTATGTTCCAATTGATCCTGATTATCCGCAGGAACGCATTGATTTTATTCTTCAAGATAGTGGTTCAAATGTAATAATAACCTCAAATTTATTTGAGGATAAAGTTAAATTTGATAGCACAATACTTTTTATTGAAGAACTTAATAAGACACCGATGCAAGATTTCCAGAGAGTAGATGTTGCCCCAAATAATTTAGCATATGTCATTTATACTTCTGGAACAACAGGACGTCCTAAAGGGGTTATGATTGAACATAGTAATGTAATACAACTTGTCATGCATCAACCAAATAGTTTTAAATTCTCTAGTAATGATGTGTGGTTACTATTTCATTCTTTCTGTTTTGATATGTCAGTTTGGGAGATATTTGGATCACTTACTTATGGTGGACGTCTTGTCCTGGCAACAAAAGAAACAATCCGTGATACGTATAAACTTGCTCAGTTGATTGCAGATGAGGGAGTAACGGTATTGAATCAAACTCCATCTGCATTCTATGTTTTTCAACAAGTAGTTGAAGAGATGCCTAAACTTGCTTTTAAAATTAGGTTAATTACATTTGGAGGGGAAATGCTGAAGCCAGGTTTACTGCAAAGTTGGTTTAAGCGTTCACCTAATACGGTCATAGTAAATATGTATGGAATAACTGAGACAACAGTACATGTTACTTATAAGGAAATTGGAGAAAAAGAAATGCACAGTAATCTTAGTGCTATAGGCGTGCCTCTTCCTACGTATTCGTGCTATGTATTTGACAAACATATGAATCCTACACCTAAGGGAATGCAAGGGGAACTTTATGTTGGAGGGTATGGAGTTGCGCGGGGATATCTAAATCGTCCTGAACTAAACAGTGAACGTTTTATACAGAATCCTTATAATCCAAGTGAAAGATTATATAGATCAGGAGATTTAGTCCGTATTCTTGAAAATGGCGAAATGGAGTATATAGGTCGTAGTGATCATCAAGTGAAGATACGTGGATATCGAATTGAAACAGGAGAAATAGAACATCATTTACAACAGCATGCGGATGTGAAGGAAGCGGTAGTTTTATCTATTGCTTTTGGAGAGGAACAAGAACTGTGTGCTTATATACTAACTGATCAAGATATATCTCAAAATGAATTACGTTATTATCTTACTGACAAAATACCTTCGTATATGATACCTATGTATTTTGTACTTTTAAGTGAAATGCCATTAACTACGAATGGAAAAGTTAATCGTCGTGCTTTACCTAAGCCTACTAAGTTAGTACAACCAAATGATTTACTAGATGAGCTTGAAACAACGGTAGCTGATGTTTGGAAGGAAGTTTTGGGGGTAGAAAAAGTAGGGTTGTATGATAATTTCTTTGATGTTGGAGGGAACTCCTTAAAAATGGTTCGATTGTTCTCTCGTTTACGAAGCAAGTTTGAAAAAGAACTTACAATGCCTATGTTATTCCGATACCCAACGGTTCATGATCAAGCTTCCTACTTTAGAAGTGATAATGCTATGGAACACCAACCTGAAGAAGTTAAGAAAGAAAATCTTTTATCTATGAATAAAAATGATGTAGCAGTGGTTGGTATGGCGGTTCGTATGCCAGGCGCTTCTAATCTTAAGCAATTCTGGTCAAATTTAGAACAAGGGATAGAATCCATTCGTACATTTACAGATGAAGAAATTAGTGAGATGGGCATACCAAAAGAAGTGATTCAAAAACCTAATTATATAAAATCTAAAGGGTATTTAGAAGATGTAGATGCATTTGATAATGAATTTTTTGATTACAGTCTAAAAGAAGCTGAAATGATGGATCCACAACTGCGAATACTTCATGAATGCGCATGGGAAGCACTAGAACAAGCAGGTGAGGTTAATTCTTCTCATATGGATACAGGAGTTTATGTTGGAGGATCACCAAATTTCCACTGGATTCGTTCTATTGCTAGTGAATCTTCTAATACATTAGAAGATTTCCAAGCAATGTTGTTAAACGAAAAAGATTTCTTTGCTACTCGATTGGCTTATAAATTAAATCTAAAAGGACCAGCGATTACAGTACAAACAGCTTGTTCTACCTCCTTAGTTGCTATTCAAAACGCATGGGCAGATCTTATCGATGGACGATGCGACATAGCCTTGGCCGGGGGAGTAAGTATAACTTATCCAACAAAAACAGGATATTTATATGAAGATGGTATGATTTTCTCACCAGATGGTCATTGTCGAGCTTTTGATAAGGATGCTCAAGGAACAGTGGGTGGAAATGGTGCTGGTATTGTAGTACTGAAAAGGTTAGAGGACGCTCTTCGAGATGGGAATTTAATACATGGAGTTATTAAGGGAGCTGCAGTAAACAATGATGGATCCAATAAGGCTGGATTTACAGCGCCAGGGGTTGATGGACAAGCTGCGGTTATAAAATCGGCTCATGAAATAGCTGGCGTTAAGCCTGAAGAAATCTCATATATAGAAACTCATGGTACTGGTACGCAACTAGGTGATCCTATAGAAGTAGAAGCATTGAAGTTAGCTTTTGGTAAGCAAGAACCAGGTAGAGTTTTAATTGGATCAGTGAAGACGAACATTGGACATTTAGATGCTGCAGCAGGAGTTGGAGGATTTATAAAGACGGTCTTAGCTTTGAAAAACAAGAAAATTCCGCCGAGCCTTCATTATAATAACCCAAACCCTAGCATTGATTTTGGAAAAAATCCGTTTCGTGTAAATACGGAACTTATCCCATGGAAAGAAGAAGTAAGAAGAGCGGGTGTTAGTTCGTTTGGGATGGGTGGAACTAATGCACATATAGTGTTAGAGTCTGTTCCTGACAATGCTAAGAATTTTGAAAAACAATCTTGGAACTTATTAACTGTTTCAGCAAAAACAGAGGAATCCTTAGATAAAGCTACTAACGATCTATTATTGCATTTGAAGGAGAATCCAGAGATATCACTATCTGATACAGCTTATACATTACAAAAAGGTCGTCGTGAATTTCCATACAGAACTGCTGTAGTTGCTAATGGAATAGAGGATGCCATAGAAAAACTTGGTGATACGGGACTAGAGAAAACAAACGCAATGGAGAGTAGACCTTTAGCCTTTCTTTTTTCAGGTCAAGGATCACAGTATATCAATATGGGTAGAGATTTATATGAAAATGAACCTGTATTTCGTGAACACGTTGATCAAGGTTTAGCCTTACTCTCAAATTGGTTAGATATAGACATGAAAAATATTTTGTATCCTACAAAGGAGACAGAGGATAAAGCAACTGAACAGTTAAATAGAACTTCAATGACGCAACCTCTACTATTCACTATTGAATATGCATTAGCCAAGCTTCTAATGAATTGGGGAGTTTATCCAAGGGTCATGTTTGGCCATAGTATTGGTGAGTTTGTAGCAGCTTGTTTAGCAGAAGTAATGTCTTATGAAGATGCATTACATTTAGTAATGATTAGAGGGAAGTTAATGAATAGCGTACCAGAAGGCGCTATGCTAAGTGTAAATTTATCTGTTGAAGAATTAAAAACCTATATAACAGATGATGTAGATATAGCAGCTGTAAATTCCTCTCAACATTCAGTAATTTCTGGTACTGTACTTTCAATCAATAAGATTGAGGAATTACTTTTAAATCATGGAGTAAAGACAACGCGTCTATTTACTTCGCATGCTTTCCATTCTCGAATGATGGATGAAGTTCTAGATGCATTTGAGCAAGCTGTAGGAAATATAAAACTATCAAGTCCTAAAATACCTTATATATCTAATGTTACAGGTGAAATGATTACAGCAAATCAAGCCACATCACCTTCTTATTGGGCACAGCATCTACGAAGTACTGTTCAATTTTCAAAGGGATTATCTGAAATTTTTCATTTGAAAAATGTAATTTGCCTTGAGATTGGCCCAGGTAATGCATTATCAACTTTTGTATTAAAACATTTAAATAGAAGTAAAGATCAATTGGCTTTAAACATGTTACGTCATCCTCTGGATAAATCAAATGACTTCGAGCATTTATGCAAGCAAATGGGACAGTTATGGATGCAAGGTGGAACTATAAATTGGAATACTTTTAATAACAGTGAGAATAAAAGGTTATTAGATTTACCAACGTATCCTTTCATGAAAAAACGATTTAAAGCTGATCCATTTTTTAATACTCAATCTCAGAGTTTAACTCAGGAAACAAGAGGCCATAATAAACAGGCTAATATTAAAGACTGGTTTTATTTGCCTTCTTGGGAACGCAAAACATTAAAATCTATACAAATAAAGAAAGAACAAAAATATAAATGGCTTATTTTCAATGATCATCTAAATCGATTCAATCGACTGATAGAAAAATTAAAAAGAGAAGGTCATGATGTAATTGAAGTTAAAACAGGTGGTATTTTCTCTGAAAAATCCGACGGTTTATATACGATATGTCCATCTCAAAAAATGCATTATGAAATGCTATTTTCAGAATTAGAACAAAAAGATTTATTACCAAATAAGATTATACATGCTTGGAGCTTTAATCCAGTTAATGAGGTTATTCTCGATCAAGAGAGAATAGAACGATCAATGGATGAAGGATATTATTCGTTACTTTATATTGCACAAGCAATTGGGAAAATTAATTATGAGGGAGCATTACAGTTAAACATTTTTACTGACCGTATGTTTGAAGTTACAGGTACAGAGCTGAACTTAAAGCCAGAGCAAGCTACAATTCTAGGCTTTTCAAAAATATGCAATCTTGAGTTTCAAAATATAAAATGTCGTACCATTGATATGGATACAGATTCTCAACAAATGTTTGAAGAAGCGGGTTTAATGGAGAGTTTTGTGGATTCTACTGATATAGTTGTAGCTTATCGAGGACGTCATCGATGGGCGCAAACGATTATTCAAAGTCCTTTTGAGGAAGAAGATGTAGAAATTGATAGATTACGAGAGGGTGGCGTTTATTTAATTACTGGTGGACTTGGTGGAATTGGATTTGAAATTGCAAAAGATTTAGCTAATAGAGTACCAAATGTCAAACTTATATTGATTGGCCGCTCAGAGTTCCCACCTCGTAATCAATGGGAACAGTACTTAGAAAATAAAGACGAGCGTGTAAGCCGAGTTATTTCTGATTTGTTGACAATGGAGTCTCAAGGTGCAGAATACATGATCCTAAGTTCTGATGTTTCCAATCAAGATGATATGAAACAGGCAATTGATAAGGCTAAATCTCGTTTTGGTTCTATTAATGGCGTAATTCATGCAGCAGGTGTCGCTGATTATCTAGGTATTATGATGAATCGTGAAAAAGAATCTAATAATAAAATTTTAGCTCCGAAAATTAAAGGTACACTAGTACTCGATGCTTTATTAAAAGATGAACCAATTGATTTCTTCGTATTATGTTCATCAATTGGTAATGTGGCGTATCATATGAAATTTGGTCAGAGTGGTTATAATGCAGCGAATGAATTTTTAGATGCATTTGCGTTTTATAAGCGGGCTCATGATGGAGTGTTCACTGTAGCTATTAATTGGCCAGATTGGCAAGAGGTGGGTATGTCACTTAAGTCGGCTGAAATATGGGCAAAGCAATTTAATATGGATATGGAAAGTGTATTACATGATGGTGTAACTGTAGAAGAGGGTTTAAAAGTATTCCGTAGTATCATCAATAGAAATCAACAACAAGTCGTGGTTTCTCCAATAGATTTACATTGGAAACTTTTAAATGGTGCCAACTATTATAATGAACTATTGGAAAAAGGAAGTAAGAATAGATTAAAGCAGAATCGTTCAGATGTTTCCACAACGTATAGACCACCAACTAATGAAATTGAACAACAATTATACGAATTATTAAAAGATATGTTTGGAATCGAAGAAATAGGAATTTACGATAATTTCTTCGATCTAGGAATGAGTTCTTTAGATCTTGTTCGTATTAATGTGAAATTAAAAGAGGCCTTTAAACGAGACTTACCTATAGTTGTTCTTTATGAGCATACGTCAATTAAATCTCTTGCTAAATATTTAAGTAATCAAGAAGTAAATAACAATTTAACAAATAAAAAAGAGTTATTGAAAGCGAAATCGGTTATGAAAAATACATTATCTGCTTTAAAAAGTAGAAAGTAGTAAAGGGAGGGGAACAACATGATTAATAAAGAAGTAGTTCCGTCAAAAGTTGAGTTTTGCTGGGGATTACCTGTTATTCCAACACCACAAACAAAAGAACTTCTAGAGGAATATGTTAATCAAGCTAAAAGAGCTGAGAAGAATAACTTTGACTCGGTATTGGTTTCCATTGCACCAACATCTGTTGATCCAATGATAGCAGCGTCTATGATTGGAATGAATACGGAGTTTGTAAAGATTTTGGTTGCGCAAAATACAAACCAGATGCTTCCTACCGTAACAGCAAAAGCATTGAATACTTTAAATAGTTTAATTGGTAATCGTGCAGATATTAACATTGTAACTGGAAGTGCCTCGCTTGTCCTTGCGCGTGATGGATTACCAGAACCGCACCATGTTCGATATGCTAGGACAAAAGAATATATTGAGCTGTTACAACAATTAAGACGAGGAGTAACTAGCTATAAAGGTGAGTTTTATCAAGTAGAAAATAGTGATATTTATCCAAAGGAAGATCTCTCTCGAAGTGCCCGCTACTTTGTAGCGGGGTCCTCCGAGGAGGCAATGAGAGTAGCTGCAGAGTATGGTGATGCTTATATACTTTATGCAACAGACCGCAAAAGTCTTAGAGAACACTATCAAACAGTTAATAATTACGCTAAGCAATATGGGCGCGAGAAAATTCCAGGTGCTATTTTAGTAGACATCATTGCTCGTGAGACTTCGGAAGAAGCATATAAAGAAGCATATGAATTACTTGAGAGAACACCAGCAGCCTTAAAGCGGATGACTAAGCTATTTTTAGATAATGCAGATTCTGTTGGACTTCGCCGATACAAAGATTTAATTACAAAAGATAGTATGTGGATAGATGATCATCTTTGGGGAGGTCTAAGTTTAGTTAACCCATCTAATTCAATTTCTATTGTTGGTAGCTATGAGGAAGTCATCTCGACGTTAACTGATTTTTGGGAAATAGGGGCAAATTATTTTCTTATTACTTCTCAGATTAGTGAGCATGAAATTGAACGTATTGGTCAAAATGTTGTGCAACCATTTAAAAAGAAAATTGAAAAGTTAATCCAAGTTAACTAAAAGAGGGCTAAAAATATGAAGTTAAACATATGGTTGAAGTTTATCATTTTAATGACTTTAATAGTACTCCCTTATCGACAGGTGGAAGCACAGGAAACGGTACAGTTTAATGAGAAGAAAATACAGAAGCATATAGAAGAACAAATATCTCAAGCGGGTATTCCTGGACTTTCAGTAGTAATTGTAAAAGGAAACGAAACGATTTATAAGAAGAATTATGGCTATGCCAATACAGACAAAAAACGTCAAGTTACGAATGAGACGCTTTTCGAGCTAGGTTCTACTTCAAAAGCTTTTACGGCATTAGCTGTATTGCAGCTAGAAAAAGAAGGGAAAATTAAACTTAGTGATTCTTTAACTAAATATGTTTCATGGTTTGAAATGGAGTATAAAGGAAAACCTTATGAAATTACACTTTATGACTTATTACACCATACTAGTGGAATACCGGAAAAGGCCATTGGATATATTCCTATAACCAATGGCAAAGATTCTATTGAGAAAACGATTAGAAATGTTATGCCAATAGGACTAAACCGAGAGCCGGGTAGCAGTTTTGAATATTCTACGGTTAACTACGATCTATTAGGCTTAGTAATCGAGAAGGCAACTAATCAATCATTTGAAAGATATGTTCAAGATCATGTGCTATCAAAGTTGGATTTATTGAGTACATACGCTGGACGTGAGATGGCCCCATTAGATAACATGGCCCAAGGTTACAAGCGTAATTTCTTACAATCATTACCCTATGACGCTCCTAATTATAGGGGGAATACACCAGCTGGATATTTTATTTCAAATATAAATGATATGGAAAGATGGTTAAAATTACAGCTTGGGGTTGAAAAGCCTAGGATGTTTCCGGAGGAATTGATTAACGATTCTCATAAAGCGAATAGAAAGGTTGCCCCAGATAGCAATGGAGCTTCATATGCAGCTGGATGGGAGGTCTATCAAAGTGGTGGAGGGGAAATTTCACATGGTGGAAGTAACCCAAATTATTCATCGTATATTGGTTTCCGTGATGAGGAACAGATAGGGGTCGTAGTATTAGCAAATCTGAATAGTAATTACACTTACTATATCGGTAGCAGTCTTTTAAATATGATGATAGATAAAGAAGTTAAACCGTTACTCTATGATGAATATAAGAAAACGGATCAAATAGGAACAGCCTTATTTGTGATCTCATCTTTGTGTTTACTAACGTTATTGGTCATGTTATTTCATTTAATCAGGGAGATTATTTTTAGAAAAAGAAAGTTTATATTACCAACGGGAAAAACATGGTTACATATGGTATTAGTTGTTGCGATATATGGGCTAATGATTTATGCACTTTATCAACTACCAAATCTCTTGTTTGGAGGGCTTCCGTGGGCATTTATAAAAGTTTGGGCTCCTTCAACTGTTGTACTTGCAATATATGCAATTGCTGGGGTGGGTTTGGCCTATGTTATCCATACATTCTTAAATCTTTGTTTTCCAAGACAAAAGGGAAAGTCGCTTTTGACTTTAATTGTTTTGGGATTAATATCAGGATTTGGTAATGCCTTTCTCATTTTTGTGATTAATGAAACGTTTGTTAGATCAAATAATTTGGAAAATGGCTTGTTGTTTTACTTTGTACTTGGAATCGTTATGTATATCTTTTCACAACGTATTATTAGAACTAGCATTGTATCGTATACAAACGAGCTAGTTTATGAAAAAAGGATGGAATTAACAGATAAGTTGTTACAGACTCCTTATTACAAATTGGAGTTGATTGAGAAGGGCCGAATAGAGGCGACATTAAATAACGATACGGAAGTTATCTCTCGTTCTCTCAATCTATTAGTTACTGCTGGAACAAGTTTATTAACGTTACTATTTTGTTTTCTCTATCTTGGTGTAATGAATATGTATGCCTTTTTACTATCCTTGTGTATCATCTTTATTACTGCAGGGGTATATTCTTTGATCGGACGACAAGCAGATAAAGTTTGGAATGAAACAAGAGATATTCAGAATGTATATTTTCGTTTGATTGGTGATCTAAGGCATGGTTTCAAAGAGCTTAGGCTTCATACTGGAAAACGAAACGATTTTCGAGAAGTTATGAATGAAAGCTGTAATAACTATCGTGTTAAACGAACGATAGGAGATATTAAATTTGCAAATGTGTTTGTTCTGGGAGAACTATTATTCATTTTTGTTATTGGTATTGTAGTTTTCGTATTTCCAGAAATTTTTGTTAATATGCCGAAAGAGACGATAAGTAACTATGTAATCGTTTTTCTGTATATGACAGGTCCAGTTAATGAAATACTGGGCGGTATCCCTCAGCTCGTAAATGTACGTATTTCTTGGCAACGTATTCAACAAATGGTGAAGAGTGTAGATCATATAAAGGCAAATGAGCAAATCGCGACAACAAAAGAGTACTTAGATGTGCCAATTTGTTTGCAGCTACAAAATGTAAGTTATAAGTATAAGAATAAAGATGGAGATTTTACTGGTTTTGGTATTGGTCCAATAGACATGGAGTTTAATTCTGGAGAAATAGTCTTTATTGCTGGTGGTAATGGGAGTGGAAAATCTACTTTATCAAAACTGATTACTGGGTTATATGAACCTAATGAAGGTAACATTTTATTAAATGGAAAAGAAATAGCTCCAGAGGAATTGAATCAATACTATTCAGCTATCCTGAGTGATTTTCATGTTTTTGATAGGCTATATGGAATTAATACAGAAGGAATGAAAGCAGAAATCGATCATTATTTAGAACTTCTCCAACTGAGTGACAAGGTTGGCATTGAGAATGGGCGCTTTACTACTACGCAACTATCAACTGGACAAAAGAAAAGGTTGGCATTGCTGGTTACGTATTTGGAAGATCGACCTATACTTTTATTTGATGAATGGGCAGCGGATCAAGATCCTGGTTATAGACGCTTCTTTTATGAAGAATTGTTACCTCAAATGCGAGCGAAGGGTAAATGTATTATTGCTATTACTCACGACGATCAATATTTTCATTTGGCAGATAAGCTTATAGTGATGGAGATGGGAACTGTGAAAATGAATAAAACAAAGGAGGCATTATCATGAGTAAGGAAATTAAATGTGTTGTTTGGGACTTAGATTGTACAATTTGGGATGGTGTTTTATTAGAGAGTGGTACAGTTACTTTAAAACCTGGAATTTATGAAATTATATGTGAATTAGATCGACGTGGAATACTGCAATCAGTTGCTAGTAAAAATAACTACGAAGATGCAATAGCTAAATTACGGGAATTTGGAATAGAAGAGTATTTTTTATATCCGGAGATTCATTGGAACTCTAAATCTAGTTCCATTGAGAAAATTAGAAAAAATTTAAACATAGGTATTGATACTTTTGCGTTCATTGATGACCAACCTTTTGAATTAGAAGAAGTACAGAGTGTTCATAATGATATTCTGTGTATACATGTAAATGAATATAAGTCGTTATTAGACTTGCCACGACTACAACCAAAAAGAATTACAGAAGATTCACGTCGTCGAAGACTGATGTATTTAGAAAATCTTAAGAGAACGAAGGATGAAGAAGAATATGAAGGCCCAAAAGAAGAATTTTTAGCTTCACTTGGGATGAATTTTGTGATTAGTGAGGCTCGTGAGGAAGATTTGCAGCGTGCAGAGGAGTTAACAGTACGTACGAATCAATTAAATTCGACTGGTATTACCTATGATTATGATGAATTAAACTATTATCGTAATCATCCAGATTATTTATTATTAGTTTGTGAGTTATCAGACAAATATGGCTCCTATGGGAAGATTGGTTTAACACTTGTAAAAAGGACGGAGGAAGTCGACTGCCTAAAACTTCTTCTCATGTCTTGTCGTGTAATGTCCCGTGGCGTTGGTACTATACTCCTCACATATCTAATGGAAAGGACAAAACAGGCAGGTAAACGCTTTTTGGCTGAGTTTCGACAGACTGACCGTAACCGTATGATGTTTGTTACGTACCGATTAGCTGGATTTAAGGAAACTAGCAACGAAAATGGAATATTAATTTTAGAACATAATCTTGAGAATATAAATCCTTATCCTCACTATATTAATATACAATTTCCGGAAACACCAACGGATGTGGATAGAGGGGAAGTGGAAATATGCAACAAACAATTGTAAAGCATTCTCTTACGCATCCACAAAAAAGAGTTTGGTATAATGAACAAATTTATCCAAACACATCTATGTATAACATCGGAGGGATGGTTCTTATTAATGGGGAAATTAATTTTACAATTTTAGAAAAAGCAATTCAATTATTCATTAAGAAAAATGATGGTTTACGTCTACGGATTTTTCAACAACATAGAGAACCCCACCAATATATATCACCATTTGAACCTACACCAATACGTTTAATTGATTTTTCTAATCATCATAATCCAAGTTTAGAAGCTAGAAAATGGGCCCATGATGAATTTCAAAAACAAATTCCACTTGAAGGAGGCCCTCTGTTTGAATTTGTGCTCTTGAAAATAAGTGATGTAGAAAGCTCCTATTTTGTTAAGTTTCATCATATTATAGCTGATGGTTGGACAATCCAACTTATGACGAGTCAAATTATCGATTTTTACTCTAAGTTAAAGAATGATGAGCATATAAATGATACGGTTGAATCTACTTATCTGTCTTATTTACAAGCAGAGGAGAAATATCTGGAATCCCCTCGATACGTAAAAAATAAGAATTATTGGAATGAGAAATTTATGAATCTGCCAGATTTCTTTTTATCAAAAACATCTCATTCTCTAGAAGGGAAACGAAAGATATTTTTAATTGAAAAAGAAAAATCGGTTGCTCTACAGTCTTTTATACAACAACATAGAATATCTATGAATACATTATTTTCAACCTTTATGCTTATTTATATTCATAAAATGTATGATCAATCAGACATAATCATTGGATCTCCTGTACTAAATCGTTCCGGTGTACTAGAAAAGAAAATAGTAGGTATGTTTACTAGCACAATGCCGTTACGGTTAAATGTGGATGAAGATGAGAGTATTCTATCTTTCATTAAAAGAGTAAATCATGAAATAAAACAATGTCTATTTCACCAGCGTTATCCTTATAACTTATTGGTAAAAGACTTGCAATTGACTAGTAAAGGATACGATGGTTTATTTCAATATAGTGTGAATTACTATAATACAAAACTTAAAAATACTATTGATGGATTTTCTTTAGAAAACGTGGAGTTTTACAGTGGTTACCAAGCCTATTCATTGCAGTTAGTTATTAAGGAATGGGCAGATGAAGGTTTAGAAATTCAATATGATTATAAAGTCGCGGATTTTGAAGAAGATCAAATCAATTGTATGCATGAAAGGTTTTTAGCTTTAATAGAACAAGTTTTACGTAATGAAGATCAATCGATAAAAGAATTATCTTTGTTATCGGATGATGAGCAAAAGTTTATGTTAGAGAAATTTAACAATACAGCTGTTGTGTATCCGAAAGAAAAAACTATTCAAGAATTATTTGAAGAACAAGTAAAACAGACACCAGAAAAAATAGCAATTCAACATGCTGATAGATCAATGACTTATCTTGAATTAAATAAGAAATCTAATCAGTTAGCAAGAAAGTTACGAGAAAAAGGAGTCAAAAATGGTCAAGTCGTGGGTATACTAGCTAAACATTCACTTGAGATAGTAATTGCAATTTGGGGAGTTATTAAGGCTGGAGGTACATATTTGCCTATAGATCCTTCCTACCCAGAGAACCGAATTCGTTATATTTTGAATGATAGCGGCACAACATTACTTTTAACTGACTATACAAATGAGGGTAATTTAGAATATTTAGGTGAGAAAATTAATATATGTGATCAGAAACTTTATGAAGGAGATAATGCCAATCTAAACCTAGTAAATGCACCAAATGATCCAATATATATAATTTATACCTCTGGAACCACGGGGAATCCTAAAGGAACTGTAATCACTCAATGTGGATTGGTTAACTATATTTCCTGGGCTAAAAAGAACTATATTAGTAGTGAAAATGATGTTTTTGCATTATATTCATCCGTTTCTTTTGATTTAACAGTAACTTCAATATTCACTCCTTTAATAAGTGGTTTATTGTTAGTAATATATCATGATAATAAAGATGAGTTTATTTTGTCAAAAATACTCAAGGAAAATGTAGTAACAGTGTTGAAAGTTACTCCTTCACATTTAGCATTGTTAAATAACTATTCACCCCCAAGAGTTTCATCTCTTCGCAGATTGATTGTGGGTGGAGAGGATTTGAAAACCTCAGTAGCCGAAAAGATATATGATCTTTTTAGCGGTAAAGTTGAAATAATTAATGAATATGGACCAACTGAAACTGTGGTTGGATGTATGATTCATCGTTATGATCCAGATCTAGATCGAAGAGCATCCGTACCAATTGGTACACCAGCTGATAATGTTCAAATATATTTATTGGATAAGAATCTTCAGCCGGTTCCTATTGGTGTAAAAGGAGAAATTTATATATCGGGTGATGGGGTAGCTAAAGGTTATTTAAATCGTCCGGATTTAACAGCGCAACGTTTTTTATCCAATCCATTTATTTCGAGTGAGAAGATGTATCGAAGTGGTGACTTAGCTGTCATGTTGCCAAATGGATTAATTGAGTATCAAGGACGGATGGATTCTCAAGTGAAAGTTAAAGGATATCGTATTGAAATAGGGGAAGTTGAGAATGCACTGTTACAACACAAGTCTGTTAAAGATGTAGTCGTGGTGAATTGGCAAGGTGAGGATAATTCAAATCATCTAGTTGCTTACATTGTTTTGAAAGACAGTGTTCAAAATATAGAAATACGCAGTTTTATTTCGCATATGCTACCAAGTTATATGATTCCTTCATTTTTTATCTATATGGATCAGCTACCGCTTACTATCAATGGAAAGGTAGATCGTCAAGCGTTGCCAGATCCGATGTTAAATAACGGTTCTAATCATACTCATTTAGAAGAAGTAGATGAAGATGTTACTGGAATGGTTAGTGAAGTTCTCAAGGAAATATTACAGACTGATAGAATCGAATTGCATAGTAATTTTTATCATTTAGGTGGAGATTCTATTAAAGCGATCCAAGTGAGCGCTAGATTACAAGAACTGGGATGGAAAGTTAGAGTTAAAGATGTACTAAATTATCCAGTTGTAAGTGAATTGGCAGCAATGTTAGTTAAACAAAAAGATGTTACAGTCTCACAAACATTGGTAACAGGAAAGGTAGAGCCTACTCCTATTATGCGTTGGTTCCTTGATCAACAGTTTAAGAACCCGCATCATTGGAATCAATCGGTATTACTGTCTTTGAAGAAGCCGGTTAAAGAAGAATATGTTAATAAGATGTTAAATACGATCATGCATCATCATGATTTGTTACGGTTAAGGTACGAGGATAAGCAGGATTACTTCTATTATGACGAAGATATGTCCATTGTTGATTCTAAGGTTACCATGTTTGATTTGTCTGAAATTCCAATTGAAATGGCTTTGAATCAGGTTCATATAAAAGGTGAAGAGTTAAAAGGAAGTTTAAATTTGAATGTAGGACCATTATTTAAAGGGGCCTTATTCCAGCTTTCAAATGATCAACAGTTGTTATTATTAACTGCACACCACCTTATTGTTGATGCTGTGTCCTGGCGTATTTTAATTGAAGATGCAAACCGATGTTTGAATAGCTTGTATTTAGGAGAAGTTCCATCGCTACCATTAAAAACTAACTCTTTCCAAGATTGGTCTGAAGCTTTAAATAGTCGAGGAGTTAATTTAGTACATGCTGAATTAGATTATTGGGAATCCATAGATAACACGCTAGATAATAATTTTCAAATTAATAGAGAAAAAGAAAATAGTACTGTTGAAAGTTGTACGACTCTTACCTTTACATTGAATGCAGATGATACAAGAAAACTATTAACTACTGCAAATGTGCCTTACAATACACAACCAATGGAGTTGTTACTTGCTGTGTTGACAGAAAATTTAGGTAAATATACAAACCAAGATCAAATTAAATTTGAGTTAGAAGGTCATGGTCGAGAGGAATTATTTGAGCATCTTGATATTTCACGTACAGTAGGGTGGTTTACAACGATGTATCCTATTGTATTACAAGTTTCGCATAATATTGCTAATCAAATAAAGAGTGTTAAAGAAGAGGTTCGTAAAAGACCTAATAAGGGAATTGGATATGGAATTCTTAAAGAGAAGTTTCCTTCTTGCAAAGATTTAACTCAAAATATAATTCGTTTTAACTATTTAGGAGAGATAGATAATTCTCTCGGGGATGGATGGTTTACTATTGTTGATTATCAAAGTGGCAGTGAACAATCAAAAGATAATCATATTACTGCATTATTGGATATTGTGGCCATGGTTAAGAATAAAAGCTTAGAAATTCATGTGACATTTAGTACAAGTCATTTTCAAAAGAATTTTGTAGAAAATTTATTTTCAGATTATCTAGAACGACTACAGACATATATCCAATCCTGTTGTCAAATGCAAACAAAAGAATTTACTTCATCAGATTTTGAAACCTTAAACCTTAGTGATGAAGAAATTGATAATTTGTTTGATTAAACAACTATTTGATGGAAATTTTATTTAATAAAGGAGAAGTCACTTGAGAAAATTAATGAAAGATTTATCGCCAGGATTGAATAGTAACAAATATTTGGTTTGTGTTCCTTATGCTGGGGGCTATTCGAATTCTTTTTTACCTTTAAAGAATTATTTACCGAAAGATATAAAACTTATTTCATTTGATCCTCCAGGCCATGGTCCTAATCTTTCTCCACTAGTTGATAACATAGATGATCTTGTTAATTTATATTTAATGGAGATGCAACCAATTTTAGAGGGAGAGGTTACATTATTTGGCCATAGCATGGGAGGAATTATAGTTCATCGTATGGCTCAAATTTTAGAAAGTAAGAGCATAAATCCTAAAAATGTTATTATCTCTGCTATGAATCCACCGGAAATAAGAAGAAAAACAAATCATTTAGATGATAAAGACTTTATAGATTATATAAAGTCTTTGGGAGGATTACCAGATGAAGTATTACAACATCAGGAGCTTTTAAACTATATCCTTCCAGTTATTCGATCAGACTTTCGTGCCATTGAGAATTATATAAATGATGACACAACATTGTTGAAAGCGCCCCTATATATTATTAGTGGAACAACAGACTCTAATTATACAGTAAAAGGGGCTAAGAAGTGGGTAGAATGGGGCAATGAGGTTCATTTTCTAACAGTTAATGGTGGTCATATGTTTTTACTACATCAAGCTGACATCGTGGGCGAGTTAATTATGAAAATACTAGATAGGGTAAAATCTGTGAAGTAAAAAAATTAAGAGATGTATCTGAGTAAGAGAAAAGTGCATTTCTATGCTTTATGTGAAACTTCTATCGTTAAAGTAGCAATCTAATTGGTCGTCATTGGGAGTTTTATTACTGAGGAAGAAAACTCCCAATGACGAGTATGATTGTGCTCCCTCATGATAAAACGGATAGGTCTATGGGGAACATAACCACTAAATATGTAGTATTTAGTATCAATATCATAGAGAATGGTGGGAAGAAAAAATGCTTGATAAATTTACCCAGCAGGTTTTATTATCTAGTGAAAAATTTAAAAAAGAAAAAGAATATTGGTTAGACAAGTTATCAGGTGATGTTGAGTTAAGTAGATTTCCTTGTGATTGTCTGTCTTTAAATAATATTCAGGCTTCTAAAGAAAGTTATTATTGTCAATTCCCATCGGATATTGCGAAGAGAGCTGTAGCAATTAGCAATAATTCTGATATGTTACTGTACACTATTTTATTATCAGGTGTGAAATATCTCTTAAGTAGATATACCGATAAGGATGATGTAGTAATTGGAATGCCAGTTTTTAAACAAGGTCAAGAAGAGACGGTTTTTCAAAACAACTTTTTATTATTACGTACTCAAATAAATCAAGAAGATAATTTTAAAGAAATAATATATAAAATTAAAGAAACAATTTTAGAGTCAAATGAACATTGTCATTTTCCTTTTAATAAACTTACTCAATTATTAAGTCTAGATGGAGAGAGTAATAATCTTCCGTTATTAAATACAATAGTAATGTTAGATGATATTCATTGTTATGAGAGTACAGATAAAATAAACTTTGATATGGTTATTAGGTTTATGAAAAATGAAGAACAGTTAAAGGTTCAAGTGGATTACAATTCTACTTTATATAGTGAAGGATTAGTTAGTAGAATAGTTAATCATTTATATAATATTTTAGATATATTAATGAAAGATCCAAATAAATCTGCAATGGATCTAGATGTAATGCCTAAAACAGAAAAGAATCAAATATTATTTGATTTCAATCATACGACTAAAGTTCATAAAACATTACTTTGTGAGACTGTAACAGCTCCTCAATTATTTGAAGAGCAGGTAAAACAGAATCCTAATCAAATAGCGATTGTATGTAATGGAAAAGAAATTACATATAAGCAATTAAATATAAAAGCTAATCAGTTGGCGAGAAGGTTATTAGACCAGGGAGTAAAAAGAGAATCCATTGTTGGTGTGATGATGGAACGCTCTATTGAGATGATTGTAGGCATATTAGGTATCTTAAAAGCGGGTGGGGCGTATTTACCGATTGATACCGATTTACCAAAACAAAGAGTGGAATATATGCTGACAGACAGCGGGTGTTCACATGTACTAACATATCAAAACTCTATTATAAAGGGAGTAGCATTTCAAGGTAGTGTAATAAATCTAATGGATATTCCTTTTGAAGAAGAACAATTAGAAGATTTGCAGATAACGATGGAACCTCAAAATTTGGCATATGTTATTTATACATCAGGTTCTACAGGCCAGCCCAAAGGGGTAATGATTGAACATCGTTCCTTAACTAATTTTTTGTGTGCAATGTATGAGGACTTCTCTCAAGATATAGGGATAACTGATAATGTACTATTCTCAAGTAGTATTTCTTTTGATGTTACTATATTTGAAATATTTGTCCCATTGGTATATGGAGCAAGAATGACTATTTATCAAGGTGAGAAGTTTGATGTACCAAAACTTGTACAAGTCATTCTTGAGGAACAGGTCACGTTAGCATATATTCCACCTACCTTATTAAATGAAATATATGATTATTTTGTAAGGGCGAATCAGAAGATATCGTTAAATAAACTTTTCGTGGGAGTAGAACCAATTAAAACAGAATTACTCGCAAAATACGATCATCTATTTAGGGGGAACCTCCAAATATTAAATTTATACGGACCTACAGAGGCTACAGTCTGTTGTACATCTTATCAATATGAGAGGGATAAAGAAATTACAACACAAAACGTACCAATAGGTTCGCCATTGTTAAATACTAAAATTTATATATTGGATTCATTTCACAGGCTACAACCTATAGGTGTTCCAGGAGAAATATGTATTTCTGGCATAGGGTTAGCTAGGGGATACATCAATCGAAAAGAATTAACAGCAGATAAATTTATTGATCATCCATTTGAACATGGTGAGAAATTATATAAAACAGGAGATATAGCGAGATGGCTACCTGATGGTAACATAGAATACTTGGGACGAGTTGATCATCAAGTGAAAATAAGGGGATATCGAATAGAACTAGGTGAGATAGAAGCAAGTTTGTTAAAATATGAGACAATCAAAACCGCCGTAGTAATACAGCGAGAAGATGAAAGTGGAGAAAAGTATTTATGTGCGTATGTAGTTACAGAAAAAGATATTCCTATTCCAGAGGTAAGAGCATATTTAGCAACAAAGTTACCATATTATATGATACCTCAACAGATCATACCCATTCAAAACATACCGTTAACACAAAACGGAAAAATAGATAGAAAAAAATTACCTCAACCTATTTATAATATAAAATCTAGTCATATAGAGCCGACAACTTCTACAGAAAGAAAATTAGTTGAAATTTGGAAAGATGTTTTAGGAATTCCAAGGGTAGGAATACAGGATAACTTTTTTGAGATAGGTGGTCATTCATTAAAGGCTGCTAGGCTAATTTCTATCGTTAATAAAGAATTTAATGTGCAATTATCTATTAAATCCCTATTTAAGTTTCCTGTTTTGGTTGATTTTTCAAAATGTATATTAGAAATGGAAAAAAGTAATTATATTTCCATAGAACCTGTAAAACAACAAGAGTATTATTTAGCTTCTACGTCACAAAAGAGAATGTTTATAGTAGATCAATTAGAAGATGGTACAAATACAACTTATAATATGCCCACAATACTTAAAGTAGAAGGGGATATTTGTGAAGATAAGTTTGAAAATATATTTCAATCTTTAATTGAGAGACATGAAATATTAAGAACTTCTTTTCAAATTTTAGATGGGGAATTAGTGCAGAAAATTGATCCTAATGTAGATTTCAATATTGAATACGTTCATGTAAATGAAAAAGATGCGAATTATTTAATACATGAGTTTATAAGTCCATTTGATTTATCAAAACCTCCATTATTAAGGGTGTTGCTTTTAAGGATAGCAGAAGAAAGACATATCCTTGTAGTAGATATGCATCATATAATATCTGATGGTTTATCAATGGGGATATTAATAAAAGAGTTTGTAGAATTGTATAAAGGAAATGAGCTTCCAAAATTGAGAGTGCAGTACAAAGACTATGTGATGTGGCAAAATGGACCTTACTATAAGAATCTAATTAGTGAACAAAAGAATTATTGGTTAACAACTTTAAAAGGAGAACTCCCGGTTTTAAATTTTCCAACCGATTTTCAAAGACCGACTATACAAAGCTTTAAAGGTAATGTTTGTTCTTTTAATTTGGGAACAGATTTAACTTTTAAAGTAAATAAGCTAGCAACTGAAACTGGTACCACGCCATATATGATTTTATTGGCCATTTATAACATACTTTTATCTAGATACACAGGTCAAGAAGACATTATTGTAGGTTCGCCTATTGCTGGAAGGTCTCATTCTGATACTAATCATATGATTGGTATGTTTATTAATACTTTGGTAATGAGAAATTATCTGGAAAATGACGATGAGTTTATTGAGTTTTTGAGTAGATTAAAACTCAATACATTAGAAGCTTATGAAAATCAAGACTATCCTTTTGAAGAACTATTAGAAGGTTTAGACTTGCATAGGGATACAAGTAGAAATCCATTATTTGATACCATGTTTGTTTTTCAAAACATGGATATGAATCCAATATCTATTGGTGAATTAGAATTTACACCGTATCCGTTTAAGCAGTCAGTTTCAAAATTTGATTTGTCATTAGTAGCAACGGAAATAGATAATAACATTCATTTAAAAGTAGAATATAGTACTAAGTTATTTAAAGCGGAGACAATAGAAAGGTTAATGGTACATTTTACAAATATAGTTGAGGAAGTAACTAATAACCCTAGAGTACGATTGCGTAATATTAATATGTTATCTATAGAAGAAGAACATTGTATTATGAATGAATTTAACAAAAAAGAGAATTCAAATTCTAATCATTTATTAGTGCATAAAATGTTTGAAGAACAAGTAAAACGGAACCCTAATCAAATAGCCGTTGTATGTAATGAAAAAGGAATTACATATAATGAATTAAATATAAAAGCTAATCAGTTGGCGAGAAGGTTATTAGACCAAGGAGTTAAAAGAGAATCCATTGTTGGTGTGATGATGGAACGCTCCATCGAGATGGTTATAGGTATATTAGGTGTCTTAAAAGCAGGTGGGGCGTATTTACCAATTGATACCGACTTACCAAAACAAAGAGTGGAATATATGCTGACAGACAGTGGGTGTTCACATGTATTAGTACATCAAAACTCTATTATAAAGGGGATAGAATTCCAAGGTAATGTAATAGATCTAATGGATATGTCTTTTGAAGAAGAACCAGGAGAAGACATGCACATGATGATAGAACCTCACAACTTAGCGTATGTTATTTATACATCAGGTTCTACAGGACAACCTAAAGGAGTAATGATTGAACATCGATCCTTGACTAACTTTTTGTGTGCAATGTATGAAGATTTCTCTCAAGATATAGGGATAACTGATAACGTTCTATTCTCAAGTAGTATTTCTTTTGATGTTACTATTTTTGAGATATTTGTCCCATTGATATATGGCGCAAGAATGACTATTTATCAAGGTGAGAAGTTTGATGTATCAAAACTTGTACAAGTCATTCTTGAGGAACAGGTTACATTATCATATATTCCACCTACTTTATTAAATGAAATATATGATTATTTTGTTAGAGATAACCAGAAGATAGTGTTAAATAAGCTACTTGTGGGAGTAGAACCCATTAAAACAGAATTACTCGCAAAATACGATCATCTATTTAGGGGGAACCTCCAAATATTAAATGGATACGGACCTACAGAGGCTACAGTTTGTTGTACATCTTATCGATATGAGAGTAATAAAGAAATTACAACACAAAACGTACCGATAGGTTCGCCATTGTTAAATACTAAAATTTATATATTGGATTCATTTCATAGGATACAACCTATAGGTGTTCCAGGTGAAATATGTATCTCTGGCATAGGGTTAGCTAGAGGATACATCAATCGAAAAGAATTAACAGCAGATAAATTTATTGATCATCCATTTGAACATGGTGAGAAACTATATAAAACAGGGGATATAGCAAGGTGGCTACCTGATGGTAACATTGAATACTTGGGCCGAGTCGATCATCAAGTAAAAATAAGGGGATATCGAATAGAACTAGGTGAGATAGAAGCGAGTTTGTTAAAATATGAGACAATCAAAACGGCCGTAGTAATAGATCAAGAAGATGAAGCTGGGGAAAAGTATTTATGTGCATACGTAGTTACAGAAAAAGATATTCCTATTCCAGAGGTAAGAGCATATTTGGCAACAAAGTTACCACATTATATGATACCTCAACAACTCATACCAATTCACAATATACCATTAACACAAAATGGGAAAATAGATAGAAGCAAGTTACCAAAGCTAAATACAATGAGCAATAGTAATTATGTACCACCAAGAAATGAAATAGATAGTAGTTTAATTGATATTTGGAGTAGTATATTAGGCGTAAATAATATTGGTATAAATGATAATTTCTTTGAATTAGGTGGTCATTCTCTTAAGGGATTAAAGTTATTCGAAAATATCAAGAGAATGTTTAATGTGCAACTGCCATTAAGTTTATTATTTCAAAAGGCTACTATTGAACAATTAAGTGATGTAATAAGTAGGAATAAAGGAATAGACAGTGAGTGTTTAATTCCAATTCAAAATGGAACAAACAAGGATAGTCAATGGTTCATTGTTCATGGGCAAGGCGGGGGTATATTAAACTATTATGATTTGGCTAGAGAATTAGGAGAAAATAAGACTGTATATGGGTTACAATCTATAGGATATGATAATTGTAGATTTCCAAACTTATCTGTAGAGGAAATGGCGGTAAGATATATAGAAGAGATTAAACAAGTAAAAAAGGAAGGGCCATATACCTTATTAGGATGGTCTTTTGGAGGGATAGTTGCATTTGAAATGGCTAGAAAATTAGAAGAACTAGGTGATAAAGTTAGTTTTCTAGGTTTACTTGATGTTCATCCTATTGAACAAGGTAAGGAGATTCTTAGTTTAAATATTAGGAATGCATTTGAAGAATTGGAAAAATTCAATGATCAGTTAGGGATTGAGAAAAATAGTTTTGAGCAAATGAGTGAAGAACAATTAATAGAATCTTTACTGAAAAAATTTACATTGAATGAAAATAGTTGTCAGCAAAATTTTGAAGATCCAATGATAAATAAGTTAAAAGTAATGATAGCTAATAGATATGCATACCTAAAATATAATTGTAAACAAAAAATAAAAGCAGATATCTTTCTATTTAATGCATCTATTAATGACATTCACCCACTAGTAGATTATAACAGATGGAATGAATATACATCAGGGGA
>Ga0209463_1000539_pt1 | contig 28289 bp, 30 predicted proteins | sample AgamicMgSfrz_FD_187169 | JGI IMG/M metagenome (GOLD analysis project Ga0209463, IMG submission 187169) | Agave microbial communities from Guanajuato, Mexico - Mg.Sf.rz (SPAdes) (version 2) | ecosystem: Host-associated > Plants > Phyllosphere > Phylloplane/Leaf | place: Guanajuato, Mexico...
GCCATTGTGCGTTGAAATGTCTACTAAAACTTTAACTAATTGATTATTCACTTTATCAGCTCCCTTTTTGACTACATTTCGTGTCAAACTTTATACTCTTATAGTACACTTGACAACAAAACGTGTCAACAACAAAACGTAGTTTTTCGAAACTTTTTTTGTTATAATTAAGAAAAAGAATGCAGATAGGGGAAAATATGGCAAAGAGAGTTAAATCGAACTTAAAAGAAATTATGGATTCTAGAGAAATTAAGATCAGACAGTTAGAAGCAATGACTAAACTTGATGAAAATTCAGAACCAAGAGTTAAGTTTGAAACAATTAGACGTTTATATCATGACACAACCATGCAATATCAAAGAGATTCAATAGGTATCCTTTGCGAAGTACTAGATATTGAACTTTCAGAATTACTAATACTGGTTGATAAGGAAGATCAGACAGAGAGTAAAAATAAATAGATAAATGAGACTCCCACTACCACGGTGAGTCCTTTTTTCATGTTAATATTGTCCACTTTGCATTAAAATCCTTGATAAACTTTAGTTTGAGGATTGTTTCTATTGGGAAAAATCATTAGTTTCCCTGTGTAAATGTCGCGACATTTTACCTACAGGTAAAATTGCGTTATCAAATACCTGTTTACTAGGGGGAATTTTCCCCTTTAAACGCGGTTTCATCCTGAAACTCCGTCTTAAGTGAAATTCTTACGACCTGTCGTTGTTATTTCACCAACGACTTAGCGTCAAGATATCATGAAGGGTGTGTCAAATTTTGACGCAGGTGTGAACCTTCAAGGATGAAGGAGCGTCTACATTCCCCAATAAGCATTAAACATATTATTAAGTCGATACTTTCTAAATATCTTCTTGACAATTCCGTTAAAATAGCCGTTTACAGACTCCACATTACGTTTTTTAATTTTAGCTACTAACACCCCTAAAGCTTCTTTTGAAGCTGTTTGTAAGTCCACTGAAGATAGTTTAAACAACTTGGAATGTATGTAGCTGATTCTATATAATTCCTCTATTTGTTCCGCTGGAAAGAAGTATGCGGCATAATTTGCGAATGATCTATTAACGAAATTTGAAATAACTTTTGGTTGATCATTACGGACAGGTTCTTGTGTACGTAATTCTTTATTTTTAATATTGTTAGTTTGAGAATTGCTAGTTTTAGGATGGTTCAATTGCTTAGATGGTTCAATTTGTGAGCAAAAACGATTAAACACATACACATTGCTTGATTTACTGCCGTTCTTACGCTCTGTTTCGTGTATAGTTAATAAACCCAGTGATTGAGCTTTTGAAGTCATACGCTTAAATGTAGAACGACTGATAGCAAATTGATCTAATTCATGAGTAGCTTTTGTAATAGTGGCTATTTTGGCATTACTAACACCAGCTACTTTTGCGCAGAAGCGAATAAGACGTTTTAGTCCAACAAGTTCTGATTTGGTGAATTTTGATTTAATATCAACCATCCATTGTTCTATATTATTATTAAAGTCGTTAATATCTTTAAATTGTGATAAGTGTTTAAATGATTCAATGTTATTTTGTTGCATGCAAATAACCTCCAATATTTTCGTTTGAAGGTATGTCTTACTTAAAAAAGTCCGCACTTAATACGCTATGATATCTTGATTTTTTTCAGAAAATATCATAAAATAAAAGTAACTGATAAGTGTTCCTTTTATGGGACATACCGAGAGATCTAACTGTTCCAGCAGTTGGATCTTCTTTTATGTTGTTTTTTAAACTGCTTGTCCACTACTATAAGTTAGATAATGGACTTGTTGATCTTGCTAACTCTACAATGTTTTGATCATTTATAGATTGCAAGTATCTAGTTGTGATAACTGTAGATTCGTGACCTAATAGGCGACTTAAACTATATACATCTAACCCTAGTCTTAATTGTTTTTGCGCATAATAATGTCTACGCTTTGCACCCTGTCTTTCGACATATTTTATAGGGACTAGACTATCTCTTTATCCTCGAATTCAAGGATACTCAGCACTTCGACTTGTAACTCATCCTCAAGCCTACTTCCTAACGGAATAGTCGTTACACCTTCGAGAAAGTTTCCTTTCAAGCTTGGCACGGTATTGTCATATCTTTACAGACTTAGAGTTTCACCGTTAGCAGTCAAATGACCACACCCATGAGTAATATGGTTCACTGAGTTTTCACTAATACATTGCTATATTAGGCGACTATATTTAATCGTGTGAGGAGAGCATCTTATTGATTTTCTTACCTTTGCTCTTAAACCTGCCTCTTTAATAATTTTCTCGATAGCGCTAACAGTCAATTCTTTTCCATTTCTTGATAAAAAATAATTATTATCCACCATTAACTTATCCTTAAAAAATTCGTGTTTCGATCTTTCATATTTGATCATGTACTTTTTCAGAATCGGGCTGAGATACAAGTGCCTTTCCTTGTTGCCTTTTCCATCTATTTTAATAACTGTATTCATAATATTTAAATGAGTTAACATACATAATTCGAGGTTCCTAATACCTAAATCAACAAAGAACATAATGATTAAGCGATTCCTGAGATTTAAGTAATTGTCTGTCGGAAAAGCATTAATCATTTTTTTAATTTCGTTATCATCAAATGTCTTTATAATTACTTTGGGTTCTCTCATAAACTTAATAGATAAAACCGGATTTCTCTTCTCTGCGATGTATCCTTCTTCTACCATATATTTAAAAAAGGATCGTACACATTTGTGAACCGTGTTTATGTACAACTCAGTCAATCCTTTATTTTTCAAAAACATGAGATATGATTTTATGTTTTTTGATGTTACATCTTCCAACTCTTCAATATCAAATTCATTTTTTAAGTAATTTAGAAAAGCTTTATTGTTATTCGTATAGCCTTTGATAGTCCGAGGTGAGTAATTTTTAATCTTTAAATCGTATAAAAATTCTTGGTATGCATCGTCTAATAACAAACAAAAAACCCACTTTCCATATGAATTTAATTTCATACAAAAAATGAGTTTAGTTTATCATCATAAATATTATGATTTTTGATATAGTATATCGTAGCTTAAGCTCCAACTCCCTTTCTATATGGTTCTAATTCCATACAAAAAGTGAGTTTTTACCACTTATCATTATCTAGCTTACTCGCCTAAATCCACATTATGATACACTTGCTGCACATCGTCTAGATCTTCAATTGCATCGATCATTTTCTCGAATTGTGCTTGTGCTTCTGGATCTAATGTTACGTCGTTTTGTGCAAGCATTGTTAGTTCAGCTACAGTGAATTCTGTTACGCCTGCTTGTTTGAATGCTTCTTGTACTGCATGGAATTGATCTGGTTCTGCATATACAATAACAGAATCTTCTTCTTCCATGATATCGCGTACATCTACATCTGCTTCCATTAGAAGCTCTAATGCTTCTTCTTCTGTTTTTCCTTCTACGCCGATAACTGCTGTTGCATCAAACATATAAGAAACGGAACCACTTACTCCCATGTTTCCGCCATTTTTACCAAATGCGGCACGAACATCTGAAGCTGTTCTGTTTACGTTATTTGTTAAAGCATCAACGATTACCATCGAACCGTTAGGACCAAAGCCTTCATAGCGAAGCTCGTCATATGTTTCTTCTGAACCGCCTTTTGCTTTTTCAATTGCACGGTCAATAATATGTTTTGGTACACTATATGTTTTTGCGCGCTCTAGCACAACTTTTAGCGCTTGGTTAGATTCTGGATCTGGTTCACCTTGTTTAGCCGCTACAAAGATTTCACGTCCGAATTTTGCATAAACACGACTAGTATTTGCGTCTTTTGAAGCTTTTTTGTCTTTAATATTGTTCCATTTACGACCCATTATGAACACTCTCTTTCTGCTTATACATTCAACTTATTTATTATAGATAAAAACATGGTACTTCTTCAACTTTTATTTGTTATGTTTCGGCATTTATCTAACTGCCGTTTCTTAAAGCCACTAATATTATACATGAAATGTTGATTTTATTCAGCTTTTTGCTCAAAACTTTATGGCGAATCTTTGACAGATCTCACCATATAAAAAGGAGCGACCCATAAATTAGACAGCATCTTGAATGATACAATCAATAATTTAGGAAGCTCCCCCTTTTTAGTAGTATTAAAGTTTAAATTTATTTACGATTGTTTGTAGTGATTCTGCCATTTGAGATAAGGTATTTGTTGCTGACACCATTTCTTCCATCACAGCTGTTTGCTCTTCCGATGCGGCGGACACATTTTGGGCATGTCCTGAAAATTCGCTAGAGCTCTCAGATAGGTTATCTAGTGATGTGGCGATTTTGCTGCCACTTTCGTTCATTTCAACCACTTTTTCTTCCATAGCTGAAATTTGATTTGCGACAATATGAACAGACTTGCGAATATTTTCAAATGAAGAGCCTGCTTCGTCCACAGTCATAATGCCTGTTTGAACGGCTTCATATCCTTTTGACATCGTCTCAACAGCTTTAATCGACTGATCTTGGATGAAGACGATTTTTTCACTAATTTGATTTGCCGCGCTAGCTGATTCTTCTGCAAGCTTTCGAACTTCTTCTGCTACTACCGAGAATCCTTTTCCATGCTCTCCAGCACGTGCTGCTTCAATCGATGCATTTAGCGCTAGTAAATTTGTTTGCCCAGCAATATTTGTAATCAAAGTAACTATCTCATTAATTTGGTTAGAACTTTCATGTAAATACTTAATGACATCAGCCGATTCGCTAACATTCGTATTAATAATTTGCATTTGCTTAATCGCTTTGCCTACAACATTCGAGCCTTCTTCTGAAATTTCGGCTGTTCCTGTTGCAGCATTCGTAACCTCTTTAATTTTCCCAGTCATATCTTCTAAATGATGCGCAATTTTTTCTACTGCCCCACTAATTTCTTCGATTGCATTTGTTTGTTGATTTGTTCCAGATGCTACTTCTTGTATCGAGTCATTAATCATCATAATAGAAGAGCTTGTTTGCTCGGTGCTAGAATATAGTTGCTGAGAAGTTGCTGCTACTTGCTCCGAGTTGATGGATACCTCACCAATTAAATCTTTTAGTTGTGTTACCATTTTGTTAACATTAGCTGTTAAAGCACCTATTTCATCATTAGATGTCACCTTTAATGTCTCACTAGTGAAATCTCCTTCTGCCAGAGGTTCTACATATTTTGCTAATGCTACAATCGGTTTAGAAATACGTTTGCTCATCCAGTATGCAATAAGACTACCAAGTAGTAATACGATTAAAATAAGGCCTACCAATACATAGATAATTTGTGCGTATAATTCTTTTATAAAAGAAGCATCCATGTCTATCCCAAGTATTGCTTGTGTCCCATCTACATGGACAAATATAGATTTGTGGGTACCAAATTCATCCTCATAAATTTCACTGAATAATTTTTCTCCTGCTAAAGCACGATTCATCTCCTCAGTAAATGGATATTCACTTCCGTTTTCCTCTGTCTCACTTAATGCAATGATATGCCCGTCGTCTCCCGCTTTGCCTAAGACGTAGACATTTTCTACGTTTGTTTGTGCTTTTAAGTCATTTAATTGACTAAGCAGCTTTTGATAGGCTTCTTGATTTCCTTTTTCTGCTTCTTCTATATATTCTCGTTCAATTTCATTAGCAGCTACTTGAAGATTGGCTTCTAATGTTTGTTCAAACCCTTTTAATACTTGATTTTCAACGATTCCTCGCGTAAATACTATCGTAACAGCAGTAAAGATTAAACTACTAATGATTAGCGGAATTAAATATCCTTGTAAATTTTTCTTAAAGATAGAACTTTGTTTTTTCTTAGTAGCTAAGCTCAAGTTCTTTTCCCTCCTGTTCTGTCACTAATTCAGCCGTTTTTAGGACTTCTGCTATTCTTGGTTTCAAAAATGCAATGATTTCATCCATATGCTTTTCTTCTGTAAAAGGAGAGATGGAGAAAAATTTGGAAGCATATACTGGATAACGTTCTTCTGAATCGTTTGCTGCAATCATACACACCTTTTTCGTATCTCCAAAAAAGTATTCTTCTCTATCTCTTCCAAGTAGTTCGAATAACTTCTGATTTAGCTGATTCGTTTGTTCGATTGCTGTACTTGACGCTTTACCAGCTATTTCTTCCTTCCATTCTGCTTTCTCTCCGTATAAACGGAATACGCTAACAGGCCCAATTGTTGGATTAATAACGGAAACAGTTGGAAACTGCTTTTCTAATTTTTCGCGGAATGCTAGATTAACACGAACATAGTTTGCTAGTATTTGTTGATAGCCCTCGACTCCAAAAGCTTGTAATGCGGCATAAATCGCAATCGAACTTGCCATTCGTGAGCATTCTAGTGTATAACCAGTATGATAGCTGCCATAACCACGATTACCAACATATGGAGTCTCAAATTCTTCTAAATCTAGTAAACCTAGAGAGCCTCCGTCTTTTGCTAAAAATAAGCTTGTTAAATAAGGTGTCTGTCCAAGCTTTTGGAAATCAAAGCACAAACTATCTGCTAAGGATACATACTGCATGCGTTCTTTAATACTAGCTAATCCTTCTAACACATTTTCTTCAAATTGCAATGGATTTTTTTCAAAATCATAAGAGTTAAAAAGACTATAAAAGCCACCTAATGCGGAATCCGCATGGACATGAATATCCTCTATTCCGTGTGTATCCATTAAGGATGCAATTACATCTTTTACCTCTTTTACATTGTCAATTCCAAACGAGTCAGTTGTACCAGTTGTTGCTACAATATATATAGGTATGCCGCCCGCTTCGATTACATTTACTAATTTCTCTTTTAAATCACCAATGTCCATCGAATGATCTTCTGTTGTTTTCACACGGATTAAATGGTTGCTTCCGATTCCTGTTGCTTCGACCGATTTTAGTAAGCTATAATGAGCGCCTTCTGATGCAAAGCAATATAAATTAGAAGGAATCCCTTCTTCTTTTGCTTTGGGATATTTTTTCGCAATAGCTAAGCGTAAACCTGTAAATACAGCCCCTTGTCCGCCCCATGTTGTATATCCAAAGCTTTTCGTATGATCGTATCCTACTAACTTAGACATCATGGAAACAACCTTCACCTCAGCTTCAGCTCCAGCTGGTCCATATACATCCCATAAATTATTTCCATTTACAAGAATGGTTGTCAGCATTCCAATAATCCCTGGAATACTTGCCATCGGTAATACATTGGTTACAAATTTATGTGTATGGTATGGATGTCCTTTTACTAATTCTAGTAAATCTTCAACTACTGCCGACATATTTTTTCCACTTTGTGGAACGATTGATTGCTCCACTAGCTGCCGATAAAAATCATCATCTCTGTTCTTTGTTTCCCCAAGAATAGATTTATTCGGATTCTTATAGGAATCTACCTCTTTAATTAATCTATTCATTAAATCTAGTAAATACTGTTGCTGCTCTTTGTTTCCATCTTCACTTGGAAATAGGCGCTGAATCTCTTGTAGTTCCATTTAACTACCCCCTTAAAAAATAAAAGCACATTGCTCTAAAAAGTCGGCAAAGTGCTCTAAAGATAGATAACTTTTATCTATCTTTGTTTGCAACCCAGCTATCTTAGAATAATAACTATTCCTTAGATCTGAAGCTTTGCGTCCCCACCTTTCAATGGGTTTGCCCGATATAAGATATATTAGTTAATTAACAATAGTCCAATAGTTACACTATTTACATGATAACAACTTTCCGTTTTTATATCAATGGACCTATAAATATTCTAATTTTACTAATTTTTTAAACAATAACCTATTAAACTCTTATTTTGAAGGGGAGTATATTACTATATCAAAAAAACTCGCGACTAATGTCACAAGTTTTTTTGGATCTTTCACAAATTTTTCACTACTAGTTTTTCTCTTGTTTCTTTTGCTGCCTCTACCATTACCTCTAATGCACCGATTGTTTCTTCTTCATTTCTTGTTTTCAATCCGCAATCCGGATTAATCCAGAACAAGTGTGGATCAAGAACGCCTAAAGCATGTTCAATGTTTTGGGTAATTTCTTCTTTTGTTGGCACCCTAGGACTATGTATATCATATACGCCAAGCCCGATTCCTTTATCATAGGTTTTCTTCGCAAATGTTTGAATAAATTCGCCGTGACTTCTGGAAGTTTCGATCGAAATTACATCCACATCCAGAGCATCGATGGCATCAATAATGTCTTCAAAATTCGAATAACACATATGTGTATGAATTTGCGTTTCTTTTTCTACAGAAGTTGTTGCCAGTTTAAAAGAGTAAACTGCTGTGTCTAAATATGTTTTCCATCTCTCCTTTTTTAATGGCAACCCTTCACGAATGGCCGGCTCATCTACTTGAATCATGCGAATATCGTTTCTCTCGAGCTCCTCCACTTCTTTCTTAAGGCTGAAAGCTATTTGTTTCGCTACTTCTGCTCTTGAAATATCATCTCTTACAAAGGACCAGTTTAAAATCGTAATCGGTCCTGTCAGCATTCCTTTTACAGGCTTAGTTGTCAGACTTTGAGCATAGACGGTTTCTTTCACTGTCATTGGCTTCACATACGCTACATCTCCATAAATAATAGGTGGTTTCACACAGCGGGAACCATAGGATTGAACCCAACCGAATGTTGTAAACTGAAAACCAGCTAGTTTTTCACCAAAATATTCAACCATGTCTGTCCGTTCGAATTCTCCATGTACAAATACATCTAATCCTAAGTCTTCTTGAATCTCAATCCATTTTTTTATTTCTGCTTGAATGAAAGTTTCATATTCTTCGTTGGTTATTTCTCCTTTTCGCCATCTTAACCGCTCCTTTCGTACTTCCTTGGTCTGCGGAAAACTTCCAATCGTTGTTGTCGGAAGAATTGGAAGCGAAAAAGCTCCTTGTTGTGCTTGTTGTCTTATCGTTACACTTTCGCTTCTTTCTGGCTTATCAGAAGCTCTATTTAATTCTTCATGAAGGATTTGATTATTTCTTGCTGAGGAAGCATTTAATTTGCTAATTGCTTCTACACTTTGATCAATTTGTGCTTGAATGGCTGCTTTTCCTTTTCTGATTCCCTCTGTTAACGTACTTATTTCTTGCAATTTTTCATCAGCAAAAGAAAGTGCCTCTTTTACAATTGGGTCTATTTGCTCTTCCTTCACCGTTACTGGTACATGAAGTAAGCTTGATGATGGCTGGATAATGATATTTTCACTTCCTACAGCCTTCTGTATCTCCGTAAGCAAGCCCCATTTTTCTTCCAAATTAGTTCTCCACACATTTCTACCATCAATAATGCCTGCTGCAAGGATTTTGTCTTTAGGAAATCCGTATTGCTGAATAGATGCTAAATGCTGTCCGTCATCATGAACAAAATCTAAACCGATTCCTGCTACAGGTAAAGAAATGATATTTTCATAATCTGTCACGGCGTCAAAATAGGTTTGAAGAATTACCTTTAATTTGGGTGCTGCCTCTTGCAAAGTATGATATATTTGCTGCGTTATTTGCCATTCTCTTTGGGTAACATCTGTGACTAAATATGGTTCGTCTATTTGAATCCATTTCACTCCTTCTTCTTCTAGCTCCTTTAAAATCTGCGCATATAAAGGAAGATAAGATTCCACTGTTTCTTCCAGTTTATCTTCTTCATAGCCTTTTGCTAATTTGATAAAGGTCAGTGGTCCTAACAATACTGGTTTTCCTTCGATTCCTAACGCTTCTTTTGCTTCCCGATAAAAGAACAGCGGACGATTTTCTGTTAATGTTGGCTTTCTTTCCCCGAGCTCAGGTACTATATAGTGATAGTTTGTATTGAACCACTTTTTCATTGCTGCTGCTACTGCAGTTGTATTCCCACGCGCAATCTGAAAATAAGTTTGTAAAGGAACCTTGCCCCCATTATAAGCAAATCTTGATGGCACTTGCCCGAACATAGTAGCCGTATCTAATACATGGTCATAGAAACTAAAATCACCGACAGGAATTAAATCAATTCCTTGAAACTTTTGCTTCTGTAAGTTTTTCAATCGAAGGTTCTTCGTTTCTTGCAAAAGCTCTTCTTCCGAACAGTCACCCTTCCAGTAACGCTCCAATGCTCTTTTCCATTCTCTTTTCTCTCCAATTCTTGGATAGCCTAAATTAGAACTTTTGTACATTCTGCTTCCCCATTTCCTATTTTTTTATCTCAGACAAAAGTTAGTAAAAAAAGTCTGACGTCCACATTGTATCTATATAGAAGCTCTCTACCTTCTTGCTTCTTAGATAAATAGTGGAGTCAGACTTTTATGAGATACGCTCATTTAAGTTCAGCACTAACTAGAATTGAGACAATCTTTATCCCAACACATATTCTCCCTCCTCTATATCCACGTAGAGTAGCTTGCTTACAAAATAGGCAGGTCTCCTGACTTAGAATCATCACTTCTTCTCCCCTTCCCATCTAAAAAAAGACAGTGGATATGAGAATTTGCTCCTCCTTACAGTGGCGGGACCGTGCCGGACTCTAACCGGTCTTCCCTTTTAAGCTATGAAGTAGAATTCACAGCACCTATTTGCGTTTATTCAGTTTTTTCGTTCATTACGAAAAAAATAAAAACCTCCCTTATTTAAAATAAGAGAGGTTCCGTCTTGTATCTTTATCCCCCTCTTATTTTTCAAAGCCATGAATGGCTTTGCTGGAATTAGCACCTTTTCTTTAAAAAGAATGGTTGCTGAGGTTTCAATGGGCCAGTCCCTCCACCTCTCTACATAAGAGTTTTTATTCACTTTTTCGAATTAACAAAATATTAGCACGATAAATCCTAGTTGTCAATTCTTGTTTTATTGATTATTAAGAATTCTTTTGATAATTTTGGATACGTAAAATTTTAAATGTTATAATCTTTTTCCTCATTTTACAAGTTATTTTTCTTTTACCCTTTCTTGATTACGAACATTTGTTCTGTTATGATAAAACCACTGAGGAGATGAAGTAAAATGCTACGCGATCGAGGCACGATTAAATGGACAGCGATGATGTTGCCAGAGCATGTTCAAAGTATAAAAGACGCTCTAGAGGAAGCAAAAAAAATAAAAATGCCTATTTTAGAAGAAGATAAAATACAAGAAATGGAACTACTTTTACTCGAAGGAATCGAATATAATCTTTTGCTTCACTATGATATTTTTAAAAAGGGGACGATTTATCGTTTAACCGGCCAAACAACCTATATTGATCATTTAAAACGTGAGCTTCGTATTCTAGATACGAATAATCATACGCACTCTATTCCTTTTCACAGCTTAGTAAACATACAAAACGATTAAAAAAGGAGCATTACCGTGTTTGATTATACGCAATTTCCCAATAGAGCGATTCTGTGTATTGATATAAAAAGCTTCTATGCAAGCATTACCGCTGTCACAAAAGGATTAAATCCCCTCACTTGCCATCTTGTTGTTGTCGGAAATACCGAACAAAAGGGTAGCGTTGTTCTAGCGGCATCTCCTGCCATGAAGAAAGACTTTCGCATAAAAACAGGCTCTAGACTTTTTGAAATACCAGATGATCCAAGAATTATTGTAAGTAATCCACAAATGGGACTATTCGTTCGGGTATCGACCGAAATAACGAAATTGTTTTTTCGATACGTCCCTCCTTCTGCTGTTCATACCTACTCTGTCGATGAAAGCTTTCTTGATGTAAGCGGAATGGAAAAAAGCTTAGGCACCCCATTGGAAATAGCACAAAAACTAAAAGCGGATATTATGCGGGAGTTTGGTTTGCCTTCCACTATTGGAATCGGCCCAAATATGCTTATGGCAAAGCTTTGCCTTGATTTAGAAGCAAAAAAAGCAGATAACGGAATCAGCAGCTGGTCTTATGAAGATATTCCTGATAAGTTATGGTCTATTTCCCCTTTACGCGATATGTGGGGGATTGGAAAACGAACGGAAAAAACGTTAAATAACATGGGGATTTTCTCTGTTGGTCAACTAGCGCGTTATGAGTTGGCGTTGCTGGAGAAAAAATTTGGCATTATGGGTAACCAGCTTTATCATCATGCCTGGGGAATTGATTTATCTGAAATCGGAGCACCTATTATGCAGGGACAAATCAGCTATGGTAAAAGCCAAATTTTATTGCGGGACTATAAGAAACTCCAGGAAATTAAATCTGTTCTCCTTGAAATGTGTGAAGATGTAGCTAAAAGAGCACGAAGCAACCATCATGCAGGGCGGACGGTCACATTAGGTATTTCATACAGCAAAGATGAATTTAGCGGCGGTTTTCTACGCTCTCGAACAATCGAAAACCCAACGAATATAACCATGATTATTTATCAAGTTTGTCTGGAATTGTTTCATGAAAACTACCGGGGACAAACTGTTAGACAAATTTCTGTTTCTATTACAAAATTAGAGAATGATTATGACATGCAATTAGATTTATTCGATACAGGCGGCTGGAAAAAAAGAAAGCTTGGATATGTTGTTGATAATATTCGAAATCGCTATGGATCGACTGCTCTCCTACGTGCTGTTTCCTACACTTCTGGCGGTACTGCCTTGCAACGAGCTCAGCTTCTTGGCGGGCATAAAAAATAAAGGCTGTTTTCTAAAGGATTGTTGTTTTTTCAATCGAAAAAAACAATTAGTTGGAAAAATGGAGCAGCCGGAATACACGAAGACGCCACGGGGATTAGCGAGACAGTCTAAGACCCCGGAGGTCAAAGTGAGGAGGCTTAAGCTTAGCCCCACGGAAAGCGAAGTGTATTCCAGCTACCGGGTAATCGCAACAAACTTTACGAAAACAGCCAAAATAAAAAAATGAGGTGTATCAATGTTAAAGCGAATCCGATTAAAAGAGGAAAATATCCTGTCAAAAAGTCAATATCCTTTTACTATCCCTGCCCTTAGCAAATTTAGCTCCCTTGATTTCAAAAGTAAGGTGACGTTTTTCGTTGGGGAAAATGGATCTGGAAAGTCTACCTTACTTGAAGCTATTAGCTATCAATGCCAATTCAACACAGCAGGCGGCGGCAGAAATAACAGTTATGACGTTCATTCTTCTCAGTCCGATTTAGGAGAATATTTGCAGCTATCCTGGTCCCCTACTAAGCTGACGAATGGATTTTTTCTGCGGGCAGAATCTTTTTATCAATTTGCTACATATATTGATCAACTTGACAGTGATAAAAAGTATGTGAGCTATGGAGGAAAATCATTATTGGAGCAATCGCATGGTGAATCCTTTCTCTCGCTCTTTCTTCATCGCTTTAAAGGAGAAGCAATTTATTTACTGGATGAGCCTGAAGCAGCATTATCACCGCAACGGCAATTAAGCTTTCTCCGCATCCTCCATGATTTAGCGGAAACAGAAGACTGCCAATTTATTATTGCCACCCATTCTCCCATTCTATTAGGGTATCCTAATGCAACGATACTGAGCTTTGATGGAGACCAAATAGAGGAAACAGAGTACGAAAATACGGAGCACTACCAAATCACTAAATATTTTTTACAGTATCGCGAGAAAATGTTAAAGGATATATTCGAGGAAGAGGATATGTAAAAATTTAGAAAATAGGATAATCTAATCAAAAAAGTAAATAGTATAACTATCTGATTGCTTAAGGGGATTGCTATGGTTGGATTATTGCTCTCTGTCTTTTTATTTAACTTTATTGCTTATAAAATGAATAAGAAATTAACATGGAACCAAATTTTACATATATGGCTATTCACTATCTCTTTCCAGCAACTTTTTGATTTATATGTAGATGTAGGATACCATGCATACTGGTACTTCAGTAAATCAGAAGTGGATTGGGAATCCATTATTCACATTTTATTTTTAGTACCACCTGTCAATATTATTTTCCTAAATCTTTATCCGATGAAAAAGAGTGTTCTACATAAAGTTTTATTTATTTTCACATGGAATTTTATCATTGTAGGATATGAGTGGCTTACTTTACTCCCATCTCCATGGGGTTATTTTCATTATGGCTGGTGGCGACTCTCCTACTCGTTTCTCATTAACCCGATCTTATTATTTATTTTAATAAAATATTATAAGCTAATATCTAAGCTGGAGAAGAAATCCCTTTCGGCGTAATTCCTGGAGTGAGTACGCCTTAGTTTTTGGTTTTTTCTTATGATTGTTTGGTTTGGCTGATATATCGAGGGATTGGCTGATATATCGAAATTCGGCTGATTTCTTCTTGAGTTTGGCTGATATATCGAAACTTTGGCTGATTTCTTCTTGAGTTTGGCTGATATATCGAAATTTCGGCTGATTTCTTCTTGAGTTTGGCTGATATATCGAAACTTTGGCTGATTTCTTCTTGAGTTTGGCTGATATATCGAAACTTTGGCTGATTTCCTTTTGAGTTTGGCTGATATATCGAAACTTTGGCTGATTTCCTTTTGAATTTGGCTGATATATCGAAACTTCGGCTGATTTCTTCTTGAGTTTGGCTGATATATCGAAATTTTGGCTGATTTCTTCTTGAGTTTGGCGGATATATCGAAATTTTGGCTGATTTCCCCAAACATATGGATTAAAATCATTATTTATCTCTTCCATTTCTGCTTACTAGACAATAAATAGGACTATAAACTCACTTTTTTTACAAAAATATAAAAAAATCATGACTATATACCTTGAATTAACGGTATAACATGGTAAAATTAAATTTGGGCAAATTTTACGAAAGTAAAAGACGCAAAGCCACGGGCCTAAAGCAACTGCTATGGCAGCCGGGTTGCCAAGATTATATCGTATATCTTGTTAATAAAATCTTCCTGTCTAATTTGCCTTATAAAATTAGAAAAGAGGAATGTTATGGTTATGTTTTACCCAACTGTAGTAACTGATGAAAAACCGTGTGTTAGACATGTTGTAAAGGACAAAAATTATTGTATGTGTGGATCGAAGTATAAATCGTATTCCACCTTTAAAAGATCTGACTTTAAACGAATTGAATTTAAGCAGGTAACTGATATCACTTGTCCTTACTGCCAATCCATCATTAATTAATGATGGATTTTTTATTTGTACGGCTTACGCTCTTGACAGACCTCCTTTATGCCCTTTCCCCCTTCCCCTCACAGACACAGATCAACTTCCGCCACTGTATATTTTTCGATTCAAATTATCATTTTTAGGATAGTATCGAAAAATTAACGAAAACTAAAAACGGTTTCATTTTTCACCATTAAATACTTTTAAAATGGAGATGGCGACCTATGTCGATTGTTTTTTTGCGAATATGCATGGTTCTAATAAGTTGGGGAAGCTTGTTGTTTCTTCCGAAATCAATTATCAAAAAGTTTATTCCTGTCACTTTTTTCTCTGCTTCTATTCTTTTAGTCGAAACACTTTTATCCCTTATCTTTAAATGGTGGAAAGTAAAAGGTGGATTAAACTCACTAGTCGCAGATGCATTGGGATTTATATTCGGCCCTTTTGTAGCCATTAATATTTGGATATTTCATTTAACACATAAAAGGTTTCTTGTATACACACTTGTAAATTTAATCATGGATCTTATTTTTGCTTATCCGTTAAATGCATTTTTTCAAAAAGTAGGCTTCTATAAATTGAAAAAATTCACATCTATTCATTTATTCTTGACTTCATATGGCCTGTCTTTTCTTAATTACTGGTTTCAAAAATTTATCGTATCAGATAAAAATATTGGGAATGCTCGCTAAGAAGCATTCCCTAATCTTTTTTAGCTTTCACTTTCCCATGCTTCGATTTCTTTGCGGACAAGTGGAGCTACTTCTGTACCAAGCAATTCAATTGCTCGCATTACTTGATCATGGGGCATGCTGCCAACAGGAACATGGAGCATAAAACGAGTGATACCTACGTTTTTGCGCAAAGCAATAATTTTATCTGCTACTGTGCGTGGATCTCCTACATACAATGCTCCGTTTTCACTCCGGGCCGCATCAAAGGTTTCTCTAGTATAAGGTCCCCATCCTCTTTCTTTTCCAAGTACATTCATTGCATATTGGGTAGATGGGAAGAAAGCATCTGCTGCGAGTAGTGTATCTTCTCCAACGAATCCATGAGAATGAGAAGCAACCGTTAACTTTTTCGGATCATGGCCAGCATGCTCAACTGCACGGTAATAGAGATCTACAAGAGGTGCAAATTGTGCTGGATTTCCTCCAATAATTGCTAGCACTAGCGGTAAACCAAGAATTCCGGCACGTACTACAGATTCACTGTTTCCCCCACTTCCAATCCATATTGGCAATGGCTCTTGCACTGGGCGAGGATAGACGCCTAAATTATTAATGGCTGCACGATGCTTTCCACTCCATGTTACCTTCTCTGATGCTTGCAATTTTAAAAGCAAGTCTAATTTTTCATCAAATAATTCATTATAATCATTTAAATCATAGCCAAAGAGCGGAAATGATTCAATAAAGGAACCGCGGCCAGCCATAATTTCAGCACGTCCATTGGATAGTCCGTCCAATGTTGCAAAGTCTTGAAACACGCGGACTGGATCATCAGAAGAAAGAACGGTAACTGCGCTTGTTAAACGGATATGACTTGTCTGTGTGGCAGCTGCTGCTAAAATCATCGCAGGTGCTGAGGCTGCGTAATCTTTTCGATGGTGTTCCCCTACACCAAAGACATCTAACCCCACTTTATCTGCTAAAATAATTTCCTCTACTACTTGGCGAATTCTTTCTGCATGGCTAACTACCTTCCCTGAATGTGGGTCTGGTGTAGTTTCCACAAATGTACTTATTCCTATTTCCACTATCTATATATCCTCCTTAAGAAAAAACAATAATCGTAAAGCAAAATGATCACTTCTTCTCCTATTAAAACAGGAGATGTCTCGAATTACAACTATTGTGTTCACGAAGAAAAAAAGTAATGAACTTCCAATCGATTTCCCTTACAATGAAAGAACATACATAATTTAACTGGAGGGACACATAGATGTTTCAGTATACAATCAATGAGGATTTAGCCTTAAGAGTGTTTCGTTTAGACGATGCGGAAGAATTTTTTCAATTAACAATGAAAAATAAAACTTATTTAAAAGAATGGCTTGGCTGGCTCGATTACACGCAAACAGTAGATGACACAAAAGAGAATATTCGCCAAAGGCTTCAAGGAATTCTTGAAACAGGAGGCTACCCAAAATCTGTTGCCATCCTATATAAAGGAAATATAGCTGGAACAATCGGCTACAATGAGATTAACCGTACGAATAAGATTGGGAAAATTGGCTACTGGTTAGATGAAGAATATCAAGGAAATGGAATTATGACAAAAGCATGCCAAGCTTTTATTTCATATGGATTCACTGAATTAAATCTTAACCGCATCGAGATTGCTGCAGCAACCGAAAACAAAAAAAGCAGAGCACTTCCAGAAAGACTAGGGTTTAAAGAAGAAGGAATAATCAGACAAGCGGAATGGCTTTATGACCATTATGTAGACCATGTTATCTATGGTTTGCTGCGCGAAGAATGGGAAAAGAGTCAAAAATAAACAAGGTGGGGTTACGATGTTTTATAAGCTTACAAAAGAACAGCAAAATGCCATGATTGCAGACATTCAATACTTCTTCTCACAAGAAAGGGAGGAAGAGATTTCTGAATTTGCCGCAGAAAGAGTGCTAGACTTTGTGAAGGAATCCCTTGCCCCTCATTTTTACAATGCTGGGGTTAAGGATGCCAGAAAAATAGTCGAAGAAAGAGCAAGCTCTCTTGAAGACGAACTATTAACGCTGGAAAGACCTACTAAATAAGAGACTTTTGTTCTCTTTCCATCCAAAGGTGAGGCTCAGCCCTCTCCTTCTTTTTGTTCCTTTTCGAAAATCAACTCCATTATCAAAACCACTCCAACTTCCAAAAGAATTAATATAGTATGAAGTCTCCAGCCGTTTTTTGCATACTCATGAACAATAGCTTTATAATCCATTTTTAGCTTTCCACTGAAACTTTCTACTCCAACAGTTACAAAATTGATATTCAAACATATCATCAACTCCCTTTAGATTTGTTTCTATTCATAAAAAAAGTATCGGACGTGATTCATCCCCCTTTGTTTTCATACTCTGCGCTTTTTTTCATTTACATATATTTGTTCATTTAGCATACACTAAAAACGAACAAATGTTCTTAAAAACATATTGAAAAGAACAATTGTTCTGGTTATTATAATAGATAGAAGGAGTGTATTTTCATGATTAAAGACCGTGGAACAAAAAAATGGGTAGCACTAATGCTACCAGAACATGTTGCTGCTGTGAAGGAAGAGCTATTAAATGAGAAGAAAGTGAAAAAACCAGAATTAGATCAAGAAAAGTTAAATGATATCGATTTACTGATTCACGAAGGAATGGAATACCATTTGTTCCTGCAATTTTCATTATTTAAAAATGGGTTTATCGAAATACTCATTGGAAGAACCGTTTTTATTGACTACATAAAAAGAGAACTTCGAATTGAGGACCAAACTAATACCATTCACTATATTCCATTTCATCTGCTGATCGATGTGGAACGCCTGTAATTTAGAGGAAATCACCATGAATAGACTATCAAAGGAAGACACAAAAATACTGGAACATCTCATTTATTTGCCCCTCTTACTAACTGTGTTAGAAAGAGATTACCAGCAAGCAAAAACAACTCCCTTTAAACTTAATCAAGTCTATCTAAATTTAATTGAACATACGATGAAAAAAGTCCAAGATGACTTAAAAGGATTCAAGGAAAAAATGCGTCAAAAGAAAATAAAACTAATAAAGGGCAATATAGATAAGAACTTTACCGAATACCATTATTATGTAGCAAACTATCACGAAGTCCATCGATTTGCTAATACAGAATTAAAAGCAAATACAGAGAAGTTATTATCTTACTATTTATTTAAGGAAAATGGTATTTTTTAAGATTTTTTTGCCTTATTAGATAAAAAAGATTGGAAATCCTGAGTTGAATGGAGCCGAGGAAACTGCACTTCTTCAACTCAGGAACCTTATTTTTTAGCAGCATGCTTATAATTAATACTCTAACCTTTTGTAAGATTAACAATCAAATCCCTAATAATAGGTACATCTTCTTCCTGCTTTACTGTGAATAGATAATCGGCTTCCCCTTCTGCTGGATCTAGCGCTATGCCCCCTGTTTGCTCATGCTGACGAACAAGAATCTCTTCGTAAGTAGACGCCGTTCTTAAACGTAATATATCCCGCTCACTTTTGGCAATTCGCACCTTTAGTAGATCTATCGGAAGATTAAAATGTACAAGGATCGTCATAAAACCATTTGTTTTATAATATCGAAGCAATTCCATCCGACTTTCGCGATTGCGATTAGCATTACTTAAAATAAGATGACAGTTAGAATGATTAACAGCATAATCTACGATTGTTTTTGTCAGGGCATGTTTGATATGATTGGCTCCATCCTTTGGCAAAAGTTTTTCATAATATGTCTGTAAAAATTCAGCATGATTATCTTGATCAATAACAAGCGCATTTCTAAGCCTGCTTTCTAGCATCTGGGCAAATGTTGACTTTCCACTGTGCGTCATGCCAACCGTCATGATGACTAATCTATTCATATTTTCCCTCCATCCAATAATTACTACATTTACTCTAACAAAAGCAAATACCTTTCCCCATCAAAAAATTTCCATTTATGAAGATTCCTGTATAGCCTTATCCTCTTTTGGAATGATAAAAGGGATGTGCAGATTATGAAAAAGGAGATAGATGTACTCATGTATTTTTATAGAGAAGATTTAATCAATATGATTGTCCCTGACAAACCAGATCCCAATGCCGCAAAAGTGTTGCAAGAAGCATTAGGCGGGCAATTTGGAGAAATGAGAACAATGATGCAGTTCTCTTTTCAAAGCGCTAACTTCCGTGGAAAAGCAAAGCAATATCGTGATCTTATCCGCGGAGTATTTTTGGAAGAACTTAGCCATGTAGAACTTGTTCAATCCACGATTAATCAATTGCTGAACGACTCAGGTGAAAATATGCCAGGTAATTTAGCCAGTGACGGTGCACCTTTAGATGATGTAATCAAAGGCGGCGCTAACCCCCATCATTATATTATGGGCGCTAAATCCTCTCTTCCTGTTGATGCAGGGGGGAATCCATGGAATGCATCTTGGGTATATGATCATGGGAATCTAATCGCAAACCTCTTAAATAATGTTGTTCTAGAGTCAACAGGAGTGCTGCAAAAATCACGAATTTATGAAATGAGCAGCAACAAAACATTAAGAGAAACAATTGCCTTCTTAATCGTCCGCGATAACGCGCATCAAAATGCCTTCGCTAAAGCATTAGAAACATTAGGCGTAGATTGGGGAAAAATTCTGCCTGTTCCTAATTATGATATTAATAAATATCCAGAATGTCGAAAATATGTGGAAATGGGCTTCCACAATGCACAATTTAATTTCAGGCTCGATAATACAAGAATCGGTGAGATTTTCCAAGGAACAACCCCTAGCCGAAATAACGGCGATTTGAATGTTGTCCCACCGCCTCAAGGTTACCCAGTTCCAGAGCTACCAGATATGCCAAATGAACATGCACCTGGTCTTTCTGATTTAAATAATTAATTTTATATAAAAAAGAAGCTGGGACATAAGTATTTTCAACCAAATAACTCTGAACGATTATATGAACATGCTAAGAAAAGTTCATACAATTGTTTGGGGTTTTATTCATTTTAAGAAAGAAGGTTTGTGGTATTCCGTCTGCTTTGTATTTCCTACTCATTATATTTTCTTTTAAAAAAAGATGGAACAAGTTGGTTTCGCTACGAAATGAAAGATTGTTCATCTTTAGCTATTATATATTTTGTTTTATCCCAGTCTCTTTTCTTGCCACCTCCTCTTTATCACCATTGTGATTTTAAAAGCATATAAAAAAATAAGATACTACTCCTTTTCTTTGTGCCAAAATTTATGTATTGGAGGAAAATTTCATGTCAAAGTCGGGCTATATTCCTGATAACACTAATATTCATCAATCAAGCGGAACTCCCAATCTTATTTATAACACGCGGGACAATGTGCTTTTTGAAAGAAATCCAGAAAATATCGCTTATAAAGTAACCTCTACTCAGTTGCCAGCTATGATTGGTGGGTCATTTGTCGATTTATTTTTAACAAAAGGACATATGAGAGAACCCCATTGGCATCCAAATGCTTGGGAATTGGATGTCATTGTATCAGGAGAAGCGATGATTTCCATTGTTGATCCTGATACACGGAAACTGCATCATTACCATGCAAAACCTGGTGATGTAGTATTTATACCAATGGCTTGGTGGCACTGGATTCGACCAGCCACAGATAAATTGCATTTACATCTCTTTTTTAATAATGACCAATTTGAAAGTGCGGAAGGCTCTGATACATTGCGCCTAACTCCGCCAGAAGTATTTGAAGCAGCTTACGGAATGGATTCAAAAAAGGTTGCTGATGCATTTTCAGCACTGAAAGAATCTGTTATCATCGGTCCGCCTGATTCAAGCCGAATCCAACCACCATTAGCTTCAAAGCAAGAAAAAACGTCCCCAGATAAGATATCCATACACATTAATCAAAAACGCATTGATTATTGAGCTTCCTTATTAGTTATATAAAGTGAAATTTCCATCAGTGGGGGTTTTCCTTCCTCTCCCACCTTTCTTCCTCATATACTCATAAGCTTGAGGGAGTCTTACTGTCCGTTAAGAGTGGGATAAAAAATCGCTCTACTCAGGATGAATGAGCAGAGCTTTTGCTTGTTCCTAGCTGGCAAGAATATTGGTTGTCCATCCACTTTATCATATGCATTCTTTTCGATTTGGCTATCAAAAAACAGCATTTTTTTCTCCTGATTTTTGGAGAACTTACATAGTACAAATAACCAAATTTAATTTTAATGAAATAAGTGCATTATCTTATTTCTACCCAAATATATATGATCAGGCAGGGGATAATTTGATTTACAATTGTTTCTGGAATTAGTTTCATTTCTAATCCCTATTAACAAATACAAAATCTAAAGTTTAATGGTTATGTTTAGAAGCATTATGATAAAGACAGCAAGCAGTAAATATGTTTGCTGTTTTTATCATCGAATCCCCTCTTCTAATCTCCACCGCTCCAACTTTCTTCGTTAAAAGGACAACCCATTGTATATAAGAATCCCAAAATCGCAATCTAGCATTTATGTTTAGCAACTAACTCTTCCCATTCCTATATAGACAACTAAAATCGTTACACATATAAACAAATTAAAAAAAATACTTTTTAAGAATCATTTTGCATCTTTATAAATGACTCTAAATGTAAGAAATTACTATTTAATTTTTAGGTATTATTTAGTAAAATAAAGGAAATATTATGCAATGATAGGAGAAATGATCAATGTGGTTGGCTTAATAATTTCAATATTTGCTTTTAACTACTGTGCTTTCCGATTAAATAAACATTTAAACAAAAATCAAATTCTACATATCTATATTTTTTCCATAGCGTTTCAACTATTATTTGATATAATAATTGATTTTAAGCTTCATGCATATTGGTATTTTACAATAGCAATAGAGTGGCATGTTTTATTGTATGCTTTATTTTTAGTACCTCCAGTTAATATAATCTTTCTCAATTACTTTCCATTCAAGAAATCTATTACAAAGAAAATAATAGCCATCTGCCTATGGAATTTTGCTTTCTTACTCTATGAATTCATTGCTCTTTTACCAGAACCTTGGGGCTACTTCCATTATGGTTGGTGGAAATGGTGGTATTCCGCTTTACTTAATCCTTTTTTATTATATTTGGTCATTACATACTATCGTTTTATCCAAAAAATAGAAAAATCAATATAACTGAAAAAACTAGGACTTCACTTTTCGGATAATTTCTTTCCTAACGGTAATACTATGATTAACTATCTATTTGAGCAGGTGAAGTTACCATGAATATGGAAAGATGGATTTTAGTCGGAATTATTGCAATAAGCATTCTTGCTATTTTCTTGTTTGTTCCGAGGAAGAAGGCTAGAGAAGCGTGGGTATTATTTTTATCCCTGCAGATTATCACTTGGCCTGCTGGATTACTTGCAGTAGAATGGAAAATGATTGACTATCCAATTCAGCTTTTCTCCTTTGCAAACGAATTTAATCGCTCCAGTTTTACGTTTGAATTTTTTCTTTTTCCCGTAACAGCGATTATTTTTAGTTTATACTTCCCTAAACAATTTAGGAAAATCGGTAGATTCTTTTATTACTTCCTCTTTGCTGGATTCTTCACTTGTCTGGAAGTTATCATAGAGAGACATACAGAACTCGTGGACTATCAAAGTTGGCACGGTTCTTATACACTTATATCCGTAATGGTCACATTATTTATTAACCATACCTATTATAATTGGTTTAAAAAAGAGCTAAAGGAAACGGAAATATAAATGAATAAGGAACTAGTTATTTTATTTCTTTCATGGATTGTCTGTTTGTTTTTACTCATTAAATTTATCCCAAAAGAGAAAAAAAGGTATTATCAAATTATCTTTTTATTTGCTCATGCTACAGCATGGATATTTCAACTTATCCAAGTAAATATGAAGTTAATAAGCTTTCCATACCGAGAATTTGAGCAGGCAACAAAAATGAGTTTCTCCCTCTATTATTTAGTTTTGCCAACCTTTGCTGTTTTTTTCATTCTTCATTATCCGGAAAAGAAGAATTGGATAAGAATATTGATTCATTACCTAATTTTCAGCAACGGTATGCATCTTTATATGTTTTTAATAGAGAGAAGCAGTGATCTTGTGCATGATATTGACTGGCATTGGTGGTTCGCTGTCAGTATTGATCTAATTGTTTTATATCTTGTTAAAAAGTTTGCTTTCTGGTTTAGAAAAGGTTTTAAATAATGCCAATAGAACAAAAGGCCAAATTTCCCTTTTTGACTATAGGGGAATTTGGCCTTTATTTCGCTATTGTACTTGGAAGGTTTGATTATGTTTAACATCTTACATATTTACGTTTAAAGCCAAGCATGCCTCTATCTAATTCCTTTTGAATTCTTTCCTCAACATTAGAAACAGTGCTTTTTTTCTTGCCCTTCTTAATTTCCACTAATCCTATATCTTTAGCAGTTTCGACTGCTTTCTCATGAAGGGGCACAAAGGAAATAGCCACAGTAGCAATAAAGTTATTCATCGCCGATTTCACCGTATCTGGAGATTGGTGAATTGTATTTTTCACTTGATCGAGCATACTTCCAAGCTTACTTTCACTAAATTCAGCGTCCTCTCGATTTCCTAAGAGCCAACAATAACAGCTCCACCCTGCTGACATTCGTAGTTCTTCCCCGCTCTCAATCCATCTATCAGCAACAGCTTGGGCAAAATTTGTTTCTGCTAAAGATACTGCCACCACGAAATCGGACAGCATATAAAAATAAGCAGCATCTATCCATCGCTCAAAATCTTCCTCTGTCATAATTTGAGGATCACAAATGACACCCGCAAAATACATGGCATCATAGTTACCCGTTGCATATAGCTCTTCGGCTAAAGGCTGATTTTTCTTTATTTTTCTAGCAATCGGCTTCATCGCCCCAGTTGCTACACCAAAAACTGGCTCCTTAGCACCATTGTTCATATACATCTTTTTCAGCCTTTCCTTTCCAAGTGCTTCGAGTTCTTGCATAACGGTTTCCAAATCCATTGTATTCCTTCCTCCTCCAAAATTCTTGCATGCTATTCTTACAGACGCTTCCTTATATCACGAAAATATAGAAAAAAAAGGATTTATCCGTTTGTTTGTTGAAGTATGTACTAAAGTCTATTGTATTTACTATTAAGGAGCATTGTCAATGAAGCATACATTCCCAATTATCGAAACAGAGCGTTTACGCTTAAGAAACGTAACTTCTGAAGACGCTAAAGATATGTTTACATACTTATCGGATCAAGAAGTTGTTCAACATATGGGGCTTGAACCATACAAGTCTGTTGAGGATGTCTTAGAGGAAATAGATTGGTACAAATCAATCTGGGAAAAAGGCACTGGAATAAGATGGTGCATTACATTAAAAAATGAAGATACCGTGATCGGTAGCTGCGGTTTTCTAAATAGGCAGCCAAAGCATTATAAATCCGAAATAGGCTACGAATTAAGCAGAAAGTATTGGGGCCAAGGCATCGCTGGCGAAGCGTTAGAAGCTGTGCTTGCGTATGGATTCCAGCATCTTAACTTAGAAAGAATCGAAGCATTAATCGAGCCATTAAATGTATCTTCACAAAAATTAGTGGAAAAACACGGTTTCTTACGTGAAGGTTTATTAAGACATTATGAATATACATGTGGAAAATTTGATGATTTATATATGTACTCTATCCTTAAGGGAGATTTTAAGGATTAACCAAAAGCCCTGTTCTATGAGCAGGGTTTATTTAAAGTTTATCGCTATCATAGTCTTACCATATACTTCAACTTATTCCCCATTAAAAATTCACGATGAAAAATTCTTCTTTGGTTAAACTAAAATTAAAACAAAGGAGAATGAAGAATACGATGAAGAGACAAAAACATGAAAAAATGTTCTTAAGAATTTTATGTGTGATAGGAATTGGTTCTTTCTTTAATCTACTCCGAAAACCTCCATTAAAAGATTGGCTGATTATTTTCTTACTGAAAAGTTATATAGCCTCTATTTTAGATAATCTTTTAGTAAAAAAAGGATATCTAACCTATCCAGTAAAATTGTTAAAAACATTTGATGTTAGTGTATTATTTAGCTACCTGCTTTTCCCTGTAACTTGTATCTACTACAATCAAGTAACGAAAAATTCAAGCATTGCAGGGACATTGGTGAAGACCTTATTGTTTAGCGTTCCATCTACATTTGCTGAACATTGGATCGAAAGAAAAACAAATTTAATTAAATATAAAAAATCTTGGACATCCGCACATAGTTTTCTTTCAATCGCAGGAACGTTTTTATTGGTGAAATTAATAATGAGCTTGGTTAGCAAAGCGGCTATTAGGCAATCAGGAGAGAACTGATTGCCTTTTAATAAAGATAGCGCATTTATAAAATCTGAACATAAGTTAAGGTTTTAAGCTTCTTTTTCAAACCAACAATTATGAAGATCTTATTTTAGAATGATCGGCACCCATAATTCATGCCGTGGTTTGTGTCCTGGCCCATAGTAACATTCCATGCATGGTAGATTGGCAAGTTCATAACCAGATGTAGGAACCCACTCGGCATATAATCGTTTCCAGGATTCTACAATATTTGGAAAAACAGCCCATGTTGCTGGTGGAATAATTAATGTTTCCATTCCTTCCCTTGCATCGCCATCATACCGAACACCCGTAAAATAATTAAATGCTTCATCCATTATGGCCGCTTCTTTCCCACACACACCCAAGATCCCTTCCAGCGAACACTTTGGATTTTCCCATGACAGATCAATCAATTCCTGCATAAATCCATCTTTTTTCGCCTTACTCCAAATCGTTGGAATTGTTTTAAACGCTCGACTTGTTTTAACCGAATTACTCTTCCCAATGATTCTTAATTCAAAGTCCAAATTTTCGATTCTATATTCCATTTCCGTATCTCCTTTTATGGATAGCTGAAAGGAGATTTTAGGAAAGGCCTTCAGTTGTGTTCCTTGCTGGCGGCATTCCGAAGGTTTTATTCCATGTAATTTTTTAAAAGCGCGAGAAAAAGCATCAGCTGATTCATACCCATACATATTCGCAATCTCTAAAATTCGCTTATCGCTTTTTTGCAACTCAAACGCAGCAAGAGTTAAGCGTCTGCGTCTAATATATTCGGATAAAGAAATTCCTGATATAGATGCAAACATTCTTGAAAAATGAAATTCCGAACAATAAGCAATCTTCGCTAATTGTTTGTAGTCTATTTCTTCTTCTAAATTCTCTTCTATGTAGTCTAAAACATTGTTCATTCGATCAAGCCAATCCATACATTTCCTCCTTTCGTTATCTATTTTAAGAAAATGAAAGACGTTTCGTACGACATTTATTGCCTAAAAAAGTAGCTTTTATAGAGGTAAATGACAGCTGTGGCATGACTCCACATTCGTGGAATAATATTTGTTGCTTTTAGCAAAAAAAAGAAATTTTTGATTCTCTCCGTTCTTTCCTCTATTTCAATCTATAAGCGCCCTTCATCTCCTTACAAAAATTAATAGTAAAAAGATATTTAGGGCATACTATCATCAGTTTAATAAATTGGAGGTCCATCTATGAATAATAAGCAAAGATTAACTTCTTCAGAAATTACAGGATTGTGGACGCAATATATTCAAAATACCATGTCGACTTGCATTAGTAAACATGTTTTAGCAACAGCTAAAGATCCAGAGATTCTTTCTCTTTTTAAATTCACTTTAAATCTCTCCCATAAACATTTAGAAATGGTTAAAGACTTTTTTAAGTCTGAAAATATAGACCTTCCAAATGGATTTACAGAAAATGATGTTCATTTAAATGCTCCGGCTCTATTTACAGATAACTTTTGGTTAATTTACATACATGATATGACCTTGCATGGTCTATCCGGATACACTCTTTCTTTTAGTAATTCCGCCAGAAAAGATGTCCGAAACCATTTTTATCAATGCAATATTGATACAATGGATCTTTATAATAAATCAATTGAAGTTCTATTAGATAAAGGAATCTATCAACGATCTCCTTATTTTTCTACAAAACAAACTGGAAAGTCTCCTACCCAACTAACCTATATTATGGACTCATTTGGAGACAAAAGGCCTTTGAATACTATGGAGGCAGGAAATATTTATTTTAATTTAAAGAAGAGCATTGTAACGAAAACACTACTTAATGGGTTTAAACAAGTTATTCAAGATAAAGAAATCCTTAAGTTTATGGAGCAGTGCTCACAAACAATTCATAAGAACATCAGTATTTTCACTTCTTTATTTGAAAAAGAAAATCTTCACTCTCCAAACTTACTAGATGGAGAAACAACAAATTCTGTAGTTGCACCTTTCTCAGAAAGACTAATGACCTTTCATATAGGTTTTCTATTTCATTTAGCAGCAACGTATTATACAACTGCCATGATAACAAGCATGAGAATAGACATACTAGGACATTGCGACGCAGCCATTTTAAGAGATTTAAAAACAATTTCATTGTTCGGTAAATTAATGATTAAAAAAGGATGGATGGAGCAATTACCAGAGGCAGATGACCGGACAGAATTAACTTAATTTTATA
>Ga0209463_1000540_pt1 | contig 28256 bp, 19 predicted proteins | sample AgamicMgSfrz_FD_187169 | JGI IMG/M metagenome (GOLD analysis project Ga0209463, IMG submission 187169) | Agave microbial communities from Guanajuato, Mexico - Mg.Sf.rz (SPAdes) (version 2) | ecosystem: Host-associated > Plants > Phyllosphere > Phylloplane/Leaf | place: Guanajuato, Mexico...
CAATTGCCACGATGACGTAAGGGGCAGTCCGACGGGGGTGCATGGGTCTCCTCACTGGGAATGAGCGCCCCTCCCGCCGAGCGCAGATTGCTCATACTAAATCAGTTGGGCCGATATTCGCGCTCATCGCGAATGGAACGGCTCAGCCGTGCGCGATTATAAATACCCGGTGCGAAAAATTGCCCGCTCGTAGCGGGCTTCGGGCGACGGATCGGCCACGAACGAGCCGCGCGAGCTTCGCGTTCTCTTCGGCAAGCCGCTTCTGCCGGCGCGGCTCCGAAGGCGACGGCCCGCCGTACTGCGTCCGCCAGCGCCCGTTACAGATCTGGCGACGATGTCTCGCCGTGCGGGTATGCGCAGGAACGCGGCTTGCTGGGCTTCGCCGCGCCGTGTCTTGCATGCCGGCCTGTCACGACAGAGACCGACACAACGCGGTGATTCGTTTCCTGTCCGGCATCAATCCCCGGCCCGATAGAGCATTGCCGATCGTCTTGTCACTGGCTATCCGGAGCGCGTTAATTCCGATTCGTTAAATCGCAAGTTTTACCGGAGAGGCGAGTAATAATTGCGACCAATTTTTCAATTCAATATTTGAAAACCAAAACATTATTGACTTCGACTTTCCCATAAATTTAGAATCGCCTACGACGGCTTACGTATCGTTTTCCGCGCCGCTCCGGATTCGCCACTCATCTGCGCGAATGCCCTTCGCATCGGCCTTCCCGCATGGCATCGCCGCTCGCCCCTGTCGTTTTCAGCTTTCGGCATTTATCAGCCATTCGGTTATTTTCCAACCCATTTTCCTTTCTAAGCAGCGCGCCACCCCGACTCATTCCAGCCATTCGCCAGGAATGAATGCAATACAGAATCAAACGGACCCAAGATCCGCCGATCACGACACCAGATAAAAAATCGCCAGTCATCAGGAGGGACATCAACATGCATCGCCTTGCGAAGTCGCTGTGTCTCGGGCTCGTCTGCGCCGGCCTGCTGTCGGCCTGCAACGACGACGACGTCAAGTCCACCACCCCGCCATCGAACACCGCCGCGTTGTCGTTCCGCATGGACACCGGCGGCCAGATAAACGCGTTCTACCGGCAGGACAAGGTCGCCGCGCACCTGCTGGTGCGCTCGTCGACGAAGCCGCGCCTGCTGGTGGTTTTCCCCGCCGGCAACAGCGGCACCGGGCTGTGGTTCGACGACACCGCGCAGCCGGTGAACTGGACCCTCGACACGCCGCCGTCGGCGCTGTCGGCGCCGGACACGCACGGCCGCCCGCTGTACGGCATCGGCGCCGACGTGTCGGTCGACACCGGTACGCTGACGATCCGCCAGGGCGTGCTCAGCAACGTGCGCTTCCTGCGCGACTTCAACGGCGGCGCGACGATCCCGCAGCAGATCCTCACCGCGCCGACGGTCCAGGGCGGCACCGCGCAATGGCAACGCGACCGGCTCGACGGCGCGCCCGGCTATGCGCTGCGCATCACGCTGCGTGACGGCGGCAGCATCGCGCCGGCAGCCGGCGGCAAGCTCGTGCTCAACGCACCCGCGGGTTCGCACACGCTGAAGCTGCACATCGATGCACTGTCGGGCGAGACGCCGCTGTCGCCGATCACGCACGCCGACCTGTTCGCGCCGTCGGTAAATCCCGACCCGGTCAGCCAGAACGTGCTCGAATTCCTGAGCTTCAACGACAAGCTGCTGGCCGGCTCGTGGCAGTACGACACGTACTTCGGCCGCGACACGCTGATCTCGGTCCGCATGCTGATGCCCGTGCTCGAACCGGCCGCGATCGAGGCCGGCCTGTCGTCGGTGCTGAGCCGCCTGTCGGCGGATGGCAAGGTCGCGCACGAGGAAGGCATCGGCGAATTCGCGCTGGTCGACAACCAGAAGAACGGGCGGCCGAACGATGCGACGCCGACCTACGACTACAAGATGATCGACAGCGACTACCTGCTCGCGCCGATCGCGGCCGCGTGGCTGATCGACGATACGCGCGGCCAGGCCCGCGCCGCCGCGTATCTGGCGCAGCGCGGCAGCGACGGGCAGACCAACGGCAGCCGCCTCGTCGTCAATCTGCTGCACGTCGCGACGACCGCGCAACCGTTCGCGCAGCAGCCGTCGGTCGCGAACCTGATCCACCTGCGGCCCGGCGAAATCGTCGGCAACTGGCGCGACAGCACCGACGGTCTCGGCGGCGGCGTGTACCCGTACGACGTGAACGCGGTGCTCGTGCCGGCCGCGCTGCGCGCGGCGAACGCGTTCCTCGCCCGCGGCCTGCTCGATCCGTACCTCGATGCCCAGCAACGCGCGATGCTCGCCAACACGGCGAACGAGGCGGCCACGTGGGAAATGCAGGCGCCGCCGCTGTTCCAGGTCAGCGTGCCGGCCGCGCAGGCGGCCACCGACGTGTCGGCCTATGCGCCATCCGCTGGCGTGCCGGCCGGCGCCGCGCCCAACGCACCGCTGGCCTTCTACGCGCTGTCGCTCGACCAGCAGGGCAACCCGATTCCGGTGATGAATTCGGACGGCGGCTTCGCGCTGCTGTTCGGCACGCCGCCGGACGATCAGCTCCAGCGGATCGTCAGCGACGTCACGCGGCCGTTCCCGACCGGGCTCGTGACGGATGTCGGGATGCTGATCGCGAACCCCGCGTATGCGAGCTCGTCGCTGTGGCCGAAGTTCACGAGCTCCGCGTATCACGGCACGGTGATCTGGTCGTGGCAGCAGGCGATGTGGGTGGCCGGGCTCGATCGGCAACTGGCGCGCCAGGACCTGACGGCCACGACGCGCACGCTGCTCACGCAGGCGCGGCAGACGATCTGGCAGGTGATCTCGAACGGACGCGACATGCGCACGTCGGAAATGTGGACGTGGTCCTACGTGAACGGCAAGTACCAGACCGACGCATTCGGCACGCGCAGCGCCGATGCGACCGAAGCCAACGCGGCGCAGCTCTGGAGTACGACGTATCTCGCGATCCGCGATCCGCAGCAGCGCGCCGGCAAGTACTGGTGGCAGGCGTCGCAGTCGATGCAGGACGACCAGTCGAAGCAGGCGACGGCGGTGGCGTCGCGCTAGCGCGTCGCCGCGCGTGAGCAGGCCGACACCGACACCGGCCCGCAAAAGCCCGGCGGCACTCCCGCCGCCGGGGCTTTCGGTGCAGATCCGGTTAGCGCGACACCACGCGGTTGCGCCCTTCCCGCTTCGCCTGATACAGCCGCTCGTCGACCACCCGCAGCAGCGCATCGACCGTGCTGCCGTCGACGCCGTATTGCGCAACGCCGACGCTGACCGTCACCTGCACGCGCTTGAAGTCGAGCCCGAACGGCGAACTCGAAATCGACGAACGCACGCGCTCGGCGGTCATCCGCGCGCCTTCGAGCGGCATCTCCGGCAAGAGCGCCATGAACTCCTCGCCGCCGACCCGCGCGAGCGCGCCCGCCGGCCGAATTGCCTCGAGGCACTGGCGCACGACGCCGCGCAGCACCTCGTCGCCGATCTGGTGCCCGTATGCATCGTTGATGTTCTTGAAATTGTCGAGATCGAGCGCGAGCAGGCAGAACGGCGTGCCGTCTCGCTCGGCCCGCACGATCTCACGCTCGACCTGCGCGATGAACTGCCGGCGGTTCGACGCGCCCGTCATCGGGTCGGTCGCGGCCATGTATTCGAGCTTCTGGTTCGTGCGCCGCAGTTCCTGCAGCGCGCTCTCGGTACGCGCCATCGATTCCGACAGCCGGCTCATCAGGTCTTCCTGGCTGTAGATCGCCGAGAACGAGCGTGTCGTCTGCAGCGCCTGCACGACGCCGTAACTGAGCAGGAAGAATCCGCCCGCGAAGATCGCATGCGCGAGCCACCACATGTGATTCCACGGCTTGCCGAGGATGAACGCGAGCGACGATAGCGCGAACGCCATGATCGACACGCCGTAGATCACCATCAGCGGCGAGCGGATGCGCCGCGCGAGCAGCAGGCACACGTTCAGCAGCGAGAACACCAGCGCGCCGCCTTCCATCGACAGCCGCGTGCCCAGCGCGCCCGCGACCGGCGAATAGGCGATGTACGCAACCGCCACGTTGACGATCAGGAAGAACACGATCCACGGCAACCACGTCCGCATGCTCGTGCGCTTGTCGAGCCGGTCGGGCGGACGCGAATACGACAGCAGGCCCGTGAGCAGCAGCGCCGACATCACGAACCGCGACGCGGGCCCGTACAGCAGGAACAGCCAGATATTGTGGTGCGCCATCCCGGTGAACGCCCCGTGCAGCGCATAGATCATCGCGAAGCCGAGAAAACCGAGCGTCAGCCAGCGCAGCAGCGGCTCGCCTGACGACCGGTAGCACACCCACGTCACGTAGGTGACGAACGCGCCTTCGAGTGTCGCCGCCGCGATCGCGATTTCATGGAAAGCGTGGTTCTCGAACACGACGCCCCGGTCGCTGAAGAACCACAGATAGGCAATCAGATAGGCGGGCAGCAACGCGAATCCGACCAGCAGGCATTTCGCGTAGAGCCTCGCGGCCGCGCTGACGACGCGCGGCGGTTCCCCGGCTGCATAGGTCGTACTCATTCGGTCCCCGGTCGGTCTGCTGCGTTGGTTCGAATCTTCGCGGCACGGATCACGCGACGCGCGATCTGGCCCATCGTGCCGAAAGGCAAATGTCAGAGCAAGTATAGGTGGGGCAATTCGTTTGACAAGTCCGGGGAAACGGCATTGCCGGGTGCATGCCTTTTGCTTCCCGGTCGTTGCGAATGGCGCGTGCGCCGCGCCGATTCGCTGCGGCGGCGGGCGGTAACGCCGAAGCGCCACCGCGGCCGCCGCCGGTCAAAGATCAGAGGATTTCGAACAGACCGGCCGCGCCCTGGCCACCGCCGATGCACATCGTGACGACCGCGTACTTCACGCCGCGCCGCTTGCCCTCGATCAGCGCATGGCCCGTCAGGCGCGCGCCCGACACGCCGTACGGATGGCCGACCGCGATCGCGCCGCCGTTCACGTTCAGGCGGTCCTCAGGGATCCCGAGCGTGTCGCGGCAGTACAGCACCTGCACCGCGAACGCCTCGTTCAGCTCCCACAGGCCGATGTCGTCGACAGTCAGGCCGGCCTGCTTCAGCAGCTTGGGTACCGCGAACACCAGGCCGATGCCCATTTCGTCCGGCTCGCAGCCGGCCACCGCGAAGCCGCGGAACGCGCCCAGCGGCTGCAGTCCTTCGCGCTGCGCGGCGTCGGCGCTCATCACGACGCATGCCGATGCGCCGTCCGAGAACTGGCTCGCATTGCCCGCGGTGATCACGCCGCCCGGCACCGCCGAGCGGATCTTCGACACGCCTTCGAGCGTCGTGTCGGGGCGGATGCCTTCGTCGGCCGAGACCGTCACTTCCTGCGTGAACAGGCGGCCCGTCGCCTTGTCGGCGATGCCCGCGAGCACGGTGATCGGCACGATCTCGTCGCGGAAACGCCCGGCTTCCTGCGCGGCCGCGGCGCGCAGTTGCGACTGCACGCCATACGCATCCTGCCGCTCCTTCGAGATGCCGTAGCGCTTCGCGACGTTCTCGGCGGTCTGCAGCATGTTCCAGTAGATCTCGGGCTTGTGCTGGACGAGCCAGCCTTCCTGGACCATGTGCCGGTTCATCTCGTTCTGCACGCACGAGATCGACTCGACGCCGCCGGCCACATAGACCTCGCCTTCGCCCGCGATGATCCGCTGCGCGGCCAGCGCAATGGTCTGCAGCCCCGACGAACAGAAACGGTTCACCGTCATCCCCGGCACGCTAACCGGCAACCCGGCGCGCAGCGCGATCTGCCGCGCGATGTTCGCGCCCGTCGCGCCTTCGGGGTTCGCGCAGCCCATGATCACGTCCTCGACGCGCGCCGGGTCGAGCTTCGCGCGTTCGAGCGCGGCCGCGACCACGTGGCCGCCGAGCGTCGCGCCGTGCGTCATGTTGAAGGCACCGCGCCAGGATTTCGCCAGCGGCGTGCGTGCGGTCGATACGATTACGGCTTCGGTCATGCGAGTCTCCTTCGGTCCTGCTGATTCGGATGGGAAATGCGCTACGCCGCCGGGCGCGCGCCCGCGGACGTCGCATGCACGACGCCCGCTGCCTGCATCTGCTGCCATGCGTGCGCGAGCGACCCGTTCAGGTCGATCGCACGGCACGCATCGTTGATCACCGCGGCTTCGAAACCGGCCGCGCGCGCATCGAGCGCCGACCACGCGACGCAATAGTCGGTCGCGAGCCCGCAGCACCACACGCGCTTCGCACCGAGTTCGCGCAGATAGCCCGCGAGCCCCGTGCGTGTCGTGCGGTCGGCTTCGACGAACGCGGAATAGCTGTCGACCTGCGCGTCGCCGCCCTTGCGGATCACGAGGCGCGCGTGCGGGATGTCGAGGTCGCGATGCAGCGCCGCGCCGTCGGTGTCCTGCACGCAGTGCACGGGCCACAGCACCTGCTCGCCGTACGGCAGCGCGAGCGTCGAGAACGGCTCGCGGCCCGGATGGTTCGCCGCGAACGACACGTGCTCGCGCGGGTGCCAGTCCTGCGTGAGCACGACCTGGTCGAAGCGTTGCGCGAGCGCGTTGATCACCGGCACGACCGCATCGCCGTCGGGCACCGCGAGCGCGCCGCCCGGCATGAAGTCGTATTGCACGTCGATCACGAGCAGGACGTCGTCGGTGCGTTTCATTGCGTGTCTCCAGACAGGATCGGTCGCGCCGCGAAGCGGCGGCGTCAGCCGTTGAACCCGCGGCCGGCCTTCGCCAGTTCCGCGATCGACGGCGCGAGCTGCCACGCGTCGCCGTTCGGTGCGGCCGCATAGCGGCGAATCGCGCGCTCGACGTTGTAGAGGCCGACCGTATCCGCGTACAGCATCGGGCCGCCGCGCCACAGCGGGAAGCCATAGCCGGTCAGGTAGACCATGTCGATGTCGGACGCCTTCGACGCGATCTTCTCCTCGAGGATCTTCGCGCCTTCGTTGACGAGCGCGAACACCAGCCGCTCGACGATCTCGTCGTCGCCGATCTTGCGCCGCTCGACGCCGCGCTCCTTCGAATACGCGACGACCATCTCGTCGACGAGCGACGACGGCTTCGCCTTGCGGTCGCCCGGCACGTAGTCGTACCAGCCGGCGCCCGTCTTCTGGCCGAAGCGGCCCTGTTCGCACAGGCGGTCGGCGATCTTCGAATACTGCAGATCGGGCTGCTCGACGTAGCGCCGCTTGCGGATCGCCCAGCCGATGTCGTTGCCGGCGAGGTCGCTCATCCGGAACGGCCCCATCGCGAAGCCGAACTTCTCGATCGCGCGATCGACCTGCGCGGGCAGCGCGCCTTCCTCGAGCATGAACAGCGCCTGGCGGATGTACTGCTCGATCATCCGGTTACCGATGAAGCCGTCGCACACGCCCGACACCACCGCCGTCTTGCGGATTTTCTTCGCCACCGCCATCACGGTCGCGAGCACGTCCTTCGCGGTCTGCGCGCCGCGCACGACCTCGAGCAGCTTCATCACGTTCGCGGGGCTGAAGAAGTGCATGCCGACCACGTCCTGCGGGCGCTTCGTGAACGCGGCGATCTTGTCGACGTCGAGCGTGGACGTGTTGGACGCGAGGATCGCGCCCGGCTTCGCGACTTCATCGAGCTTCCTGAACACCTGCTCCTTCACGCCGAGTTCCTCGAACACGGCTTCGACGATCAGGTCGGCGTCCTTCAAGTCGTCGTAGGACAGCGTCGGCGTGATCAGCGCCAGGCGCGCATCGAGCTTCTCCTGCGTGAGCTTGCCCTTCTTCACCTGCGCGTCGTAGTTCTTGCGGATCGTCGCGAGGCCGCGCTCGAGCGCGTCCTGCTTCGTCTCGAGCAGCGTGACGGGCAGCCCCGCGTTGATGAAGTTCATCGCGATCCCGCCGCCCATCGTGCCCGCGCCGATCACGCCGACCCGGCGGATCTCGCGCAGCGGCGTATCGGCCGGCACGTCGGGAATCTTGCTCGCCGCCCGCTCGCCGAAGAACGCGTGGCGCAGCGCGCGACTTTCCGGCGTCATCATCAGCGCGACGAACCCTTCGCGCTCGGCGACGCTGCCCTTGTCGAAGCCGTTCAGCACGCCGGCCTCGATCGCGTCGATGCACTTGTGCGGCGCGGGGTAATTCGGCGCGGCGGCCCGCGCGGAATTGCGCGCGAACTGGATGAAGCCCGCCGCGTTCTCGTGGACGATCTTGCGATCGCGCACGCGCGGATGCGGCCCCTTCTGCTCGCCGACCTTGCGGGCGAACGCGACGGCCGCGTCGAGCAGGTCGCCGTCGGCCATTTCGTCGAACAGCCCGCTCTTCGCGAGCTGCTCCGACGGCACCGGCGCGCCCGACACGATCATGTTCAGCGCGGTTTCGAGCCCGACCGCGCGCGGCAGGCGCTGCGTGCCGCCCGCGCCCGGCAGCAGCCCGAGCTTCACCTCGGGCAGCGCGACCTGCGCGCCGGGCGCGGCGACCCGGTAATGCGCGCCGAGCGCAAGCTCGAGGCCGCCGCCCATCACGACGCTGTGCAGCGCCGCGACGACCGGCTTCGCGCTCGCCTCCACCGCGCGGATCACGGTGTGCAGCGTCGGCTCCTGCAAGGCCTTGGGCGTATTGAATTCGGTGATGTCGGCACCGCCCGAGAACGCGCGGCCCGCGCCGGTCAGCACGATGGCCGTGACCGACGGGTCCCGCGCGGCGCGATCGAGCGCGTCCATGACGCCCTGGCGGGTCGACAGGCCGAGCCCGTTGACGGGCGGATTGTTGAGCGTGATGACGGCCGCGCCGTCGCGAGTCGAGTAATCCACTGCCATCTGCCTGCCTCCATGCATCGCGCGCCGGATTGGCTGCGCTTTCATTGTGCGCGGTCGAACGGCCGCATGTCCGGATGAACGGAGGCAGCATACAACGAAAAAGCACGGTCGTTCAATTTGAATTTTGCTCCCGATCCGGGGACGGATCGGGCGACCGATGCGGAGGTTGAGGCGGCGGCGGCCCGGGCCTTACGGCGCGCACACCACCGTGGGCAACACGTAATCACGGAACGTCTCGCGCAGCTTCAGCTTCTGCAGCTTGCCGGTCGCGGTGTGCGGCAGCGATTCGACGAACACGACGTCGTCCGGAATCCACCATTTCGCGACCTTGCCCTCGTAGAACGCGAGCAGCGTGTCGCGGGTCAGGTTCGCGCCTTCGCGCGGCACCACGACGAGCAGCGGCCGCTCGGTCCATTTCGGGTGCGCACACGCGATGCACGCGGCTTCGGCCACCCCGGGATGCGCGATCGCGACGTTCTCGATGTCGATCGAGCTGATCCACTCGCCGCCCGACTTGATCACGTCCTTGCTGCGGTCGGTGATCTGCAGGAAGCCGTCGGGATCGATCGTCGCGACGTCGCCGGTCGGAAACCAGCCGTCCGACAGCGGCGACGCATCGCCGCGAAAGTAGTGGTCGATCACCCACGGCCCGCGCACCTGCAGTTCGCCGAACGCGACACCGTCCCACGGCAGCTCGTGGCCGTCCTCGCCGACGATCCGCATGTCGACGCCGCAGATCACGCGCCCCTGTTTCTCGAGCAGCCGGCGCTGCGCGTCGAGCGGCCGCTGCGACTGCGCCCAGTTGAGCTTCGCGAGCGTGCCGAGCGGCGACAGTTCGGTCATCCCCCACGCATGGATCACGCGCACGCCGTATTCGTCCTCGAACGTACGCAGCATCGCGGGCGGGCACGCGGAGCCGCCGATCACCGTGCGGTTCAGCGTCGAGAAACGCACGCCGGCCTCCCGCATGTAGTTCAGCAGGCCGAGCCACACGGTCGGCACGCCCGCGGAGAACGTCACGCGCTCGGCCTCCATCAGCTCGTACAGCGATTTCCCGTCGAGATCCTTGCCGGGCAGCACGAGCTTGCCGCCCGTCAGCGGCACCGCGTACGGCAGCCCCCACGCGTTGACGTGGAACATCGGCACGACGGGCAGCACGGCGTCCATCGCGGACAGGTTCATCGCGTCGGGCAGCGCGGCGCCGTACGCGTGCAACACGGTCGAGCGATGCGAATACAGCACGCCCTTCGGGTTGCCGGTCGTGCCCGACGTGTAGCAGAGCCCCGACGCCTGCTGCTCGTCGAGGCGCGGCCAGTCGTAGCGGCCGTCCTCGGCTTCGACGAGCGTTTCGTAGCAGAGGAACGGCGTCGCGCCGGACGGCACGTGCGCGGCGTCCGTCATCGCGATCCAGCCCTTCACGTGCGGGCATTGCGGCGCGATCGCATCGACGAGCGGCGCGAAATTGATGTCGAAGAAGACGTAGCGGTCTTCCGCGTGATTGACGATGTACGCGATCTGCTCGGGGAACAGCCGCGGGTTGATCGTGTGGCATACGGCGCCCATCCCGCCGATCCCGTAGTACGCCTCCAGATGCCGGTAGCCGTTCCATGCCAGCGTGCCGACGCGCTCGCCGGTCTCGACGCCGAGCCGCGCGAGCGCCTGCGCCAGCTGCTTCGCGCGGCGTTCGCAATCGCGGTACGTATAGCGATGCAGGTCGCCTTCCACGCGCTTCGACACGATCTCCGTGTCGCCGGCGTGCCGCGCGGCATGCGAAATCAGCGACGACACCAGCAGCGGCACATCCATCATCTGGCCCAGCAACGGCTTACCCATCGTCTTGTTCTCCCTGAGGATGCGAATCGGTGACCAGCCAGCGGACGGTTTCCGTACCGAAGCCGTCCCGGTGTGCGCCCGGCAGCGGCCCCGGACGGGCGTGGCGCACGGTGCGCGGGCCGCCATGCGGGCGGCGCGGCGCCGCCTTACAATATCGGCTTACCCAGAGGCGCTCAACATGTCGTTTTCCCGAAGCGCAGCCGATGCGGCTGACACCCTGCCCGACCTCGCCGCCACGCTCGGCGCGCCCGCCGACCGCGCGTTCGTCACGCTCGGCGACGCGTTTCATACGCGTCTGCCGGCCGCGCCGCTTGCCGCGCCGTACGTCGTCGGCTTTTCCGACGACGTCGCGCAACTGCTCGACCTGCCGCCCGCGATCGCCGCGCAGCCCGGTTTCGCCGAGCTGTTCGCCGGCAACCCGACGCGCGACTGGCCCGCGCACGCGATGCCGTACGCGTCGGTCTACTCCGGCCATCAGTTCGGCGTGTGGGCCGGCCAGCTCGGCGACGGCCGCGCGCTGACGATCGGCGAATTGCCCGGCACCGACGGCCGGCGCTACGAACTGCAGCTCAAGGGCGGCGGCCGCACGCCGTATTCGCGCATGGGCGACGGCCGCGCGGTGCTGCGCTCGTCGATCCGCGAATTCCTGTGCTCGGAAGCGATGCATCACCTCGGCATCCCGACCACACGCGCGCTGACGGTGATCGGTTCCGACCAGCCGGTGGTGCGCGAGGAGATCGAGACGGCGGCCGTGGTCACCCGCGTGTCGGAAAGCTTCGTGCGCTTCGGCCACTTCGAGCACTTCTTCTCGAACGATCGCCCCGACCTGCTGCGCCAGCTTGCCGACCACGTGATCGACCGCTTCTATCCGGCCTGCCGCGACGCGGACGATCCGTACCTCGCGCTGCTCGAAGCGGCGACGTTGCGCACGGCCGACCTCGTCGCGCAATGGCAAGCCGTCGGCTTCTGCCACGGCGTGATGAACACCGACAACATGTCGATCCTCGGCGTGACGATCGACTACGGCCCGTTCGGCTTCGTCGATGCGTTCGATGCGAACCACATCTGCAACCACTCGGACACCAGCGGCCGCTATGCGTACCGGATGCAGCCGCGCATCGCGCACTGGAACTGCTACTGCCTCGCGCAGGCGCTGCTGCCGCTGATCGGGCTGCAGCACGGCATCGCCGACGACGATGCGCGCGCCGAGCGCGCGGTGGACGACGCACAGGCCGTGCTCGCGAAGTTTCCGGAGCGCTTCGGCCCCGCGCTCGAACGCGCGATGCGCGCGAAGCTCGGCCTCGCGCTCGAACGCGAGGGCGACGCCGAACTCGCGAACAAGCTGCTCGAGACGATGCATGCGAGCCACGCGGATTTCACGCTGACGTTCCGCCGGCTCGCGCAGCTCTCGAAGCACGACGCGAGCCGCGACGCGCCCGTGCGCGACCTCTTCATCGACCGCGAAGCATTCGACGCATGGGCGAACCTCTACCGCGCGCGGCTGTCCGAGGAAACGCGCGACGACGCGGCGCGCGCGGTTGCAATGAACCGCGCGAACCCCAAATACGTGCTTCGCAACCATCTGGCCGAAGTCGCGATCCGGCGCGCGAAGGAAAAGGATTTTTCGGAAGTCGAGCGGCTCGCGCAGATTCTGCGCCGTCCGTTCGACGAACAACCCGAGCATGAAGCGTACGCGGCATTGCCGCCCGACTGGGCCGGCTCGCTCGAAGTGAGCTGCTCGTCCTGAGCCCGCAACCCGCGCCTCTCGACCGACCGATCAGGAGAACCCCCATGTCCCACGATTCCGACGACAAGACCTTCCCGTACCAGAAGGACGACGCCGAACTGCGCCGCCGGCTCACGCCGATGCAGTACGAGGTCACGCAGCACGCGGCGACCGAGCGCGCGTTCACCGGCGAATACACCGACACCGAGGATGCCGGCATCTACAAGTGCGTCGTCTGCAGCACGCCGCTGTTCGAATCCGGCGCCAAGTTCCACTCGGGCTGCGGCTGGCCCAGCTACTTCAAGCCGCTCAACGGCGAGGTGATCGACGAGAAGGTCGACTACTCGCACGGGATGGTGCGCGTCGAGGTGCGCTGCAATCACTGCGGCGCGCATCTGGGCCACGTGTTCGAGGACGGCCCGCGCGACAAGACCGGTTTGCGGTACTGCATCAATTCGGCTGCGTTAAACTTCGAGTCCCGACCCGAAAACGAATGAGCGGCGCCGGGCGGATCGCCGAGGCAGCCAGCCCCGGGCGGGCCGCCCCCGATCCGCGACGGCGATGCCTGGCGGGTCCCTACAACGGTGACAGGCCGCGCCCGCGGCCCGTCACGCAGCTGCGAGCGCCATGAAATTCCTGTTCGATCTGTTTCCGATCATCCTGTTTTTTGTCGCCTTCAAGGTCTGGGGCATCTTTACCGCCACCGCCGTCGCGATCGTCGCGACGCTGGCCCAGGTCGCCTGGGTCGCCTTCCGGCACCGGAAGGTCGACACGATGCTGTGGGTCAGCCTCGGCGTGATCGTCGTGTTCGGTGGCGCCACCCTCGTCCTGCATGACGAGAAATTCATTCAATGGAAACCGACTGTGCTGTACTGGCTGTTTGCGATCGGGCTGCTCGCCGCACGCTATGCGTTCGGCAAGAACCTGATCGAGAAGATGATGGGCAAGCAGCTCACGCTGCCCGTGCCCGTGTGGGACAAGCTGAACGTCGCCTGGGCGCTGTTCTTCGCGGTGCTCGGCGTCGCGAACCTGTACGTGGTGCACAACTTCACCGAATCGCAATGGGTGAACTTCAAGCTGTTCGGTACGACGGGCGCGATGGTCGTGTTCATCATCCTGCAGAGCCTGTGGCTCACGAAGTACCTGAAGGACGAATGACATGAGCGACGCCTTTCTCCACGCCTCCGCCGACGAACGCATCGCGCTGATCGAAGCGCGCCTCACCGCGTCGCTCGCGCCGCTGTCGCTCACCGTGCGCGACGACAGCGCGCAGCACGCGGGCCATGCGGGCGCGGCCTCCGGCGGCCATTTCACGGTCACGATCGTCTCGTCTGCGTTCGCGGGCAAGCCGCGCGTCGCGCGGCACCGGCTGGTGTATGATGCGCTCGCTGATGCGATGCAGCGCGGCATTCACGCGCTCGCGATCGTGGCTTACACGCCCGAAGAATTCAACGAATCTTCAATCTAGTCTCATTAGGAATTCCCGATGATCCTGAAATCCCCCCGCCTGTGGGTCGCGGCGGCTGCATTTGCAGCGGCACCGGCATTCGCCCAGAACATCGCCGTCGTCAACGGCACGCCGATTCCGAAGTCGCGCGCCGACGCGATGGTCGCGCAGCTCGTCCAGCAAGGCCAGACCGACGGCCCGCAACTGCAGCAGGCCGTGCGCCAGGAGCTGGTGAACCGCGAAATCCTGATGCAGGAAGCGATCCGCGAAGGCATCCCGAATCGTCCGGACGTGAAGGCGCAAGTCGCCGTCGCGCAGCAGACCGTCGTGCTGCGCTCGATGATCGAGAGCTTCCTGAAGAAGAACCAGCCGACCGATGCCGAAGTGAAGGCGCGCTACGACGAACTCGTCAAGGGCGTGGGCGGCAACCGCGAGTACCACCTGCACCACATCCTCGTCGACAACGAGCAGCAGGCGAAGGACCTGATCGCGAAGATCAAGGGCGGCGCGAAGTTCGAGGACCTCGCGAAGCAATACTCGAAGGACCCGGGTTCGGGCAAGAACGGCGGCGATCTCGACTGGTCCGACCCGAAGGCGTACGTGCCGGAATTCGCGGCAGCCGCGCAGAAGCTGCAGAAAGGCCAGATGACCGACGCGCCGGTGAAGACGCAGTTCGGCTGGCACATCATCCGCGTCGACGACATCCGCGACATCGCACCGCCGCCGTTCGACCAGGTGAAGGCGCAGATCGCGCAGCAGCTCGTGCAGCAGAAGCTGCAGGCGTTCGAGGAAGGTCTGCGTCAGCAGGCGAAGATCCAGTAACGCCGGCGCGCATCATACGCGCATCGAAAAGCCGCTCTTCGGAGCGGTTTTTTATTGCGCGTCGTCCCGACACCGTCGCATCGCGATACAAAAGAAAAAGCCGCTCCGAAGAGCGGCTTTCCCATACCAGGTGTTACCCGCCTGCGGCGCTCGCTACGCGGCGGGATAGAACACGTCGTGATAACGCACGTCGCCCGCCGGCAGCGGCGCCGATTCGTCGAACGGCAGCGCGAGGAAATACTCGGGCGGCACGCCCGGAAACACGATGTCGCCGTGCGGTTCGAACCCGAAACGCGTGTAATACGCGGGCTCGCCCAGCACCACGCAGCCGCGCGCGCCGAGCCGGCGCAACGCGTCGAGCCCCGTGCGCACGAGCCCCGCGCCGATGCTTTGCCGCTGGCAATCGGGCCGCACCGCGAGCGGTGCAAGCCCGTACCACTGCTGGCTGCCGGCCGGCTCGCCGCCGATTGCGACCGGCGAGAACGCGACGTGCCCGACGATACGCCCGTCGCGCTCCGCGACGAGCGATACGCTCAGCGCCCCGTCCGCGCGCAGCGTGTCGACGATGCGCTGTTCGAACTCGCCGCCCTGCGGCTCGCCCGCGAACGCCGCCCGGATCACGCGGCCGATCGCGTCGGCCTCGCTCGCCCGTTCGTCACGCAGCGTGACGACCTCGACCGGCGCGTTCGGGTCGACCATCATCCCGATCAGCCGATCCAGCGCCGTGCATTGCGGAACACACGCATCCACGGGCTCGCTTCACCCCAGCCTTCCGGGTGCCAGCTCATCGTGACCGTGCGATGCACACGCTCCATGTGCGGCATCAGCACCGAGAAGCGGCCGTCGGCCGTCGTGACCGACGTGATGCCGGCAGGCGACCCGTTCGGGTTGAACGGATAGCGTTCGGTCGCTTCGCCGCGGTGGTCGACGTAGCGCATCGCGACCGCGACGCGGTCGATGTCGCCCTGCTGCGAGAAGTCCGCGTAGCCTTCGCCGTGCGCGACCGCGACCGGAATCCGCGAGCCTTCCATCCCCGCGAAGAAGATCGACGGCGACTTCTCCACCTCGACGAACGAGAAGCGCGCCTCGAACTGCTCGGACTTGTTGCGCGTGAACTTCGGCCACGCTTCCGCGCCCGGGATCATCGACGCGATGCTCGACAGCATCTGGCAGCCGTTGCAGATACCGAGGGCGAACGTATCGGGACGCGCGAAGAACGCCGAGAACATGTCGGCAAGGTTCGCGTTGAAACGGATCGTCTTCGCCCAGCCTTCGCCCGCGCCCAGCACGTCGCCGTACGAGAAGCCGCCGCACGCGACCGCACCCGCGAAATCGGCCAGCGTCGCGCGGCCGGCGAGCAGGTCGCTCATGTGCACGTCGTGCGCGTCGAAGCCTGCGCGGTCGAACGCGTACGCGGTTTCCAGATGCGAGTTCACGCCCTGCTCGCGCAGGATCGCGACGCGCGGCCGTGCGCCCGTCGCGATGAACGGCGCGGCGATGTCGTCGGCCGGATCGAACGTGAGCACCGGCGAGAGGCCCGGATCGGCCGCGTCGAGCAGCGCGTCGTATTCGGCATCCGCGCAGGCCGGGTTGTCGCGCAGGCGCGCGATGCGCCAGCTCACTTCGCTCCATGCGCGATGGAGTTCGGCACGCGGCGCATCGAAGATCTTCTTCGCGTCGCGGTACACCTCGATCACGTCACGATCGTTGACCGAGCCGATCACGTGCGAGCACGTCGACAGGCCGAACTCGCGCAGCGCAGCGAGCACCGCATCGCGGTCGGACGCGCGCACCTGCACGACGGCGCCGAGCTCTTCGGAGAACAGCGCGCGCAGCGTGCGGTCGTCGCGAAGGCCGCTCGTCTGCTTCGCCCAGTCCTTCGCGTCGCCGTAGTCGGATTCGTGGTTCGGGTCGAGCGTCAGCATGTCGACGTTCAGCGACACGCCCGCGTGGCCCGCGAACGCCATTTCGCACACCGTCGCCCACAGGCCGCCGTCCGAGCGGTCGTGGTACGCGAGCAGCTTGTCCTGCGCATTGAGCGACTGGATCGCGTTGAAGAAGCGCTTCAGGTCTTCCGCGTCGTCGACGTCCGGCGTCGCATTACCCACCTGCTGCGTGACCTGCGCGAAGATGCTGCCGCCCATCCGGTTCTTGCCGCGGCCGAGATCGATCGCGATCAGCACGGTGTCGCCCGCATCGGCCACGCGGCGCAGTTGCGGCGTGAGATGACGGCGCACGTCCTCGACCGGCGCGAACGCGGAGATGATCAGCGACACCGGCGACACGACTTCCTTCGCGACGCCCTGCTCGTCCCACTTCGTCTTCATCGACAGCGAGTCCTTGCCGACCGGGATGCCGATCCCGAGCGCCGGGCACAGCTCCATGCCGATCGCCTTGACCGTGTCGAACAGCGCGGCGTCCTCGCCAGCCGTGCCGCACGCGGCCATCCAGTTCGCCGACAGCTTCAGTTTGTCGAGCGACGCGATCGGCGCGCTCGCGATGTTCGTGATCGCTTCGCCGACGGCCATGCGGCCCGATGCCGGCGCATCGATCACGGCGAGCGGCGTGCGCTCGGCCATCGTCATCGCCTCGCCCTTGAAGCCCGCGTAGTCGAGCGCGGTGATCGCGCAGTCGGCCACCGGCACCTGCCACGGGCCGACCATCTGGTCGCGCACCGACGTACCGCCGACCGAACGGTCGCCGATCGTGATCAGGAACGACTTGCTGCCGACCGTCGGGTGCTTCAGCACGTCGCGAGCAACTTCCGACAGTGCGATGCCCGTCACGTCGACCGGCGCGCGCTCGGTCGCGACGCGCACGACGTCGCGGTGCATGCGCGGCGGCTTGCCGAGCAGCACTTCCATCGGCATGTCGACCGGGTATTCGTCGGCGCCCGTCGCTTCGTCGTCGACGAGCTTCAGCTGGCGTTCGTCAGTCGCGACACCGACCACCGCGAACGGGCAGCGCTCGCGCGCGCAGATCGCCTCGAAGCGCGGCAGGTCGGCCGGCGCGATCGCCAGCACGTAGCGCTCCTGTGCCTCGTTCGACCAGATTTCGCGCGGCGACAGGCCCGATTCCTCGAGCGCGACCTTGCGCAGTTCGAAGCGCGCGCCCTTGCCCGCGCCGTCGACGATTTCGGGGAATGCGTTCGACAGGCCGCCCGCGCCGACGTCGTGGATGCTCAGGATCGGGTTTTCCGCGCCGAGCTGCCAGCAGCCGTTGATCACTTCCTGCGCGCGACGCTCGATTTCCGGGTTGCCGCGCTGCACCGAGTCGAAGTCGAGTTCGGCCGTGTTCGCGCCGGTCGCCATCGAGCTCGCGGCGCCGCCGCCCATGCCGATCCGCATGCCGGGGCCGCCGATCTGGATCAGCAGCGAGCCGGCCGGCACGTCGTGCTTGTGCGTGTGCTGATCTGCGATGTTGCCGAGGCCGCCCGCGATCATGATCGGCTTGTGATAGCCGTGCACCGTGCCGCCAACGTTCTGCTCGTACACACGGAAATAGCCGCCGAGGTTCGGGCGGCCGAATTCGTTGTTGAACGCGGCGCCGCCGAGCGGGCCGTCGATCATGATCTGCAGCGGCGACGCGATGCGGTCCGGACGGCCGTACGGGCCGTGCTGCTCGTTCGGGTTGCGCTCGGCCACCGGTTGCGCGGCGTCACGTGCGTTTTCCCACGGCTGGCGGGCGTCGGGCAGGTCGAGGTTGGACACGGTGAAGCCCGTGAGGCCGGCCTTCGGACGCGCACCGCGGCCCGTCGCGCCTTCGTCGCGGATTTCGCCGCCCGCGCCGGTCGCCGCCCCCGGGAACGGCGAGATCGCCGTCGGGTGGTTGTGCGTCTCGACCTTCATCAGCGTGTGCGTGAGTTCGGTGTGGCGGCCGTAGCGCTCCCCCGGCTCGCCGGCCGCGCCCGTCTTGCGCGGGAACCAGCGCTCGGCTTCGGCGCCGACCATGATCGACGAGTTGTCCGAATACGCGACGATGGTGCCCTGCGGGCTCAGCTTCTCGGTGTTGCGGATCATCGCGAACAGCGACATGTCCTGCGCTTCGCCGTCGATCGTCCACTGCGCGTTGAAGATCTTGTGGCGGCAGTGTTCGCTGTTCGCCTGCGCAAACATCATCAGTTCGACGTCGGTCGGGTTGCGTTCGAGCTTGCGGAACGCGTCGACCAGGTAGTCGATCTCGTCGTCGGCGAGCGCGAGGCCCAGCTCGGCGTTCGCGCGCTCCAGCGCGCCGCGGCCGACGCCCAGCACGTCGACGGTCGCGAGCGGCTTGGCCGGCAGTTCGTCGAACAGGTGCTTCGCGTCGTCGCGCGCCGCGACCACGCTTTCGGTCATCCGGTCATGCAGCGCGGCCGCGACGGCCGCGCGCGCGTCCTCCGACAGCGCCTTTTTGCCGCCGAGCAGGCCCGACTTCAGCGTGACCGTGAATTCGACGCCGCGCTCGATGCGGCGCACCTGCGTGAGACCGCAGTGCTGCGCGATGTCGGTCGCCTTGCTCGCCCACGGCGAGACCGTGCCGAAGCGCGGCAGCACGACGAAGGTCTCGGTCGCGCCCTTCTCGCCCGCCGGCTGGAACGGCTCGCCGTAGTGCATCAGCGCATCGATGCGCGCGCTGTCGTCGGCCGACAGCGGCTCGGCCGCATTGACGAAGTGCAGGAACTGGCCGCGCACCGCGACGATATTGGCGTCGATTTGCCTGAGCGTGTCGAGCAGACGGGTTTGACGGAAATCGGAGAGGGCCGAAGCGCCGGGAAAACACGAGAAGTGAGCCATGGGCTGGACTGACGTCGATGAGTCGCGCGAGGTGGCGACGTGGGGCGAAAGGAAGGCCGTAATTATACCCGGAAGTCGGCCGCCCAAGACCGGCCGATCGGTAGTCCGCGTGCACCGCACCGGTGCCCGGACGCGCGGCCGGCCCGGTCGCCCGCCGGGCCGGCCTCCCAGGGCCCGCGCGCCCGGCCGCCGTGGCATGGCCGCACGACCCATGCTCGGCCGGCGCCGGTTCGTGCACTTTTGGCGCTATCATTCCGGGTTCACCGGGCCCGGGCCCTCAGCGAATTCTCACCGGGCGGCGTGCGCGCCGCCCGTCATCGAAGCAATCCATGGATGTCATCGTCATCGGCGGCGGAATCAGCGGCGTCGCCACCGCCTACCAGCTGCGCGCGGCCGGCCATCGCGTGTGCGTGGTCGAACGCCACGCGACCGTCGCGCAAGGCGCGACCTACGGCGACGGCGGCGCGCTGCTGCCGAGCCCGCTCGACGTCTGGTTCGGCCCGACGTTCATGCGCCAGCGCCAGCCGCGCGACAGCGGCATCGTCTACAAGCCGGGCTTCAACGGCGGCGTGCGCCGCTTCGTCAAGCAGCTCGGCACGCTGCGCGAGCCCGACGCGTTCGCCGCACAGTACGCGCGGCTGCGCCCGCTGATCGACGTGTCGCGCGACACGCTCGCCGATATCGAGGCGCGCCTCGAGCTCGAATTCGAGCAGAAACCCGGCATCCTGCACGTCGTGCGCGATCCACGCGACTGGGAGGCGCTGCAGCCCGCGCTCGACCTGCTGCGCACGCTCGACCAGCCGTACCGCCTCCTCAGCGCCGACGAATGCGCGGCGCTCGAACCGTCGGTGCCGGCGGAGCCCGGCTTTGCCGGCGGCGTGCTGCTCGAAACCGAGCGCACCGGCAACTGCCCGCTGTTCGCGAAACTGGTCAAGCAGACGCTCGACGAGCACGGCGTGCAGTTCCGCTTCAGCGCGGACGTCGCCGCGATCCGCATCGACAACGGCCGCGCCGCGGTCGAGCTCGTGCCGCCGGGCAACGGGAGCACGGCGAAGGCGCGCGAGGTCGACGTGATGTCCGCCGACGCGATCGTGGTCGCCGCCGGCGCGGGCAGCCTCCCGCTGCTCGAACGGCTCGGCTGGCGCCTGCCGCTGCATCCGGTCCGCACCCATACGCTCACCGCGCCTGTCGCGTACGAAGAACACGCACCGCACCTGAGCGTCGTCGATGCGATCAAGCGGATCTCGATCACGCGCACCCACCAGCGGTTGCGTATCGGCGGCGGCGCCGTGCTGCAGAGCCTCGCCGACACCGCGAAGCCGCTCGCCGAGCCGTTGTCCGAGGCCGCGCTCGCGCTGCTCGGCCAGGCCGTCCACGACTGGGTGCCCGGCGCCGCGAAGATTTCGGCCGCGCTGTCGTGGCAAGGCATGCAACTGCTGTCGCCGGACGGCCTGCCCGTCGTGGGTCCGACCCCGCATCCGCGCGTGTTCGTCAATTTCGGCCATGGCCCGGCCGGCTGGGGCCTCGCGTGCGGGTCTGCTAAAGTGGTGACCGACTATCTGGGCGGCAACGTCCAGCACTGGCCCGCCGACACGCTCGCCGCGCTGAGCGCCGGCCGCTTCACGACCTGACCGCCGCGGGCCGACTCGTGGCGGCATCCTTGCCAGCCGCCACGATCCCGCGATGACCGTTACCCACCCGCTTCCCGATTCCGATCCGATCGCGCTCTTGCGCGTCGCCGACCTGCGCGCCGCCGAAGCCGACGCCACCGCCGCGCTGCCGCCGCACACGCTGATGGGCCGCGCCGGCGCCGCCGCCGCGCGCTGGCTGTCCGAGCGCGTCGCCGGCGACGATCGCCCCGTCTGGTTCGCGGTCGGCCCCGGCAACAACGGCGGCGACGCACTGGTCGCCGCCGCGCAGCTCCAGCAACTCGGCGTCGCCACGCATGCGTGGATGCCGGTACCGGTCAAGCCGGACGACGCGCAATGGGCGCTCGGTCTCGCGCGCTCGGCCGGCGTGCCGCTGTCGGCTACCCCGCCCGCGTCGCTGGATGGTTACGCGTGGGTCGTCGACGGGCTGTTCGGCATCGGTCTCGGCCGCGCGCTCGACGGCGCGTTCGCCGAGCAGGCCGCACGCATCGCCGCCCATGCGCGCGGCGGCGGCCGCGTGCTCGCGCTCGATGTGCCGAGCGGGCTCGATAGCGACACGGGCCGGATCGTCGGCGCGGGCGTCGCCGTCGCGGCCACCCACACGCTCACCTTCATCGGCGCGAAGCCCGGCCTCTACACGGGCGACGGCCGCGATCTCGCCGGCGAGATCCACGTCGCGTCGCTCGACGTCACGCCGCCCGCCGCGCCGGCCATCGTGCTGAATGCGCCCGCGCGGTTCGCCGCGGCGCTGCCCGTGCGTGCCTTCGCGTCCCACAAGGGCACGTACGGCAGCCTCGCGGTGCTCGGCGGCGACACCGGCATGTGCGGCGCGCCGATCCTCGCCGCCCGCGCCGCGCTGTTCGCGGGCGCCGGCAAGGTGCACGTCGGCTTCCTCGGCGCAGGCGCGCCGCCGTACGACCCGCCGTTCCCTGAACTGATGCTGCATCCGGCCGACACGCTCGACCTCGGCACGATGACCGCGATCGCGGCCGGTTGCGGGCTCGGCACACGCGAAGCCGCGGCGACGCTGGTGCGCGACGTGCTCGCGCACGACGTCGCGACGCTGCTCGATGCCGACGCGCTGAACCTCGTTGCGACGCACGCGGACCTCGCGGCCGCCGTCGCCACGCGCGGCGCGCGCGGCAATCCGTGCGTGCTGACGCCGCATCCGCTCGAAGCCGCGCGCCTGCTCGGCGGCGACACGGCCTCGGTGCAGCGCGATCGCGTCGCGGCCGCACAAGCGCTCGCCGCACGCTACGCGGCCATCGTCGTGCTGAAAGGCTCGGGCACGGTGATTGCGGCGCCCGACGGCCGCGTGACGATCAACCCGACCGGCAACGCGGCGCTCGCCACGGGCGGCACCGGCGACGTGCTCGGCGGCCTGATCGGCGCACTACTGGCGCAGCGGGTCGCGCCGTACGAAGCCGCGCTGGCCGGCGTCTACCTGCACGGTCTCGCGGCCGACACGCTGACCGCGAACGGCACCGGCCCGGCCGGGCTCACCGCCGGCGAGCTCGCGCCGATGGTACGCACGCTGATCAATCGCCTTTTTTACCCGTCGCCGCGCGCCGACACGTAACGCCGCTATACTGACTGCCCCGCCGCACGGCGGGCCTTCTCGTCCGCCGGCTTTCCGATCCCGATGAGCCGGCGCGGCATTCCTCCCGATTCACGCTTCACTCGAACCGCCATGACGCTGAAATCGCTCCCCGCCTGGACTGCCCTTCAATCCCACTTCGAACAGATCCGCCACGCGCGGCTGCGCGACTGGTTCGCGCCGGAAAACGATCGCGCGCCGACCCGCGCCGAACGCTTCACGATTCCGGGCGGCGGTCTCGCGGCCGATTTCTCGAAGAACCGCATCGACGACGAAACGCTGCGCCTGCTCGTGCAGCTCGCGCGCGACGCGGGCGTCGAGGCGCGCCGCGACGCGATGTTCGCGGGCGAGATCGTCAACCCGACCGAAGGCCGCGCCGCGCTGCACACCGCGCTGCGCGCGACCGACCCGCAAGCACCGTTCCATGCGCAGGTGAGCGCCGAGCGCGCGAAGATGGCGACGTTCGCGCGCGCCGTACGCAGCGGCACGTGGACGGGCTATACGGGCAAGCGCATCCGCCACGTGATCAACATCGGCATCGGCGGCTCCGATCTCGGCCCGAAGATGGTCGTGCATGCGCTGCACCACGTCGCGACGCCCGAGATCTCGACGCACTTCGTGTCGAACGTCGACGGCGCCGATCTCGCGCGCGTGCTCGAACAGGTCGATCCCGAGGAAACGCTCGCGATCATCGTGTCGAAGACCTTCACGACGCTCGAGACGATGACGAACGCACGCTCGCTGCGCGACTGGTTCGTCGCGCGCGGCTGCCCCGAAGATGCGCTCGCGAAACACTTCGTCGGCGTGTCGGCGAACCCGGCCGAAGTCGTGAAGTTCGGCATCGCCGCGGACAACGTGTTCGAAATGTGGGACTGGGTCGGCGGCCGCTATTCGCTGTGGTCGGCGGTCGGCCTGTCGATCATGATCGCGATCGGCCCCGAACAGTTCGATGAACTGCTGGCCGGCGCGAACGACATGGACCGCCACTTCCGCGAAGCGCCGCTCGAGCGCAACCTGCCGGTGCTGCTCGGCCTGATCGGCATCTGGTACCGGAATTTCTTCGGCTCGCAGAGCTATCTCGTCGCGCCGTATTCGGAAGCACTGCACTACCTGCCGTCGTACCTCCAGCAGCTCGAAATGGAGAGCAACGGCAAATCCGCGCGCCTGGACGGCACCTTCGTCGACTACCCGACGTCGGCCGTCACGTGGGGCGAGCCGGGCACCAACGGCCAGCATGCGTTCTTCCAGATGCTGCACCAGGGGCCGACGATCGTGCCGATCGACTTCATCGCGGTGCTGACGCCCGAACATCCGCTCGCGAGCCATCATCCGAAGCTGCTCGCGAACTGCTTCGCGCAGAGCGAGGCGCTGATGCTCGGCCGCACGCTCGAGGAAGCGCGCAAGGTCGCCGGGCCCGGCAAGGAAGCGCTCGCGCCGCACCTGACGTTCCCCGGCAACCGCCCGACCACGACGCTGCTCGTCGATGCGCTGACACCGCGCACGCTCGGCGCGCTGATCGCGCTTTACGAGCACAAGGTGCTCGTGCAGGCGACGGTGTGGGACATCAATCCGTTCGACCAGTGGGGCGTCGAGCTCGGCAAGATTCTCGGCAAGGTGGTCGAAGGCGACCTGTCGGCCGAATCGGTCGATCCGGCGAAGCACGACTCGTCGACCACGGCGCTGATCGAGCGCGCCCGCGCGGCACTCAAGCGTTGACGCGCTGACGCGACGGCGTCATGCCCGTGCCGGCCGTGCGATTGACGCCGCGCGGCCGGCACGACCATTCACGCGTTGCGCGATGCCGCGTGCGGCGCGACGATGCGCCCCGCGTCGATGGCGACCGTCGTTGCGCAGCGGCGCGCGAGTTCCGCGTCGTGCGTGACGAGCACGAGCGTCGCGCCGTGCGTGCGGTTCAGTTCGAACATCAGGTCGATGACCGCGTGGCCGGTTGCCGCGTCGAGACTGCCGGTCGGCTCGTCGGCGAACAGGATCGCCGGGCGCGTGACGAACGCGCGGGCGAGCGCGACACGCTGCTGTTCGCCGCCCGACAGCAGCTTCGGATAATGCGCGGTGCGTTCGCCGAGACCGACCTGCACGAGTAGCGCCCGCGCGCGGTCGGCCGCATCGCGTGCGCTGATGCCGCCCTGCAGTTCGAGCGGCAGCATCACGTTCTCGAGCGCCGTCAGATGCGGCATCAACTGGAATGACTGGAATACGAAGCCGACCGCGCCGTTGCGCAGCGCCGCGCGTTCGTCCTCGTCGAGCTGGTCGAGCGCGCGGCCGAGCAGGCGAACCGTGCCGCTCGTCGCGCTGTCCAACCCTGCAAGCAGGCCAAGCAGCGTCGATTTGCCCGACCCCGACGCGCCGACGATCGCGAGGCTGCTGCCCGGCTGCACGGCGAACGTGATGCCGTCGAGGATCGTCAGCTCGCCCGTTGCATCGGCAACCCGCTTGCACACGTCATGGACTTCGATGATCGGATCGGTAATCTTGAACATGGACACGACATTTCGCTGGAAAAGACGCGCGGCGGCCGCCGCGCTGCTGGGCACCCTGCTGGCCGTCACCGTGCCCGCACGCGCCGCGACGGCGCCGGCATCGAGCCCGCCCGTGATCGTCGTGCTCGGCGACAGCCTGTCGGCCGAATACGGATTGCCGCGCGACACCGGCTGGGTGGCGCTGCTGCGGCAACGGCTCACGACCGAGCGAATCGATTATAGCGTCGCGAACGCCAGCGTCAGCGGCGACACCACGAGCGGCGGCCGTGCGCGGCTGCCCGCGGTACTGCAGCGGCTCAAGCCGTCGATCGTCGTCGTCGAACTCGGCTCGAACGACGCGCTGCGCGGCGTACCGCTCGCGACGACCGAGCAGAACCTGCGCGACATCATCGCCAGCGCCCAGCGCGCGCGGGCGAAGGTCGTGCTGGTCGGCATGTACGTGCCACCCAATTACGGCCCGGACTACACGCAGAAGTTCCACGCAGTCTATACACGGCTGTCGAAAGACCTCGGCGTGCCGCTCGTGCCGTTCCTGCTGGCTGGCATCGAGAACAAGCCCGAGCTGTTCCAGGCCGACCAGATGCATCCCGCGCAGCAGGCGCAGGGCATCCTGCTCGACAATGTGTGGCCGGCACTGAAGCCGTTGCTCGGCAAGCCGCACGGCTGATCGCAGCCGAGCGTCGGAAAACAAAAAGCCCCGCTTCGAGCGGGGCTTTTTGATGGTTGCGGGCGAAACGAGGCTCAGTTGTCGCCGTCCTGCTGCTGGCTGGCCGTCGTGCTGCCGTACAGCTTCACCTTCGAACGATCGCGCAGCGCGGCGAGGTACGCCTCGCCTTCGCTCTGCGCATCGACCTGCGCCATCTGCTGCTGCGCGGCCGCCAGTTGCTGCGGATCGACCGCCGAACCCGGGATCACCGCGTTCACGCGATAGATCGCATAACCGTCCGCACCGAGGTCGACCCCGACGTAAGCCGGCAGCGTCTTCGCATCGACCTTGTAGACGGCGCTCAGCGCAGCCGGCGTCAGGCCCTGCGATTGCGTGCGTGACACCTTCTGCGCAGCCGCGAACCCGTCGGTCGACTTCGACTTCTGCAGTTCGGTCAGCTTCGCCGCCCCATCCTTCTTCGCGAGTTCCGCGGCCTGCTCGGCGATGACCTTCTGGCGCACGACGTCCTTGATCGCGTCGAGCGCGGGCACGGCAGCCGGCTTGTGCTCGGTCACGCGCGCCGAGATCAGCGTGTTGTTGCCGACGTCGATTGCCTGCGTGTTGTTCTGGTTCTTCACCGCGTCGTTCGCGAACACGGCGGCCAGGAACTTCGGATTGTTCAACGGGCTCGTCGGCGGCAGTTGCGGATTCGGCGTCGGCGTGACGGTGGCCGTCTGGATCGTCAGCTTGTACTTGTCCGCGGCCGGCTGCAGCGTCTTCGCCTTTTCGTAGACGGTCGACGTGAAGCCTTCCGCGTTGTCCGAGAACGCCTTCGATGCGTACTGCTGCTTCAGGTCGACCGCGATCTGGTCCTTCACTTCCGCGAACGGCTTGACGACCGCCGGCTTCACTTCGGTCGCCTTCAGGATGTGAAAACCGAGATCCGACTGCACGATACCGCTCACGTCGCCCTGCTTAAGCGAGAACGCGGCATCGTCGAACGCCTTGCCGCCCGCGGTCGAGCCGCGCGTGATGAAGCCGAGGTCGCCGCCCTTCGCCGCCGACGGCGCGTCCTGCGAGCTCTTCTGTGCAATCTGCGCGAACTGGTCCGGATGCGCCTTCACGTCGGCGAGCAGTTGCTCGGCCTTCGCCTTTGCTGCTGCCTTGTCGGCCGCGCTGGCGCTGCCCGGCGCAGCGATGAAGATGTGGCTCACGCGCACCTGCGCTTCGGTACGGAAGTGCGTCGGGTTGTCGTCGTAAAACTTCTTGATGTCCGCTTCGGTCGGCTGCGCGCTCGCGGCCGCTGCTGCCGGCGAATAGACGAGGTACTGGATCGTCGCGGTTTCCGGCGTCGCGAAGCTCTGCTTGTGCGCGTCGTAGTACGCGGTGAGCTGCGCGTCGGTCGGCTGGACCTTCGCTGCGAAGTCGCTCGTCTTCAGCACGAGCGCCTGCACTTCACGCTGCTGCGCGGCGAGTTCGGACAGTCGTTGCGCGAGGCTCTTCGGCGTGAACGCGCTCGACACGATGCTGGCCGGAATCTGCTGCAGCGACAGGCTGTAACGCACCCGTTCCTGGTACTGCTCGGGCGTCATCCCCTGGAACGACAGCAGTTGCGCATAGCGTTCGACGTCGATCGTGCCGTCGGGCTTCTTCAGCGACGCGATCATCGGGTCACTCATCAGCGCGTCGCGCACGGCGTTGTCGGAGGCCGTCAAGTGCAGACGCTGCGTCTCGTCGGCCAGCACGCGTTGCTGGATCAGGCCGTCGAGCACCTGCTTGCGATGCTCGGGCGTGTCGAACATCTTGATGTCGAACTGCCCGCCGAGCGCCTGGCGCGCCTGGTCGATTTGCTGGCGGAACGCGCCGTCGAATTCGACCCGCGTGATCTTGTGCCCGTTGACTGCCGCGACGTTCGCACTGTCGTCGAAGAAACCGCGGAAACCTTGGATCCCGACGAAACCCAGCCCCGGTAACACGATCAGGAGCAGGAGCGCCATCATCAGGCGCTGGTGATTACGGAAGAAATCGAGCATGCGTGACGGGAAAATTGGACAAAACGACCGATATTACAACATACGGGGTGGGACGGGATAAAACGCAGGCAATGCTGTGCTCGAGCGCGGAGTGGAATCACGACGATACAAATGAAAAAGCCCGCACAAGGCGGGCTTTTTCATTTTCTGGCGGAGTGGACGGGACTCGCCTACCTCCCGCAGGCCGCAGCTGCGCTTGCAAGCGCAGCCCTTCTTCTCGTCCCGCCGGAGCCGCGCCGGCGGCTTCCTCCGCTCCGCAGTTACGCGCCCGGAAGCGGGCGCAAACCGGAAGCGGGCGCAAACCGAACGCACAAACAACAATGCCCGCACAAGGCGGGCATTGTTGTTTGTTTGGCGGAGCGGACGGGACTCGAACCCGCGACCCCCGGCGTGACAGGCCGGTATTCTAACCGACT